>Ga0209083_1000397_pt1 | contig 65662 bp, 59 predicted proteins | sample AM7aDNAmetaG_FD_184132 | JGI IMG/M metagenome (GOLD analysis project Ga0209083, IMG submission 184132) | Freshwater microbial communities from Finland to study Microbial Dark Matter (Phase II) - AM7a DNA metaG (SPAdes) (version 3) | ecosystem: Environmental > Aquatic > Freshwater > Lake ... | reverse complement strand
AATTTGCCGCCGGCTTCCTTCAGATTCCACCTCACGATGGACACCCTTGCCTTAAGCTAATGGTTGGCAACTGATAGCCCCCATAACGGACTTGAACCGTCAAATATACTCGTCATGCTCGGCGCACAACTAAAAAGGGAAAAGTTATTAATAACTTTTCCCTTTTTATACTATTTCTGAATACTTAATTAGTATCTATTCTTCCTCAACAGATTCTAATTCAATCATCAAAGCATCCTTTGGGATTCGTGATCCTACTTCCACATTAATCGATTTAATTCGTGCTGTGAAAGGCATCTCAATCTTGTTTTGCATTTTCATAGCTTCGAGGATCAACAAGGGAGCGCCTTCCTTTACTATATCGCCTTCTTTTGCAAATACCGCAAGAATTGTTCCCGGAATAATGGATTGAATTTCAAAAGCACTCGGATTAACCCAGGGCTTTCTATTTTGATATTTTTTAGTAAGAAGTGTTTTATATTTCCGTGCAGTTACGGCAAAATCGACAAATTCCTGTTTTTCTGTTTCCATTATTATATTAGTTGACAGTTTATAGTTGACAGTTTATAGTTAATAAAAAAACCTTTTAAAAACTAAAAAACTCTTTTTCAACCTAAATTATTTAATGTGAATTATGAATTAAAACGGTGGTATTCCGTGTTTTTTTGCCGGACGATAATCGTCTTTATTTTTCGAAACTTCAAGTGCATGAAGAAGCATATCACGGGTTTCCATTGGTTCAATCACAGCATCAATATAACCTTTTGAAGCTGCAACGTATGGATTAGCAAATTTCTCAATATATTCCTGCACTTTTTGTTGACGCATGGCATCTTCATCTTCAGCTTCCATAATTTCCTTACGGAATATAATGTTGGCTGCTCCTTCTGGTCCCATAACCGCAATTTCGGCACTTGGCCAGGCCAACATAAAATCAGCTCCAAGATGGCGAGAATTCATAGCAATGTAACCACCACCATATGCTTTACGAAGTATAACTGTAATTTTTGGCACGGTAGCTTCGGAATAAGCATACAACATTTTTGCGCCATGACGAATAACTCCGGCATGTTCCTGATCTACTCCCGGCAAATAACCTGGCATATCTTCCAACGTTACGATTGGTATATTAAAGGCATCACAGTAACGGATAAAACGAGCTGCCTTGTCGGACGAATCGCAATCGAGAACGCCTGCCAGATACATAGGCTGATTGGCAACAAATCCGATTGTTTCGCCATTCAAACGTCCAAAACCAATTACGATATTAGCCGCCCACAGTTCATGTACTTCGAGGAATTTTGAATCATCGGTAAGCGCATGAATAATATCACGAACATCGTAGGGTTGTTTTGGATCTGAGGGTATTATATTTTCAATATTTTTCTTTGATTTGGGTTCTTTTGGTTCTATACGAGCGGCTTTTTGCTGATTGCTATGTGGAATAAGCGAAATTAACTCCTTAATTTGATCCAGACATTCCATTTCACTCAAAGCATAGAAGTGAGCATTTCCGGTAATTTCGGCATGAACACGTGCGCCACCGAGATCTTCCTGAGATATTTTTTCACCTAAAACGGTTTCAATCACATTCGGACCAGTGATAAACATTTTAGAAATATTTTCAACGACAAAAACAAAATCGGTTAAAGCCGGAGAATAAACGGCACCACCGGCACACGGTCCGAGGATGACAGAAATCTGAGGAATAACTCCTGAGGCCATGGTATTGCGGTAGAATATTTCACCATAGCCGGCTAATGCACCGATACCTTCTTGAATACGGGCACCACCTGAATCATTAATTCCGATACAAGGCACTTTCATTCGAAGTGCATGATCCATAATTTTGGTGATTTTTCGGGCATGTTTCAACCCTAATGAACCACCCATAACGGTAAAGTCCTGAGCATAGATACAAATTGGTGCACCGTTGATTGTTCCTGTTCCGGTAATTACACCATCACCTGCCAACACTTTGTCATCCATTCCAAAATTACGTTCTTCGTGTTCGACGAAAAGGTCATACTCATGAAATGAATTCGTATCAAGCAAAGCCAGGGTACGCTCACGGGCAGTCATTTTGCCCATTGCAACTTGCTTTTCGATAGCTTTGTCACCACCACCTTTTTCGACAATGGCCTTCTTCTGCCGTAAAGCAAGAATGTTTTTCTTTAAAGTCATAAACTCTTTGTTTTGATTAAACTTGAAAGGGATAGCAGTTTTTAATTGCTTTGAATATAAGGTGCAAAAATAGTAATTTTTTGAGGAATCAGGGTATTAATTGGAATAATTACAAATTGCTGATTTAAATATTTGCTTTTCAGCAAATTGATAATAATTAAAAGAAGAATAATCTATATATTTTTCAAATAAAACAGGCTTTTAACACTGTTTATAACTTAAAAAAATGAACAAAAAATACCACAATGTTAGAATAGCAGAAAACCAAAACTTTTTGTTGTTCAATTTCGAATGCATCCCAAGTGCAGATTGAAGAGATTATTTTTACTAAATTCAGTTCTTTGTATTAGTATAGCTGTTCAGCAATTTAATGATTTTTCTTCGGGTTGCATTATAGCCCGGAGTATAATCCGTTGGCGAAGTATTTTCCAGGTAAGCCATTAATTCCTGAGTAAAATCGGGTTGTTTCAAACAAATTTTATAGAGTAATTTCATCGATAAAACCTGAGCAGAAACATCAATTTTAGGAAGAGTCATCCAGTCAAACAACTTATTAATCAATTCAACGGGCACTTCAACAGGTAATCCTAAATTATTCAACAAACACAGATATCCCCTGCGAATTCCGTGATGATTTGTCAAAAGTAAAGCATCGGCTATTTTGTGAATATGATCAGTAGAGAAAAAATGTGGGTATTTTCGGCTAACTTTATCACAAACCCAACACGCTCGCCAGGCTATGTCGGTGTCTTCATCGAAAATCAGGGAAAAGAAATCCTCAAAATCATCCGGATTATTGATTAGCGATTGGACTATAGTTTCAATATATCCAAGGGAAGCCGGATTTTTAAGTTGTAAGCGGTAATTCATGAAAAGTTTATTGTTAACAATTATTCGGAGTACAAATTGGAGATACCAAGAAATCGGAGTAACAACTAAACCTCTAACTATATCAGTACAGAGTGACTGTGACTCACCCTGTGCTGATATTGTTTATTTTATTCTACAATTTTCTTCATGGCAGTCATGGCAGCACGCAGTTCAGCTCCACAAATTTCGATAGAGTGGTTGCGGATTTCAGCATTTACTTTTACCAGTTCGAAGTTGTCGACGTGTCCGTTTTTACCTGCATTGAAGTTTTTACCAATCACGTTGGTATCAATTTTCTTCATAAAGTCAGCCAACAATGGTTTGCAGGCATGATCGAATAAATAGCAGCCGTATTCAGCCGTATCGGAAATAACGCGGTTCATTTCGAACAGTTTTTTGCGGGCAATGGTATTGGCAATCAGCGGAGTTTCGTGTAACGATTCGTAGTAAGCCGATTCGTTTTTGATACCCGAGCAAGTCATAGTTTCGTAAGCCAACTCAACACCCGATTTCACGAAAGCAACCATCAATACTGCGTTATCGAAATATTCCTGTTCAGAGATTTCAACGTCACCTGCAGGAGTTTTCTCGAAAGCAGTTTCGCCGGTAGCAGCACGCCATGCCAACAGATTTTTGTCACCCGCAGCCCAGTCTTCCATCATGGTTTTTGAGAATTCAGCCGACAAAATATCATCCATGTGTTTGATAAACAACGGACGCATAATGTCTTTCAGTTCTGCTGACAAATTGAAAGCTTCAATTTTAGCGGGATTCGACAAACGATCCATCATGTTGGTGATACCACCAATTTTCAGGGCTTCGGTAATGGTTTCCCAACCGTACTGAACCAGTTTTGAAGCGTAACCTGCATCAATTCCTTTTTCAATCATTTTGTTGAACGAAAGAATAGAACCGGTCTGCAGCAATCCGCAAAGGATAGTTTGTTCGCCCATTAAATCCGATTTCACTTCGGCAACGAATGACGAAAGCAATACACCGGCTTTGTGACCACCTGTACCCACGCAATAAGCTTTGGCAATCTCCAGACCGTCGCCGTTAGGATCGTTATCAGCATGAACTGCAATCAGGGTAGGAACACCGAAACCGCGAAGGTATTCGGCACGAACTTCAGAAGCAGGCGATTTGGGCGCAATCATCACAACTGTAATGTCTTTACGAATCTGAGTGCCTTCTTCCACAATGTTGAAACCATGAGAATACGACAAACAAGCACCTTTTTTCATCAACGGCACCACAGCACTAACCACCGAAGTATGTTGTTTATCAGGAGCAAGGTTCGAAACTAAATCGGCTGTAGGAACCAATTCTTCGAAAGTACCCACTTTGAAACCGTTTTCGGTAGCATTTACATACGAAGCACGTTTGTTGTCGATAGCTTCCTGACGCAAAGCGTAAGACACGTCCAAACCACTGTCGCGCATGTTTTGACCCTGAGCCAAACCCTGAGCGCCACAACCGATGATGACGATTTTCTTACCAATAAGTTTTTTAACTCCATCAGCGAATTCGCTGCTCTGCATAAAATCACATTTTCCTAGTTCCTGAACTTTCAGGCGGTGAGGTAGTGAACTGAAATAATTTGCCATTTTACTAATAACCCCTAATCCGTCAGATAACGGAAAATTTCCGGGTAGTTTTTAATTGTTTATACTATTTAATTTTTTCTATTTTTATAACGAATATCTTGTTCATAATACTGTAAATCTATTCCTGTTATTCCCCTTTAGGGGTTAGGGGCCATTAGAATACAAGCCTTGCCCGGCAGGCAGTTTTATCATCTTTGCTTATTTCGAAACGGAAATCTCCGGGAGCAATTTCCTGACCGACTATTTCAACAAAATCATCGAAAAACATTTCGTTCATAAAATTGAATTCGTATCGTTTTACAGAATATTTTTTATAGCAATTCAACGAAAAACAATCGCTAATCCACTGAATATACCGCATACTGCTCACGTGCCCATTAATATCAATATCGCTGTATTTCACTTTGAAACCATCGTATTCTTCGCCTTCAACAGCATCCAATTTTATAGGTTTTTCTATCAAACCCGGTTCGTTCGATGCAAACTGCTGTATGCCTTCCAAAGTCAGTAAATCCTTTGCACGGCGCGTATTTAAATCGAGCATAACCCAATTAGAACAAGCATTTCCGATAATCTCATTTTTTGAATCACGGATGGTAAAATTACGCGTTGTACTGGCACGTCCCACTTCCTCAATCCAGGTTTCCACATTAATATCTTCATATTGTTGGGGAAACCGATTCATTTCAACAGCAAAGCGGATTAGCACCCATGTACATTCTTTTTCATTCAGAAACCGAATGCCAAAACCATTATCATCTGCATTGTAACCGGCTGTTGTCAACAAAATATTGGCCAAAGCCGACATGGTTACATTATATTGAAAATCTACATCCTGAGGCTGAACTCGAAAGGAATATGTTTTTCGGTGCGACATTTTGAAACTTTATTTTAAGGTTCAAAATTACTTATTTTTTTTCAAATTTTTGCTGTATGCTTTCCAACATATCGCTCAAGCGTTCCACTTTCGAGCGGGTTATAGCCACACGACCAGAACGAATAAACTGCAATACACCTATCGATTCGCTTAATTCTTCAAACATTTGTTGAGTTTCTTCGTAATGTCCGGCCTTCTGTAAAACGGCATAATCAGGAGTCATTTCAAGAATGCGGATATGGTACTTGCGAACCAGTTCTTCGATTGAGCCTAACCCCAGCAATTTTTCTGTCGACACCTTATACAAAGCAATTTCCTGAAAAACCAGATCTTCATCAGTGTTGTAATATGCTTTTAAAATATCGACCCGTTTGTCAATCTGCTTCACGACTTTCGACACAATGTCTTCGGTAGTAAGTACAGTAATGGTAAATTTATGAATGCCTTTCAGAGCTGATGGAGAAACAGAAAGTGTTTCAATATTGATGGCCCGACGAGTAAAAATAATGGTTATCTGACCCAGCAAACCTACTGAATTTTCAGAAAAAACGGTGATGGTATATAGTTTATTTTCCATAATAATCTTAATTTTCAATGATTCAATTTCCAATTATCAATTAAAGAACGTCTTCATTGGAAATTGAAAATTAAACAATTGGTAATTGAATTAGTCTCCTAAAAGTATATTAGTTACAGTTGCTCCGGCAGGCATCATTGGATAAACCATACCTTTTTTCTCAACATTTACAACCAACAAATATGGTTTGTCGTCTTTCAACATATCAGCAATAGCCGCATCCAGGTCTTCACGTACGTGAACTTCTGTTCCGTCAATGCGATAGGCTTTGGCAATGGCAATAAAATCCGGGTTTTGCATTTCGGTAAACGAATAACGCTCTTCGAAAAACATTTCCTGCCACTGACGCACCATACCCAGAAAGTGATTGTTCAGAATAATCATCTTCACGCCAATCTGTTCCTGCATTATAGTCCCCAATTCCTGAATAGTCATTTGAAAACCACCATCACCGGCAAACATACAAACGGTACGTTCGGGAGCACCCATTTTTGCGCCCATAGCAGCCGGAATACCGAATCCCATCGTTCCCAAACCGCCCGAAGTAACCATACTACGAGTTTTTGTGTAATTAAAATAACGGGCTGCCATCATTTGGTTCTGACCAACATCGGTTACCAAAATAGCTTCATTATTGGTTGCATGAGTGATTTTATGAATTACCTCACCCATAGTCAATTCACCCGATTCAGGATGAACTTCACGTTGAATAACTTTTTCAAACTCAAGTGTTTCATATTCCTTGAATGATTCAATCCACTCTGTGTGTTTTGCCGGATTTAATTTAGCCGTTATTGCTGGCAATGTTTCTTTCGTTGTACCCAAAACCGGTGCATCGGGCTTCACGTTTTTACCAATTTCAGCAGCATCAATATCTAAATGAATAATTTTTGCCTGTTTGGCATAAGTATTTAAATCGCCTGTAACACGGTCGTCGAAACGCATTCCGATGGCAATCAGTACATCACATTCGTTGGTTTTTTTATTTGGAGCAACGTTTCCGTGCATTCCTAAAAATCCTTTATTCAAAGGAAAGTCAGTTGGCATTGCCGACGATCCGAGCAAAGTCCAGGCAGCAGGAATATCGGCTTTTTCAAGAAACGCTAACAATTCTTTTTCGGCATTTCCCAAAATAACTCCCTGACCTACCAGTGCAAATGGCTTTTTAGCTCCATTTATCAATGCAGCAGCCGCTTCAATCTGCGAAGGTTGAACTTCAGGTATTGGCAAATAACTGCGAATAAAAGTACAGGGTTTATAATCGAATTCGACTTCCTGAATCTGTGCATTTTTGGCAAAATCCAGCACAACCGGTCCCGGACGACCGCTGCGTGCAATGTAAAATGCACGAGCCACTGCCCAGGCAATATCTTCGGGACGGCGAATCTGATACGCCCATTTGGTAATTGGTTGAGTAATTCCCACCACATCAATTTCCTGAAAAGCATCAGTTCCCAGCAAAGTAGCACCAACCTGACCGGTGATAACCACCATAGGGGTACTGTCGAGCATAGCATCCGCAATTCCGGTAACGGCATTGGTTGCAGCAGGTCCTGAAGTTACCAACGCAACTCCTACTTTTCCCGAAACACGTGCATAACCCTGTGCAGCATGTGTTGCACCTTGTTCGTGACGGGTAAGAATATGATTGATATGTTTGTCATAATCGTAAAGTGCATCGAATACGGGCATAATAGCCCCGCCCGGATACCCGAAAATCGTATCAACACCTTCTTCTATAAGCGCCTGCATAAAAGCATGAGCGCCGGTTATTTTATTTCCCATAATTTTAAACGACCCCTAAATCCCCTAAAGGGACTTTGAGAGTGAAATTAATATGTTATTCTCTAATCATAAAATTCTCAAATACAAACCGACCCAATAGCCCCCTTAAGGGGGTTGGGGGTCAGTCAATCATTCTCACCGCACCTTTATCGGCAGAACTTACCATACTTGCATAAGCTCTCAGGGCTTTTGAGACAATTCTATTTCTATCTTTCGGTTTAAATGCATCCTTGCCACGTGCCAATTCAGCTTCGCGACGTATTTGCAATTCTGCCTCACTAACTTTTACATTCATACTGCGGTTTGGTATATCAATTTCAATCATATCACCATCCACAATTAATCCGATATTGCCACCTGAAGCAGCTTCGGGAGAAACATGTCCGATAGATAATCCGGAAGTTCCACCGGAGAAACGACCATCAGTAATCAACGCACATGCGGCACCAAGATGTTTCGATTTGATATACGAAGTTGGATAAAGCATTTCCTGCATACCGGGGCCACCTTTAGGTCCTTCGTGAGTAATCACTACCACATCACCTGCAACAACTTTTCCACTCAGAATTCCGGTACAGGCACTATCCTGCGACGTAAATACTTTGGCTGGTCCGCTGAACTTCCAGATACTTTCGTCAACACCGGCAGTCTTTATAACGCATCCATCCTGTGCAATGTTCCCTTTCAGAATGCCTAATCCACCATCTTTGGTGTAAGCATGTTCAACGCTGCGGATACAACCACCAACCCGGTCACCATCCAACTCGGGATATTGTACGCTTTGCGAACCCATAACCAGATTAAAACGGTGTGCCGGAGCACTTTTATATATTTCAATAGCTTTGACAATAACTGTCGGAGCCGTAATATCATAGTATTCAATAGCTTGTCCCAAAGTCAGTCCGTCAACACGTAAAACCGACTTATTGACCAAATCCCCTTTACTTAGTTCAGCCAGAATACCCAAAATTCCACCGGCACGATTTACATCCTGAATATGATATTTCTGCGAATTCGGTGCAACTTTACATAAACAAGGAGTAACACGAGAAAGTTTATCCATATCGTCCATTGTCAGTTCTACTTCAGCTTCGTGCGCAATGGCAAGAATATGCAAAACGGTATTGGTTGAACCACCCATGGCAATGTCCAGCGTCATGGCATTCAGGAATGCTTCACGGGTGGCTATTGAACGTGGTAAAACAGAATTATCCCCTTCAAAGTAATATTTATTGGCATTGTCAACAATCAACTTAGCTGCATCAACAAAAAGTTGTGTACGGTTTGAGTGTGTAGCCACAATTGTTCCGTTACCGGGCAAAGCTAAGCCAATTGCTTCGTTCAGACAGTTCATAGAATTAGCTGTAAACATTCCAGAGCAAGACCCGCAAGTTGGACATGCAGCATTTTCAATTTTCTTTACCTGTTCATCCGATACACTTTCATCAGCCGACTGCACCATAGCATCCACCAAATCAAGATGTTTTCCATCCAATTCGCCGGCTTCCATTGGTCCACCCGAAACAAAAACACAGGGAATATTCAATCGCATGGCTGCCATCAGCATTCCCGGTGTAATTTTATCGCAGTTACTGATACACACCATGGCATCAGCTTTGTGAGCATTGACCATATATTCAACACTATCAGCAATCAAATCCCGCGATGGTAAAGAATAAAGCATACCATCATGACCCATGGCTATTCCATCGTCGATGGCAATGGTATTAAATTCGGCTGCAAAACAGCCTAGTTTTTCTATTTCATCTTTGACTTTCTGACCAATTTCGTGCAAATGTACATGACCCGGAACAAATTGAGTAAATGAATTTACAATGGCAATAATGGGTTTCCCCATTTGTTTATCTGTCATTCCATTTGCCTTCCAAAGTGAGCGTGCTCCAGCCATTCTACGGCCACCGGTGCTGGTTGCACTACGAAGAAGTTGCCCCCCAGCCCCGTGAAGGGAGAGTTTTGTTGTAAAATCTTTCTTAATATTTATCATAATATTATTTTTTTTGCTACTAAAACTATATGTATTTCATCCCCAATATTCACCCTTTAGGGGGTTAGGGGGCAATTTAATAAAAAAACCTTTCTCCGTTATGGTGAGAAAGGTTTTTGATATTTACATTCATTTATATAGCAACCATCTCACTTTTGATTTATGACCAAAAGAAACACGACGAGAACAGTATAAATGCATTGAAAATTCATTATCTTTATATAATTTGCTGCAAAGTTACACGAAGTTTTCGAAATTTCAAAATAGTTTAATAGAAATAATTGTTATTTTTAGTCAAATTGATAGATTATGGGCTCATATTCTTTGAATAAATTATTATTCAACACAAAATAGGCATTTTTGCTGCAAATGCGTTATATAAAAAACATAGTCTGAAAAATATAAAACAGCGAAAAAGAATAATGACGACAAATTTATATTATTTTTGCATGCAATTTTTAATTTACCATGAACGAAAAAGACTTTCATTATATCAATCATATTAACTCCCCCATTGATTTAAAAGCAGTCAAACGCAATGAACTTACATTGGTATGTGACGAGCTAAGACAATTTATCATTGACGAAGTTTCAAAAAACCCGGGTCATTTGGGTTCAAGTTTGGGCGTAGTTGAGCTTTCAGTGGCACTTCATTATGTTTTTAACACACCTTACGATCGCATCGTGTGGGATGTGGGTCATCAGGCTTATGGGCATAAGATTCTGACTGGTCGTCGAGATCAGTTTCACACCAACAGACAGTTTAAAGGACTTTGCGGTTTTCCAACACCTAAGGAAAGTGAGTATGATGCTTTTGGGGTAGGTCATTCTTCCACTTCCATTTCCGCAGGATTAGGGATGTCAGTGGCATCCTTACTAAAAGCAGAGCCCAAACGTCAGGTTGTAGCTGTAATTGGTGATGGTGCTATGACCGGCGGATTGGCTTTTGAGGGACTTAATAATGCTTCGATGAGCCAAAATAATATGTTGATTATTCTGAACGATAATCAAATGGCCATAGATCCGATTCAGGGTGGCTTTACACAATACCTGGTAGATATAACCACTTCCAGGGCTTATAATAAAATCCGCTATAAGACCTACAATTTAATGAAAAAAATTGGGTTGATAAACGAAAGAGGAAGAGACCGGATTATTAGTTTCAACAATACTGTAAAAGCAGCCCTATCAAAACAACATAATATTTTTGAAGGATTGAATATTCGCTATTTTGGACCGGTTGACGGACACGATGTGGATGAACTTGTTCGCATTATGTCAGAAATCAAAAAATTTAACGGACCAAAAGTTCTTCATATCATTACTAAAAAAGGAAAAGGCTATGAACCGGCTGAAAATTCAGCTACCGAATGGCATGCTCCCGGATTATTTAATGTAGAAACAGGTGAACGCAAGAATTGTACAACAACCGACCCAACCCCACCACTTTTTCAGGATGTATTTGGAAAAACATTGCTAAAACTGGCATTGAAAAACGATAAGATTGTAGCCATAACACCTGCCATGCCAAGCGGTTGCTCCATGACGATCATGCAAAAAGAATTACCTCAGCGTGTTTTCGACGTAGGAATTGCCGAAGCTCATGCCGTAACATTCTCAGCCGGAATGGCCAAAGAAGGCATGATTCCATTTTGTAACATCTATTCATCGTTTATGCAACGGGCTTACGACAATGTGATTCACGATGTGGCCTTACAAAATTTGAGTGTGATATTTTGTCTCGACCGGGCAGGATTAGTTGGTTCTGATGGCGCCACTCACCACGGACAATTTGACTTGGCCTATATGCGTTGTATTCCGAACCTAATCATTTCAGCGCCACGAAATGAAATTGAGCTCCGCAATTTAATGTACACTGCCCAGCTTAAAGAAAGAGGTCCTTTTGTGATTCGCTACCCCCGTGGAAAAGGTTCGATAGTAGACTGGCGCAAACCTTTCGAGCAAGTGGAAATTGGCAAAGGAGAATGCCTTAAAAGCGGAAAGGATCTGGCTGTCCTGACACTTGGAACGATGGCAATTCCTTCAGCCAAAGCCATTGAGATAATTGAAAAGGAACAACATGTTTCAATTGCACATTACGATTTGCGCTTTTTGAAACCACTTGATGAAAGCATGCTTCACGAAGTAGCCATGAACTTTAAAAAGATAATTACGATTGAAGATGGTGTGATTAATGGCGGATTTGGCAGTGCAGTGCTCGAATTTATGGCAGACAATAACTATACTCCTCAGCTGAAACGACTTGGAATACCCGACAGCTTTATTGAACACGGTACTCCCGAAGAATTATATCATATGCTTGGACTCGATGTTGAAGGGATCGCAGCCCGTATTTCGGAACAAATTAAAGCGACTAAGCCAGCAAAAGTGTGATTGAAAAATAAACAATAATAATCCTTAAACAAACAAATGCCACAAATCAACTGTGGCATTTGTTTATTTAATCTGCATCACTCAAAAATGGCAACTAACTCATATCAGTCTATTTCCAGTTGCAAGCCGCTTTTCAGGATATCTAATGCCGGATTTTGCTGAGCCAGAATTTTGTAGCGATCTTCCGGCGAATTAGCCCGTTGCATTTCAGTTTCTTCGGCAATGTGTATCTTGATTTTTACTTTGGTATTTTGCAAATGAGTGCGAACAAATGAAAGTAAATCGGGTTCAAGTTTTTTCAATTCCTTTTCCTGCAATGTATTACTTACCGTTACCTGAAATTCTGATTCTGAGATTAAATGTGGTTTGGTAGTCAGAATAAAACTCTTCATGCGCCCCTGATCGGAAATGGTTTCAGAAAACTGCAACCAGGCAACCTCCAATTCTTCGGCTGTAAAAGACTTATCCTCCACCATTATTTCTTCCTCCATTTTTGATTCATAAACGGGGGTTGGCGACGAAGCGATTATAGGTGCAGATATGGAAATACTGTTCGGTTTCTGAAAGCTTGGTTTCGTTTCTGAAGCTACTACTTTCGATTTTTCAATTGGTTGAACTGCTTGATGAACAGTCGGTTTCCGTGGTTCAGTAATTTTTATTTCAGAAGCTGTAACGCTTTCGGGAATCAGCTTTTGAATCGCTGCAGGCTTCTCATCAGTTAGCGTAAACTTTTTTTTTTCATCCGTCAATTGACACTGACGAATTAAAGCAAGTTCAACCAGCAGTCGTTTATTTTTACTTTGTCGGAAATCAATATCACAGTCGTTACTGATTTTCAGCGCCTGAAATAGAAATTCGGAGGAACAATTTTGAGCCTGTATTTTGTAGCGTTCGCCAATATCGGCACCCACTTCAAGCAGTTGAATGGTTTGCGGATCTTTGCTTACGAGCACATCACGCAAATGTGAGCTAAGTCCGGTAATAAAATGATGAGCATCAAAACCCTTATTCAATACTTCGTTAAAAATCAACAGCGATTTTGACACTTCATTTTTCAGGAATGCATCTATTAATCGGAAATAATACTCGTAATCAAGTACATTCAGATTCTCAATAACGCCTTGATAGGTGATATTATTACCGCAAAAGCTGACCAATTGATCAAAAATGGACAAAGCATCGCGCATGCCACCATCACTTTTTTGAGCCACCACATTCAGTCCGTTTAAATCAACACTTACTCCTTCTTTTTCGGCTACCATTTGAAGGTGTTTCACGGTATCAGTAACCGTGATACGATTAAAATCGTAGATCTGACAGCGTGAAAGAATAGTTGGGATAATTTTATGTTTTTCGGTCGTAGCCAGAATGAAGATTGCGTGTGCAGGAGGTTCTTCAAGAGTTTTCAGGAAAGCATTAAAAGCACCCTGTGAAAGCATATGAACCTCGTCGATAATATAAACGCTGTATTTAGCAATTTGTGGTGGAATGCGAACCTGATCGGTCAGCGAACGAATATCATCTACCCCGTTGTTGGAAGCCGCATCCAGTTCGTGGATATTATACGACCGTTGCTCATTAAACGAAACGCAGGATTCACATTCGTTACAAGCTTCAAAATCGGCAGTCAGGTTTTCGCAATTGATGGTTTTCGCAAAAATGCGGGCGCAGGTCGTTTTTCCAACACCACGCGGACCACAAAACAAGTAAGCATGAGCCAAATGATTACTTTTAATGGCATTTTTTAGCGTGGTAGTCAAAGAGGTCTGACCAACAACCGAATTGAAGGTGGATGGGCGATATTTGCGTGCCGAGACAATGAAATTTTCCATAGTTTGAAATCCTTCTGCTTTAGTGTGCAAATATAATCAAATTTGAGAGTTCCTTTTCATCTAAAAAAAAAAATCTAAAAAAAAAGGAGGTTGATGAAAATTGTTTACCTTTGTCTATCGAAAACAGTTGATTGACAGTTGACAGTTGACAGTTGCTAAATTGGAAATTTGTGATTATGAATGATTCAGGAAAAACAGGCAGTTTACTTAAAAAGATATTTTTTAATAAGTATCTGATTGTTTTCGTATTATTTGCTGTCTTTGTTACTTTCTTCGATAATCACAGCCTTATTCACCGCTGGGGAACCCATCAGAAAATTGTGGAGATGGAAAAGGAACTCAAATTTTATCAGGACGATATTAAGGCAAGCAAACAAAAGAAAAACGAGCTTCAATCGAGTAGAGAGAACCTCGAAAAATTTGCCCGTGAACATTATTTTATGAAAAAGGAATCCGAAGATATTTATATAATCAAAGAATGAACGAAAAAAAAATCTATCAAATTCTGTTTATTACTGCCGGAACGCTAACCATACTTGGTTCCATTGCCCAACTTTTCAAGACCTTTTATGCACCCTACCTTTTCACGGTGGGTGTTGTTTTGCTCATTTTTCTCCACGGGGTCGAAGTTTTTGACAAAAGCAAAACAGATAAACGACAACAGCGCCTGGCACGCATTGGATTGCTGACCAGTTTAATGCTTGGAATCGGTGCTTATTTTATGTTTATCGGTTCAAATTCGTGGGTAGTTATGCTGCTGATTTATGCCCTTTCAAGCTTCTTTCAATCATTCAGAGGAAATACGAAATATTGAATTGACCGTAATTCAATCAAAAAAAAATGCGATGACCTAAATCATCGCATTTTTTATGTTGAAATGTTGGAAGAAATTATTTCCTGGCAGCAAAACGCTCATTCAATAGTTTGGTTACTTCAGCTGTAATATCATATTGTTTATCAGCATATAAGATATTATCGTTCGAGGTATTACTGAAGATAATGGCATATTTTCCATCCCGGTTATACTCTTTCAGAAACTTATTTATGGTGTCACGCAATTGCTCACTCATTTTTTGTTGAACCTGTACTAACTGTTTACTCAGGTTTCCATCCATTTCCTGCAAATCCTGCTGTTTTTTCTGTAATCGGGTTTGTTCCTGTTGGGCTCTATCGCGACTTAAGAATGCGTTATTTTCAAGTTTCCGTTGAAAATCAGCCATTTCTCCCTGCAATTGACGAGCCATGCTGTTGATTTTTAGTCGTGAATCTTCCTGCTTACGGATAAGCGACTCATTAGCTTCTTTTGCAAACTGGTAGTGAATCAGTAAAGAGTCAACATTTATATAAGCCACAGGTAACCTGCCCGAATTGACCATATTTTTGGTATTTAAAATGGCTTTCGTGTCGACAGCAGGTTGCTTATTACAAGCTGTGAATACGGTAATTGCCAATAACAAACTGAATATGAGTGAAATATTTTTCATGCGCCCGGAATAAGTAGTAATAATAAGAATTTTAGCTGTTTCGATTTTCTATAAAAATGAGACTGCAAAGATAATTTTTTTGAAACAGTTCAACTCATTGCAAGTTCAATTTTTAGGAAAATGAATGTTTGATTATTTATATTAACGATTTGATAGTCGCCAATTAGCATTTATCATTAATCATTAATCAATTCTAAACATCGAATTCACTGAAAGGAGAATTGTTGCTGATAAACTCAGGAATCATTTGTTTCATCATTTTTATTGTATTTTTGATGTCAACACTTTTAGAATAAGCTATAATAGTCTGAATATCAGCCAACACCTTATCAAATTCATATTGCCGAACAGACGCAACTGTTATTTTATCATGATGAGTAGGAATAGTCGTTTCCGCATCATTCAGTAATTCTTCATACAGCTTTTCGCCTGGGCGCAGACCAATAAATTGAATATCAATATCTTTATATGGAATATATCCGGCCAGTTTAATCATTCGGATTGCCAGATCTACGATTTTAACCGGTTTACCCATATCAAAAACATAAATTTCTCCCGAATTTCCAAAAGAAGAGGCCTCCAACACTAGGCGACAGGCTTCGGGGATGGTCATAAAGTAACGAACTATTTCGGGATCAGTAACCGTAATAGGGCCACCTTTTTCAATTTGTTCTTTAAAATAAGGAATAACCGAACCATTCGATCCAAGTACATTTCCAAAGCGTGTTGTTACAAAAATCATATTATTAGCACTCTTCTTACATTCTTTTGCCAATGATTGCACATAGATTTCAGCAATTCTCTTTGAAGCACCCATTACATTTGTTGGATTAACTGCCTTATCCGTCGAAATCATAACAAAACTTTCAACCTTATTTAATAAAGCGATATTACTCAGGTTCATTGTTCCAAGCACATTCACCAGAATAGCTTCACAGGGATTTTGTTCCATAAGTGGTACATGTTTATAAGCAGCTGCATGATAAATTATTTCAGGATGGTAGGTCCTAAAAACAAAATGCAATCTATCTTCACTACGCACATCACCTATTATAGGTATAAATTTCAATGTTGGAAAATCCTTTTCAATTTCCAACTGTAAATTATGAAGAGCTGTTTCTGCATTATCAAATAATAAAAGCAATTTTGGTTTAAACCGGGCTATTTGGCGTACAAGTTCGCTACCTATAGATCCTGCTGCACCGGTTATTAAGATCGTTTTATTGTCGGTGAGTTTAGTAATAGCCTCTAAATCAATTTGTATCTCTTCCCGGCCAAGTAAATCTTCAAATTGAATAGCTTTCATCTGAAACCGAACTTTTTTACTATCGTCTAAATTTTCGAAAGGAGGAGTAACCAAAATTGAAATTCCCATATCAATGCACATAGAAATAAAGTTCTGTTCATCTCTGACACTAGCATAATCGGGGAATATAACCGTATTTACTTCGTTTTTTCGCAAGAACCAATCTATATTTTCACCATTTAGATGATGAATGGGCAATCCATGTATTCGGGTATTATGGGCATCTTTGTTTCTGCTAATAAATCCCTGTACCTGATGCTGAAGTGATGAACTGGTATTCAACCATTGCGCAATTGCAATACTATGAGTATCAATTCCGTAGATTAAAGACTTGTTTCGGACTGAAATTGTATAGTTAATTGTATGATTATAAATAAGCACAACGAAGAATCGCATAAAAAGCAAAGCAAAAACACTTATCAGAAATACCCGTTCAACAAAAAGGAATATAAATTTCAGTTCGCTATTAAATAGTAAACCAACTGTAAAAAGAATAACACAGGAGAAGAATATGGAAACTATGGGACGCCACATCTCAATCAGGTTGGAATGTCTGATAAGACCACGGTAAGATTTAAAAACTACAAACCACGACAGGTTACATAAAATGAAAATTACTCCAAATAAGGGGTAATTCGTGATTTCATTATGTCCATTTAAGTCGGTGATTAATACAGCAGTCGCAAATCCAAGCAAACAAAAAAGCACATCAAGAATAAAGACAATCCATCTGTTTATCAGGGAGATGCTCATTAGTATTTTAAAAATATAGCGGAGATATTTTTGAATTTTATTCATAAAAAAGTGGGATTTTAATCAAAAAAAAGGTCGTTAAGCTTAATTTGAATCAGACAAGGATAGGCTTTAAAATCTGCAAATGTCTTTATTTTAGGAGAGTTTTGGTGTGCAAATATAAGGTGTTTCTAATAACAAAAAAATAAAGAATCAATTTTTAATCAATATTAAGTGTTTATACTTGCATTAATAACGAAATAAATCGCCCGTTTTTCGGATAGAGAATAGGCAACCTACTGAATTTCCAACTAATTTTCCTTCATCAACTGCTATTGAAACGGCACATTGAATATTCATTAGTTTGGGAAAATGCTTTTTCACTTCCAGCATCATGGAAGTTGTGGGTACCATTTCTGGATACGGACTGCCATAGGTGCCATAATTTTTACTGAATGAAGTCAAATAGCGGTATTCATAGCCAGCTACATTTCCTTCAATTCCGAAATGATGTACCTGTACACGGTTATTATAGGTATAATGCGAACCATCTTTATTATACAGAGGCGATAAAATAAAAGGCGTTCCTATTGTACGCGAATAATAGCTCCAACCGGTCGGGTATTCACCATTAAAATAACTATCTCCTCCACCGAATATAATTCCATCTTTATCATGATAGGGTCCCGATTGGTCGGTGGTATTCAAAAACTCATATAAAATTCCATTCACAAAAGGAATTTTTGAATTTCGAATGGATATTCCCCAAAGTCCATCCGACACATTCATAGTGTTCCAGATCACTCTGACCGGTCCATCTTCCGACAGATTTTGCCAATACCCACTTATTTTATAATTCGAAATATCCACATCCAATTTCATACTTTGAGAAATAATATGATTTCCCAGTGCATTTATCTGATCCGAAATATTGGCATTGGCCCCACCCGACTTACCTAAGAAAATTTTCAGATAATCGGAAATTCCGGTTGGTTGAACTCCCGAACCGGGTATATTACCGCCCCATTGTGCTACATGATCCAATCCATACTGAATGTGAACCGGTAATTTACCGCCTAATTTCAAATAGGCATATTTATGATGAAGTAAAATATTATAGCCATAATCATTTAACCAACCATGCGAAATTGCTCCTTTAATGGCCAAAAAACCCTGCGTAAACGGAACGTCAGTAAAATGTTCAATTCCAAGGGTTATCTTCGGTATGGGGCGTGCATTTTTCGAAAAAAGAATACCTCCACTCGAAAGCGTTGAATCCTGATTTCCATACTGATCTTCGCGTGTACCAACAATGAAATCAAAAACCAGAAAACGCACTTTGGCATAGATTTCATGAAAATAAATATTCGTTTTAGTATCAAAAGTCTGTAACAAGCCATTTGCTTTAAATCCATAATCAAATAATCGGGTCATTTTTCCAAAATCCTTCGTAATGCCAATTTGTACATCTGCACTGGTCGGAGAAGATGCAACTTGGCCGTAGTGATTACTTTGAATCCAGCATGGAGAATATGCTCCCGTTGAAGCCACACCCAAAACCCCCAGCTCGTACTTGATTGTATCGTTTTGAGCATAAGCCACAAAAGGGAGAAATATAAGAAATAAGAAATAATATTGTATTTTATGCATGCGCTTTTTTCAAAAAAACTATGAACTATAAACTCTTATGAAACAAACCGCCCCAAGCCCCTAAAGGGGATGTGTAGTAACTTTCGTCTCTTAATATTATTGATAACATAAATTGTAAAATCACTTTGTAAACCACTCTTAACATCCTCTTTCGGGGCTTGGGGCGGTATAATTTTGGGGTCATTTAATTTTGATTGGTATTTACAGTCGTAATGCTATTGCTATTGACTATTGACTATTGACTATTGACTATTGACTATTGACTATTGACTATTGACTATTTGCGAATCAGGGTTCAAAACTATAGAAATCATTCAAAATCTCGCTATCATTTTCACCAAAACCAATATATCCTTTTCCATTCAGGCTGAAAGCAATCGCATTTTCACGACCACTTACCGGAATAGATCCCCTTTCGTACCATACATCACGGATAATATCGTATTCCAGCATATCCGACTTCACACCACCTCCGGTCAGGTTTCCGCCAAAATGACGCCCGGAAGAAACAAAAACCCGATTATTGATACTGAGCGATACTGCATTTTCCCGGCCGTTATCCGGCATCGATTTACGTTGTTTCCAGGAGTCGGTAAGCGGAAAGTATTCCCACCAATCATTTACATTGTAGGTTCTGTATCCTGTTCCGAAATAACAATGTTCGTTGGTGGCACAGGCAATTCCCGCAGCACGGATTAACCCTCCAAAGGGATTCAGTTTCACCCAGCTACCGGGCTGACCAGTTAACGGAATATACTTCCAGGTATCAGCTCCAAATCCAGCTCCATCCATGCCTGAAGTAACGAAAATAGTATTATCGGCCACAAAACAGCCACACCCATCGGTACTATTAATTGGAAAATCAGCCTTACGTTCCCAGCTATCTGTAACTGGATCGTACATCCAAAAATCCTTCAGACAAGCATCAGAATTGTAGACACCCACTTCAATATTAAATCCTAAACCAACATATGCTTTGCCATCTACTACGGCTGCCGAAGCTTTTACCCTTGCTACCCCGGGGAAAGAAGCTTTCTGTGTCCAGCTATCCAACAGCGGGTCGTATTGCCAACAATCATTTAATTGACCACTCCGCACAGCTGTTCTGCCTAAAGCCACATAGGCTTTATTGTTTAGCACAAAAGCAACTGCAGATGCTCTTCCGCTTCCCGGCATCGATGTTTTTTTTACAAATGAAACGGCTGAATAAGGCGAAATAGCCGGATCGTTACAGCCCCAAAACAGGAATATAAGGAAGAAATATAGGATTAGTTTAGGTATTTTCATGTATAAATAATTATTCTTTTAAAGTCGTATGGTATTATCTCACTTTGTTCACTGACCGTTGGTTCCGATACATCGGAACATTCCGAGAATCGGAACTGTTCACTATTCACTATTAACTATTAACTATTAACTATAAACTATTAACTATTAACTATTAACTATAAACTATAAACTTCTTAAAACCCCTCTCACCCCTATCCAATACCGATACGGATAATAAAACAGCACAAGCCCGGGGCGTTTAATTTGAGATGCTTCCATTATAATTTCAAAATTAGAGTTGGCTTATCAAATAATTTGCATCGATGTTAAGTCTTGAAAATGCAAACCATTTTTTACCTAAATCTTTCAATGATGCTCCAACGTGATACACTGTGTGTTGATCGATAATTATAAAACGGTCGTGAGATTTTGAAAAAATTTTTATTTCAATAGGTGGGTACTGTGCATTATGTTTCTCAAAATCGAGTTGTAGCTGTTTTGAAATTTTATGAGTATATATAATTACTTTTACCTTTTCATTCCGTTTCGTTAGCAATGTCAATACACTTTCGTCCACATAATTATCAATAACAATAATTTCAGTTAGGGCGGATTTTATAATATCTGAAACGAATTGCCATGCATCATAAATTTGTCCATCGTAAAACACTCCTTCCTTTGGTGGAAGTGCCTGCATTAGCAATGACTCAATTTGCCTATCATGATCGATAACTTTTCGTTCAAGATTTTCTATTCTATGATTAAATGCATGACCATTTAGTAAATAGTCTTTTAATACTTGAGTTGCCCAAATCCGAAACTGAATTCCTTGTTTCGATTTTACCCGATAACCGACAGAAATAATTACATCAAGGTTGTAATGTTCTATTAAACGTTCAACCTGCCGATTCCCTTCCGTTTGAACTATCGCAAAATTTGCGACAGTTGAAAACTCTTTTAATTCCTCAATAATTGCATTATTGATATGTTTACCAATTGTTTTCACATCTCTTCCAAATAGCTGAGCCATTTGCTGTCGATTCAACCAGACCATATCACTCTCAAGACGGACTTCTATAATTTGACCCAAGTCATCTGTCTGATATTTTATAGTATTCGATTTTTTCAATAACATCTTAAATAATCAGTTAGATTTAAGGGCACGATTCCATTACAAAAGACCGACTTTAAACAAAAACTACACATTAACAACTCTTTTCTCAAAACTCAGAACTATAAAATATTAATGGAGTATTTCGATGGAGCTTGCGACATTCCGATCTATCGGAACATTCCGAGTATCGGAACATTAACTTCGTTGATTTTCAATTCCGATCTATCGGAACATTCTTGGCAAGCCAATCGAAGATGCCGTGAAACGGTAGCGGCAACCAACGGTCAGCGACCAACGGGAGATAAAGCCGAGCGAACTTCGTTGATTTTCAATTCCGATCTATCGGAACATCCCGCCCACGATAGCTATCCCCGACATGTTCCCGATAAATCGGGACAGACAGGGACAAGCTGGGATATCGGAATCGTTAATCACTAACTATTTACGACCAACTATTAATAGTTATAATTTATCAATCACATACTTTTGAAACCAACCAGGAACATAATCAGAATTTATTAATGAAATCTCATCATGTTGAGAAGTTGCAAAAAGTTTTGGATGTGTAGAACTATTATCAAACAGATAAGCCTTATCCACCAACTTAATTGCATCTAATAAAAAATTCATTGTTCGTTCGTATCTGTCTACAATTTTATCTGTAGGAACATCATGTCCACCTTGTCTAACTCGCGCTTCAACCCGTGCAATATTCATTATAGGGTCTTCCAACGAAACAAAATATAAATAAATACGATAATCTAAGTTTTTTGCCAAACGAATAAAGTCCAGCTTTGAAGAATGCGACATAACGGTTTCAATTGTAAACTTATCGCAGGTAGTAAGCAATAGTGACCGAATATAATCTGCCAGAAACGAGGGGAGTTTATTATCTTTTATAACCGAGCTATCTATATGCAAACAATTATTCATCACACTGAAACATGCTGACAATTTTTCACTTTCAGTTGAAATATAAAACGATGATTGTTGTAATGACCTTTTTAAATGGTGAATTTCCAAAGAGACTGAGTAATTATTAAAATCAAGAAAATGCAGGTTATCAAGGTCAACTTTTATCTCATCTGCATTGACATAAACTCCCAAATGAACATGAAGTTCATTTACCAATTTTATCAACGTAGACTTTCCTGAACCATTTGGACCTGCAAATATCCTCAATCTCTTTACAGAAGTCATTTCAATTTGAATGTCTTATGCGAAACCTTAGTGGTCGTTTTTTCCATCCTTGCAACAACTGAAACATCACCATTGGGTTCAATTCTACATATATTCTTTCCCTTTAATACTGTTGCAGGAATTCCATTTGCCAAAGTGGCATTATAAGCACTACGACCATATTTACGTAATCCCTCAATAATAATATCTTGTTCCACCCTGTGACCTGTTTTTATTTTTGCCTTCATACAATTATTCTTTTATTGTAATACAAATATACTACTACTTTGTTCTTATTATTTCATTTTATTTATAAAACTTATATCTACCATTATATCATCCCACAGAATTTTTTATATGTTATCATTTACATTTTACAACTAATCACTAACCGTTAATCACTAATCGTTAACTACCAACTGTAAATGGATCTTGCGATGGAGCTTGCAATGGAGTATTTCGATGGAGCTTGCGATGGAGTATTTCGACATTCCGAGAATCGGAACATTCCGATCTATCGGAACATTCCGAGAATCGGAACATTAACTTCGTTGATTTTCAATTCTTGCTAAACCAATCGAAGATGCCGTGAAACGGTAGCGGCAACCAACGGTCAGCGACCAACGGGAGATAAAGCCGAGCGACTATCATTGCAAATTCTTGGCAAGCCAAACATTTAACTAAGAAAACTATTTTTCCGATAGGAGAAAAAAATCAATTTCAGCTACAAATGCTTTCATTTCTTCAAACATTTCTTCAATAATTTCCTTATCGAAAATAATAAATGACTCATAATCACCTTTAGTGCGTCTATTCGAAGCCTTGTTTATATATTGTCCAAATCGAGTATCAATTAACCCTTTGTAAACAAAATTTTTATTAAACCATCCTATTAATTGTTGATGTTTAGATGTTTCAAACCCATAAGCAATTCCCAATGCAAGCAACGAATAAAACATGCCATAATAAATCCTATTAACAGATGCTCTTAACCTGTTATTTTCGAGTAATATCTGAACATCCAAAATTGTTTCTTTTGCTTCCGACAATCGATATTGAATTAAATCATTGCGTTCTTGTTCAGTAATACCGTTTGCACAAACAATATAGTCCAATTTCGACTGCGTTCAATTGATACTATTTGTTTGAATCAACGGCATTAACAACAGTAGTCATAAAAATGACTTTGGGTCATTTTGTATGTACAGTTGGTATAAGTATCATGCGAAAATACCCGTATTAAGTGCTGTATAAAACATAGTTTGTTTTGCTCTCAAGGTCGTAAGTTCAAGTTGTGATATAATATGAGCATCAATTACTATATTGTATTTTAAATCAATATCATAACACAAATCATATATTTTATTTTCATCACGAGCGTTATAATTCTCTTTTAGAACAATCAATATATCATAATCTGAATTTTTTTTTGACTTACCGGTTGCTTGTGAACCAAAAAGTATAATATCCTTTAAGGCACCTTTATATTCAGCTTGAAGATGCAGCTTTAAGTCATTTAATATAACCAGTTGATTTTTCATTTTTTATTTTGTTTATTCAATAGCAAAGATATGAATTATCTGGCGAAAATTGAAATTATTGACAATAAAGCATAGTATTCAAGTTGAGAGCCTATGGAGCTTGCTATGCTCCATTAACTTCGTTGATTTTCAATTCTTGCTAAACCAATCGAAGATGCCGTGAAACGGTAGCGGCAACCAACGGTCAGCGACCAACCGGAGATAATTCTATATGACAACTACCTAAAGAATAAGAAACTGTTTAAAAATAAATCTTAAATTGTTTTTCAATTATTTTTTAGGATAGTTGTGGCTTTGTTTATCGAAAAATAGCGGGCTATTTGAGAGAAATAAAGGCGCAAATAGACAAAAAAGAATGGAAAACAAGAAGATAGTTTTAATTTCTAAAAATTGAAAATTCTATATATGACTGAAAACCAGTCGAAATGCTTAATTAACGTTTATTTTTAAACAGTTACTAAATATGAACGCATAAAATATCAGAATAGTGACTTACTTGCGCCACCCTGAGAGAGAATTTATTCCCACCTTATAAAGTATGAGGATCTAACACAGTTAACCCATTGATATGCTTGAAATCATTGGTGTTTCTGGTTATAAGAACAGCATTAGCTGCCAAAGCTGTAGCTGCAATAATAGCGTCAGGGAGTTTTGTTTTGTGTTTTTTACGCAAAAGAATACAAATGTCTGCTACTTCTTTCGTCAATTCCATTACATTTGCATCATCCATAAAATCGGCAAGGATTTTAAATTGGTGGTCTGTGGAATTAAACCCCAATACTTCTATTTTAGTAATTACCGATACATTTGGAACCGCATCTACAACGGTATTCATAAATTGCATTCCATTAACCGGAATCTTTTTGCCGGGATAATCAATAACGGCATTGGTATCAATTAAATAGTTTTGTGATTCCATTCTTCCCGGCTCTGTTTCACATAGTCTTGCAGAGCATCAGATGTTTTTGAGGTCAATTTGCCTGCATACTTTTCTGAAAGACTGATGGTTTGTTTTTTACTTTTCTTTATAACTCTAAGAATTTGTAAATCTTCCAAATCGGCTAATATCTTGTATGCCTTACTATTATTTATTTGTATAACTACAGTTTCCATTTCTGCTTGTTTTAGTTTTACTTTAATGTATTGCAAATATACTACATTTTTTTGTCTTTGATTAAAATGAATTATTATCTCATTTTGTTGAAACCTGACTCCGCTCTATTGTACTTCAGCCAACCGTTTTGAAATAGGCTTGTTGAAATTTACTGCTTATGGAGCTTGCGATGGAGTTTTTCGATGGAGCTTGCGATGGAGTATTTCGACATTCCGAGAATCGGAACATCCCGAGAATCGGGACTGCTTATGGAGCTTGCGATGGTACATTCCGATCTATCGGAACATCCCGAGAATCGGGACTGTTTACTTGACCTTCCCTGATAATGACCTCCCATTCTCAAATACACAAATTAACCAATTAACCCATTCTCAAATTAACCCATTCTGTTTATCCTTTTCTGTAAGCAACACGCTGTATTTCTAAATAATATCCGCTGGTACAGCCGCATTCAAATAGATATTCACTATAACAATACATTTAGCTACTCAGTGTCATTATGTTTTGTTATTTTCCAATATCCACCCTTATCAGGTCCAATGCGTTGAATCTGATTTAGCTTTTTGAGTTTTCTTATATCTCTTTTAATGGTTTCGACACTTATTTTCAACGTATCTGCTATTAATTCTTTGGTTATCTGTTTATCATTATAAATTAACCGAAGAATTGCTATTTGTCGGTCATTTAGAGGGTCATTTAGAGGGTCAATTACAGGGTCAATTACAGGGTCATTTAAGTGAATCTTATTTTTTTCAGTTTTGGCAAAAACAGTAACTGCAAAACCACCAGGAATTGTTTCAAACTTAGGTTCAGGTAGACCATAATCAATAAACATGCGTCGAACACGTTTAATACCAGTACCATACCGTTCAATCAGTCCCATTTCCTTAACTGTTTTTGCTATTTGACGGTTACGAGGTGTAGAGATATAATTATTCGTCAGCAATTGCTCAATTGTAATAGAATCGGGCAAGGTACCAGGATTAAAAAGTAAAATATGATCCGCGAAAACTTTAATAATTGAATTAGCCGAAGCTGTATAATCTCTGTGAATAATCATATTCAATACCAATTCTCTAATGGCATCTAAGGGATATTGCCAACGCTCAATATTCTCAATTTGAGTAGAAGTAATAATTATTTCTTTGTTAATATGTTTTCTGATAAATGACATAATATCTTCAATCTGATTGAGTAAATCAGTCGAGTTTGTAACATCATCTTTAATCACTATTTCTGATGCAAAATGTCCTAATTGTATTGTTGTATATAAATTATCATCGTACGAAAACATCAAAAAACAACCATTTGTAATTTTATTATCTTCGAGTAGCATTTCATTTTTTGTAAGAAATTCAATTGCTGATTCAAAAACGAAATTATCATTGCGTTTCACGATAATATTCATGACCTTTTGTACTTTATCCAACGATATGTCATTTATCGTTTTCCCCGGTCGAGGATAATAATCCCAACTTGTATTCACAGTTTGCAAATGCATATTCGACACTTCCGAAACCGATAACAAGTGGTTCGAATTCCCAATTCGTTTATAAAATCTGCCTCTGCTAGAAACCGGTTTTATCGGATATTCCTGTACAATCATTGCAACAACTGTTTTGGTATTAATCTCAATTATCTCAAAATCTGGTATTATCTGTGGAGCGGTTTTGTTTTTAACTTCATTAATCCAGTTCTGAACCGTTTCAGGGCCTAATTGTATACCCTTTACAACGATTTTATCAGTCACACCTACATATACAGTACCACCCTTTGCATTAGAAAAGGCTACAAGCGTTTCGATAACATCCTCGTTGAAAGATGTTTTAAACTCTGTGTGTAGGCCTTCGCTTGGGGGTAATAGGGCTGGATTTTGATTCATTTTTTTTGATACAAATGACATTAAAACATGAATTATGTTATATACCGAACTATCGGAACTGATTAATGTCGTCTCTTAACTATTTCTCCTTACTCAAAACTCCTAACTGATGACTGCTTATGGAGCTTGCGATGGTACATTAACTTCGTTGATTTTCAATTCTTGGCAAGCCAATCGAAGATGCCGTGAAACGGTAGCGGCAACCAACGGTCAGCGACCAACGGGAGATAAAGCCGAGCGAACTTCGTTGATTTTCAATTCCGAGAATCGGAACAGTTTACCGTTTACTGCTTACTGTTCACTATTAACTATCAACTATAAACTATAAACTTCTTAAAACCCCTCTCACCCCTATCCAATACCGATACGGATAATAAAACAGCACAAGCCCCGGGCGTTTGATTTGATAGATTAGAATCATATAAGCTTTAGGAGGAAAAAGTACACCCAAAATATATCTAACTTTACCAGAAAATGACTCAACATTCTTCAAATAACCATAATGACCTGATAAAGTCTTTACTGAATCAACCCCATCACAATATTTAAGATATTTAACAAACAACTGCTCATCTTGTTTACTAAGCAATATGCTGTATTTTTGAATAATATCAATAGGAACAGCTGCATTCATATATTTATTTACCATGACCAGGTATTTAAATACGATTTCCTCGCAGGAGTATAGCCTGCAATTATCTGTAAATTCGTTCCAATTCAGTGTATCCCCATATTTTTCCAGCAAATTAGTTATATCATTAAAACAGGTAAATTGCACATGACCAGTCCTAAAGTGTTTATCCAAATGCAGACAAAGATGAATCAACAAATCAGACGTATTCAATGCCTGAACATTTACTCCATGAATAGTAGCCGGAATTGCATTTTTCCACAATGCTGGAACCGATACCTGATATTTCTGATTTTTAGAATGCAGTTTTATATGCAGTTCAATTGATACTCCATTTAGGAACATTGGAGGATAATGAATCATATCAAATTGGGCTTCAACAAATTTAGATAATTTAACTGATGATGTAAAAGGATTGTAACCTATGCCTTCAAGAATAGCCAGACATTTCTCTCCATCTTCCTCTTTCACCAACAAATCAATATCACTGAATTGCCGCAACCCTATATCCTGATACAGCCATTCTGATAAATAAATACCTTTCAATCCTATTAGCGGGATATTCTGTGCAACGAAAGCTTCGGCTATTTTCCGAAAATGCTCGTACAATAAGGCACTTCGGCTAACCGTTTTGTAATAAGCTTGTTGAAGGTTGATTTTGACAGCTTCAGGAATCAGTGAACTGTTTGGCAGGAGGGAAAGTTTAGTATACAACAAGGGTCCTATCCCCCTGTCGATAATGGTATTTATCAGATAATCCCAATCCTGAACTAATGGAATCAACTCATTCAGCTGCTCTAACTCTTCGGGAGTGGGTTTTATCTTTATGCACGATAAAATAAGTGTATCTTCAACTTGTAACTGCATTTTTCTATATTTTGAGTAAATCCAAATCCTAAGTCTTTACGACTTCTTCTTTTTAAAGTGACACAATATCTAACCCATAAATACTATGCTGAGCCCTTAGTTCAGCCATTTAATTACTCCCTACGAAACCGTGTATGTAAGTGATAAGTATGTTCATGTAATTTCATTTATTGATTTGAGAAACAGCGTACCTTTCACTGTAAGTTTGAATTTCTGTGAAGGATGATTCGGGTTATTTTTAATTGTATGTTCTATTAACTCATCGGCAAGCAGTTTGGAGATAGTGCGATTAAAATATCCCGACGCCTTGGCTTGACCAAACATGGAAGCTATTTCCTTACGTGACAATGGTTGCAACTGTAAGCATTTCACAATATTATTATAAAATAAATTTTGGGTTGACTCTTGCTCTAAACTCTGCCCTAAACTCTGCCCTAAGCTCTGCCCTAAACTCTGCCCTAACTCTTGTTTATCTTTATCTTCATATTGAATTATTATTTTAAAAATATCACCTTCTTCAATCAATGGCAATGCTCCTTTCACATATATAGGACAATACTTAAACATTTTCCGTACACCTGAACCTAACTCTTCTACCCAACCCAATTGCTTAAAAAAATTAGCAATAGTTGGATTCTTTGGATGTGGCCTAAGGTTTTCAGGAAGTATACGACCTACCATATAAGGTTTGTTCCAGTTTTCAGTTACAACTTCGTCTTTGAGTATTGTAAGTGTAGCCGGATAAGAATTTGAAAATTCACGGTGAACCAATAAGTTGGCAACCACCTCCCGAAAAATAGTTTCCCGAATACTTATTCGTTGGTTACCCTCTAAATAAAACCGATCAGGAAGATGTTTACGAACAAAGGCTAATAGGCGGGAATAGGCTTCCAATAAATTACATCGAATATCTTCTCGGTCATCATATCTTTCAACATCAACTTTTCTACATAATGCATCCGTTTTGTAATGAGGTAATACAGCAGCCAGGGTATTTTCTTTCCCAAACAACAACGCAGCTGCCAGAGTATATCCTTCTTTCCCTGTGTGAAAATCTTTTAAGTGTAACCTTGCGGAATATAAGATTTCTTCATTGGTCATATTCACCCAAGGATGATCCGACCGGGTTAAACGAACTAATTTGCGTACCATATCAAATTTTTCTGTTTCAAAATCTGATAAAACAAGGTAAGGAAAAACTTTATTTTCAGTGTAACCATCTTGTTTTCGCAAATATAAATTAGTTATCAATTGCTGATTTTCTAATCTAAAATCACCCTCTTGATTCCTATCATAAATAACTCCTTTATACGAATGAGGTTGAGAACTTTCAGGAACATATAGGTAGATAATTGTCTTACCTTCAAGTTCAACAAGCTCTGTGGAAAGGTAAAAGGTAGGTGAAATAATTTGTGGATTATTCATATCCCTGACTAAAATATCAAGTTGTGATAGTATAGTCTCTTCTTTTATACCCTTTATTTCACCGTTGTTAGCCACTCCAAGAAGAATATGACCACCATTACGGTTCAGAAATGCACAAATAGTTTCAAACACACTGCGCGACAAGTCAGCATAAGATTCTTTGAATTCAATTTCCAGCCCCTCGCCTTTGGCAATAATTGATTTGACATTTTTTTCAGTTATTGACGACATAATCTAATCGTAAAATTAATATTACAAAACGCTTTAAAGATAGATTACTTTTAAGGCAATTACCGAAATACCTTGTAAAGCGAATGCTGTGGCTACTCCCCTAAAATGCTCGTACAATAAGGTACTTCAGCCAACCGTTTTGAAATAGGCTTGTTGAAATTTATCGCTTATGGAGCTTGCGACATTAACTTCACTGATTTTCAATTCCGATCTATCGGAACTGCTTATGGAGCTTGCGATGGTACATTCCGATCTATCGGAACTGTTCACTATTAACTATTAACTATTAACTATCAACTATCAACTATCAACTATTAACTATAAACTTCTTAAAACCCCTCTCACCCCTATCCAATACCGATACGGATAATAAAACAGCACAAGCCCCGGGCGTTTGATTTTATATGCCTGAATCATAAAGTCTTTGGACGGAAATAAAACCCCCCAAACATACCTGACCTTAGCATATAATGATCCTACGTTCTTCAAATACACAAAATGACCTGATAATGTCATTGCAGAAGCGACCCCTTCAAATCCTCTAAGATATTTAACAAACAATTGCTCATCTTGTTTACTAAGCAATACGCTGTGCTTTTGAATAATATCTGCAGGAACAGCTGCATTCATAAATTTATGTACCATGATCAGGTATTTAAATACGATTTCCTCGCAGGAGTATAGCCTACAACTTTCTGAAAATTCGTTCCAATTCAGTGTATCCCCATATTTTTCCAATAAATTAGTTATATCATTAAAACAGGTAAATTGCACATGACCAGTCCTAAAGTGTTTATCCAAATGCAGACAAAGATGAATCAGAAGATCCGTGTTATTTAATGCAGAAACGGTAATTCCATTGATGGTAGCCGGAATAGCATTTTTCCACAATATTGGAACCGATACCTGATATTTAGGATTTTTTGGATGAATTTTTATATGTATCTCCACCGATACTCCATTACTTATCATAGGAGGATAATGAACCATTTCTTTTTGCAATTCAGCATAGACAATTTCAGCTAATTTAGCAGAAGTACTTGGTTTGTATCCCAACCCTTCAAGAATAGACAAACAACTTTCAGCATCTTCCTTTTTCACCAACAGATCAATATCACTGAATTGCCTCAACCCGATATCCTGATACAGCCATTCTGATAAATAAATACCTTTCAATCCTATTAGCGGGATATTCTGAGCAACAAAGGCTTCGGCTATTTTCCGAAAATGCTCGTACAATAAGACACTTCGTCTAACCGTTTTGTAATAGGCTTGTTGAAGGTTGGTTTTTACAGTTTCAGGAATCAGTGAACTGTTTGGCAGGAGGGAAAGTTTAGTATAGAATAGTGGAGCTATTCCTCTATCAATAATGGTATGAATCAGATAATCCCAATCCTGAACCAATGGAATCAACTCATTCAACTGTTCCAATTCTGAAGAATTAGGATGTAGCTTTATACTGGACAGAATTATTAAATCTTCAGGCGTAAATAACATTTAGGCAAGATTAATCGGGCGATTGGTTCATTGGTTCATTCGTAGATGCCGTGAAGGGCTAGCAACAACTATCGGTCAGCGACCATCTGGAGATAAAGCAAAGGGTGCATATTGGTCCATCCCTCATCAACACATCTTCACATTATCTATAATTAGTTCTTCACTTTATTATAACTTCACATAAACTTATTATGATAATTCAACTCAATATTATTGTGGATTTTACAGCTATCAATCCTTTTTATTCCAATCTATTTTTAAAACTTTCAATTGTTTTTATAAAACCTTCTTCAGCACTAAGAGGCAATTTCTGTATCTTCAAAGCATTTTTTAATTTTTCATTGGACACAATATAATTTTCAGTCAGTTTTTGCAAACGGTCAGTATTTAGGGGTAAATTCAAAACAGTACCAATCCTGGCACATAGTTGAATAAATGATTTATTCAATTTCCATGTTCTGTTTGGGTGTTTCAATATTCGAGACATAATAGCTATTAATTCATTCGTGGATAAGGTTTCATCATCACCAACATTGTAAATACCTGAAGCTATATCTTTTTCAATTAGCTTTTCTATGACAAAGCATAAATTATCAACCGAAGTAAACGAACGCTTGTTTTCAAAAGCTCCCAACGGATAAGGGATACCTTTTTTCACAAACTTATAAAGTAAATTTAGATTTCCTTTATTACCAGGACCATGAATCATACAGGGACGAAGAATGCAGGTAGTTTTATCTGTTGAAGCTTGAAAGTTGATAGTTGATAGTGTATTATTCCCTGATAACTGATGACTACTTTCTGCTGACTGCTCACTGTAAACTACCGTCTGCCGACTAAGAATATAGTTCTCAGCAGCAATTTTGCTCTCCCCATACGGCCCCACCGGGTGTGGAGCTACTTCTTCAGTTAATATCTCACCTTCTACTCTATCTGCTGCAGATTTCACCGAACTAAAAAATATAAATTTCTTGGCATCCGAAGCCAAAAATCTGTCATATATTGTTTTTGTTAACCCGGTATTTATATCAAAATATTTCTGTGCATTGGTTTGATTCTTTGTATCATGGGCTATTCCGGCTAAGTGAATAATTATATCCACTGCTGGAATATCAGTCAGTTCATCCCATGCAAACGTTTTAAGAACACCTTCGGTTAAGGGAGATATAATGTCTAAACCGTAAATTGTATGGGTTTTTTTGAGAGCATTCACCAAATTAGACCCCACAAAACCATGAATACCTGTAATTAAAATTTTCATATATTTTATTATTTTCGAAATAAATTAAATACTACTATTCAATCAATATATCACAATTTGAAAAGTAAATGATATTTGTTTGAATTTATTGAATTTTAAAATTTCTTAAAACATTCAATGGTTCCCACCCTAATACCCTTCTTGCTTTTTCATTCGAGAAAGTCAATGAATGTGAAATCTTATCCAGTTTACTCGAGTTTATTGGAGATTTATCGCCTATTAAATCTCCTACTTTAGCAAGCAGTTGAGTTATCCAATATGGTATCGAGATAGGAAGAGACTTACCCAACTGAATAGAAATTAATTTTTCTAAATCTCTAAAAGTTGGTTGTTCTGAATCGCAGACATTATAAATACCCCCCTTTTCTGCAAGAAGAGGAACAAGTATTGCAATGTCATGAACCATCAACACACTTTTGCGAACTTTTCCTCCTCGGATAGAAAAATATTTTCTTGATTTTATTCCTTGAATCATTGCACCTAAGTTTCCAGGAGGATTTGGACCTGCAATCAACGAGGGGCGGATAATACTCAATTTAACATTATGTGTATTGCACCAATCAATTAGAAAATGTTCAGTCTGAATCTTACTTAATGCATAAGGAGTTGTTCCATTCAATGGATGATTTTCAGTAATATCTTCACCATAATCTAGACCATAAACAGCAACAGTACTTATAAAAATAAATGCTTTAGGAATTTCAGATTTCTCTAGTGCAGCACATAAGTTTTTTGTACCTTGCAGATTCACATCATAAAAAATCTGACTTTCAGCATCTGTTTTAGGCACTGAATGTGCCTTGCCAGCCGCATGAAGTACTATATCAAACTGCTCAGTTAAATGAGGTATTTCAACTGCTAAATTTATATTAAAATTATCCTTCGAGGTTAAGCCAATAGTCTTAATATCATATTTTTCTTGAAGAATGAGTAAAGTATTATTACCAAGAAAGCCAGAAGCACCTGTAAATAGTAGTTTCATAATATCTTAATGTATTTATCTAGGATTTTTTTTTCACTATAAATATTTTCAGCAATTCTTCTTGCTTTTTCTCCCATTATTTTAAAATCTTGAATTTTTGATAATGAAATTTCATTTAGAAACCTATTTATAGCGATTGAATCAGTTGGGTCAAAACAAAAACCAATTTCTTCTTCTTGAATCATTAATGCGATTTCGCTATTTAATTTTCCAATAAACAAAATAGGTTTACCTGATGCGATTATATTGTACGCTTTTGAAGGAACTCCTAAACCATACATACCATCAGCTAAAGTTATAAGAGAAATGTCTGTAGAATTAAGAATATCGTTTTGTTCAGTTCTTGAATAATAACCATAAAATGAAATTTTATTTTTCAGGTTATTATTATTGACAAAGTTAACTATTTCATCTTTCATTGCTCCATCTCCCCACATATCAAGATGAATATTAGAAGTAGATTTAGTGAATATTTCTATGAATTCTTTTAATCCTTGCGTTCGTCCAATATTTCCTGCGTATTGAATTGTTACTATATTATTATCATGCCTTAACGAAATCTTTGAAGTTTCATTTTTGTATGGTTTAATATTAATTGTATCACCCCAATTCTCAATAATTTCAATCTTGGGAATTTTCTTATATTTGCTTAATTTATCAATAAATACATCCTTCATATCTCTTCCCAAAACGATCAAACAATCAGCAGATGAATAAGCCAAATTAAAAATAGGCTTAACAATTCTATAAATTATTGATGAATTCTTTTTTATTATGCGAGCAGGAATAGTATTTTCTGGAAACACATCGTGAACTAAAATACATAGTTCAAACTTCTTGAATCTCTTTAAAATTGAGATAACAATTAATAAAGGAGCTGGATTCGTTACTATAAAAACCTTATCATCTTTATTGACTTTTTTAAATAGGGTATTTGATAAATTTATTGTTAATGATATGATTTTTAGTGTCCTTTGTAATAAATTATTTTTGTCTAATTCTTTATTTGATACTTTGAATACATTAATTTTATCATCCAATATAAAACTGTCATTTTTTATTATCTTATTCTTTTGATATAAAGCCGAGCCAGAAATAACATTTATTTCATATTTTTCAACAAGTTTATTCGCAATATTTGATAAGATGTATGATGTTGATGTCTCATCTGGATAAAATAATTCTGTAACAATCCAGAGTTTTCTCATTTTAAATATAGGGATAAATAATTATTCTTAGTTTTATTATTCACTCCAAACTACCCGTTTAATATAATCAGTATAAGATAAAATAATACGCACCACCTTATCACTTACATTCGGCATACTGTAATCAGCTACAGGTCGGAAATTACGATCAGCACCTAATTGTTGGGCGTCTAATTGCAGCAACCCCTGCATGACCCGTTCGGGATTTAATCCCACCATCATCACCGAAGCTTCTTCCATGGCTTCCGGGCGTTCATGTGCTTCACGGATATTCAATGCCCTGAAATTCAGGATAGAAGATTCCTCACTAATCGTTCCGCTATCAGACAATACAGCTTTTGCATTCATTTGCAAAGCAATATAATCGCTCAATCCCATGGGTTTCATCAATTTCACATTCGTATGAAACTGAATATTGTGTTTTTCAGTCATTTTTCGGGTACGTGGGTGTGTGGAAACAATAACCGGTAAATTATATGTTGAGGCTACCATATTTAAAATTTCAACCAAATGGAAGAAATTCTTCTCTGATGCAATATTCTCTTCACGGTGTGCCGAAACAACAAAATAGTTCTCAGCCTTCAACTCTAAGCTTTCAAGAATCTTCGATGCTTTTACTTTTGGCAAGTAAGTAGTAAGCACTTCGTACATTGGACTTCCGGTTTTGATAATCCGATCCGGCCGTAAGCCTTCAGCTAATAAATATTCCCGTGCAATATCACTATAGGTCATATTAATATCTGCCGTATGATCCACAATTTTACGGTTACTTTCTTCCGGTACCCGTTGGTCGAAACAGCGATTACCGGCTTCCATGTGAAAAATAGGAATATGCCGTTTCTTGGCAGCTATAGCGCACAGGCATGAATTTGTATCCCCTAGTACCAGAAATGCATCAGGTTGAACCTCCTCCAGCACCGGGTCGATATTTATCAGAATCAATCCTGCTGTTTCCGTAGCGTTCTTTCCGGCAGCATTTAAGAAATAATCTGGTTTCCGCAATCCTAAATCTTCAAAAAACACTTCATTCAATTCATAGTCATAATTCTGACCCGTATGAACCAGAATATGTTCAATGGCTTCCGAAGCATCCAGTTTTTGTAGAACACACGAAAGACGAATAATCTCTGGGCGAGTGCCCACTACGGTAAGGACCTTTAAACGTTTCATTGTTTATATGTTGAGTTGTTTGATCAGATGTTTTTAAACCTTATTTTATTTTTAAAACCTTAGTACAAAAAAATCTAAACATATTTTCTGACCTTATTACCTTATTTTCCATGTATAATTGTTTGCTGATAGAATCTCAAAAATGAAACATTTCAATAAGGTAATAAGGTTTTATTTAATATGAGGTACTTCTTGTTCTACTAAGGTTAAAATGAAAGATACAAATATCGTGTACGAATTTTGGAGGAAGGTTTTATATGAATAATTGCATTATTAACTTTTTCATTATGCATTATAATTCATCATTCTTTTAAAACCTTATCTTTTATTTAACCTTAGTACAAAAATAATTCGTTCCCAACCAAACCTTATTACTTCATTGTTATAAAAATAAGGTTGAATATCGGGGTATGCTTGAATTCTACTAAGGTTTATATGGAAAATAAGGTTTTTATTTATATTTAAAAAGACTTTCTCTTTCGAAAAATACTTGTCTATTAATTTGCTTAAAAAATACTTTTACTTTTTTAACCTTATTACAAAGGAATCTAAACATATTTTCTGACCTTATTACCTTATTTTAAAGGGTTTATTGTTTGCTGATAAAATTTCATAAAGCTATCATACTCCTCCTGAAATGTCTGTTTTTTATGATGCTCCTTTTGCCCTAATATATATTTACAAACTTTATCAACTTCACCTTTGGAAACAGAAAATGCAGAACATGTCAATTGCCAATCAAATCTTCCAACACATAGTTTATTATCATTTATAAATTTACTGGAAGAATCCGCTACTATACTTGCAATTTTTTCCTCACCCAACGAAGGAGATCGAGAAATAAGAAAATGAACGTGTTCAGGATTAGCGTAAATGGCATACAATTGACAATCATTATTATTTACGATACCGGTTATATATTTTTCTATACGCGATCTGTTTTCCTCTGAAATCAATGGAAGACGATGTAGTGTCGTAAAAACAAAATGGGTATAAAGATTATTATATTCTATTTTCATGAAAATATGGGAATAACCTGAGTTCGGGATAAAAAGCTGTAACTATACCGGGTTTATGAATCTTGTTGTTAATAATTTAAATAAGGTAATAAGGTTGGGATTCCTTTTTTATTCAATGCTACTAAGGTTGAAAGATAAAAATATGGTACATTCCGAATTATCGGAAAGGTTCTTCCATTACTAAAACTTTATCTTTTTTTCTTACCTTAGTGCAAAATCTTAATCCACACAAACTCCTACCTTATTACCTTATTTTTATGATATAAATTTTATTGTCAGAAATAAGGTTTAATATACGGGGTAACCCGTTTTCTACTAAGGTTGCAAATAGAATATGGTATTAATACATTGTCATTAATAACTTGTAATTAATTTGAAAGATCAAAACATATCTTTTCTCTTATAAAAACCTTATCATTTTTTCTAACCTTAGTGCAAAATTATAACCCATACAAATTCTTACATTATTACCTTATTTTTATGATATAAATTTTATTGTCAGTAATAAGGTTTAATATACGGGGTAACCCGTTTTCTACTAAGGTTGCAAATAGAATATGGTTTTAATACTAATCATCCCTCAACATCTCAACATTCCTCACACCTCCAGAAAGAAAGTATCCGCCCTATCTTTATCAAACACCTCATTCACCCACATAACGGTAACCAGTTCCGTTTCTCCAATATTTTCAATATTATGCGTATAGCCCACCGGAATATCCACTACTTCCAGCTTTTCACCCGATACAAAATATTCAATAATTTCCCGGGAATCTATTTTTCGAAACCGAATAACTCCTTTCCCACTGACCACCAAAAACTTTTCATTTTTAGTATGATGCCAATGATTTCCCTTGGTGATACGGGGTTTGGAGATATTAACTGAAACCTGACCTCTGTCATTCGTTTTTAAAAACTCCGTAAATGAACCCCGATGATCGATATTCATTGTTAAGGGATAACTAAATTTGTCAGTTGGCAAATAGCTTAAATACGTTGAATATAACTTTTTGGCAAACGAATCAGCAAAATTGGGCAGTGACAAATTATCTCTGCTATCTTTAAACGAATTAAGCAGGTTCACAATTTCTCCCAGCTTCATCTCATGTACCGGACTAACTTGTTCAAATGCTTGCTTATGCGTTGAACTGTTTTTTAATTTATCAATAAATGAAGCCACCACATCGTCTATATACACTAAACTCATGGTCACATTCGGGTCATTCACCAGTATGGGAATATCATTGGCTATATTATGGCAAAAAGTTGCCACAGCACTGTTGTAATTGGGTCGGCACCATTTCCCGAACACATTGGGTAAGCGATAGACAAATACAGGCGAAGCTGTTTCAAGGCTATAATCAAAAAGTAAATCTTCCCCTGCTTTTTTACTTTGCCCATACGGATTATCCTGAACTGCCTGAATGGATGAAGTAATCAGTATCGGAGCTTTATTATGGTGCTTTGTAAGTGCATCCAATAGCACAGAAGTAAATCCAAAATTACCCGTCATAAATTCAGCCGGATCTTCCGGACGATTCACACCTGCCAAATGAAATACAAAATCACACTCTCGGGCATACTCATCTAACAATTCTGGAATTGAATCCACATCATATTCCAACAAATCGGCAAAACCCTGATTGTGTAATTCAGCAATCAGGTTTTTTCCAACAAAACCCTTTGCACCGGTAATTAGTAGTTTCATTTTTTATAATTTTTCGTGCCTCTTTCCTTTTTTATCAGTAACTCTTGCAAATTAACTCCTTTTTGTGTCAAACGATAGGCTTGTTCGGGATGTCGCGGCGTATCAGGATATATCATTTCTACATACCCTTTTTCAATAGCCGGATTAAGATAGTTTCTCAAAAAATTGTCCCGTCCTCTTAAATCCAGTGCTGTTTGTATTTCTTCTCGTTTTGCACTTTTATTAATTACCTGAACCACTTTTTGAATTTCCCGGATAAAATCATCTGTAATAATAAGCCCGGCAGCTTGTCCTGTAACTTGTCCTGTAACTTGTCCTGTAACTTGTCCTATAACTTGCCCTGTAACTTGTCCTGTAACTTGTCCTGTAAGTGTGTTGTTATTATTTTTTCGCCAAATAACAACCTTAAAGAATTCCTCTTGCACAAATTCAGGTTCACGCGGCAGACCTGCTTCCTTACACCACCTCACAATATCGCCTGTACCTGTCCCAATACGTTCAATGTAGCCAGACAAGTACATAGACTCTGCCAGTAATAAATTAGCAGGAATAGAGCTGTGAGGTTTTTTTAATTTCTCTGTAGTTAAACCGTACGGTAATTGTCCGGGATTCCATATTTCTAAACGGTCTTGAAACAACATGACCTGTACACTTGCATTACTTGTATAATCACGGTGTACCACAGCATTTACCACAGCCTCTGCTACTGCAGCTTGCGGAATTTCGTAGCGAGTAGCAATTGCAGTCGTTTGACTGCGATCACCTACCTCCAGGTCTATTTTAGAAAGAATAAAATCGACCGCCTGATCTACTAATTGAAACACATCCCCTTTATAAGTTTGGTAGGAGGGGATAGGCTTAGTAATCTCTGTTCCGTGAAAATGCGCGCATTTTACATGAGAAGACAAAAAGAAATCCTGCGGATTGTCCCCAAAAAGAAGGATAGCAGCATTGCTAAACTTTTTGTCCTGTGTTAAGTTCAAATGAGTTAATATCGTTTCTGCGGGTGCATCTTCTGAAAATGGGAAGTTTCTTTTTGCCCGTGCATGGGCAACAAAGTTTCTTATTTTCTGAACATCAATAGCATCAGCAATCGCCTCTTTGTTCAGGGTGGCATCAAAAGGCGATGTTCTGATATATTCCTTCTCTTCAAGATAACGCACCAGTGAGGTATAAACAGAAGCTTTCAATTCTGACAATGATGAAAATGATTTTCTAACCACTGAACTTTCAGCTTTCCTAATCAGAGCTGCTTCTTTCTTCTCTCTCCCTGCATCATTATAGTTGCTAATAAAGATAAGCCTGGTTTTATACAATTGGCTTGCATAATCAAATTCACGCTCTGTAGGCGACACTCCCTCCACATCCTCATAACCATAAGTACATCCAAATAATCCGATATAAATACTACAGCGCTCCACTTCTTCCAGATACACTTTCGACACGGAATGTTCAACAGCAGGAATTTTTTCAAAAATAAATGGTTCGAAAAACAGACCTAACAAAGAATCGCTTATCAAATAATCGAAAAGCATCTGACGTTCTTCTGAGAACTCACTTTGAACACTACTGATAAATACCCGTATCTTTTTCATGCAAAACTTCTTGGCTTTGTATCGTCTTTTTTATCTTACACTCTCTCGCACCTCCTGAATCTTCATCAACAACTCTTTCATTCCTTCCACATCCAACCGGGTTGTATTATGCGAGTGATAATCTTCAATCACCGATACTTCTTCCTGCCCTTCCACAAAATATTTATCATAATTCAAATCGCGGTTATCAGCCGGTATACGGAAATAATTTCCCATATCCTCTGCCTTTGCCATTTCTTCCCGGGTTACCAAGGTTTCATACAATTTTTCACCATGGCGGGTTCCAATTACCCGTACCTGACTTTTCGATTTATACAGTTCAATTACAGCCTTTGCCAACACCTCTAAGGTAGCAGCAGGTGCTTTTTGTACAAATAAATCCCCATTTTCCCCATGTTGAAAAGCATAGACTACCAGATCGACTGCATCATCCAGGGTCATCATAAAACGAGTCATATTCGGGTCGGTCACCGTAATATCCTTGCCTGCATTCATTTGATCAACAAAAAGAGGAATAACCGAACCTCGGCTTGCCATAACATTGCCATACCGGGTTAAGCATACAGTGGTAATGGCATCTTCTCCCAACGAGCGTGCTTTAGCTATGGCTACTTTTTCCATCATAGCCTTACTGATTCCCATGGCATTGATAGGGTATGCTGCTTTATCCGTACTAAGTACAATCATTCTTTTTACACCATGTTCCACCGCCGAATCCAGCACATTTTGTGTACCCAATATATTTGTATTCACAGCTTCTATGGGGAAAAACTCACAGGAAGGGACTTGCTTTAGTGCTGCCGCGTGAAAGATAAAATCAACTCCATGCATAGCATTATCCACACTTCGTTTATTTCGTACATCCCCAATATAAAACTTCACTTTTGAGTTTTGAAGTGCGTGACGCATATCGTCTTGCTTCTTTTCATCCCGGCTGAATATTCGAATTTCTTTGATGTCGGTATCTAAAAATCGTTTTAGTACAGCATTACCGAATGAACCAGTACCACCGGTAATAAGTAAAACTTTATTTTTAAACATAATTATTTGTATTTATTGTTTGTAATTTACTACGATATTCTGTCTTCTATTTTCGAATAATATTCTCAATGGTTCGATTGTAATTTTTGTAATGAAATGTTTTTAAAAACCTTTGCCTGCAATTATTACTATAATTTGAAAAATCTAATAATATTGCTTCTACTGCCTCTTTAATCTGTTCAAATGATGTATTATCTTTAATATATATCACCTCGCATCTATTTGCAGCAAACTCTGAAATGTTCTTTTCCAGAACTATTGCAGGTGTACCAAATATAAAAGACTTTACTAAAACACCGCTTTGTGTTGTGCGGATATAAGCATTCCAGACTACATGAGATGATCTGTAACAATCATTAATTTGTAAATTGGTTAATGGACTTCCTTCTAACAAACATAACCGTCCTGAATTTAGCAGTTTTTCCAAGCGTTGGTTTTGTTCTAAAGAGCTTTTTGTAGCAATCAAAAAATTCAATGACATTAATTCTGAATTGAGAATTGCCCATTCAATGAAATTGAAATACTCATTAAATGAATGATCCGATGCAATTGTACCTATATATGAAAAATACTTCCTTTTACATTGCTGTGTGTTCTCCTTAGTTTCATCGTCGAACATTAATGGAACATAATATCTGTTCTTGTTAAGATAATATTTTTTTTTGTCATATAACCTGACTGCTTTTTCAGAAGGCAATAAAATAACATTTGAAATCCAAACTACACAAGTATTTATCAAATTCGTTACTGCAGCTTTAACAAGCATTTTGGACGTAAATCCCGATTTCCTGTAAATCCTCAGGGATTCCATCGGTTCATGAAAAATATAAACAACTTTCAGATCACGGAATTTAATTTTTAATTTTATAATTTCAGTCAGATTATATTGACTTGGAAATAAGAACACAGCTACTTTTACATCACTAAGCTCTATTTGCTCTTTACTGTGAATATATACCTTAGAATTTTCAGGCAATACAGATGCAAACTTCTGGTTTACATAATATACTGAATTATACCCAAGCTCCTCAAATTGCTTATAACAGGCTACCAAATGTGAAACATGGCCCGGATTAAAATTTAATGAAACTATTAATGCTTGTTCCATTTGTATGTATCATTATGAATTTCTTCATATAAATTTAAATACTCACTGAATTTGGCGTCTTTATTAAACATACTTTTTACTCTATTCATGCAGGCGTCATTATAGAATGATTTTCCTTTAGCTTTTACTTCTTTAATTATTGTAAGGATCTCTTTGATATCCGATATTAAAAATCCAGTGTCCTTTGAAATTATTTCTTCACCAGCTGAATCCCTTAATACTGCAACAGGAGTTCCACATGCCATCGATTCAATATTAACTAATCCAAAAGAATGTGTTTTACATATATTGATATATAAATCTGCAAGAGCATAATAAGATGATAATTCTGTTACATCTTTTATATGTCGAATACCTATAATATTTTTTGGAAGAATTTTAATTTGTTCTTCAGTAACACCAACTAATATTATGATAGCATCATCCGGCAACAATAAACTTAAATCAAGAATTTTATTGAATCCGTTTGTTTCGTTCCAACCGGAAGCTACACCCAGGATTCTAAATTTGTTGTATAAATTATACTTTTCAATTATTTTTTTATTAGGTAAATTTGAAAATTTATCTATTTCAATACCATTGTGAATAACATTTATAGGGTAGATCGACATATAGGATTTTGAAATATAATTTCCTAACCAATTTGAGACCGGAACTAATATCATTTTTTCAGGTAAAGTGAATATTGTTCTTTTCTTAATCCAGTTCTTTTTTGAATTATCTGTAATTGATTTAGGATATTCATTTTTACAAGGACAATTATTGCAAGTTGTTTGCCATTTATCACAATCAAATAATACAGGAGCAGTACAATGCCCTGTTATTGACCAAAAATCATGTAGAGTCCAAATAATGGGAATATTTGCTTCGGCAAGATATTCAAACAATAATTTAACATTAAGATAATAGCCATGGATATTATGCAGATGCACTACATCTGGTTTTATTTCTTTTATTTTTCGTATTAAGGTTTTTGTTGCAAAATAAGAGCCAAATCCGTGTTGATCGAATGCCCTTGATAAAAGGAAATGAAACCCAATTGATATTTTATTCCCTATTTTTATAAGTTGCGATTTACTTTCTCCAACATTCCGTCCATATGCAATATAACTTACCCAACCGTTTTCAATTGCTAGGTTACCTAACTGATCGACAATTCGACCAGTGGACCCTATAACTGCATTCGAATTTATCTGTAATAATTTGGGCATAACTAACTTAAACAATAAATTTAAATCCGATTTTTATTCCAGGTAACATTCTCCTTAAGTATTTTTGCTGGATTACCCCCTATCAATACATTATTCGGAAAACCACTGGTAACTATTGCACCGGTAGCAACAATAACATTTTCATCAAGTATCACTCCTTTCAGGATTTTTGCTCCTTCTCCAATCCAACAATGATTGCCTATTGATATGTTCTGTGCATAATTAATCCTTGATTTTTTTTCAATATCTATAATTGAATGAGAATCACCCGTTCTTATATTAATATTAGATGATAGCATACAATCATCACCAATAATTATTGAACTATTATTTTCTGTTACAGCTATATGAGATTGTCCTATGAATGTGTTTTCTCCTATAATAATTGAACAATTATTATCTTCAATGAAAAATGTTCCTCCTTCAAGATAACTCTTTTTTTTCAAATGAATTACATTATTATTTCCATTCACTTTTATAAGACAATTTATAAGCAGAACATTTTCATCAATTAGAATTGAATTATAATTTCCTTTAATGCAAAAACAAGATGCAATCTTTATACCATGATTACATATTGCATTTTTTTTTCCAATGATGTATCCTTTTTTTTCAAAGAAATACCGAAATTTATAAACTAAAAATCTAATAAAACGATATTCTTTAAATTTAAGTTTCAAATTCATTTAATCTAAATTTTAGATAAAAACAGTACTATTTATATACTCATATATCTTAGCACTTTGTATATCCCATGTACGATTTTCAATCATATATTTTCGTGCTTTTTCACCTTTAGCATTTAGCTCTAGTTTAGACATTTTTGAAATTTCTTCCATTTCGTTCGATAAAGTTTCAGGAGAATTATTTGACAAAACAGAACAAACATGTCCATAATCTCTTTCTAAATGTGCCACTTGTGTAGTTATGACGTATTTTCCAGTTACAAGATATTCAAAAAACTTAGAAGGAAAAAGGTACCGGCATTCATCATCCTCAGTTACCCGGACATTCATTAATACATCTACTTTTTGATAATAGGAAAATAATTGATCCAAATCAAGCATCCCTAAATATTTTATCCTACTATCGTTTTCTTCTGCTTGTCTAATGATTGGAAGATCTATTCCTTTTCCGGCAAACCATATTTTAATATTCTGATTTTTATTAATCTTCATGGCATCTATAACAACTTGTGTTCCATTGATGGGCCACAATGCTCCAGCACAAAGAAATATAGTATCAGAACTGTTAGTTGTATTCACTTTTAAATCAAATAATCTTGATTTAACATTGTTGTTTATACCACCATCAATTAATAGACAATGTTTTTGTTGTGCATAATCTAAACTTACATTTTCATTAATGACGATCCTCCCATCCAATCGAGGTATTAGTATTTTAGCAAATAATTCAACAAAATAGTAAATAATTGTACGTATTCTTCCAATATTTATCTTTTTTGGCGGCATTCCTAAATCATATAATAGGGATACGAATTTTGAATTGGTTATTTTACAAGCAAAAAAAATTATTGGTAAAGGCGGTGAATAGACACCATATTGTAAAATGCATCTTTTTTTATTGAGGTTTTTAAGTGACCATAAAATAATGGTAAAAAAAGCATAAGTTCCTTTCATAATTTCTCTAATAACAATAATATTTATTGCTGGTAAAGTCGTAATAAAGGCTCTATCTTTATATGAAATTTTTATTCTTTTACAAAAGAATGTTTTGTAATTCGGGAAGGAAGGAATTGGTTGTGATGAAAGTATATCTACCTGTAAATTCTGATTAAGTAACCCATCTACTATACCTTCTTGCACCAACAAGCCCGATAGTGAAACTCCCGGGTTTTGAAATTCCGGTGTATAAGGAACTAACGATCCCAGAAATAATATAGCAAGATTTTTCTTTTTAATATTGTCCATAAATATAACTATATCGTTGTAAAATAACCATTACTTTTAACCTATTTAATCTATACATTCCTTCAAAACATTTGAATATATTTCATATGAGTAGTTTTCGTTTGCTGTTTTAATGGCTCTTTGCCCGATATTATAAATTGATTCTGTTTTTAAATTTTCAATAATTGTCACGAGTTCTTTCGGTTCAGATGCGGAATAAATATATCCATTTTCACCGCTTTTAATTATTGATGTTGTTGATTGAACTCCATCAGAAACTATCAGTAATTTTCCCCTTGCCATTGCATCGATAGGAGGAATACCAAAGGGTTCAAATAGTGATGCATGAATAAAAATGTCAGTATTATTCATTTGATCAATATAGTCTTCATAATCCAACCAACCTGTAAATTTAATTTTCGAAGAAAGAGATTTAAATTTAAATTCATATTCTTCATATTCTTCCCCTAAACCGGCAATAGTAATATCATATTTATATAATAAATCTTTTTTTTGGATTTCAATAAGCATTTCATAAAGAATATTGTATCCTTTCCGCTTATAAAAACTGTTGGAAATAAATATTCGTGGCATGTTACCATTCAATAATTCATTAACCCTCGATTTATTGATTGCTTCAATATGATTGATTTCGGGAAAATGAATTGCATAAGGAAATAGTTTTAATTTACTTTTTTCTAAATTGTAAAACTTTGAATATATTTCCTGAGTACTTGAAGTTGCACAAAAAATGTAATCAAATTGTTTGAATAAAAATAATTTCTTGAACCAAAATTGTGGGGACCGTTTATTGACATGAATAGGACAATCAGAAAAAACAGCAACTTTTTTAAATAAAATATTTGATAATAATATAAGTTTTATACAATCCCAACTACCCCAACCACCTACGATAACAAGGTCTGCATTTCTGATTAATCCAATTGTTTTTTTAAACGAAATATCTTTAAAAACAAAACCATGAACCCAAGAGTAATTATTCCATTGTTTGTATTTATCTGAAAGGCAATTATATATTACAGTTATTTCATATTCTGATTTTATATACTCAAGCATCCTATCCATATAAGGAGCTGGATGAACTGTTGAAAAAAGTATTTGTTGGTTTTTCATAAATATATGAAAGTTATTTTCTACATATTGTCATCATTGAAAGAATATTTTTATATAGAATAATCAATGTAAAACATCTAACTATATCAATATTATATCATAATAAATAATTATTTTAATCTATCAACTAATCTTTGAGAAAATATTGTTAAATGTGCGTGTAAAACTATAATCTGGATTAATCATAAATATTTTTTTTATAAAGCTTGCACATTCAATCAATATCCTTTTAGAGAAAGGATATAAAATGATTTTCCCTGTTCTTAATTCAAAATCCGGATCACATAACATTACTTTCGGATGTATCAATGGGAACTGCATTTGTTTTGTTTCAAGCTCACAGAATCTTTTTGTCATTGCATGTGACATTGAGTTTCCACCATGAATGGAGAACAAATCTACACCTATATTTCTAATTTGGTTGAATTTTGGAACTATTCCATACATTCCGTGGACTCTTATAGTAAAACTCATCTGAATATCCCATGAAATGGGAGCAATTGATTTAGAAATTCTTCTTAATTCCATATCCCATGAATACATATCTTGTTTTAAAAGTTTTTTATCTTTATATGTACTTTTGATTTTCCTTTTGATATCTTTATCTCCCCATAGAGTTAGTTCCCCATCATAGAATTTAGTAAATTTTTGACTCCAAGAGGCCCAACCACATGGTAACATGTGTTGTGTAAAAACATAACTACTTCCATCAGTAGGTTCAAATTCTTTCAAATAATTTGTACCACAGATCCATAAAACTCTCGAATCTTCTTTATATAAAGAAAGCATGTCCCGACAGAATTGAAAGAAACTTAGTTCAGGTAAATTATCATCTTCAAGAAATATAGCTGATGCCTCAAAGCTAAACACCCATTTTGCACCTTTTGCGATTCTATCATATACCCCCTTGTTTATTTCTGCATAATTTTTTATGATCTCACATGGCCATGTTATAAGTGATTCAACTCTATACCTACATTCTGAAACCAATTTAGCCTCTTCTTCATTTCTGGGGCCATCACTAATCAAATATATTTTCAAAGGCTTAACTTTAGCAATTCTTTCAATTATTTGAATTGTTTTATCGACTCTTTTAAAAAAGAAAAGGACTATTGGCACATCAAAGTTTTCTATCATAATATGCTAAAATTAAATTTTATTTAAAATTAATGACAATTTAAACATAGGTTTGATTTTAAATAACAGTTTATTATTTACAACTATTAGTTAAACAATATTTTACATTATATTTTTATGTGTAATTTTATATGTAATAAAATATGAATAAATAAACATAAATATATATGTTATTAGAAGTGATATTATTACTGTTTTTAGAGAGTCACCAATTATTTTCCCAATGATGTACAATGTAGTAAATTGTAAAATAAAATAAATTATTATGTACGACGATAGCCATTTCCATTCTTTAAAAACAACACACAAGACATTACCCAATTTGTAACCAACAAAAAGAATGGGCAAACAGGCTAATTTTATATATGGTAATGCCTCAATATATTTAGGGAATAGCAGGATGATATAGTCAATTAAAAAGTATAAAAATAAACTTCCAATTATTGCAATCACAAAAGATAATATGTATATAAGTCGCATCTGTTTCCAGAAAACGCTTCTATCAGAATTTGCACCAAATGACTTTGAGAATTTAGGATACAAATAATTAGTCAATGTATTAGGAATAAGAGTTATAATTCCAAATAGCATAATAATAGGTGAAAATAGCCCTAAATTTTTTGCAGTACCATAATTTATTATATATAAACGAGGTAGCGTCTCAATAAATGAAAATGCATAACTAACCAAAAAAATAATTGATCCAACAAAGAAAAGATTTTTGAAAATTGAAAAACTAAATTTAGGCTTTATAAATGATAAAGGCCTCCAAACATGTAAAAGCAATAAGTTTGTAGAACTTATAATTAAAGCTCTTAAAATATATCCTTGAAATCCCCATAGTATAACAAAAGCCATCGAAGAAAGCTGAATTAATGACATTATCATTTGAATGTCACTTAATTTCTTAAAATTATCACTTGTACTGAAAGTCCCTGATAAATAAGTAGAATATGGCTCAAAAACAACAGTGAGCGCAATCACAAACATTGCCTGTTTGTAATCGGTGGCATATAATCCATATTTGTTAAAATTGAAATAGACAAAACATCCTATGATAAGTATTGAAAGTAGTCCTGTAATAAATAATGAATATGCCAAAGTGGTTTCAGCGAATTTATAGGCTTTAACTGTTTCATTTTTACCTAAATAATAAGGTAGCTCTCTATTCATCCCATTAGGGATACCTAAACGAAAGAAAGTTGCATAAACAGTAAATGTAGTTAAAGTCACCCAAATTCCCATGTAATCTGGTGTTACATAACGATATGTTACAAATCCTGTTAATATTCCTACAACAGATGAAATAAGAGTAGAATTCAGAAAATAAATAGGTGTTTTATGTTTTTTAAATTTTTCTATAAGTTTTATTTTCATATTTTTTATTTAAAGCAACATAAAATATTGGAGCCGAAATACATAAAGGCTCTATCGTATATGTCCAGGAACCTTCAAAGAACAAAGAAATAAGAGCAGATAAAGCAACTCCCAAACAGACTAATTCGTATTTTTCTAAGGAATGAAATTTGAAAAGTTTGTGGAATATTCTCTTATATAAAAAAATGTAAAACAATGCATATAAAATTCCACCTTTAAAAATAATATTGTAAATACCAATATGCAAAGCATTAATAATATGCCACTCAAATACTTTAACAAAGGGATAATGACCGATTCCATTACCAAAAATCAATTGAAAGAATGATGCTTCTGCAAAATACTCTTTCCATTCTTCAACTCTGTCTATTCCCGATAAATCATCAATTGTATTAAAGCGATCATATAGTAAATTAAAAATGGCATCGATTGTTTGGAGATGAAGAATATTGTTAACGATAAAAGTTATAAATAATATTATTGCCATTATTATTATTATTCTTCCCAAAAATTTAAAAGAATTTTTGTTTGAAAAAAAAATTGCAATTAATAATAATACAATCATATTTATTAAAACGGATCTTTTTAAAAAAAGAACACCGAGTATGAAATAGCTCAAGAGTACGCTATATCCTAATATTTTTTCTTTTTTCATTATTATGGCATAGTATCCCCAATAAGAAAAGCAAGCAGAGCTAAACCACCAACAATAATAACTAAAATTCCAAGTTCCAGTGCGGTCATTTATATTTTGAATGTCAAAATTAAAGAAAAACAGCCCAAAAAAGGTTGCAATTATTGAGCTGAAGCCTATATATCGCATAAACTCGTGAAAAACAGGCATATATCTTTTATTAGCAAAAACACTACCGATTATAAAATACATTACGTATCTTATGTCTTGCGTAAATATCCAACCAAAATCACCACCTCTAAAACTTAAATTAATATTACCATACGAAATACCAACTACAACAAAATAAAACAATAAAAATAGCAAGTATCTTGTATATAAATTACATGTATACTTATTAATGTAAATAAAGATTCCATAGAATCCGGTTAATATAGATGCTAATACAGTAAATACAGAAAAAGGTCCATTTAATGTTCCTAAGAATAGAATGACTAATCCAAGGATTGTCGAAGTAAAGAAAAGTTTTATTGATAGTTTTTCATTGGGGCGAAAAACTTGTAAATTTAAAAGCCCTCTCATTTTTTTTGTATTGCTTTTTCTATGGCTATTGTATAATCCATAACGTTTTGTTTAAAGCTTTCTTTTGCATAAGGGGTTGCACAGCCCTTATTAAAGATAGAAATCATCGCTGCAATAAAATTTAATACATCTTCTTTTTGGGGATAAAGGTATTCGTCTTTTCGTATTTCCTCTTTTAAATGTTTTATACTTTCTATCTTAGTTACACCTGGACATTGATCATAAAATATCTTACCTAAAACAAATACAGGTTTACCAAATAGAACTCCTTCCCAGGCTGCTGTGCTTGTCAAAGTGACTATTGCTTCTGATTTTATTATAATATCTTGACAATTCAATTCAGCAGGAAGATAAATGAGATTCAATAATTTTTTTTTTAAGTCTCTGTATCTTCTATCTAATAATGCTCCTTTTTGTTGGGGGTGTTCTTTTATAACTAGATATTGATTTGGTTTTAAAGTTTTAGCAATATTTTCAATTGTTGATACCTGATTTTGATACTCTTCAGCAAAATAATTCAGAATAGCTTCAGGTTCAATATGTAAGGGGAAAAATATAATCTGTTTATTCTTTAAATCTTTAATATTGTCATATGAATAAATAATCCTATTAAATAATCTTCTTGACATTTGATAAGAAAAAAATGAATAATCATCTTCATACCTGAAAGTCGTAATTCTTTGTAATTTCTTCTTTTTTATATATAATATCGTATCTCTATATAAAGAAGCTATAATGTTTTTTAAAGAATAGCCATATGGTTTTAACGAATCAATAATGTAAAATGGTTTGTAGCCTTTTTCTACAACATCATTGTAATAACCTTTCGCCTTTAAAAGATTTGCATCATTTGGTTTTATAGTGCTCAAATCATTCAATCGACCATCAAATGGACTGGGTTTCCAGTAAAAAGTATATGGAAAAAAACCTTGTAAATCACTTAAAAATGGAATTCCATATCGTTCTGCTTCTATTGCCATAACTTCAGAAATCTCGATAGAAATACTTTCATTTACTAAATAATTTGGTTTTGTTTTTTCAATTATTGATCTCCAAAAGGTTATTTCTTTTCCGAGTATTTCAAGTCGTTTTTTCAAATCAAATCTACATAGAAACCTGTCTGACGAAAATGAAGTCTTTAAATAATCTCCGTTAATTTTTGACTCTTTAATGTTAGAAAATTCTTCTTCAAAACAACCATAAACCTTTTTTCCCTTTGCCTCAATTAGTTCTTTTTCTTTCTTTGTTAATACTACAAATATTGTATCAAAAATATCTGAATCGATTTCAGAAGCGTAATTTGCCAAAAAAGATCTTGCAAATATTAAAACTTTTATTTTCATTTTATGCATTATTGTGTGACAATTTATTGTTCTAATTAGTATTAATAATATAGTGTCGAATTTATTGCTCACATCATAGAGGACAGACGACAAGCTGTCTTTGAGATTTTGAAAACTGAGGAAAGAGGAAAGCATCAAAAGGTATCCACTAATACTTGATTATTCTTCATAAAGTTTCAATCAAGTTCAATTCTGGAGAGTATGGAGAAATGTAGAAAATGAGCAAATCTTGTTCCTTCCATTCTTATATTTTGTCCATAAACTATTCTCCAGTTATAGTCTAGTAATTTTTAAAAAATTTCTGCAAAGTCTTTTTGCATATTCTAATATCGTGTTTCTCCTTAAAGTAATTCAATACAATTTTAAGGTTTATCCTATGAATATAAACATTTTAAGCATATTTATCCAGATAGTCTTTAAGGCGGGGTTTAACACTTCGTACAAGTATCATTTGAAGAGAATCGACACCATTAAATGCCCATCTATCGAGCAAAGGTTGAATCGTTCCACAACTAACATCAAAAATCTTTGATAAATTAGTGATCTTCCGTTTTTGAAAGGACGAAAGAAGGCAATGTATGCGTTTCTTTACCAAATTGTTTGTAATATTCTTAAAAATAAGTTTCAGGCTTTAAACTGCCCAGTAGTCAATGTTATATCTCTCTTAGTGATAGACACAATTTAAAATAACTATAAAAAAACAAAATAATATGATATTGTACTATTCTAATTACTTAACTGATGACTTGATTTGCAACTTTCCGTTTTGTATTATACGAAAAGTCTTTTATTATTAGAATTAACGTACTAGTTTATTTATCAACTAATTATATGTAATGGAACTTCTGAATATTGTAAAGTATCGTTTAAAAATGAACATTATCAAAAATAGATGTTGGATTGCGATAACGTTCAAAAGTCTTTTAGCAATACATATAAAAATAGTTATCCTTTTTCTTTAAATGTGTTATATTAATAAGAAGTATATTACAAACACAATTCTTTTTATACGATATTTATTGAACTGATATTATATTATTAATCATTAATCCCACCTCTCCACACATTGTGCCTTAATTGCCATTCATGTTTAGAATTTTTACCCCATAAATGTGGTGAACGGAATTTATCAGTCAATTCATTACGAAAATAATCAGGGTCAATTTCCAGATAATCCATCACTTCGTCAAAGTATCTATCCGGAAACTCTCCATCAAATTTCTTTACCAATGCAATACCATCTTCACGTGTTAAATGTTTGTTACGAATTTCTTGAGAAGCATCATAAGTAGCACGTCCAATACCAAATTTTATGAAAGTTGTGTAATAATGCAAATCATCAATTTTGTCATCAATACTATTGTATTTACTGTATGTTCCCTGGGTTCTGAAAGGACGGGCATGAAAACCTGTATTTTCAACCGCATAATAATATACTTCCTGAGGTGTCCATCTAAGATAATAACCTAAATAGTGTACCTGAATATCTGATTTTTCCAATTCTTTTGCATCTGCAGGTAAAAAAGAAAGCAAATCATTGATTGAAACATTGTATTTTTCTTTCAACTCACGAATTGATACTCCACCCAAAAATATTTCATCTAAATTTTTATAACTATAATAAGATTTATCACGCAACGAAGTTGCATTATCTGCAATTGGATTACCATATTCTGCTTCATTTTCTCCATAAAATATTAAAGAAATACCATATTTACTTGCAATCTTTGGAGCAAGGTTTTTTTGGCCTAAAATAAAAGTTTGAAAAGGGTGAAACAAGTTTTCAATAGATAATTTTGTAAACAATTTCATGGTCTTACCATTTCTGTAAAACGAAATATTATCAAAACCACTATCTAACCAATTTTTGAAGTTTTTGTAACCATAATCGGTATATAAAATAGGAGGCCAGGTACATGTCAATGGGTGCATACCATATTTATATTTCAATACATGAGCTTGAAATGCACTGTCTTTTCCACCACTACCAGGCACTAAACAATCATAACTTCCATCTTTACTTCTATGTTTATCTAACAATTTTAGAAGTTCTTCTTCTCTTTTATCCCAATCAATTGCTTCTTTTGTATCAGCATTACGGCAAGCATCACAAACACCATTTTCATCAAGATGCATTGTATTTTTCTTACTATCTCTTGTATGCTTGAACTCTACAGCAGAAGTTGGTCTCTGATTACTTGTTACACATCTTTTACAAAATTTAACTTCTTGAGGAAGACCATAATATGCTTCCAAATTTTCTTGTTTCATTTCTATATTATATTAGATTGTTAATGCTAGCCCATGTTTTGTAAATCTGAAGCCCTTCTTGAGCACTTTTTTCAGGATGAAACTGACAAGCAAAGATATTTTTTTTTTGGATACTTGAAACATAAGTTTGTCCATCGTAGTTCGTTTCTGATAAAGCAACCGGTTCTTCAGGTTCTACATAAAAGGAATGAACAAAATACATAAATTCTCCATCCTTTATACCTTGTAAAGGTGTATTATCCCAGGTATTATCGTTTATTCTGTTTATTTTATTCCAGGCAATTTGAGGAATTTTCCGATTCTCTCCAGCATTATTGTTCATATTGAACCTTTTCACCTTGCCTTTTACTAAATTTAATCCTTTTGTATATCCAAATTCTTCACTTTCTGTAAACAATAATTGAAGTCCAAGACAAATACCAAGAAATGGTTTACCTGATTCTACAAACTGTTTAATGGGCTGAACAAGATTAAAATTATGGAGATTGTTCATTGCATCACCAAATGCACCAACACCTGGTAAAACAATTGCATCAGCTGATGCAATATCATCAGCATTTGAGCTAATAAGAACATTCAGACCTATATTTGTCAATGCCTGATTTACACTAAAAAGATTACCGGATTTATAATCGATAATTAGTATTTTTTTATGAGAAATTATCATATTATATTCTTGTTGGAATTTCTGCATGAATAAGAGCTTCTCTAATTTCTTTCAAAGAACTTGGAGTAATTTTTTTTGGTATTTTACCACTATTTAAAAAAGAAATATTTCCTTCTTCTTTATAATCGGAAGAAATACTACCAAATGATTGCATAACCGAATAATGTAATATAGAAGCAATTGCCACTGCATCAGCTTTTCCAAATTGAATTGCGCGAACAACATCTACCGGTGTGCTTGCACCTCCGTGAGCAATAACAGGAATTGAAACTGCTTCACTAATAGATCTTATAAGTTCCAGATCATAACCTTCCCCGGTACCTTCTTTATCTACTGAAGTAATTACAATCTCGCCTGCTCCCAATTCTTCTGCTTTTCGAGCCCATGATACCACTTCCAGGCCGGAATATTCCCTACCATTATCCGTAAATGCAAGATATCTCCCATCTGATCCTCTAATTGCTTCAATTGCAATCACTATGGTAGAAGAACCAAATTTCAAAGAAGCTTCACGAATAAATTGAGGGTTTTTTATTGCTGCTGTATTAATAGCCACTTTATCTGCTCCTGCCCTCAGTACATTTTTAATATCATCAATCGTACGTAGTCCGCCTCCAACAGTTAATGGTATAAATATCTCTTTTGCTGTTTTCGTAATAATTTCATGTAAACTATTTCTATCATATAAACTAGCGACAGTATCCTGAAAAAATAATTCATCAGCACCATTTTCATAATAATAACGTGCAAAGTCTTCCGGTTTTCCTAAAACTCTAAGACCTTCAAGATGAATTCCTTTTACTAAATTTGGACCTTTTATATCAAGTCTTGGTATAATTCGTATTGTTTTCATTTTTTATTTTGTTCTAAAAGAAGAAATTCTGCATGTAGCCAATCAAATTCATTATCGATATCAATAGAACTAGCTTCATCCATTACATATTTTTTCTTTCGAATTAATCCACTTAGAGAAAATTCTTTTAGTCTATCGACATTAATAATATAAATAGCTCCATTATATTCGTAATACTTTGCAATATTCTGACGACGATCTCCACTTTTATTAAATAACATTTCTAAGTATCCATCGTTATTTTCATCACACAAAACAATTGCAGCATGTGATTCTTTGACAGATACAACCATATCAATTTCATTACAATATAAAGTTAAAGCTTCTTGAACTTGTTGAATCTTACGTAATGGAGAAGTCGGCTGTAATAAAACAATAACATCGTATTGTTTACCAGTAGCTTCATAAAATTCTATTGCATGTATCAAAACATCATTTGTAGTTGCACTATCTGTAGCATACTGTTCTGGTCTGACAAACGGAACTTTTAAGCCATAGTCCTCAACCAATTTAATTATTTCATTATCATCTGTTGAGAGACAAATATTTTCATCTGAAGTTAATCCTCTTGCAATATCAATAGAATAACAAATTAAAGGTTTACCTGCTAATAACTTAATGTTCTTATGTGGAATACCCTTACTTCCGCCACGTGCGGGAATGACATACAGAATTTCCATCTCGGTTATAAATGTTTTACTAATTCCTGAGCTTTTTTATAATCTTCGTGTTTACCAATATCAATCCAATAACCTGTTAATGGAAATCGTATGACTTTATGACCTTTGGATATAAGTGTTTCCATAAAATCGGTAGCATTATAAAAAGTATCTTCGGGAATCAAATCCAAAAGTTTCCTTTTTATCAGATAGATACCGGCATTTGCATAATAATTATAAGTAGGTTTTTCTTTTACTCCCTTTATCTCTCTTCCATCTAAATCAAAAATTCCATAAGGGACATTTACCGAATATGGAACAGCACCTACAGACATATCCGCATCATTTTCTAAAAAATGGAGGTAAAAGTCTTCGAAATTGATATTCGTAAATAAATCGGAATTCATTACCAAGATCACATCATTTTTAAATGAATCAACATACTTTATGGATCCAATAGTACCTAAAAAGTTAGGTTCACTTACACATCTAACTTTTATTCCCTCACGTTCCTCTTTAAAATGATCCTCTATTTGTTCTTTAAGATAATTAACGGTAACTGAAATATTTTCAATACCATAGGAAATTAATCTTTCAATATTATAGTCTATTATTGACTTGCTACCTACTTTAAGTAATGGCTTTGGCACTTTTTCAGTAAGTGGGCGTAAGCGTTCTCCTTTACCTCCAGCCATAAGAACTGCATCTATGGGTAAAATTGAAAATTGTTTTTTTAAATTATAAACATGTACAATATGTCTCTCACTGTCTAAACAAGGAAGTAAGGTGATATTTTCATCTTTAAATTTTTTAATCTCCACAACGTTTACTTTACAATCACTAACAAAATGAAATTCTGTATACATAGCAACTGTAATATTATCATCTAAAGTATAACCTTCAATCAATTTTCTCCGAATATCACCATCAGTTAAAGTTCCAAGCATATGGTCATTTCTATCAATAACAAAAAGAGTCAATACATCATTAGAGAGATTATTGATTGCAATTAATGCATCCTTTATGGAAGCAGTATCTAAAATTATGTATTTTTGATAATCAATCATGCTTCAATATTGTAAAATGATTTTTGAATAAGATTATCCAATGAAAAATCCTTTAATACGTTGAGTATATTAGCAGTTGTATTCTCCTTTTGATACGTATTGACAGTTTTTTTTGCTTCTTGTTGCGATTTTTCAGAAAGGACCAATTCTACTCCACTTTTAATTTCATTTATTGAAGATCCACAGTGATTCACACTAGTTGCAGCAATTCTTCCTTTTTGTCTGTCTCCAATATTCAATGTAGGTATTCCAAATGAAGGAACTTCAATAATTCCACTAGAAGAATTACCTATAACAGCAGTTACATATTTCAGAGCAGATAGATAGCGAACTTTTCCCATGGAGGCAAAAGCAACAGATCTTTCTTTATGTATAGAAACAAAATCCTTAATTAGCTGCATGATTACACTTCCATCAGTATCAGAATTTGGAAGAGTAAAGATAATATTATAATCAGTAAGTTCAGCCAACACAGTCAATAGATTTTCACATTGTTGTTTTGCTGTTTCTTTTTCAAGCGTTACCGGATGATACGTAACTAATAATGATTTATCTCCTAAAGTAAACCCTAAACTTTCTTCTAAATCAGCTTTGCTTAAGAGTTTTGTATTTTTAATATTTTCTATTCCTAATGCTCCAACATAAAATACGCGTTCCGGATTTTCTCCCAATTGAATTACCCTTTGACGATAGGCTGCAGTAGAAGTAAAGTGCAAATGGCTCAACTTAGTGATAGCGTGGCGAATAGAATCATCGTAAGCTCCCTCAGTAATTTCGCCACCATGTAAATGTGCAACCGGTATTTTATAAAATAAAGCGGCGGTAACAGCCGCCAGTATTTCGTATCTATCCCCCAACACAACAATTAAATCAGGTTTTAAGTCTTCATAAGCATCGGCAAAACCAATGGTAGCCAATCCCACCGATTTGGTTGTTCCATTGGATGTATCGGATGATAACAGCATCTCTACTTTTTTGTCAATGACAAATCCATCTTGTTCAATTTCTTTATACGTTAAACCAAATTCGGGAGATAAATGCATATTGGTAGCAATAATCTGCAAATGCAATTCATAATCACTTTTTATTGCAGCCATCAAACCACTTAAAAGTCCGTATTCAGCCCTGCTTCCGGTTATAACACAAATTTTTCTCATAACTCAATCAAATCATCCGGTTTATATGATTTCTTAGCTGTGTTTCCTACTACACTTTCCCATAACATTGGCGAAATTCCCGTTCCGGGTCGCTTGACAGTCAAATTATTTTCAGTAAGTAATTCACCTTCATTTATTTCAGTAGCTGCAACTATGCTTTTTCTGACTACGGATCTATTTTTTTGTTCGGAAATTGAAACTTTCTTTTCTTCTGAACCAATTGCTTTTTCTATATTTCGGATAGCTTTTACCATGGCACTCAATTCATCGGGTTCCAAAGATGCTTTATGATCAGGACCATCCATATTCCTATCAAGCGTAAAATGTTTTTCAATAATACATGCGCCTAAAGCAACAGCTGCTATAGGCACTTCTATACCTTGAGTATGATCAGAATAACCAACTTTTACTCCAAATTTATCTGCAATTGTTTTCATGGCATTTAAATTCACATCCTCCATTGGAGTAGGATATTCTGTATTACAATGTAATAATGTAATTTGTTCTTTGCAAATGCTAAATTTCAAGAGTACTGAAAGTGCATTTTCTATATCTACCATTTCACACATACCGGTAGAGAGTATAATAGGATCATGCTTTAAAGCAATGCGTTTCAAATAAGGATAATTAGTTATTTCTCCAGAAGGGATTTTCCAAAGACCTAATTTCAAGGTAGAAAGGAAATCAACACTATCCAGATCAAAGGCTGTAGAAAAGAACTTAACTCCCTTTTCAGAGCAATAGTCTATAAGTTCAATATGTTGAGTCGGTGACAACTCCAGTTTTTTAAGCATTGCATATTGCGAGTCATCAGCATCAGCCGTGTTTTTTTGTTGGTAGACAGCTTTTTGGGCATTCTTTGATACCAATTTATCAGCATTGAATGTTTGAAACTTTACATAATCCACCCCGGCATTTGCAGCAGCATCAATCAGGTTTTTGGCTGTTTCCATTGAACCGTTATGATTTACTCCTGCCTCGGCAATAATTAAGACTCTGTTCATACTAAATTAACCTGTAGTGAATTAATTGATATTTTCAATAAAAAGATAAAAGATATTCCATTGCACAAAGTTTGCCAACGAATGACCTCGTCCGGTGAACCGAAAAACAAGTGAAGTTGGCGTTTGAAACTGTCCTGTTTGAGCGACGAAGGAGCGAGTTTGGACGGTTTCAGCCAACTGAGCGTAAGTTTTTCGAGTGAAGCGGGCGCAGTCTTGACTTTTTTGCTTACTTTTTGTGTCAAGACAAAAAGTAAGTCAGGGTTTGGGGCGGAAGCCCCGACAAAACAAAATAACTTTTTTAAGTGCGTTACGGGTTAAATTAGTAATTACTTTATTTTCAATGTTGCAGGATTACCCGAATATACACCTTTTATCACTATATCTTTTCTTACCACAGCACCTGCTGCAATTACACAGCCTTCGGTTATATTCACACCATTCACCATGACAGACTGACTTCCTAAAAATGTTCCTTTGCCGATAGTACAATTTCCATTAACCATTGCACCGGTTGATATATGACAAAAATCTCCAACTACTGCATCATGTTCAATATTAGCAAAAGTATTGATTATACATCCAACTCCGATTTTTGCATCTGCATTTACTACCGCTTGATGCATAATAACTGTTCCTTCTCCAAGAATACTATGTTTGGAAACATAAGCAGTACTCGCTATTATAGTGGCAAACTGTCCGCCACAATTTATTACTTTTTGCTGTAATTTTATACGTAATGCCGGATCTTTTATTTGACCTACTGTTATTACAAAAAGAGCTTTATCCACATAGTTTATCATTTCATCATCTGTACCAATAATAGTATGATGGAGAACTTTGTGTCCTACATTTTCTGCTGTATCCAAAATCCCCAAAATGCTAAACCCTGCACTTTCTGCTACTTCAATAACAGACTTGCAATGTCCTCCACCCCCAATCAATATCAGATTCTTCGTATCCATTAGATCCTTACACTACTTGGAATATTAACCACTCTTTCTTCAAACCAACTGGTATTCTTTAAATCGTCTGTTTGGCAATCTTTAAACATATCTAATTTATTCATTAAACACCAAACCGGACGAGTCATTACGCCATGTTCATTTGTATATTCAATAAATTCTTGTTGAGCATTCTTGTCTTTTAAAAGAATTACATTTAACCAATAATTTGACTTACATTCTTTCGGCTCTTCGAAAAATTCTATATCAGCTTGTTCTTCAAAAAATTTCTTATATTGGTCTGCAGTTTCACGTTTATTAGCCAGAATCACATCCAATTTCTCCATTTGCGCAAAACCCAATGCTGCATTTACATTTGGCATACGGTAGTTATAACCTATCTGGTCGTGTATAAATTCCCACTTATGATTTACTTTCGCCTGTGTGGTTAAATGTTTGGCTTGCTTTGCCAGCTTTTCGTCATGAAAGAGTAATGCACCACCACCTCCGGTAGTAATGGTTTTATTACCATTAAAACTAATTGCGCCTACTTTTCCAAAAGTTCCGGTATGTTTTCCTTTATAGAAACTTCCCAAGCTTTCAGCAGCATCTTCAACTAATTCAATATAATACTTCTCACAAACTGAAACTAATTCATCTAAATGAACCGGATGTCCGAAAGTATGCATAGGTACACAGGCTTTTATTCGTCTCCCGGTAGTTTTGTTGTAACAAACTCCATTTTTTATCTCTGCATTTGCCAATAACCATTTTTCAACAGCAACCGGAGATAAACCCATAGTATCTCTGTCTACATCAATAAAAACCGGATGAGCTCCAATATAACGAATGGCGTTACAGGTGGCAATAAATGTAAGGGCTTGTGTGATAACTTCATCTTCACGCTCTACTCCAACCAGTATCAGGGCTATATGCAATGCACTTGTTCCGTTTACACATACTACCGTTTTTTTAGCACCTGTATATTCGGCAATCATTTCTTCAAAACGATCCACAAACTTACCCACGCTCGAAACAAATGTAGTATCAATACATTCATTCAGATATTTCTTTTCATTTCCTAAAAAAACAGGAACATGAAGTGGTACTAGTTCATCAGTTCCGTAAAGAGTATGTATAAACTTTGTAATATCGTTATACATTATAAATATCAGCTTTGTATTTATTCAAATTATCTTTATCCATAAACCACGCTACCGTTTCCTGTAAACCTTTTTCGATATCGTAAGAAGGCGTAAAACCTGTCAATGACTTAATCTTGCTATTATCTCCCCACAACCGAAATACTTCCGAGTTTTTAGGACGAAGACGTTGTTCATCTTCCATAAACTTTACATCCGATTTCATGATATTGGCTATTAATTCAAGCGTATCACGCATAGAAATCTCAAAATTACTGCAAATATTGACTTCTTGCCCAATAGCTTCATCGCACTTGGATAACTCAATAAAGCCTTTGCAAGTATCTTTTACATAATTAAAGTCACGTGTAGGGGTTAAATCACCTAACATAATTTCTTTCTTTCCATTAGCAATTTGAGCTATAATGGTTGGAATAATGGCCCTGGCTGATTGCCGGGGACCATACGTATTGAATGGACGGACAATCACAACCGGAAGTTCAAAGGCATTATAAAAACTCATAGCCATGGCATCAGCACCAATTTTAGTAGCAGAATAAGGTGATTGAGCCTGTTTTGGATGTTTCTCATCAATCGGTACATATTGAGCGGTACCATATACTTCAGACGTAGAAGTAACCAAAACTCGTTGAACTCCATTTTCCTTTGCAGCCTGGCATATATTCAGCGTTCCTTTTATATTCGTATCCACATAACTGTCTGGAGCAACGTATGAATAAGGTATAGCAATTAGAGCCGCTAAATGAAATACAATTTCAATATCCTTGGTTATGTGTTTACAAAAATGAGGATCACGTACATCACCCGTCACAACCTCCAGATTTGGATGAGAAATCCCATCAAGCCAACCCCAATAATTGAACGAGTTATAATAAGATAAAGCCCTTACCTGATACCCCTGCTCTAATAGCATTTCGGTTAAATGTGAACCTATAAACCCGTCTGCTCCAGTTACTAATACTTTCATGTATAAAATATTTTTTTATAGTTTATTTTTTGTCCGTTAACTGTCTATTTTGTTGTAAATTATACCCTTATTCAGATAATCGTCCTGCTTCGTTGGAGCTAAAACCTATCCCCAAACTGATATATATATTTCACACTCACAAAACAAATGGTTTTGAGACGCTGAGAGCTAACCTAATTTATCGGAAAGTGAGCGTGGCAATAGTTCCTAAAGTAACATTCACAGGTTTTGATGCCTAAACTTCAATCCTTCCATTGTCTATCCCACCTGCGAGCAATCGTAACCTCCGTTACTGTAAGCTGTAAATAAAATTGTAATTGCCAGAAATACAAATGATCAGGTATACAAAGTATTTCCAAATGTCCAACTTCCGAGCGATTTTGAAAAAAACCAAGGTAATAATAGCTCCTAAAATACCAGTTAACCATACCCATTTTCGGAATATAATTATTGCTTTACTCGATAGAATTTTATCTTCAGTAGCGTTTGCGGTAGCTATGTCCTTAACAGCACTGAATGAATTACCCAAACCCGTAATTGCTGTTAAAATTGATAGTGTTGAATTAAAAAGTGATGAAATACCTAATCCACTTGGCCCAAGGTATAAGGCGACAAATTTAGATTTTACTAATAATATCAGTATAGTTACAACCTGTACTCCACCAAAAATACTAAATGCTTTACTTATATTAAGATATGAAGTATTATCAAAACTCATTAAATATATTTATAATAATATTGTAACAAAAATTATTCTTAATACCGAATGATATAATATTAAACATAAAAACAATCTCCAAAATAGTCACGGAATTATGCACGCAATTATACTATCTCAGTTTTCAAGCTTATAAAGATTTGTAAAATTAAAAATAACTTTTCATGTATTTTCTTCCTATAATCCAAGGTAAATAATTATTAATCAAGACAATTAATCCGAAAAGAATAATCCACATAATTAAATATCTTAATCCACTTTTTAAAAAATAATTTAAACAAGTTTTATCTAAAATCATTTTTAAATTTAGACTTACAACTTGATGAAAAGCAAGAATTACATATGAATTTTTGCCTAAAAATGAAATCAAATTTCTAAATTTAATCATCACATTTCCATTTACAATAGAAAGTATAAAAGAAAATAACAGTAAAAAAAATATCCCTAAAAAGGCTACAGTATAGGATGGACAATAATCCCCAATCAAATTAAAAGCCAAATCTAATTTACCAATAATATTTATTGATAAATAAAAACCAAGAATAAAAAAAACAAATAAACCTGACAATAAATAAATAAACTTTGTACGATCAAAAAAACGTATAATATATGCACCTGATATATTGCCAATTCCATAGTAAAAAACAGATGTAAATACTACTTCTAACTTGAATGGTAGATGAAAATTATTTAAATAACAAATGTACCCAAGCACAGATATAGTTATTAGAGCTAATATTTTGTATGCTCTAAATTTAAAATATTTATTTATTTTATAAAAAAATATCTCAGTAACGAAAAGTACCGGGATGAACCATAAAGCAATACCCTGCCATCCAAAGTATAATTCATTTACATGTACTTTTACTAAATCATTATTCAAAAATTTAAGCCAAACAAATATAATAATTGAAAAAACGATATAGGGAATAACTAAAGTACTAATTCTTTTAATAAAAAATGAATTAAGTGTCGGATATTTTGAAGATTTGAATAAGATCCCTGAAACAAAAAAGAAAAGTGGCAATCTGAATGAACTTAACCAATGAGCAAAATTTCCCGTTAACCCTGTATGACCAAAAACAACAAGAAAAATACAAATCCCTTTTGCAATATCAATCCATTCAATTCTTTTAGTGTTCTCTTTTTTAGCAATATTCATTTTCATTTCGATAATAATTTTGTCTTTTAATTAGAAATACAATATAAGCCTTACAAAGACTTATATATTTAGCAATTTAAAACCAATTCCTTAACTCTAAAAAAAATGTTATTAGGAAATTGATTCATATTTATATTTGATATTTTTTTTATTTGCTATTCATCTTGTTAAGTAATTTAAAGGATATAATGATACAAGTTGAGAATTAATTCCCTAACCCACAAAGCGTACATTTAGACACAGGATTTGAATAATTGATTTTACTAAATCTCTTCTAAAAAATGCACTCATACACCCCATTAGGGGGTTGGGGGGTTGGGGGACAGGAAAAAAATAGTTGCAAAAATAGTAAGATTAAAGATTTAATAAACATATCAATATTAATTACTGATTACTTATTATATTTTACATTTTATTAGTCCTTCAAAGTATTTAAGTAGTGTCTAAAATATAATGTCGTATTTTCCTCCAAAATTGGACAACACATACGACAAGCGTTCTTTGAGATTCTGAAAACAGATATAAGCATCAAAAGGTATCCATTGATACTTGATTCTACG
>Ga0209083_1000394_pt1 | contig 65832 bp, 54 predicted proteins | sample AM7aDNAmetaG_FD_184132 | JGI IMG/M metagenome (GOLD analysis project Ga0209083, IMG submission 184132) | Freshwater microbial communities from Finland to study Microbial Dark Matter (Phase II) - AM7a DNA metaG (SPAdes) (version 3) | ecosystem: Environmental > Aquatic > Freshwater > Lake ... | reverse complement strand
TCAGGTCGAGCAACCAACTGTATGTCGATACAAGTTTGGATGTCAACGCCCAAAAAATTGTGAACCTGGCCGCAGGTACCGTTGCGGGCAATGCGGTGGAATATGCCCAGATGAACGCCGCCATCAATAATGCGATTGCTGGCGCGGGCAACTCGATACACGAGCCGGTGGCGGACCTCACCGCCATTAAGGCCATCACGGTGGCAGATACGTTGGTGAACGGTGTAGTAACAGTTGGGGGCAGGACTGACAAGATGATCCTGCTCGTGGAAGCATTGGGCCTTTACCGTTTCGACGCCGAAAGCCTCGCCGTCTCGAACGATGGGTCCGTGATCCGCCCGACCGATGTGGCCTCAGATGCCGCCGCCGGTAGGTGGCTAAAAATGAGCAGCATCCTCACCGACCACTCCCTGCTGGACAATATCCTTGGCAACGGTGGCTACCACCTGTCGCTGGCCGAACGCGACAAACTGACGGGCATCGAGGCAGGTGCCGACGTCACAGATGCTGCAAACGTAGGTGCTGCCATCGCCGGAGCCCCCACAAAAGCGGCCCCTGTCGATGCAGACGAGATTGCCATGGTCGATTCCGCAGCATCATGGTCCTTAAAGTCCATTACCTGGGCATCTATCAAGGCAACTTTAAAAACGTATTTTGACACGATCTATCAGCCAATTATTTTATGGACCACCGAAAACGTGGCCAACAAAGACGCAAGTAATGGGTATGCTGGCCTTACATTGTTCAAGATCAACTTCAAGAACGTTGCAAATACCTTCACTTCGTTCTTTACCAACAGCAACACCGCGGCAAGGACTTACACCTTCCCCGACAGGACGGGCACCATCGCCGATGATACCGATATCACCAATGCAAAGGCACGTGCCAACCATACCGGGACACAGCTCGCGTCAACTATCTCCGACTTTAACGCTTCGGCCCTTGCTGCGGCACCTGCAGAAACGGCAACCACAATCGGGAACCTGATCAACGCTGCGGCACAAAAGGCAACCCCTGTCGATACCGACATGATAGCTGTCATGGATTCGGCGGCCAGCAATGTGGTGAAAAAAATGTCGTTTGCAAACCTCAAATCGCTTTGGTGGGCAGCCATTACAGGTGACGTGACAATCTCTGCGGCAGGTGTTGCCACAATTGGGGCATTGAAAGTTGCCACTGGGATGATCGCGGCCAATGCAGTGGATAACACAAAGTTGGCGCAAATGGCCACCATGACCATCAAGGGCAACAACACGGGCGGAGCCGCCAACCCTGCCGACCTGACCGTTGCGCAGGTCAAGACGATGTTGGGGCTGACGGCACAAGCCGGGCAGACACGGACCTATAACGCAGTACCTACCGGGACCATTGATGGGGTCAATGCAAATTTCAACATTGCCGCGCTTTGTGCGACAGGATCGGTAGTGGTGCACAAGAACGGGCTGCGCCAGAACCCCGGGGCAGGGAACGACTACACCGTAAATACGGTGGCCAACCCTGCGGTCATCACCTTTTTGACCGGCAATATCCCAATCGCGGGGACATACCCGGACGTTATATTGGTCGATTATTCAGCATAGTTTTAATGTAAATCTTGTATGGGGGTCACAAAGGTAAAAGGAATTGACGTCAGGGACGGCTCGATAACGGAGGCGGATATCGTGTTGTCCCTGACGGAAACAACATTGGATGTTTCCGATGAGTTTGTTGTCAAGGATTCCACTTCCGGCCTGCTCAAACGTGCCACGGTGTCTGTCGTGGAAACCTACCTGAACACAAAATACCAGGCAAAAAGTTCCGACCTGGCTGCCATTGCCGCAATTGCGGGAACATCGGGGCTGTTGAAAAAAACGGCAGCCGGTGCATGGTCCCTCGATACAAATACTTACCTCACTGCGGTCACAAAAGCACAGGTCGAAAGCGTGCTGTCCGGTGCCATTGCCTCCCATACCCATAGCTATCTTCCGCTTTCCGGGGGTACAATGGACAATACAAACCTTGTCGCCAACTTAAATTCCCAGTATTTCGGGGGACAGGGCTTAAAGCAGAACCAATGGTTCAATTCGTTAAGGGATTTTACCCTTGGCACACTTATCCAAACAAGCATCGACTATTCGGTCAGCGGGTCGGATGCCTGGCTTTTGGAAATAAGGGGAAATTCATATACATCATTTTTACCTTTTGATATTACCGCACAAGGATATATGTACAACAATACAATGCTTTCCATGTCCGGTATCTCCAATGGGGAACAGGTAAACGGGATCGTATTGTTCAACTATGGTGGCAAATTGTGCTTTTGGTTCCCTACCCAGGGGTATTGGCAGGGATTCAGCGTATTTGTTACGGCTGTTACCGCGACAGGGTACAAAACAAACGCGATTGTCTCCATAACAAACGAGGCCAAACCTGTCGCGATATCCAAAGAGTTCAGTTTATCGTCAACAGTCAAGCAAAGTTACCATTCGGGCAATTTCACCCCTGCAAATTACGCAACTGCCGGACAGGTACATTATGTGGGGACAACAAGTATAACAGCAAACCGCGCATCTGCGGCCCAAACATTGACAGGTGTCAGCATAGACGGCAATGCTGTAACCGTTGGGAACAAAGGACTTGCAAACATCCTGGCAGGAAAAGGTGACATGCTAAGTAATTCAAATCTGAATCTGATTTATGAAACAGGTATGTATTACAACCAAACAGGTAACGGGACAGGAAATAGTAACTGGCCAGACGCTTACGGAGTCTTAAATGTTTTCAGTAACGTGAACCAAACTTATTATGGAAATGTGCAACAACATTTTGGTATTGACGGCACCCAAAAGAACAGGATGCTTTGGGGCCCAACTCCAGGCACCTGGGGTGCGTGGAGAACTGTTTGGGACAGCGGCAATTTTACACCGTCCAACTATGCCCTGTCATCGAACATTGGCAATGGTACGTTGACCCTGGCAGTTTCGGGTTCAGGGCTTAGTGGGTCCCAAAGCTTTACTGCCAACCAAGCGGGGAATGTTACTTTCACGGTCAACAGCAATGCAACAACATTGGCAACAGGGGATACAATAGCTTTAAGAACAACTTCAGGTTACCTAAATGCAACTTATTTTAACGCTTCCTGTGCAACAGAAGATGGTTATTCTACATCTTCTTACATTTTTTCATCTGGCACTGATGGATATTTCAGAAAAAAAAGCCTTGCAGCAGTAAAAACGGAAATTGTTACAAAAGCGGCAGTAGAAGTTGCCCTAACAGGACCAATTACCACCCATACCCACGAAAAATTGCTGGGGACAATAACAACCGATTTTAACTTGCCCATTACATTGCCAAGGTGTACGCTTTGGTACAATACATCCTATTTGGCAGGGTCAAATTTAACACCGGGTGCCGTGGACAATTCAAATGGGGTATTGACACTCGTAGGTTATAATGACGGAACGGACCTATATGGCAAACAGATAGGTTTTGGGGACAGCGAGGACCTATATATTAGAAAGATATGGAACAGTGTTTATGGAACATGGAGAAAATTATACCACAACGGCAATTTTATTTCGGGAACAGATTATGCCCCCGCACATGCCCATCCCTATCGGCTCGACACAAAACCTGTCAGTGGGGCTTGGTGGAACTCGACACCATTTATCGCACCTGCGGACGGGGTTATGGAAATAGGAATTTATCTTGACTTTCATATATCATCGACAAGTACCGCTGATTATGATTATAGGCTCCAGGCAGGAAGTGGGATAATGAGCACAAGCGGTGCCTTGAGCGTCAACGGTTATGTCTCGGCAACAGGTGGGAACTCCACCAACTGGAACACCGCCTATGGATGGGGGAACCATTCCGGTTTGTACCTCCCGATTGGTGGAGGGGCAATGTCTGGAGGGGGAACAATCTATTCACATGGCGATATAGTCCCCCAACAGGGTGCAATTGGAGGATCGGCAACTGGTTTTTTCTGGAAAAACATTGCGGATACGGCCACCATTTCCGGGATAGGTTGTTTGACAACAGATGGGGCTTTGAGTGGTTGTTACATGGGTTGGGGCGCAACGCCTTGGGACAGCGCAACCAGTCTTTATGTCAATACTACAGCAGCCTATTATAAAAACAACATTATTTATCACGCTGGAAATTTTAATCCGGCAAATTACGCAGCAGTAGGTCAGGTACATTATGTGGGGACTACAAATATCGCAGCAAACCGTGCATCCGCGGCACAAACGTTGACAGGTGTCAGCATAGACGGTAATGCTGTAACCGTTGGGAGTAAAGGCATTTCCAATATTTGGGCAAGTAAAGATCAACTTGTCAGTAGCTCCAATCTAAATCTTATTTATGAAATTGGAACTTACCTCAATACCACAGGAAACGGAACAGGAAATAGTAATTGGCCAGATTCTTACGGGGTATTGAATGTTTTTGGATACAATAATACCCAGACCTATGGGAATTTCCAACAACATTTCAGTCCTGACGGTACTCAAAGGAACCGTATGTTGTTTACTTCGACACCAGGTGCGTGGGGACCATGGAGGACTATTTGGGACAACGGCAATTTCAACCCGGCAAATTATGAACCAACTATTGCGATTTTGCCGGTTACAAAGGGAGGGACCGGATTGGGCACAATAGGTACGGCACAACAATGGTTAAGGGTCAACAATGCGGGCACTGCTTTGGAATATGCGACAGCATCGACTGTTCCCTACACTTCCCATCTTGGGGCCATATTCCATTCGGGGCTGTATGGATTCTTGCCCACATGGACAACCTCGATGGAAGTGGACACCAGCGAGAGGCTGGTTTCCCCAAACGGTGTCATTACCAAGAACGTGCTCCACCTTAGCCCCCTTGGCATTGTCAATTGGACGACATCGGTGGGGAGTTCCGGGGAACTTGAGTTCAAAAATGCATCAGGTGTCAAAAAATTCTCTATCGACCAAAGCGGGAACCTTGTGGCAGCAGGGACAGTAACGGCAACCAATTTTATACTTGTCTAGTTATGAGGGTACCAGATTCAAATACGTTCAGCTTCAGGGATGTCTGCGATGCCGTTTATCCAGGGCTTGGATACGCTGGAAAGGAGCTTGGACAGGCTTTTGCGGACGCAAATGGGATTTTTAACAGTGCTTATGTGGGGAACAAGGACAGGTTGGGCAATTTCAGGGATTACGCACAATACTATTTGGATATCCAAACACAGTCCATGTACTTCCCCCTGGCCGGTGGGGCGCAATACAATATCGTTGATACAGATTACCCATCGCTTGGTTTTTATTGCCCGGACAGCGGATCATGGGTCAACCTGACCTGGTATGGGGGGACATTGGAGGTTTATTGTGCGGAACTCGCCTACGGTTCCCGCTACTCTTCCATATCTATCTATTCCGATTCAACGGTGATCGGGACAATTTATATATCTCAAGACAATTCACAAGGCAGTTAACATCAATCAATAATTTTTTTAATCATGGAAATAGTATCAAAAATGGAACGGGTAACAACGGCATCGGTGGTAAAGGTGCAAGGAGTGGACGTAAACATCTCGTATGAGCGCATCCTGGGGAAAGCACCCTTTTCCCTTAGCGCGGGGGCAACGATACCTGGGGTGGAAGGGGAACAGCCCATGTATTTGACGGTGACCTTCATCGTGGAAAACAAACAGAAATCCACAAATGCCAATGGCCCAAGGGGATTGGCCGAGTACATCAACCTGATCACCGAAATAGAGGGCGTACTGTCGCAGATCGCCATAGAGGAAGGGGGCAAGGCATGAAGGTAACATTGAGACAGTGCCTGCATTTTAGCAATGCGATGTCCAGCCTGGTAGCTAGGGGGAATTTTGCCTTCAGGTGCGCTTTGGGCAGCGCCATCCTTGAGGCCAAGACAAAAGCCGAGCAGTTCGGCGAAAGGCAGAAACCGGCAAAAGGGATCCAGGAATATGAAAAGCAGGTGGAGCTGATCAGGGAAAACTGCACGGTGGAGAAAGATGGAAAAAAAGAGGTGGACATCGACCTTTTCATGCCCCAGTTGAAAAAAGCGCAAAGCATCCATGCTAAGGCCATCGAAGCTGCCGAAAAACTGAGGGAGGAGGCCAATCTTGCGCTTGACCAGCCGGTCGAGTTCCTGGCAAAACCCATTCCTTTAGCCCTTTTGGAGGAGGCGGACAGGGAGGAAAAGTTCGAGCCTGCACTGCTTAGCAAGATCTTGCCATTTTGTGAACAATAAAAATAAATAAGGAACATGAACTTGACACCATTTGGCGAAACGATAGCGTCAATCATCGTGGCATCGTTGATCTCGGCCCTGGGCTGGCTGATCCAATCGCAGATAAAAACGAACAGGGAACTGGCAAAGGCGATCACCGATGCCGTGATGGAATGGAAAGTGGCAATCGAAATGATCAGCCAGCGGGACGAAAAACAGAAAACGGTCTGTGAGCTTTACCGGTCACAAATGGGCGAACGCTGCAAATGGATGGACTTGGAGATCCGGGATATTAAGGACAAAGTTGAAAAAATAACTGAAAAATAAGTGGTTATGACAAAAATTGAACAACAGGCATCGTTCCTCAAGGATGCAGCAAGGCTGGTCCTTCAGGCAGAAAAGTTTGGCCTGACAGTGACCGGCGGCGAACTGTTCCGCACACAGGAGCAGCAGGACATCCATTTTAAAAGTGGCAAATCAAAGCTGCGGCACAGTACCCACCAGGACCGGTTGGCCATTGACCTGAATTTTTTCAAGAAGTCTGCTTCCGGGTCATTGGAGCTGACCTACAACAAAGCGGACATCCAACCGTTGGGCGACTGGTGGGAAAAACAAAACCCGCTCAACAAATGGGGCGGCAACTGGTCCGGTTTTATCGATACGCCGCATTTCCAGCGGAACGAAGTTTAGGAAAGTGTCCTTTAGTCCACGGCTTTCGTTCCCGACATTTGTGGCACAGTTCAAATTTATTCATTAAAACATTTGGCATGAAAAACTTATTGTCCGTTTTTGCTCTTATAGGTATTTTGATTTTGGCCTTTGGCCCGCCCCCAATGGAAAAGGCACTGGCGCCACCTTCCGGGATCGTCATGGCATCTGACCGCAATGTCCAAGCAGATGTAATTTATGCCGTAGATGAACCGGCACTTCCGTCAGCAGGTGCCACAGGGCCGGTAAATTGGGTGGACGGGAATTTTTGGCAAGCCGTTTCGGGCATACTCCTTGTAATTTATGAGTTCCTGGCTTTAAAGATACCCACGTCAAGGAGCGTTTCCGTTATCGGTAACCTTTACAAACTTCTTACTTGGTTCGTGCCCGACAAGTCAAAACTGGGCGGACAGTTTTCGATAAGGGATAAATTGTAGTTTTAGTTGTTTGGTTAGATGTTTAGTTAGTGAATGCGAAAACCCCGGTGAAAGTCGGGGTTTTTTTATTCCATTTATTGTCCTTCAATTCAAATTTAAAGAGCTTAAAGTATCGTAAATCACTACTCGCGAAAGACTCGCGAAAGCCATCTTTCATAGTAGTTAATGTATTAATATATAGTTATTTAAACACAGATTTAGCACGCCTGGAAAGTGTGTGTACTCCAAAAGGGTACCGTGGGTTCGAATCCCACTCTCTCCGCTGATAATGAGGTTGTTAACGAAAGTTGGCAACCTTTTTTTATCTCCACATTCATCATTTTAACCAAACCATTTTTTTGAATTGGAACTGTTACAAAAAGTATATCCACGCCAAAAATACACAAGCTTTATAACTGAAAACTTCTCAAATGTTCTTTGAAGAAAAAATTGATTTCACCTTATTATAATAATTATTTAAAATTCTTTGTTTTCTCCGAAACAAAATTTCGTAAGTTCCGGTAAAGACTATATTGATTAGATTTTTGGAATAAAATTTAGATAAAAATATATTCTTTTTACAAATATTTTTTTGAACTTTGTTACAATATTAACCTTTTAAATTCTTAAAACATGGATGGACTTATCGGTGAAATTCGGGCATTCGCTTTTGGGTACAATCCCCCGGAATGGATTCCCTGTGATGGTCAATTGCGAAGTATCCAGCAATACCAGGCCCTTTACTCCATTATTGGCTCAAAGTATGGTGGAGATCAAGTTAATTTCAAAGTGCCGGATTTGAGATCTTATGCTGTAATTGGAGTCGGACCGGGTCAGGGTCTGACACCCCGGCTCGATAACGGGGCTGCAATTGGTGCAGAATCTGTAATCCTTACAAATTCGAACATGCCTACCCACGACCACAATGTGAATGGTTATGTTGGATTGCCAGAGGCCAATTTTTCAAATGCACCTGTTCCGGGATCCTCCTTTTTGGGCAATATGGCTGCCAAAAATAGTGCAGGAGTCAAAACAGCTTTAAATGGATATGTTGATCCTCTAACTAATGCAGTACTCTTAAAGAATGATTCCGTTTCCGTTGTTGGAGCAACAACCGTAGCAGCTCACGAGAACAGATCTCCTTTTACCACTCTATACTACTGCATTTGTGCGGAAGGGGAATATCCGGAAAGACCTTAACAATCAAGTAAAACTACAATACTATGGATAATTATATAGGAGAAATTCGCCCCTTTGCTTTCGGCTTTGTGCCTACCGGCTGGCATCTGTGTGATGGGACAGTACTTCAAATACCCCAATATCAGGCACTTTATGCCTTGATAGGGACAACTTATGGCGGGAACGGAACGACAAATTTTGCTCTTCCCGACTTAAGGGGCAGGTGCATTGTTGGAGCAAACAATGCAAATCCGAACTATAAAATGGGTACCAAGGCTGGAGCAGAAACTGTTGCCCTCACAACAAACAACATTCCTGCCCACACACACGAATTTGAGGTTGCCAACCTACCTGGCGCTGCAGGTATTCCGACCAACAGAATTGCCATTCCAACATCATCCGATGCAACCGTAACGGCAAAGCTTTTTAGTACGGATACAAATAATAAAACGACCTTGGCTCCCACCATGTTGGATAGCGCAGGTGGAAATATAGCCCATGCAAACATGCAACCATTTTTAGTAATCAACTATTGCATAGCGCTTAACGGAAATTGGCCTTCAAGGCCGTAACAATTGCTTTTAAAAACCTTTAATAAAGTAAAATATGGATCCATTTTTAGGTGAAATAAAAATATTTGCAGGTTCTTTCGCACCTGTGAACTGGCTTTTTTGCGATGGGAGTGTTCTTGACATTGCTCAATACAATGCACTTTATGCTTTGATTGGTACAACATATGGTGGCAATGGATCGACAACTTTTGCCGTTCCGGATTTAAGGGGCCGGCTGCCAATTGGCCTGGGAACAGGTCCTGGACTTACCCCAAAACCAATAGGAGCTAAAGGAGGGACAGAAACCGCAGGATTGGTCCTTCCAGAAACACCGGCCCACACCCATCTTATCAAAGCAAGCATGTCAACAACTGCATCAGTTGCCGTTCCTACTCCAGCTACCTATCTTGGACCTGTTGTTGTTGAAGGACAAACAGGCCTTGGTTATGTAAGCAATGTTTCGGCAGGTACAAAAAAAGTATTGGATGATAGCGTTATACATCCATTTATTGGTGGTGGACAACCCCATAACAACATGATGCTTTCGAAAGCAATCAACTTTATTATTTGTACCGCGGGAATATTTCCAACACGTGATTAGTATTTTATGTTGAACCAATTAGTCTTATGAAGATTGGGATTATATCCAACTCTGACTTATTTATCCCATTGGCAGGTGCGCTTGTTGCCCAACAACAACAAGTGTACCTGTTCTTTTCACGTTCACCTGATGCCTATATCAACCAAAAAGTGGAACACTACATAAAGATTTCAAAGTTTTCGATGGTACAGGAGGATGACCATAGCCACAATCTTTACAAATGGATAACTGATTCAAAATTAGATGCCTGCTTTGTTTTGGGCTATTCGAAACTGATACGAGAAGATGTACTGAAAAGATATGGTTCCCAACTCTTCAATGTCCACTTTGGATTGCTGCCTGAATTTAAGGGGCCTACACCTGTTTTTTGGCAGTTGAAACAAGGAATCCCGAAATTAGGCTTGTCTATTCACCGACTAACTTCAAAGTTTGACGATGGCTCAATTGTTTGGCACAAGGAAATCGACAACCAAGATTATTTTAACTACAAATATGTCGAGCAGCTTTTCGGAAATATTTGTATAGAAGGAGTCTTTTTCCTACTGAGTCTTATGCTGCAAAAGCTTCCTGTGCTTGAAATCCAAAGCAAAGGGGGCGTTCCATCCTACCATTCAAAACCAAAAATGGAGGATGTGCTGGTCCATTGGAACAGTATGAAGGCACAAGAAATTTGCTCCTTGGTAAAAGCTTGCAATCCCTGGAACAAGGGTGCACTTACTTTTTACAAAGGTCAGGAGGTGAAGATTCTTGATGCTCGTGTTGTGATTAATGAGGACAACGACACTGCAGGCACAATGGTCGCATTAGGAGATATGCTAAAAGTAAAATGCTGTGATGGAAGCAACGCTGTTGAAATAAATATGCTGTATTTCATGGACAGCTACTTTCCGGCTTATTGCTTGGCAGAACTGGGCTTTAAGATAGGTCATTCATTCGAAGATTTTTCTGAAATAAAAATAGAATCAATTAGGTAACAATAGTTTGAAGTTGCCATAACAACCTTTTTATCAACTTAAAAATTACAAACGATGTACGAAGAATCAACAACAAAAAAAGAGTGGAAAAAGCCAGAGATTGTAGATTTGGATTTGAACAGGACACAGAAAGATCTTGGTTTAGTGGAGAATGGAACTAGCTTTTCCTAAATATTTGGATCAAAAAGAAATCACTGGATCATGTTCCAGTGATTTCTTTTTATTAGGTGCCTGAAAGTTCAATAATGTCATAAAAGTTCGACAAAATGGGTTTTATTTTTGGCATTGTCAATTTTGACAGTCGTCCGGTTGAGAGATGCTCCATTGACTGCCTCTCTAATGCCATGAGGAACAAAGGATTTAAAGACAGCATTATTTCAGGAGGTTTTTTCTCGGTTGGATGCTGTTGGAATCCAATGCTCAAACCAACTGTAGAGATTTATAGGTTCAGGCAATTGACAATTATTGCAGATATTCGTCTTTACAATATGCATAAGTTGAAGGAAGAATACCGCTTTAATACAGTGGCGGAAACATTTTTAAGTGTCTATCTTGATAAGGGATTTGAGTGTGGAAATTATTTAAATGGTGATTTTGCCGTTGTGATCATAGATGAAGAACAACGAAAAGTGCATCTTTTTAGGGATCACATTGGTGGAAGATCATTGGCTTATCATTTTAATGGGAAACAATTGATTTTTGCTACCCATGAGTTTGGTTTGGCGAAATCAGGTTTATTTCAGCTAAGGTTATCCGAACAAACTGTCATTAAAAGGATTTTCTGTCTCTGGGGCAGCTACTCACTGACTGTCTTTGATCAAATTGAAAAACTTACCCCCGGCCATTGCATTTCTTTTTCAAATTCGAAAAGCAGGTCGTATAAATATTGGAGGCCGGAACGAATTAAAACCAATCATTCCCTTTCATTTGAAGATACAGTTTCTATATTGAGGGCCAAAATAATAGAAGCAACAAAATCACGGATTACGGATGGCAAAATTGGCGTACATATTAGTGGTGGGTTGGATTCAACAGGAATAGGATGTATTCTTGACGATTACCTGAATGATAAACAAAGAGTCATTGGGTATTCTTGGTCACCTGCAGAATTCAAAGGTCATCTGATTAAAGGTGAAGATGAAAAAAAGTACATCACCAATTTCGCCGAAGAGAGGGGAATAAGTGTTAGATTCGTTCGTGACAATGATAGTGCCGAACTGCTATGTAACTATACCCTCCCAGATTTTGAAACACAATTTTTGGAACACCCTACTATGAAAATGGCCGAAAAAGATCAAGTTAAGGTTCTTTTTAGTGGTTGGGGAGGGGATGAATTTGTATCATCAGGGAAGCGTGGCATTTTTGGGCATCTTTTTTATAGGTTAAAGTGGATTTCGTTGGCAGAATTCATTTTGAAAATCGGTGTAAAATCGTCAATCCTACTGTTCCGTGTGGAGGTATTGCCTGCAATTGTTCCATTTGGCCTTTTACATTCTTATGGTCCATTCAGATGGTCCCACCTGCGCTATTTCAAAAATGGTTTTATCATTCGAAACCTGAAAAATATCCTTCTCCATAAAAGGGAAACTGTTTTCAGTTTTTTTGGTTATAAACAACTGATGTATAATCTGATTGGCTTTTACCATATTCCAGACCGAATCGATTCATGGCTAATCTATGGTGAAAAGTATGGATTTGAGTACCGATATCCGCTTTTGGATAAGGATCTTTTGGAGTTTTGGTTTAGCATTCCCACCAAATATATGATAATGGGTTTTGAGGACAGGGTGCTTTACAGGGAAGCCTTAAAAGGGATTTTAACAGAAAGCGTTCGAAAACGGAACGATAAAGGAGAAATATTAAACATCTCAAACCTGTTCCAGAGTAGGATTCTAGGATTTCCCAAGATCCTAAATTGTATTGAAAAAATACCCAATGAAAGAGAAATCCCTTTCTTTAAACGCAACATATTTTACAAGGATGCTGAATTGGCCACTGATATCGATTTAATTACTGCTGAAAAGGTCAAAACAAGAATTAAAATCAGGAAAACATACAATGCCTTAACTACCTATCTAAGATACGTTAACCTATATCAGGAGTACTTCTTAAACATAAAAAAGGCGGAATGAGTGTATTTCAAAACGATTTCGGATCCAATTTCAACAGATAGTCTGCAATGTCACAACCTTCCTCCCTTTCCTTCTCTGTTGCGTTCTTTTCCAGAAGTTTGGATATCTTAAAGCATGTACCGGGTATTTTGTGAGATAATTCTTTCCGTTTCAGGTTCCATTTTTCAAAACCGTTCAAATCTGGGAACAGGGTTACAGACCGACCCTTGAGGTTGATACACTTTTCACCTGTTAGATTTGAAAGCCCACCTGTTGCCAACCAGATAAACTGTGGCATGTAAATATTGGCAATAATGGCGGTTTTTTCACTCTCTACGATTGCTATCGGCTTGAAGTTACCATGCAAAAGATGTTCACCAAATAAACACTGCTGAAGCTCGAAGTCCGTTTTCCCGTTGGTATTGTGTGCCCAATGGATATTGTTGTGGGTATCCTTTAACCTTTTACCGGTTACGGCGTTGTAAAGCATTATTTTTCCGGTCCTGATCTTTCCCTCTATATCAATTTGCCAGAATATGGTTGCCCCATGCCAATGGTTTGATGTGCCAATGCAATATTTCTCAATCAAACCATTAATAATCTGAATTCCAAACAATTTGATCAGGAATTTAATAAAGTTGTTTTGATCAAAATTTAATAAACTTTTCTTCATCAAATCTTTCGGGATGAAAGAGGGAGTTTTGGGTTCGGGTGACGCTATTGGATAATTGTGCAGGAAAAGGTTTTCTTCAATATTTTGATCTTTGAAATATTCCCTGGGGGGATAATGATAACCGCATTTCGATTCGCGATTGCAGCACCCAACCAATGGATTAACATGTTTACCAGTTTCTTTATCAATGTATTGTACGAATGTCTTTCTGGTATCCTTGCATTTTGGGCATAGAAACCGGGTTGCAGGCCCGTTATACTGCTCTAACTGATATCTGTAGTTTAACATTCTGTTATTTCCCTATTTCAGGATTTCACTATAAAATTGATCAATTGTGATTACCATTTTTCTTAAAGACTGTTCCCTTAGCTTTAAAAATGACCACACCGGTAAACATCGCGGCAACGGTTTAGGGTGTTCAAAAAATCTCAAAAAATCTTTTCTATCTTCTCGAAACTCTGCGTCTTCTCTGTGATAATCAGTGGTACAAATAGTTACACAGAGAGACACAGAGGATTCACAGAGTCACACAGAGTTTTTGGACAGACGTGTGAATTATTCGACCTGATAACAAACGATTGTGTCATTGCCCTTTAAATAGAGGCGACCGTTAAAGATGGTGGGTTGTTGTTGAATACCCAGTTTTATTCCAGGGTTGACCCGTCCTAACTCCAGGTATCCGTTTTTGCCCGCTTCAATCAAAACAAGTTCGTCACGCTTTGTCAAGGCAAAAATCAATCCATCGGCAACAATCATGTTCCCGTTGCGGCTCCACTCCAGATTTTCCTGCTGCCACAAGAGTTTTCCACTCAGGAGATCCAAGCATTGAAGTGCATCGCCACTATTCCCCCTTCCGAAGCCATATACAGCTCCCTTCGTTACCGATGGTGTATGAAAACCGTTGCACATCAACTTATCACTAATGTAAATTGTATCTGGCGATAATTTTCCATTCTTCATACTGAACTCGAGTAAAGCTCCCCAAGAGGAGCTCCCCTGAAAGGCCGAGACAAACATCCAGTTGCCCAGCACCACCGGCGTAGGTACCGGACCAGAAGCAGGAGGAGCCGTTGGAAAGCTCCAATGCCAGAGAATCTCCCCTGTCGTGGCATTAACCCCGATATAATCATCCTTGTAAATGCAACATATGATCTGAGGCACTCCACCGAACTCAGCATAGCTGAGCGAACTTCCCGTCTGGTAGCAATAATTTTCCCCGCTGTCGTCACCAATCTTCCATAGCATCTTTCCGGTAAGCTTGTCAACAGCTTCGAGAACACTTGCCTTTCCACTGGAACCAATATACAATACATTCCCAAGGATAAGCGGTAGCCCACCCTCCGATGCATTGAATTGCTCGTGTTCCTCCCAGATTGTTGCACCATCGCTTATCTTTAGGCAGAAAATCGGGCATTGCGGATACCAATAGTTGCCTTTGTCGCTGTCGTAGGGAAAGAAGTAAACCCGGTCACCATCTACAATCGGAGTCGAAACCGTGCCATTTACGACATGATGGTTTTCGACGGCAATCAGCATCTTCTTCCAGATAATGTTGCCGGTTGCAGGATCAAGACAGAGTGCCCACTGCTTTCCATCGGCCTGGTACGCGGTAAAGGCTTTTCCGCTTGACTCAATAACAGCAGCCTTTCCCTCACCGATCTTAAGCCGCCAAAGTTCATGCGGACCACCTTCCGGCCATTTGCGCAAAAGGCCTTTGCCCGGGTAAACACAATTGCCATCATTGGGAAATAATCTTACATATTCTTCCTTAGGCGTTTGGGTTTTCTTTTGGATCGTCTCCTTTTCATGCAACAAGGGCGGGTCATTAGTAATTGCCAGAACGGCGTTTTCGGGCGAAACTGCTTTCACAACAGTAAACAAGAAAATGAGCAGGATCGTTTTAAAAATTGTAGTTTTAGTCATGATAAATGAGAAATGGAATTTTCGTTTTAAAATGGCAATAAAAAAGATTGGTTTTATGATAAAATATCAACATTGAATCAACTCGAAAAGCCCTCTTCTGCCACAAAGACACAAAGACACTAAGGCTTCACTAAGTATATAGTATTGATATATAAATCTTTGTGAAATCTTAGTGTCTTAGAGTCTTAGTGGCATTTTTTGTTTTTATCTTTTCGAAGTGAACTAAAAATTCAAATTTACCTCAATTACTGAAATACAAAAAAAATTACTTCGCCGCTGTTATTTATTGATCAATTCCTGCTTGATTATGGTTGTATCCTGTTTGATCACCAATGGCTTCAACTTTAACCGCCTTTTATTGGAAGTGTTTATCTCTATCTTTTCATCATCAGGGGCAAAATAGTTGTTCCGGAAATAGACATTGTAATCGGCACCCATCGGAACAATTATTTTTGCTTTTTTGAAGGGTGGCATCACAATATCGCGAATATCGGCATAACCCGATTCTTTCCATTGAAAATTGGTCACCATATTGATAAATAAGGTATCCTTCGATTCACTTAGAATCACCATTTTTCTGAAGGACTGTTCCTGTGGCCTTGGATAGATGACTACACCGGTAAACATCGCAACAACAGTTGAAACGACCAATAAACAACCTTCAAGGATGTTCGTCCCTGTGCGGTTGCTCATCATCTCCTTTTGTCGGCGCGCACTTTCCGGATCGGTTATATATGCCGATGTGGTGCAGGAATAAATAATTGATAATGAAATGATTAAAACGATAATTCTATTAGTAATTTTCATAATAGAGATTATTTAAATTAACGTATGTGAAAATTCAACAGGAACTCCCCATATTTTGAAAAATATCAATACCAGGATCTGAATCGAATCTTGAAACAGCATCCTGGTAATGGTTATAATAAATTTAATTTGTACTAGTCAAATTTGTGATCCGGTTCCAATTCATCGCAACCCCTGTTGTATTGTTCCATTGCACTTAAACTCATTCCCATAGATGAAAAACCGCCGTCATGGAAAAGGTTTTGCATGGTCACTTTTTTCGTCAGATCAGAGAACAATGTGATACAGTAATCGGCACATTCATCAGCAGTTGCATTTCCAAGTGGGGACATCCTCTCAGAAAAATCGAGCAGGTTGCCAAACATCTTTATCCCGTTTCCTGCTGTTGTCGGTGTTGGGGACTGGGAAATGGTGTTGATCCTTACATGGCGTTCACGGCCATAAATATATCCAAAACTCCGTGCAATCGACTCAAGCAATGATTTGGCATCTGCCATATCATTGTATCCATAAAAGGTGCGCTGCGCAGCAACATAGGATAAAGCAAGAACCGACCCCCATTCATTGATCGCATCCAATTTTCTCGCGGTTTGCAATACCTTATGGAAAGAAATTGCAGAAACATCCAATGTTTTGGAGAGAAAATCGTAGTCGAGGTCGCTGTAATGCCTCATTTTCCGCACATTCGGCGACATACCAATCGAGTGTAAAATAAAATCAAGTTTCCCGCCAAGAAGTTCCATCGATTTGACAATCAATATTTCAAGGTCGTCAACATTAGAGGCATCGGCAGGAATCACCACAGTATTGCATTTGTCTGCAAGTGTTTGTGTGTCGCCCAACCGGATCGCAAACGGGACATTGGTCAATGTGAAGGTAGCCCCTTCCTCATGAGCCCTTTCAGCCACTTTCCACGCTATCGAATTTTCATTCAACGCCCCGAAAATAATTCCCCTTTTACCCTTTAACAAATTATAAGCCATCTGTTTTTTTAATTTAACTTTTTAATAGTTCTTCGGCATTCAGTATTGCTGCAGCCGTAATATTTTCACCGCTCAGCATTTTTGCCAGTTCTTCAATCCTTTCCTGTTTTGATAACAGCTTTAACCTTGTAATTGTTTCATTTTCCGAATCCTGTTTATAAACAAGGTAATGGTGGTCACCTTTTGCCGCAACTTGGGGAAGGTGTGTAATATTAATCACCTGCATATCCGAAGAAATCTCCTTGAGAATAATCCCCATCCTCTCAGCGATCTCACCAGACACACCAGCATCAATTTCGTCAAAAATTATTGTAGGAAGGGCTTTAGATTTGGATATCAAAGCTTTAATAGCAAGCATCACCCTCGACATTTCTCCACCTGAAGCGACCTTTGATATTTCGCACAAAATACCGTTTTTGTTTGCCGTAAAAAGGAAACTCACAAAATCGACCCCATTTATTCCGGGAGTTGCCAATGGGGAAATTTCCACCTTGAATTTCGAATTGGGCATTCCCAACAATAAAAGTTGCCTGATGACACGGGATTCGATTTCCTTGACAATCTTTTGGCGCTGAATAGTCAATTGATATGCCAGATGATTGACCTCTTCGTTCTTTTTCTCCAGCAACTGACCCAACCTCAAAATCTCCTCTTCGTTCGTAGAAACAGCTATTATTTTAGCTTCAAGAACATTGCGGATATCAATCAATTCCCCAACAGTTTTTACATGGTGCTTTTGCTGTAAAGAATAAATAAGGTCAAGACGTTCGTTAATCACTTTGATGCGTTCGGGATCATATTCAACTTTTTCGGCAATAGTTTCTGTTTCCTGTGCAATATCCTTTAAATCAAGGTAGATTACTTCCAGCCGTTGCGATAGTCCTTTGGCTTCAGGCAGGAAATGGTTCATTTTGCTGATCACTCCAACAGTCGTTTTTAGCTGTATCAAAGTCGAAATGTTCTCTCCGTTCAATATTTCAGTTACATTTGTAAGGCCGGCCTTTATCTCTTCCGAATGGGTCAACAACTCAAGCTCATTTTCAAGTTGCTCTTGTTCGTTTTCCTGAAGGGAGGCTTTATGCAACTGGTCAAACTGAAACTGGTAATAATCAAGGTCTGCTTTCGATTTCTCGGCTTTGGCTTCGGCTTCCTTGAGTTCATTGATAATATTCCTGAATTCTTTGTAGGTTTCCCTATAGGTTGCAAGCAATCCCTTTGTATTGGCACAAATATCCACAACCATAAGTTGGAACAATTGAGTGTTCAATTCCAGGTTTTGATTTTGGGAATGGATATCGATCAGATGGATACCCAAATCCTGCATGGTCTTCAGCATGACAGGCGAATCATTGATAAAAGCCCTTGATTTCCCTGCAGGGTTGATCTCCCTTCTGAAAATGGCAAAATGATCATAATCAAGGTCATTTACTTTGAATAATTCCTCAAGACCTAAACCGTCAACCCTGAAAACTGCTTCAACAACACACTTTTGTGATTTATCCTTTAAAACGGTGGTATCGGCCCGCTGCCCCAGGATCAGTGACAATGCTCCCAACAAGATTGATTTTCCTGCACCTGTTTCACCTGTTATGATTGAGAAACCTGAATGAAGGTCAACATCCAATTCCCGGATCAACGCATAGTTCTGTATTCTTAAACGTGTTAACATTCGGGCCAATTTTGCGTTAAAATACTTTTTGCTGCATTATTTTCTCGTACTTCCCCGAATTCGAGGGGTCGCACTCGGTCAACACTGTCATGACCCTGCCTTTTTCATCGGTACTTCCTTTGGAGAAAATATTCACAATTTCGTCCGATTTAGCATCAAAAAAAATCCTATTAACATAGGTATCAGGTTTTGCCCTATATACACGTTGCATATTTTTCAAAGCATCCGCAATTTCAGAACGCCCAATATCAGGCTTATCGGCCATCACATCCAATCCCAAACGATGGTACCGGTAAATAAGTTCCCTGAAGGATCCGTAAGCTTTATTTGTAAGGTTTTCGATCAGCCAGAAACGGTTAAAAGTTCCTTCAAAGGCACGCCACCCTTTTTCACGTGCGTTTTGCGAACGATTAACAATGTCGCGTGCCCGTTGAAAGTAAACCGACCCACCCAGAGGGGAAAATGTATCATAGTCGAAACCCAGGATGACATTGGCATAATAGGCCAAAACATTCGTAAGCGGATTGGAATTGGAAGTCTCGTCAAACTCCATGGGTTGAAATTCCACATACCTAAATTGAATGTCATTGTCTTTAAGGTTCAGTACAGGGGAATTGTAGGAGGAGTTGAAAATAGGACGGTTAAGTTGTACCTGCATTGTTCCTTTAAACTCTTCGGACGAAATCTGTTCTGTAATCTGAATAAAGATTGTACACTCAATCCTTTCATCACTTGCAAAAACGTTATCAGACCATTTACGGTTGTTCATAAATTCATAAATATCCGTACGCATGGATTCGAAAACCTGTTTGTAGGTTCCCTCAATCCTTGAACTCGATACGCTGACATTACACCTAAACTCCTGTCCTGAAACCCCTAAAGAGCAATATATCAGGATAATTAAGATCAATATTTTTGTCATATAACGTGATAATATTTCCCCGAAAGATACAAAATTAAAACCGTTCAGTAATCCCGCCTTCCATCTCGATCAATTTGTTGACAATATCAACCGCTACCTCCGATTTTTGTTTTAAATCAAAAGCTTGAACGATCCCATTTTTATCCAGTATCTTGATCCTGTTGGTATCGTATTGGAAACCTGACCCACTGTCGCGCAATGAATTTAAAACGATAAAATCGAGGTTTTTCTTTTCCATTTTTGCAATGGCATTTAGCTCTTCATCATCGGTTTCGAGGGCAAATCCTACAAGTATCTGATTATCAAGCTTTATTTTTCCAAGACTTGCAGCAATATCAGGATTGGGACGCAATTCGATAAAGTAATTGCCAGAAGTCCTTTTGATCTTTTTGGTTTCGGTGATAATGGGAGCAAAATCGGCTACTGCAGCTACCATGATAGCCCCGTTACAAGCCTCAAAATGTTTGAGACATTTTTCCAGCATCTCAACTGCTAACACTACATCGATTCGGTTGATATTGGAATTCCTGCATTGAATTGCGACTGGACCTGTGACCAAAATAACTTTCGCACCCAAATTGGCCAGATGTTCTGCGATCGCAAAACCCATCTTCCCCGATGAATAGTTCCCGATATAACGTACCGGATCAATTTTTTCGTGAGTGGGACCTGCTGTTACAAGATAGGTTCTATTCAGCAGTTTTTTTTTTCAGCAAAGAAATCAATGATCTTGCTAATGATGGTGTCTGGTTCTTGCATCCGCCCTTTTCCAATAAGCCCACTTGCCAGCTCCCCGGAAGCAGGTTCAATAATCAGGTTACCATAAGAACGCAAAAGTTCGATGTTCCTTTTTGTAGAGGGGTGTTGAAACATATCAAGATCCATTGCAGGTGCCACCATTACAGGACACTTTGCCGATAGATATGTAGTAATCAACAAATTATCACAAATCCCATTGGCCATCTTCCCTATTGTTGCAGCTGTTGCCGGAGCGATAACCATCAGGTTGGCCCACAAACCCAAATCGACATGACTATTCCATTGGCCATCGCTGGCTACAAAAAAAGAATTGAGAGCCGGCTTTCCGGAAAGTGATGAGAGCGTTAGAGGCGAAATAAATTCTTTGGCATAAGGTGTCATGACAACCTGCACCTCAGCACCTTGTTTGATAAGTCCCCTTAAAAGATATGCAGCCTTGTAGGCTGCAATACTTCCTGTGACCCCCAAAATAATTTTTTTCCCTTGCAGTTGCATCTGCGCCAAAAATATTTTGTAGTACTATTTTTCGGACCGGTCGCTGTTATTTTTTCTCTTTTGCTGGATTGCGGTAATAAATCTGCCCTTCTTTAAACTCCTCATAAGCAATAAGGGTTGGTTTTGGCATTTTTTCGTAATAACGCGAAATTTCAATCTGTTCACGATTTTCGAATACCTCTTCAAGGTTATCGCTGAAAGAGGCAAACTCCTGAAGTTTGGTGTTCAGTTCCTCTTTTAACTCTGCATTTATCTGGTTGGCACGTTTCGCAATAACCATCAATGACTCATAAATATTCCCGGTGAAAGCTTCCAATTCATCCAAATCCCTTGGAACAGTGGTCATTGCAGCCTTTGTTTTTCTATAATCCATAATTATTTCTGTATTTTATTTATTTCTTCATCGCTGAGGTTCATCAGTTTCTTTGTACTTGCAAAGTAACGGTCAGCCTCTTTTCTGTATTTACTTTCCGGGAATTCATCCGTAAATGTAAAGTATTCATCCAGGGCATTGTTTAACCTCTCGCGTTTCTTCTCATCAATGCTGTTTTCGCCCAACAGGTATTTGGCTTTGAGCAAATAATACATCAGCTCTTCACGGTATTTTGAATCGGGGAACTCTTTAAGACTATTGGTCAGGGAGATAACTGCAGCGCGGTAATCAGAAAGGTCGTAATACAACCTGCCTGATAAATAAGATTTGTAAACCAGTTTCTCCCTAAGTTCGTCAATGAGCTTGTTTGCTTCCGCAACTCTTTTACTTCCAGGGAAGATATTGATAAACAATTGGAGTGCATCGATTGCATCCTGTGTCGTTTTCTGGTCGAGCCTTGCAGTTGGGGAATCGAGGAAATAGCAGTAACCAATCATAAATTGCGCTTCTTCATTGAATTCACTGCGTGGGAACTCTTTCAACATCTGCCTGAAGTAGTGGCTTGCCAAAACATAATCGCGCTGTCCATAGAAACTCTTCGCCAGATAATAATAAATCTGGTCGGCCCGGCTTGTTCCCCGGTAAATATTGACCAATTCCTGGTAAAGCTGCGAGGAACGGGTATATTCCTTAGCCTCATAATACTCTTTGGCCTTTTTCAGTTTAAACTCATAGTCAGTGCTTTTGACTACCTTCTGATAATCACCACATGCCGCGGCCACTAAAAAGAGGCCAATCCAAAGGATATTTTTCACTTTTCGAATCATTTTGCAAAGATATACTTTTCAACAAATCACAATACTTTTTTTTGAAATAAACAACAAGATTGTATAAATGATGTGTTTATGACACAATTAGTATATAGACCGGTCAGCTTTCCGAATAGTTGCTTATCGGTCAGCTTTTTCTTCAAAGGGTTTAAATTCCGCATTTATGATATTTCTCACGAAAAATCAAATCCTTAACTTATTTGTGGCAATGAAAAAAAATTTACTTTTGCAGGGTCTAAAAATAAAATCAAAACATCGTGGATATTTTTGAAAAATTTAAAACAGACAAGGGTAACCTTGGTCAGTACCAGAAAGAAGCTCATGGATATTTCTCTTTTCCAAAACTGGAAGGTGAGATCGGTTCCAGAATGAAATTTAGGGGCAAGGAGGTACTTAACTGGAGTTTGAATAACTATTGCGGACTTGCCAACCATCCGGAAGTCAGAAAAGCCGATGCCTTGGCCGCTGCTCAGTATGGTCTTGGTTATCCGATGGGAGCAAGGATGATGTCGGGTCAAACCAGTATGCACGAAGAACTTGAAAGGCAACTTGCTAGTTTTGAGTCAAAACCCGATTCTTATCTGCTCAATTTTGGTTATCAGGGGATGATTTCAATTATTGACGCAGTTTGTGGCCGCAATGATGTGATCGTTTATGATGCCGAAGCCCACGCCTGTATCCTCGATGGTGTCAGGTTGCACATGGGCAAACGGTTTGTTTACAAGCACAACGATATGGATAGCCTCCGTAAACAGTTGGAACATGCTACCGCTTTGACTGACAAAACCAAAGGTGGTATCCTTGTGATTACTGAAGGTGTATTCGGTATGGCCGGCGACCTTGGCAAACTCGATGAGATCGTTGCATTCAAAAATGAATTCAGTTTCAGGTTGTTGGTTGACGATGCGCATGGTTTTGGAACAATGGGTGCTACCGGTGCAGGAGTTGGGGAGCATTTTGGCGTTCAGGACCAGATCGACATGTACTTTGGGACCTTTGCCAAATCAATGGCCGGAATTGGTGCATTCCTTGCAAGCAGCGAAGAAGTTTGTGACTACCTCCGTTACAATATGCGTTCCCAGATTTTTGCCAAATCGCTTCCAATGGCGATGGTACTGGGTTTGATTAAACGTCTTGAACTGATCAAGACTCAACCCCAGTTAAGGGAAAACCTCTGGACTATCGTAAGGGCACTTCAATCAGGATTAAAAGCAGAGAACTTCGATCTGGGTGTTACCAATTCGCCAGTTACACCTGTTTACCTTTCAGGTAGTGTTCCTGAAGGTACCAATGTTGTTTTTGACCTTCGTGAAAACTACAATATTTTCTGTTCGATCGTTGTTTACCCTGTCATCCCGAAAGGACAGTTGCTGCTTAGGTTGATCCCGACAGCGATCCATACAATCGAGGATGTCGAATATACGATCAAGGCCTTCTCCGAAGTACGCAAAAAACTCGAAGCCGGAAAGTATGCAAGTACCAAACTGGCACAGGTTTCACAATAAAGCATTATCAAACAGTAGATTAAATAAAATATCTACTTTTTGAATAAACACAAAAAAAATGCCTCCTGATTGGGAGGCATTTTTTTCTAAATTTCGGACAAATATCTTTCCGCATCAATAGCCGCTTTGCATCCCGAACCAGCAGCGGTAATGGCTTGTTTGTAAACCGGATCCATCACATCGCCACAGGCAAAAACACCCGGGACTTTTGTTTTGGAAGTATCACCCAGAGTTTTGATGTATCCAACCTCATCAGTCTCAAGGTATTGTTTGAAAATATCTGAATTTGGTTTATGCCCGATGGCAAGAAAGAATCCATCAACCTTGATCTTTGCTGTAGTTTCATTGGCTTCCCCTTTATTTACGATCAGATCAACCCCTTCAACTACCCCTTTTCCAAATAGCCCTTGTGTCTGGTGTTTCCATAAGATCTCAATATTGGGGGTTTTCATTGCACGTTCCTGCATCACTTTCGATCCCCTGAAAACATTCCGTCTTACGATCATATAAACCTTCCTGCAAAGACCGGCAAGGTAAATCGCTTCTTCAAGGGCAGTATCCCCACCCCCAACAACCGCGACATCTTTTTTCCGGTAAAAGAATCCGTCGCAGGTTGCACAAGCCGAAACACCCGAACCTGCATATTTCTGCTCATCGAGGATACCCAGATATTGGGCGGTCGCACCCGTGGCAATGATCACTGTTTCAGCTTCAATAACTTTTTCTTCGTCTATGGTGATCAGGTGTTTCGGACCTGAAAGATCGGCGGCTATGGCAAGGCCCCAACGGACATCCGTCCCAAATCTTATGGCCTGTTTTTTAAGGTCTTCCATCATTTCAGGACCAGTAATCCCATTGGGATAGCCCGGAAAATTTTCAACTTCGGTAGTTGTTGTCAATTGTCCACCCGGTTGCAGACCTTCGTACATCACTGGATTGAGGTTGGCACGTGCAGCATAAATTGCGGCAGTAAATCCTGCTGGTCCGGAACCGATGATCAGGCATTTGACCTTTTCGACTTCACCTTTCGGCTTTTTCACTTCGGGCTGATTTTCAGCAATATTCATTGGCTTAAAGAAATCCATTTGTTTACTATTAATTGTTTTTTCAAAGTTAACCATTTTATGGATACAAATGTTTGCAAAAAGGAAAAAGGCGATTACTTTTGCAACCGCGTTCAACAACGCGATCAATTCGGGGTGTAGCTCAGCTTGGTTTAGAGTACTCGTCTGGGGGGCGAGGGGTCGCAAGTTCAAATCCTGTCACCCCGACTAATTGATAATCAAAGGGTTAGATAGAAATATCTGACCCTTGTTTTTTAGGTGTTGTGCCGTTTTTGTGCTTTTTGGATAAGAAACACGCGACAAAGGTAAAATGATGCTGTATTTTTATTAACCCTTCCAACCCAGAAGATGCAATCACAAACCAAATATCTGTATATTAAATTATTAGCTTTAAATTAATTAATGCATTCATCCTCTATGAAATGTTATTTCGAACGAGCGTATTGATATTCAATGGTTTGCAGAATCGAAATGCGAGTGCGGCAATCCCATGTTAGTAGCATCATTCAAAGTAATGTTCACTTCACTCCCAAATACTCACTCATTTTCGATCAGTTATGGCAAGTGTAAAAAAGAAAAAAAGGATCTGCCCACCGTTTATCAGTAGTGGTACCGACATTGTACAATATACAAAACATTGCCTTCAACTTTGTAAACAAGACGGTGTTCATCGTTGATCCTTCGCGACCAAAATCCAGATAGGTTCTGTTTCAACTCTTCGGGTTTTCCGGTACCAGTGTAAGGTGTCCGCTGGCACTCTTTGATTAAGGCATTTAATTTTTTCAAAATCTTACGGTCAGTTTCTATCCAGTAAAGATAATCTTCCCATGCCAACCTGTCCCAAAGTAGGTCCATTGTTATTTTTCAATAAGTGTTTTGCTTAGCAGGTTGCTTTTGTTGGTGATGTTCTCAATAGATTCTTCGAGCCGCTGACGGTTTGCCTTGCTTCGGTTAAGATAATAGGTCTCCTGAAGTGAGTTGAATTCTGCCAAAGGCATCATAACGATACTTTTCCCTTTCGGACGGTGAACAACCAACAATTCATCATCGTTTGTAACAGCATCAAGACTGCTTTTCAAATTTTGTCTTAGTTCCGAATAATTTACAGCTTTCATGATCATACATATAAAACAGTACAAAATTAAGTACTTTTTTTTGGGATTGACCAACTATTGTCAGTTTTCTTCAAATAATTTTAGTTCAACATTTTTTGGAATCCCTAATCACTTTAATATGTGGTTCCCGTATTTTTGGACTCGAAAGAAACTATCTCATAATATGCTATAATATAGTTTATTACAATCAAAAAGTATTTATAAAAGCATTAAAAATTAAGTATTTAAAGATGTTGCCAGTAATATCTAGGCAAGTTTTCAATTTTACCTTTATGCTTTTATTCCTACTCCATACTGAACAATCTATTGTAATGGTTTTCCAAGTGCATCCGCATGGCCTGTGTAAATTGTCCGGCATCACCTTTCTCCAAAACTTCGACCAGCTCCTTGTGGGAGAAAAAGTGTTGCGTATCAAGATGTTTGTGGATGAGTCCACTGGAATAGGCATAATTGAACACCGGCAGCAACATTTTCTGAAATCCCTTGAGGGTATCATTTCTTGTAATATCGTACAACCTGCCATGAAACTTCACTTCATGGTCGATGTCAAACAGCGTCTCCTTGGAAGGTGACACCTCGTCCTTGATGATATCGTAGAGTTCGGCAATGTCCTCTTTCGTTGCCCGCTGGGTCACCAGATCGGCCATCCCAACTTCGATGACCAAACGCATCTCGAAAATATCTTTCAGCGTATTTTGATCCAGGATATTGGGGATCAGTGTCTTTTGAAGAATCTCCGACAGGTCCGGGCTCTTGATGATGGTCCCTTTGTGTTTGACCGACTCAATCAGCCCCATTGTCTTCAGCCTGTTGAGCGTTTCCCGGATAACGGTCCGGCTTACCCTCAGTGTTTTTGCCAACTCCATCTCTTTGGGGATCAAATCACCTGGATTCAACTTCTTACGAATAAAAAGATCGATCAGATAGAATTCTACCTTATCGACCAAACTCCGGTTATCTATTTGTGGTTCGTCCTTTAAAAAATCCTCTGCTGTCATGATGCAAAATTATTAAAAAAAGTTAAATTTCTTTTTGAAATGATAATTTAATATTTACCTTTGTCCGTCTTAAGTCAGACATAAGACGGTAAAAATATGAAATCAAATTATTAAAACAAATTTTATGAGGAGAATTATTGCACAAAAGCTTTTTTTGCTTGGAATGGCACTTTTTCTGTCGTTCAGTATGGCCATCGCACAACGCACGGTTACAGGTATTGTGACCGATGCTGCAGATGGGACTACTACTCCAGGCGTGAACGTTGTTGTTCGTGGAACATCAACCGGGGCCAATACAGATATGAATGGCAAATTCAGTCTTGTTGTACCTGTAAATGCCACTGAACTGGTGGTTTCGATGGTCGGTTATCAAACCCAGATAATCAAAATCGGTGCTTCAAATGTGCTCAATATAGCACTCATTGCTCAGAGCAAAGATATCGACGAGGTTGTAATCGTAGGATATGGCACACAGACAAGGTCTAAAATGACCTCTTCTGTTGCAAAAGTTGATAATAAATTACTAACTACAGGTGTGCGGTCCAATCCGGCCCAGGTTTTAGAAGGAACAGTCCCTGGCTTGAGGGTGTCAACCACAACAGGAAGACCTGGGGCACTTCCAACCATTATATTAAGGGGAGGTACCAATTTTGATGGTAGTGGTAGCCCGCTTATCATTATGGATGGTCAGATCCGCGGTTCTTTGAGCGATATCAATCCTGAGGAAATTGAAAGTATGGAGATATTGAAAGATGCCTCAGCTACAGCAATTTATGGGGCAAGGGCAAGCAACGGTGTCATCCTGATCACCTCCAAAAAGGGGAAGGCGGGTACCTCTTCCATCTCTGTTAAGATCAAGCACGGTTTTAACTACCTGAATGTTCCCTATAAATTTACCGATGGAGGCGATTATGTAAAATGGGCGCGGCTTGGGGCAGAACAGGCAATCAAAAACGGGACTTTGGCGGCAAGCAATGTCGCCGGAGTTGGGCCTAGAGGCACAGGTAATATGTACAAAGATCCAACCACAGGTGCCATTCTGGATGGAAATTACGATTCAAGGGCCATTTGGAGTGTAATGAGATTGGATGCCACAAATCAGGAACTATTAAGCCAACCGGGATGGAAGCAAATGAAAGACCCAATTAAGACAAATACTTCAGGAAATTATGACCCCTTAGGAACTAACTATGATTTGATTTACAAAGATTTCAATTATGGCGACTATGGATTGAACAAAGTTGCTGCCACACAGGACTACAACCTTGGTTTTTCCGGTGGTAATGATAAAGGTAAATATTTTGCAAACCTTGGTTATTATGATGAAGGTGGTTTGTCATTGGCGACCTTTTACCGCAGGTTAAATTTTGCTTTCAATGGGGAATACAAAATGAACGACTGGTTGACCTCAGAGAGTGGTGTCCAGTTTGCAAAAGCCAATTGGAGGGACCAATCGCTTCAAAATGGGGAATCAAATTATTGGGCACGAATGCTCTCAGCCCCTCCGACCATGCGTGGTACCAACGCAAATGGGGATTTGATCCTCGGGCGTGATGCCAGTGATGGAAATCCGGCATACAATATCGACAAATATGTAAGGAGCAATCAATCGGATAAATTCACGCTGAACCAGGCTTTTAAGATTGATATCATGAAGGGCTTGTATGTAAAGGCCAGTGCATTGATGATGTACGATGAATCGTTTGCCGAATCGTTTAACAAGGATTTCAGGACAGGTGTGATGAGCTATACCAATCCAAACACCGGTTGGAACAGAAACAGGGATGCTTCCGACAACTTTGACCGTACTGTCAGGCAAACATACAATGTCATAGCCAATTATACGGCCACTTTCAAGGAAAAGCACAATATATCTGCAATGATTGGTGGGGAATACTATGATTCATTCAACAAAGGAACTTATGCTTATGGTGCCCTTGTCCCTACCGATGATTTTCAGGATTTGGCTTTGACTTTAAATAACGCAACCTCACAAACGAGGGTAACAGATTCATGGCATTCTGAAGAAAGAATTTTGTCAGGTTTTGGTCGTTTCAATTACGATTATGTTGGGAAATACCTTTTTACTTTCACTGTCAGGAGGGATGGCTATTCAAGGTTAATTGGTGACAATCAATACGGTACTTTCCCTGCATTCTCAGGGGGATGGCTTTTGCACAAAGAAAAATTTTTGGAATCGACCAAAGATTGGCTCTCCTATCTTAAGTTAAGGGCAAGTTGGGGGAAAAATGGAAATATTGGTGGAATAGGCACTTACGAATTGCAAGGTGCGTATGGCTCACAGACCGCTTATGCCGGAACCATTGGATTTTTGCAGACAGGTATTGCGAATCCAAACCTTAAATGGGAGAAGTCGAATACTGTGGAAGTTGGAACCGATATGGGTTTCCTAAACAACAGAATTTATGCATCTATTGCATATTATAATAGAATCACAAGCGACAAGATCGCCAGCGTCCTACTTCCCACCTCATCAGGTGTTTCCAGTGTAAGGACCAACAATGGCAGTATGAAAAATATTGGATTGGAAATGGAGATCACTGCCAAAATTATCCAGAAAAAGGATTTTCAATGGCAGGTTAGCGCCAACGCATCCAGAAATAAAAACGTTGTTACCAAACTCCCTTACAACGGAAATGTGAACAACAGACAGGATGGCCAGCAGATTTATGATCCGGGAACCGGAAAATTGGCATGGGTCGGCGGTTTGCAGGAAGGACAAGAGTGGGGCGAAGTATTTGGCTTTGTAAGCGAAGGGATCATCAGAAATGCGACTGATCTGGCCAATTATAATAAAGTTGACCTGGCAGCAGGACAAGTTTGGTATGGTGCTTCAGCCGGGAAAAGGGTGGCAAGCCAGCAAATAATGACCCAAAGGGGATTAAACCTTGCAGGTGGCTGGATTCCAACACAAATGGGAGACATGATGTGGAAGGATATCGACAAAAACGATACCATTGATACACGCGATATGGTTTCGCTTGGACGCCAGGTGCCACGTTGGACCGGTGGTGTAAGCACCTCATTTACTTACAAAAATTTTAGCCTCAATGTCCGTATGGACTACGCTTTGGGACATATACAAATGGATCAGATGCAAATGTGGGCCATAGGTTGTTTTCAGGGAGAATTTGCCCCTACGACTCAAGTAAATGACACATGGACCCCCGATAATCCAAATGCCAGTCTTCCAAGGTATGTATGGGCCGATCAGTTGAACACGAAAAATTATGACAGGCCCAGTACAATGTTCTGGAGAAAATCTGATTACCTTTCATTCAGGGAAGTATCACTGAGCTATAAATTGCCTCCTTCACTACTCAAGAAGATTAAGATGTCGGGTCTTGTATTGACAGTTTCAGGGCAGAATCTCGGTTATCTTACCGATAAAATGCTGAATTTTCCAGAACGTACCGGAAGTCAAAATGGTGCCTATATGATACCAACACAATTGATCCTTGGTGCTGATATTACCTTTTAATTGAAAAAAACAATATTATCTTAAAAAAGGATTATGAAAAAGATTAAAAACATAATAATAGCTGGTTTCTTTGCATTGGTCGCCTTCTCATGCCAAAAGACGATAGAACTTGCGCCTATAGACTATTTTGGGGACGGAAATTTCTGGCAAAATGAAGCTCAGGTTACCAATTTCATGGTAGGAATTCATAAACAACTGAGAGACAATCAGTTCATGCTTTTACGATTGGGCGAAATGCGCGGAGGAACTTATAGCAATGTTGACCGTCAGAATACCTCGTTGAATGAATTGCCGATCATCGAGCAACGGATTGACGAAAATTCGCCAGGTATATCCTCATGGGCTGGATTGTTTGGTCCGATATTGCAGATAAACTTATTTATTCAGAAGGTTAGTGCAGTTACATTTCTAACCGATGCAAAAAAGAATTATTTTCTTGGACAGGCTTATGGATTAAGGGCTTTTTACTATTTCCACCTGCTTCGCACTTATGGTGGTGTACCCCTTCGCTTGGAACCCGAAGTATTGAACGGGAATACCGACCCTGTACTACTGAGAAAAGCCAGATCAACAGAAGCAGAAACACTTGCTTCGGTTAAAAGTGATGTAGGAAAGTCAGTTGGATATTTTGGCACCGCTGCAAGTCCAGCAGAAAAAAGCCAGTGGAGCCCCAAAGCAACATTTATGCTGAAAGGTGAAGTGATGTTGTGGTCAGCAAAGGTCTATGGTACAAGTGCCGATTTAGCCGACGCAAAATCTGCCCTCAACTCAATCACTGGCAACACTTTACAATCAAGTTTTGCCAATGCTTTTGCTTTTGCCCAGAAAAATAACAATGAAATCATTTTTGCACTTCGTTACGCTGTGGGTGAAGCTGAAATGACGGGAGTATCGCAATATTTGTACTCGACATTCAACTTCGACAACCTGCATTACAAAGATTCGCTTGCAAGCGGTCCACTGCTCGTTGATCCTTTGGTAATTGCTGCAACGAACTCACAGCAGATCATTCAGCGTTACGGATATACTTTTGAATTATTTAAAGCATATGATGTCAAAGATAAAAGACGTGACGCCACATTCTACGATTATTACAAAGTGACCAAAGTTCCCTATGCAATAAACGTCAGAAATACTGCGCTTGTTAAATTCCTGGGAACAATCAACGCCAACAAAAGGTACTTCTCCGATGATTGGCCAATCTATCGGGAAGCCGACAGATTGCTGATGTTGGCAGAGATTGCCAATGCAGAAGGAGGTGATCCTACCAGCTATGTTAAACAAATCAGGGACAGGGCATTTGCACCTGTTGCTGATCCAACTCCTTTCGTCAACTCAACCAAGGACAAGAACGAATTGGCCATCTTCTCCGAAAGGATGAAGGAGTTTGTCCATGAAGGAAAGACCTGGTACGATTTAAGGCGCATGAAATATGGAGCAGATCCATTGGTGTTTAAAACCACAAGTCATAATTTCGGGGTTTTGAACAAGACAACCCAATCCTATATGATCCTATGGCCCATTGACAAAGCGATTTGGACAAATGATCCTACTGTGAACCAGACACTTGGATATCCAACCTCTAAACCCGCCAATTAATTGATATTCAATTTAATATAGGTGGTGTATAAGGTTGAAATATTATAAATAATGTCCGTAAGGGTTAAACCGCAAGGAGCGCAAAGAATTACTACAAAGTAATTTATCTTTGTGCTCTTTGCTTTTTTATAGAAAATACAAACCATTGATTTCTTAACTTGTCCTTTCTAATTTCAGTACAATGATGGACCAGAAAACTCATAAATCTTTGAAATTTAGCAGAATCCTTGAATTGCTGCTAATTTTTTTGCTCTTTTCAATTCCTGATTTGTTGGGTGCGGAGGTGGATCCTTGTCAAGTTGTAGACGCTTCGCCACGGCGCATTGCTTGCATTGGGAACTCTGTCACTTACGGTTACGGATTGCATAACAGAGAGACAGAAAGTTATCCATCACAACTTCAGAAAATTCTTGGGGAAAATTTTGTTGTCCGAAATTTCGGGGTCAATGGCACCACCCTTCTCTCAAAGGGTCATCGGCCCTATGTGCAATCTGAAGCTTACCGTCAGGCATTGGAATTTAAGGCTGATATTGTCATTGTTGATTTGGGGCTGAACGATACCGATCCACGCAACTGGCCCCAATACCGGGATGATTTTATCAGGGATTACCTGGAACTTATCCATTCCTTTAAAACAAAGGATGGAAAAGCCCCCAAAGTTTATATTTGTCTCATGACCCCGATTTTTCATTCCCATCCAAGGTTTAAATCGGGAACACGCGACTGGTTCTGGCAGATACAGGAGAAAATTAAAATTGGTGGCTAAGAGTTGTGGTGCGGAAATAATTGATTTACATACGCCTTTGTATTCGCGCCCTGACCTTTTTGCCGATGCGCTCCACCCCGACATTGAAGGTGCCGGGATCATTGCCAATACAATCGGTGCGGCAATCACGGGCAATTATGGGGGCTTTAAGCTGTCACCTGCCTTTTCGGAGCATATGGTTTTACAAAGAGACAAACCCGTTGAAATTTCCGGAACAGCCAACAGCCAGGACCGTATCAAACTGAATTTCGCCGGAATCACCTCCCAATTTATTACCGGTCCTGATGGGAAATGGCATCTTGCAGTACCACAGGTTATTGCCGGAGGTCCCTACAAAATGCAGATTCTTGTCAATGGCCAGATCGTTGTGGATTGGAACGATATTCTGGTTGGGGAAGTTTGGTTTTGCTCCGGGCAATCGAACATGGTATTCAGGCTTGACCAATCCCAAAATGGGAAGGAGGAGTCTGAAAATGCACTTGACGAAAATCTAAGGTTCCTGAATTTTCGGGAAATTGCGGAAACATCTGATACCAAATGGGACTCCACAACCTTGAAGAAAGTGGACCAATTGCAATATTTTAAAGGTGCGTGGGAAAAATGTGACCCGAAAGAAGCTGCAGGTTTCTCCGCCATTGCCTACCATTTCGGAAAGGAATTAAAGGAACGCCTCCATGTTCCAATTGGCCTTATACAGGTTGCAGTGGGCGGTGCCCCTGCCGAATCGTTTATCGACAGATATTCCCTTGAACATCATCCCCAGCTTGTAAATGTCCTGTACAACTGGAGCAGCAACGATTTCATTATGGAGTGGTGCAGGCAACGCGCAATGGCAAATATTTCATCCGGCAACAATCTACTGCAAAGACACCCATATATGCCAGCCTATATTTTTGAAGCTGGGATCTCAAGGTTTCAAGGATATCCAGTAAAGGGAGTCCTCTGGTATCAGGGGGAGTCGAATGCCCACAACATGGAGCATCACGAAGTTGTGTTCCCGGAATTGATCCGGAGTTGGCGGCAATTTTGGAAAAATGACAAACTGCCTTTTGTTTTTGCGCAACTCTCATCCATTCAGCGTCCTGGCTGGGAATTGTTCCGCGATTCACAACGAAGGATGGCAGGAGAGATACCGGCCTGTTACATGTCGGTCACCTCCGATTTGGGAGATTCGCTGAACGTACATCCAATTCGGAAAAAGGAGGTGGGCCATCGTCTGGCTTTACAGGCCTTGCAAAAGGTTTATGGTCAGGCGGTGAAGGCTGATGGACCAATGCCTTTGAAAGCAACAAGAGTTGGGAAATCCAGTATAGAGATCATTTTCAATCAGGATCAGAAACTTCAGACTTCCGATGGTCAATCTTTGCTTGAACTCGATGCTGCTGGATCAGATGAAGTTTTCTATTCTATTTCGGGAGAGTTGAAAGACAACAAAATAACCATTTTGAACAAAACCGATCAGGATATCAGGCAGGTAAGATATGGATGGAGACCTTTTTCACGTGGAAATCTGATCAACTGTTACGGATTGCCCGCCTCAACGTTCAGCTTAATAGTAAATTAGATAATTGAAAATTGGAATATCATGAAACGATCTGGTATAATTCTTTTTTTAGCTTTGTGTGTCGCGATGTTGATTTGCAGTGGCTTCAAACCTGAACCCGAAGAAAAGGGGAAGGTACCCGTTTTGAGACTGGAACCGGGACTTAACAATCCGCGAAATAGCGAAGGTGACTTCATAACCCTGAAAGATAAACGCATCTTGTTTATTTACAGCCACTATACAGGTGACAATGGTGGCGATCACGCACCAGCCTATCTTGCAGGGAGATTTTCGGACAACGGAGGAAAAACATGGTCGCGCGATGATGTGAAAATCATTGAAAACGAAGGGACTATGAACGTAATGTCTGTCACGCTTCTCCGGTTGCAGAATGGGAAAATTTCCCTGTTCTATTTGAAGAAAAATTCCACGACCGATTGTATCCCGATGGTGCGATTTTCGAAAGATGAGGCGAAGACATGGAGTGAACCAATAGCCTGTATAACAGATAAATCAGGATATTTTGTCCTTAACAACAGCCGTGTAATTCAATTAAAAAATGGCAGGATATTGATGGCAGTTAATCTATATAAGACTCCTCAAGGATCACTATTAAATCAAGGCAGTTTGTGGAGTTATTATTCCGATGACAATGGAATAACCTGGAATTCAGGTATCGAAGTTCAGAATCCCAATAAATACCTGACTCAGGAACCCGGCATTGTTGAACTAAAGAACGGAAATGTCTTGATGATCATCCGTTCCGATATTGGCTTTCAGTGTTCCTCTCTCTCCAAAGACAATGGGGTGACATGGAGTCCAGTAGAACCAACCAACATTAAATCACCCGTATCTCCTGCATCCATTAAGCGAATTCCGTCAACCGGGGATCTGTTAATGGTTTGGAACAACAATGGCGGGGACGATCCTGCGATCAAAGGTAAAAGAACCCCTTTGACAATTGCTGTTTCCAAAGACGATGGGTTAACATGGGAAAAGATAAAGAACATCGAAGTTGACCCTGATGGCTGGTACTGCTATACAGCCATTCATTTCACAAAAAAGGAAGTACTATTGGGATATTGCGCTGGTAACCGTACCAAGGGAATAGGGCTGGATGTTACGCAGATAACGAAATTGAGCCTTCGGTGGATCTATAAATAATACGATAAAGGATGTCTGAAAATATTAATATGTTGATTTATAATTATTTATATATATTTAGCTTATCTGGTTTTTTCATACTTCGTTTTAACTAAATCCCCCGTCATTTAATTTATTTAATTACGATGCCTGCAATATCCGTTTTAAAGTATCCTGCATAGCCGATTTAAAAGCATCATCCTTTGCGATCAGCCGGTAAAGGTCGAGTTCGCTTTTGCGTTGTTTCGACATCACTTCGTCAAATATCTTGTTGAATGCAATTTCCCTGTTCTGGGTATCCGCATTTTCGGAGTATTTTTCTTTGAAATCAGGGTGTGTACGCATACTTTGTGCCAAGTGTATAAATTTGACCCTTTGTTCTTCGGGTGTTGCCTCCCAGCCCTGGAACCACCTTTCGTTGAATGCTTTGATGATCAGGTCAAGTGGATCTTCATCGATTTCAGGACCATGCACCCCGCGTGGATTTGGGTTTTGTGGTTCCAATTCGGTCTCCTCGGCATCCAGACCAATCGACTCGTTCAGTTTGACCCTTTCCAATCCATAGGTTGAAAGATCCACCGAATTTAACAACTCATCCAGCGCATCCTGGTCCGGATCGACAATTACAAGTTTTGGGATCAGGAACTTTAAAAACCAAAAGAGTTTTTCCCATTTGATAACTTCAAAAGGGAGGATGGCCGCCATTTGTCCATAGATTTTTACAAACTGCTTGGCTTTGATCTTGAAATCTGCTTTTTGAATACTATCCAATCCCAGCCCCGAATTGAACCTATCGGCAGCAAGGTCAATGATCGGGCTCAATTCCTGTGCATTGACATTGTTGAAATACTTCGCCACAAAATCCTCAACTTCAGACCATTCATACACACCTACCTCATCGAGGCTTGATTTTAACTCGTGCAAAACATTCACATCGGTTGCCCTGCTTAAAGTCGTAGAGGTATAAAATGGGTCGAACGACTCCCTGATATCGGTGGTCGAGTTAAAGAAATCGAGCACAAACAAATCTTCTGTCTTCTTCCCAAGCTTGTCAGCCGAACGGTTCAGCCTCGATAGGGACTGTACGGCCATCACATTCTGCAATTTTTTATCAACATACATGGCCGTTAGTTTTGGCTGGTCGAACCCGGTAAGGTATTTATTGGCCACCACCAGGATCCTGAAGGGTTCCATGTCAAAATACCGGGCAATCTTGTCGCTGATGTACCCCGGATCGGAAGGTTTTGCTGTTTCCATGCTGTTTGGGAACTCATTGATCGTCTCCTCCGAATATTCGATCCCATCAAGCTTGTATTTGCCCGAAAATGCTACGGCTATTCTGAATGGGTTTCCTTTTTCTTCCAGTAATCGCTGTAAGGCAAAGAAATATCGCAGGGCAGATTCGATGTTTTGGGTCACGACCATGGCCTTTGCTTTCCCTTTCAGTTTTTTCGTATTCACGATCTTTGAGATGAAATGGTCGAGCATGATTTCGGCTTTGGTGCCAATGGTTTGTTCATGCCGCTCAACATATGCCCTGAGTTTCTTTTGAGCCTTCATCGTCTCGAAGACAGGGTTTTCTGCTATTGATTTTTCAATTTCGTAGTAACTCCTGTAGGTGGTGTAATTGGCAAGCACATCGAGGATAAAACCCTCTTCGATAGCCTGTTTCATCGAGTAAAGATGAAACGGTTTGAATTTTCCATCTTCCTGTTTGATCCCAAACTTTTCCAATGTGTTCGGTTTGGGCGTAGCCGTGAAAGCAAAGTAAGAAGCATTCCCCCTCATTTTTCGCGAACGCATCGCCTCCAAAATTTTGTCCTGTGGATCAGGGTCGTCTTCTTCGCTTCCATTATTGCCCATTGCACGGTTAAGATTGTCGGATGCGCTACCGCTCTGACTGCTATGGGCTTCGTCGATGATCACAGCAAACCGTTTGTCGCTTAAATCGGCAATGCCATCCACGATAAACGGGAATTTCTGGATGGTCGTAATGATGATACGCTTGCCACTTTCGAGGTTATCTTTAAGCTCTTTGGACGAATAGGCCGGGGCAACAATATTCTTTACTTCCGAAAAATCTTTGATGTTATCACGTAACTGTTTGTCCAACAATCTTCTATCTGTTACAACGATCACAGAATCGAAAAGCGGGTTCGAAATTCCCCGTCCTCCTGGTACAACATCGCTTTCGGGATAGGTTTCGATCAATTGATAGGCTGCCCAGGTTATCGAATTCGATTTGCCCGAACCTGCAGAATGTTGGATCAGATAGGTTTGACCCACCCCTTTTTTGCTAGCATCTGCAACCAATTTGCGCACAACATCCAATTGGTGGAACCGTGGAAAATACAACGTCTTTTTGCCAAGCTGATCGTTCTCCTTGCCATCGAAACGAACAAAATGCTGGATGATATTCGCCATGCTTTGCCGTGTAAACACCTCCTCCCATAAATAGGAGCTTTTGTGTCCAAACGGATTGGGAGGATTTCCTTTGCCGAAACGATGCCCCAGATTGAAAGGCAAAAAGTAAGTATCGTTACCATTGAGCCTTGTGGTCATGTACACTTCGTCGGTATCGATCACGAAATGGACGAGGCACCTGCCAAAATTTAACAGCGGCTGGGCAATGTCCCTCTTGAACTTGTATTGGTTTTGACCATTAACTTTTGCGTTTTGTCCGGTCCACTGATTTTTAAGCTCCATTGTCGAGATGGGCAAACCATTCACAAACAGCACCATGTCAATTTCTTCGTGCTGATTGGCACCTGAATAGCGTACCTGGCGTGTTACACTGAACCGGTTGTTTTCGAAATTCTCCCTGACTGTTTCGCTGCTGCTGGCCAAAGGCAACACATACAACAATGTAAAATGGGCGTCGTCAACTTCGAGACCTTTGCGCAACAACCTGACGATCCCATATTTTTTGATCAGGCGGTCGAGCCGTTCCAATATTTTCCGTTTCCAGTCGTTTTGTTTTTGAAGTTTGGCCAGTTCCTCTTTTTGGGTCGTTTCCAGAAAGCTCCAGAAGTGATGTTCGTCAATGGCAAATTTGGCATTGAAGTTTTCTGGCGACCCCATAAAATAGCCATTTCCGCTCCTGTAGGCTTCCGCCTTTTCGTTGATGGAATTTATTGTAATCCCTTGTTCTTTAAGATCTTCGAGGCATGTGCCGGTCAACCGTCTTTCGATGGCCGATTCGAGGGCTTGTTCGTTGGTTTGGCTAGGCATGGCTATTTTTTATTTTCCTGTTGTTGTTTTAAAGCTAATCCTTTGGGGGTCAATCTGTATTTTTGGTTTGGATGATTAGGACGATTAGGATATGTCAGTTCTATATAACCCAAACTAAGTGCAGGTACAATATAATGTGTTCGAAAAAAATCATTGTGCTTTAATTCAAGCCCTTGCTGTATTTCTGATCTTTTCATCTCCCTATTCAAAGCAATTACTACTTTTCGGACTTCTTCTATTACATATTCGCCAACTTCCCCAGTAGCTTCCCCAGTAGCTTCCCCAGTAGCTTCCCCAGTAACTTCCCCAGTAACTTCCCCGGTAGCATTACCCAAAACGGATTTTTCAATTTCTTCAGCTTCCGGGTTCCTGGTCAATTGACGGACCAATAACTGATCCTTTAAAGCACTTCCCTTAGCTGTCAATCGATATTTTTGATGCTGGCTTTTTGATTTATCCATCAAGGTCATTTCAATATAACCATCTGATAAAGAGGGGTCTAAATAATTTTTTATAAAGTGGGCCCTGCTTTTGAGTTCAAGAATTTCCATGAGTTGAACCCTGCTCATTTCATCCTTGACAACCAATACCAACCGATGTTCAAGTTGCGGGATTTCTGTATAAATGTCGGTTTCATCATGTCCTGTATCATGTCCTGTATCATGTCCTGTATCATGTCCTGTCTCATGTCCTGTCTCATGTGTGGTAGATGCAGAAGGTCTCCAAATCGTCAATTTAAATCCTTCATCAAGAGAAATCATAGGAGGTTTTAATCCCCTATCTTTCATGAGTTTGAACATTTCAATAATACCCGTTCCATATCGTTCGATATCTCCGGTTAAAAACATACAACCCGCAAGGAGCGGATTATGAGGATAGGAGCTATGAGGCACTTTTAAATCACTGATATCCAATTCGGGGGGCAAACTTCCAGGATTGCTTATTTCAACACGGTTTTTAAAGACCGAAACCTGAATACTCCCTTTACTTGTATAATCGCGGTGGGCAACGGCATTGATAATTCCTTCTGCGATTACAGCCCTGGGAATTTCATAAATTGTTTCAACCTGATTGCTTATTTCGCGGGTACCTGTTGACAAACTTAATTTTGACAGCACAAAATTTATCGCTTCATCGGCCACTTCAAAAATGGTGCCTCCATATTCTTTATAATCGGGAATGGGCTTTTGAACCTGATTCCCATGGAAATGGGCACATTTTATGGTTGACGAAGGAAAGTACAACTGAGGATCAGGTGCAAAAACAAGCAATGCACTGTTAACCAATTTCCCTTCCCTCATCATTCTCAGATGTTTCAACACCCGTTCAACTGAAGCAGTTTCTTTAAGCGGAAAGTTGCGTTTTTTACGGGCAATGGCAATAAACTCCTTGATTTTGGATTCATCCAGTGTTTCAAGTCCAGCTGTTGGGTGCAGGCTATCGTCAAAATCGCGACTTTCAATTTTTCCCGTTTGCTTCAAAAATAAGACGCACGAACGGTAAACTTCTTGTTTAAGCATATCAAAATCCGAAAATTTCTTGCGCGAAACATCCTGTTCAATTTTCCGGATAAAGGCGATTTCCTTCGTATGACGCACAATTCCTTTTGCGTCTTTGATAAAAATCCAACGTGGCAAATGCTCCTTTTTAGCATGATCGTACTCCCTTTCGGTAGGCGAGATGCCTTCCTGATCTTCATAGCCATACGCTTCACCAATCAGTCCGATGTAGATATCCGAATCTTCAACCTCATTGATGTATATCCTGCCTGGCGAGTGCGTGGTTGCGGGAACCTCTTCAAACAAGAATGGCTCAAAAAAAGTACCCAATAACGGATCGTGCCTGAGATAACGGGCCAATTCTTCCCGTTCTCTGGCAAATTCGTTTTGTACGCTCGATATAAATACTTTGAGTCTCTTCACAACGCCAACTATTTATGTTTCAAAGATAGTTATTCTTCCGGATCGAAAAATTTATCTGTGGCCCAATTGTCCACATTGGTTTCGATATATTGGGCAATTCGGGCATATTCTGCATCGTCACGAATGACATGGTCGTAAAACCTGAATTGCCAATCCATTGTTAAACCCAAACGATGGGCATGTTTGGAAATTGCCGATTTGTAGGAACCAAGGATTGACGAAACGGTGTTTTTCCCTTGATTCTGAAACCGTTGATGACCAATGGTTTCATGGGTTGGTTGTTGCGGGGATTGTGGATTTTGTGGGCATATTGTGGATTGCAGGGATTTTGGGGATTGTAGAGACACCGCATGCGGTGTCTCTACGGGGGGATTACCATTATTTATTCCGTTTCCATTGTTATCATCGTTGTCGTTGAGATCCATATTGTTGCCATCCAATATCAGGATTCCATGGATATGGTTTGGCATGACCACAAACGAATCCAATTCAACATTTTTTGCGTGATTTTTTATTTCGTGCCAAAAAACATCGGCTAAAATGCCAACATTCGAAAGGCACATTTTCCCATGTTCTATTTCGCCAAAATAATGTTCCCGGTGTTTTGTGCAAATGGTAATAAAATAGGCCGCATCGGAACCGTAGTCCCAATTTTGCCATCGAGCCGAGGGTATCCGGTATTTGCCCAGGTATAAATTGGTCATAGATTTGATTGTTAAGGTTGAATTTGTTGCTATTTTGTATCGTGGTTGGTATTTTATTACGTTGTTGAAATTTTGTAGAGACACCGCATGCGGTGTCTCTACGGATGCCGTATCAAAACCGGAATTTCATTCATTACAAATAGACCACCATTTTTTCTATTGCATTTGGCATTACTGTTTATGTGTTGGTTCACAGTAATTTACCCCACCTTTATTTTCCCCGTCACCACCCCATTGATCAAAATCGCCTTGTACTCCTTCAACCTCTCAATTTCCTGCTGTTTGAGGGAAAGGGCGGTGGAGATTTTATATTCTACAGTTTTAAGGTAGGTGACAATTTCTTCTTGTTCCGTTAATGGTGGATACCCGATTGCCATTTCAAAAAACATAGTTGAATAGAATCTAAGTCTTGACGAATGTAATCCTGTTGAAACGCGATTGTAGTGTGCTACATAATTTACGCTCCGTAAGAGGTTTTCTATATACCAGGAATCAAATTTCTTATCTTTTTGTCTGTATATTGCGTATGAGGGACTTACAATGCCATTTCGGTCAGATACACCTAATGCACCCATCCAAGCCCACATAATATTGAATATCAAATCACCTTTCTGGCACAATTTTGAATTTGAATAATCCTCTGATTGAAACATTGTTACGTTTTTTTCGGAACGAGGTGTAACACCAGTAATATGAGATACGGAAAGTAGTTCTTCATCACCAGTGCCTGAACGGTCGTTTATTTCGTCAAAAAGATATTTCGCTCTTTTCACCGCCCAATGTTCCGGTATCTCGCCAATCCATTCCACACCGCTGTCTTTCATCTTCACATTGGTCGTTTCGGCTCCGCTCAACGACCCAATCCCCTTGGTAACAGCCTTGTGAATCAGTATCTGCCTACGTTCTTTGAGCAGTTCGATCTGTTTTTCCTTGATGCCAATGGCCTTGTCGATTAGTGCGGTCTTGTGATCGAGGAAGGCGGCGATGGCGGTTTGCTCTGAGAATGAAGGAATACCTACCATAATAGATTTCATTTCATCGTATCTAGTTGTCCATAGGTCGGCCACAATTCCATGTCCCATCCGATAAAACTCTTCTATAAAATTATAGCTTTTCAAAAGAAAGTTACAATAGATTGGATGAATATCTTTGGGTTCCAATACAATATAAATCAATGATACTGAACCATCTCTATCAGAAATGCCACTTGATCCTTTTCTGTCAGAACGACTATTGATCACAAAATCGCCATTTTTAACTAACTTCCGATTATCTCCATCATTGCTTTTTGCTGCACTTTCCAATTGAGGAATAGTACCATTTTTTGTAACTGATAATGGCACATAATCTTTATCCGAGACTTTAGTTCTTCTTTCTTCAAACCTTGTTCCAAGCCTAGTCAATTCCCAATGTTCCGGGATTTCCCTGAGCCATTCCACGCCTGAGGGTTTGTATGTGGGGTATTTTGGTAGTATATTGTCCATCGTTGAATTTAAGATTTTTTAATTGATAAATGTCGCTACGTGTAGCGACATTTTGAAACAGCGCTACCCAAAATTTAAGATTTCACGGATCAATCCATCGCTTTCGGCTTCCAACTTCAAAATATCGTCGCTAACCTCCTCAATACTGCGCAACGGCTTGTGCCTGTAAAAGTATTTGTTAAAACTGATCTCGTAACCAATTTTGGTGGCATCGAGGTTGATCCAGGCTTCGGGCACATGAGGTTTTACTTCGCGCAAAAAATAGGAATGGATGTCCTCTTTCAAAGGCACATTTTCTGTATCGCGCAGGGCGCTTTCGATTTCATATTCAAGGTATTCACCCTTCTTTTGGGTTGAAAAATAGCCATAATCGGCCAGTTGGATTTCGTTGCAGCCCAAATGACCGAGCAACCGTTCCAGTTTTTCACCGGTCAGTTTGGTCGTCCCTTTGATCACCTTTTCGGCCGTGGCATCGTACCAACTAACGACATTCAGGATCGCGTTTTTATCCGACGTAGAGACAGCGCATGCGCTGTCTCTACAACAAACATCAACCTTTTCGCGGAATAGATTGAAATCGCTGTATTCATCGATACCAACCAATTTCATCAATTGTTTTGCAACATTCAGTAAATCAAGTTGTTTCTGCCATGTTTCCTTGCTTACCAGCGAACGGCTTTGCTTGGCGTTCAGGTTGAGCTCCTGTTTTTCGGCCCAATCAAGGATCGCCTTTTCATGTTTCGCCAGATTTGTATAGACCTCATTGCCAAATTGTTCGTATGCCCACATCATCGGTTCACGCAACGTTTTGTCAAAACGCAGTTCGGCTATCCGTACTTCGGTAAATTGTGCCTTCAACCGTTTTGGCCGTTCAATAGAAACCTTATAATATCCAAAATCCTGATTGTCAAATACTTTTGATGTGAGATTATAAACATTAGTATCAACCTTTATTTCCCTTATTTCTTTTGTTTCCCCTATTTCAATTGTTTCTTTTATTTCAACTATTTCCATTTCCGCATAAACCCTTAAAATCTCATGGATATGCTCCGGTGCAAATTCGCAGTTCTTGTTGCCCAGATTTTTCCGGAGTTTGCGGTAAAGCTGACCGGCATCAATCAACTGTACTTTTCCTTTGCGGTGGGAAGCCTTGTTGTTGCTAAGGATCCAGATGTAGGTGGTGATTCCTGTATTGTAAAACAAATTGTTGGGCAATTGGACGATGGCTTCGAGCCAGTCGTTTTCGATGATGTACCGTCGGATGTTGCTTTCGCCTCCGCCAGCATCGCCGGTAAAGAGGCTGGAACCATTGTGGACCGAAGCAATGCGGGAACCAAAAAGACCTTTGGCCAACGGTTTCATCTTGTTCACCATCTCCATCAAAAACAACAACTGCCCATCGGAAGAACGTGGCGTTGCATCGGCATCTTCCACAATACCCCAGTAGTTTTTAAGCTTGATCTGAAAACGGGGGTCAATAATGTCTTTCCCATCCTTGATGTATTTCTGCTCGCTGGCCCACGATTTCCCATAAGGAGGATTGGAGAGCATAAAATCGAAGGTCGTGCCTGCGAATTCGTCGGTCGATAGGGTAGAGCCCACCCTGATATTTGCGGGGTTGTTTCCCTTGATCATCATATCCGACTTGCAAATGGCGTAGGTCTCGTCGTTGATCTCTTTCCCATACAAATAGACATCGCCCCTTGCACGTATTTCACCCTCTTCGGCCTTTACAAAATTCTGTGATTCTGTCAACATTCCACCACTTCCGCAAGCGGGATCATAAATCGTCATTACAGGCGGAAGTTTGTCTTTTACCGGTTCAAAAACGATATGTGTCATCAAATCAATCACTTCACGTGGTGTGAAATGTTCTCCTGCCTCTTCGTTGTTTTCCTCGTTGAATTTGCGAATTAATTCCTCAAATACATAACCCATTCCCAGGTTGGTTAGGGGCGCGAGTTTTCTTCCTTCCGGATCGGTTTTCTCGTGCGAGGTCAGGTTGATGTAAGGAGAGGTAAATTTTTCCAATACATTGAGCAACACATCTTTCGAGGCCATGTGTTTGATCTGGCTTTTGAGCTTGAATTTTTCGATGATCTCCTGGACATTCGGGCTAAAACCCTTCAGGTAATCTTCGAAGTTGGCCAGAAGCAACTGCTGGCTATTGGTTGCCGTGTCGTGCAATCGCTGAAGGGTCCATTCGCTGGTATTGTAGAATACATATCCGGTTGTGTCGGTCATCCCTTTTTCGTCCCATTCGGTAAATTTGGCTTCATCGCGCTGAAATGCAACCTCTTCCATCACCGCTTCCTTGGTGGTTTCGAGCAGGGCATCAAGCCTTCGCAAGACCACCATTGGCAAGATTACATCACGGTATTTGCCACGCACATAAACATCGCGCAGGCAATCGTCGGCGATAGACCAGATAAAAGAGACAATTTTATTGTGTACTGCTGTGTTCATTAAAAATAATATTTTTCAAGTAAAAGCAATTTACTAATTTGTCCTCAAATTTAAGGATTTACATCATTAAAACCGTTATGTAAAATTAATTTGTATTTTTAATCCTTCCCGAGATCGGGACAAGCTGTTACAAAAAGCCTGCTCCGATTCATCGGAGAGGGGGATAGGGAATAATAATATCTAATTGAAAATCAAATATTTCAATTTATTTCAAACTATTTCATTTTAATCCCGCCAATTCCTTCACCTTCTCCCAAACCGAATCGTCAACCGGGATGCCCAATTCCATGTTCAGCTTGCGGGTTTTGAGCGATTGTTCGCCAGGATAAAAAATTTCGCCGTTTTCGTTTGCTGGAACTGAAGATTTAAGTTGGGCTATCGTTTCTGCCAATGCGTTGTCGATGAATTCCTGCGTGTTGATCTTTAACGGATCAATGGCTATAAATACCTGGCAGCAACTGCCACAACTTCCCTGGTCGAATTTGTCGATACCGGCAGTGGTCAAGCCGCCGGAGAGCAAGGCAGAGATCAGGTCGAGAAGGATGGCAAAACCGGAACCTTTCCAATAGCCCATTGGCAAAATCCTTCGGGATGTTTCGATTGCACCCGGATCGTCTGTCAATTGGCCTTCCTTGTCGAAACCACCGGCATAAGGAAGTTTTTCATTTTTGAGCCGTGTTACAGAAAGTTTTCCATACGAATACTGCGACATTGCCATATCGAGGACGATGTGCCCCTCTTTTCGCGGAACCGCCATAATAAATGGATTGTTACCGATAGAGGTCGATTTTGCGCCCCACGTGGGCATGCAAGATTCGGTATTGGTCCAGCAAATGGCAACAAATCCTTTTTCGGCAGCTTGCCAGCCAAATGCTCCTCCGCGCATCCAATGTGTTGTATTTCTAAGACTTACCAAACCAATTCCAAATTGTGAAGCGATTTCTGTTGCCCGGTCCATGGCAAAGATGGCGTTTAGGATCCCTGGTCCCATATTTCCATTGTAAATCTCCATGGTTCCCATATTTTTTTCCAAAGTTGGTACGGCATCCACATCGACCCAACCTCTGCCAATGTAATCAACATACCGTTCAACACGGTTTAAACCATGCGAATAGACACCGTCCCTGCTTGATTCGGTATGTATCCTGGCACAAACGTCAGCCTTTTCCTCCGACATCCCTGCATTCAAAAAAGCCTGCTTTATCGTGGCTTTCATCTCTTCAAAACTGATCCTGGTCATATTTGAAATCGTTTAATAAAAATCAAAGATAATATTATTAAAAAGACCGATTAACTTTCTTTTGAACCAATAGTCTAATCGCAAGTTTAACTGTTTATAAATTAACAATACTAAAACAACAAAAAATGTCGAACCAAAAGAATCAGATTGGTCAGCTATCAAGACGTAAGTTCCTTGGAGGCGGCGCAGCAGTTGCAGCCTTATCGATGGTACCATTTAGCTATGGATTCAGAAGTGCCCCTTTGGCTCCCGGAGATGCAAAACCGAAATCGAACTTCGAAGGGGTCCAGATTGGTGCAATCACTTACAGCTGGCGCAGTATGCAGGGTGGGGTCGAAAATGTAATCAAGTATTGCATTGAATCAGGCATCAATTCAATCGAATTAATGAGCAATGATATTGAATCGTCACTTGGTGCTCCAGTAAATCCAATGATGAGTTTTCCGCGCCCTGCACCACCTGCGCCTGCCGCCCCTGGGGCTCCAGCAGCTCCGATGCAACGCCCAAAATTGACACCAGAACAACAGGAGTTGGTAACCAAATTTGGTGCTGATATGAAAGCCTGGCGTATAGCATTGCCAATGTCAAAAGTTGAAGAGATCCGCAAGAAATTCGACAGTGCAGGGATTATCATTCATATCGTTAAATACTCCCCTTCACAATGGTCGGATGAGGAAATTGACTATGCGTTTAAGTCAGCAAAAGTATTGGGCGCAAAAGGTGTGAGCGAAGAAATTGGTGAAGCCGCCTGTAAGAAACTAGGCCCTATTGCCGAAAAACATGGGATGTATGCCATTTTCCATCAACACATGCAATTTGCCACCCCAGGTTTCAGCTACGATACTTTTGCTGCAATTTCTCCAGCCATCAGGTTCAATTTCGATTCAGGGCATTTCTTTGGATCGACTGGAATTGACCCAATTACAATTATCGAAAAGTATCACGACCGGATTATCAGCATCCACATCAAAGACAAGACAGGGCCAAAAACAGAACCAGCAAACCTCAATCAGGTCTGGGGTCAGGGAGAAATGCCGTTAGCAGAAGTTCTGTTGTACATTAAAAAGAAGAAATACCCAATTTATTGCGACATAGAACTGGAATACGATATAAAACCCTGGTCAAATGCAGTGAAAGAGGTGAAGACCTGTGTTGAATATGCCAGACAGATACTTATCTAAAATACAAAAACCCTTATGAAAAGCTCTCTTTCGAGATCCAATTCATAAGGGTTTCTTTTTTCAATCAGAAATTTGAATAAAACTGTAACAGAAAATGCAACACAACTACAATAGATTGAGAATTTTACTCATTCTGATTTTAATCTCAGTTGGTCACGCCATAGCGCAGAAATCAACAGATAAAGATCAATCAGCCAATAATTTAAAGATTAAAAACATTATTTCGAAGATGACCCTTGATCAGAAGGCTCAGCTTTTGATCGGAAGTGTAAGGGTGAGGGTTATACCAGATTCGCTGAGGAGAGCATCGAGTCCTCCGGTGGAAGAATACAATGATCAGGCTTACAAGGACATGGCCAACAAAGTCCGCAATTATTTGCCCGGGGCTGCCGGTGCGACTTCCGAATTTCCAGAATTGGGCATTGCGACACAGGTTTTAAGCGATGGACCTGCTGGTTTGCGCATCCAACCTACGCGCCCTGGTGAAGAGAAAACTTATTATTGCACCGCTTTTCCGATTGCCACTGTAATGGCATCAACCTGGGATACCGAACTGGTTTACCGTGTTGGTCAGGCAATTGGAAATGAGGTAAAAGAATACGGCGCAGATATCCTGTTGGCTCCTGCCCTGAATATCCAGCGCGACCCTTTGTGTGGGCGCAACTTTGAATATTATTCCGAAGATCCGCTGGTTGCCGGCAAAATAGCTGCTGCCATGGTCAATGGGATCCAGTCGAATGGTGTTGGTACCTCAATAAAACATTTTGCTGCCAACAACTCCGAGACGAACAGGAATACAGTCAATACAATTGTAAGTGAGCGCGCCTTGCGTGAGATCTACCTCAAAGGTTTTGAGATCACGATAAAAGAGGCAAAGCCATGGACAGTAATGTCTTCCTATAACAAAATCAATGGGACTTATACTTCCGAAAGTAACGACCTGCTGACCAATATCCTGCGAAACGACTGGGGTTTTAAAGGATATGTGATGACCGACTGGGGCGGCGGCAGCGATGTTGTGGCACAGATGATTGCAGGGAACGACCTGATTATGCCAGGTCAGTTCAAACAGATCAAAGATTTGATTGCAGCTGTGAAAGGTGGTAAACTCGATGAAAAAGTGATCGACCTGAACCTCTCCAGGATCCTGAACATTATGCTCATCGCACCACGCTATAACAATTACAAGTATTCAAGTGCACCTGATTTAAAGGCACATGCAGCTGTTACACGTCAGGCTGCGACTGATGGGATCGTGTTGTTGAAAAATGCCAAAAATGCGCTCCCAATTCCTTCTGCAGTTAAAACCATTGCAGCCTTTGGAAATACTTCCTATGATTTTATTTCTGGTGGGACAGGTAGCGGCGACGTAAACGAGGCTTATACCATTTCATTGTTTGAGGGTTTGACAAATGGTGGTTATACGACAGATGGCGACCTGACCCAAACCTACGAATCCTATATTAAGGAAACCAAGGCCAAACAGGTGAAGCCAAAAAATCAAATGGGTTTTATGATGGGTGGAAAGCAACCTGTTGCCGAAATGACGGTTTCTGCTGATCTTGCACAAAAAATGGCTGAAAAAGCCGATATGGCACTGATTACCCTTGGCAGGAATGCTGGTGAAGGACGCGACAGGACCAATACCGAAGGTGATTTCCTGCTGTCGGTGACTGAAAAAGAGATGATTAGGAACGTGGCCGAAGCCTTTCATGCAAAGGGTAAAAAAGCAGTCGTTGTTCTGAACGTCCCAGGCGTTGTTGAAGTAGCAAGCTGGCGCGAAATGCCTGATGCAATCCTTGTTGCCTGGCAACCTGGACAGGAGGGTGGAAATTCGGTGGTCGATGTCCTTAGCGGTAAAGTAAACCCGTCGGGAAAACTGGCAGTTACATTTCCATTGAGCTACTCCGATACCCCATCGTCGAAAAACTTCCCTGGAACGGAAGTAAAATCTGATGTTGTTGACAAAGCAGCCGATCTTTCGGGGTTCTCCCGCATGAGGAGGGTACCTTGGGAAATCATTTACGAAGATGATATTTACGTTGGTTACCGTTATTACAACACGTTCAAAGTACCTGTCGCCTATGAATTTGGATACGGGATGTCCTATACAACCTTCGGTTACTCCAATCTAAAGCCATCGACTTCCAACTTTACGGGTAAAATCACTGTTTCAGTCGATGTGAAAAACATAGGAAGTGTGGCAGGTCGTGAAGTTGTTCAGGCTTATATCGGTTCCCCTTCAGGGAAATTGAAAAAACCGGAAGAAACACTAGCCGCTTTTGCGAAAACCAAACTGCTGAAACCGGGCGAATCACAAACATTGAGCTTCAAGATTGAAACCAAGGATTTCGCATCTTTTGACGAGGAAACTTCGTCATGGATTGCCGAAGCAGGAGATTATACATTAAAAATCGGGGCTTCTTCGCTGGCTATCAAGCAGACTGCTAATTTTAAAATTGCGAAGGAATTGAACACAGGAAAGGTTACAAAGGCATTGGCACCAACCCGTGAAATTAACAGGATGGTTTCCAAATAATTAATAATTAAAATATCAAATGAAAAAAGAATCAAACAGTGGAATGAGCAGGCGTGCCTTTATGGGAACATCGGCTATGGGATTGACGGCTTTTACGATTCTTCCCAGTTTTACAATCGACGGGGTCCATATTGCACCAAGCGACCGTGTTGTCATGGGTGTCATCGGACTTGGCCAGCAGGCATTGTCCGACTTCGCAGGATTCAGTAGTGTGCCCGGAGTACAGTATGCCGCTTGCTGCGACGTTGACCAGATGAAACAACAAAGGTTCAAGAAAAAGGTTGAAGCCTGGCAAACCAGCAAATCCCAGCCTCCGCGTTGCGACATGTACGAACAATATGAGCAACTCCTTGAACGCAAAGATATTGATGCAGTTGAAGTTGCAACTCCCGACCATTGGCACGCCCTCTGCACTATTCATGCCTGTCAGGCTGGAAAAGATGTTTACGTACAAAAACCGCTCTCTTTCACAATTCAGGAAAGTCTCCAGATGGTGAAAGTGGCACGTGGAAACAAACGGGTTGTACAGGTAGGAAGCCAGCAGCGTTCTAGCAAAGAGTTCCAGAAAGCCATCGAACTGGTACAGGCAGGCAAGATTGGCCACATCGAAAAGGTTTATGCAAGGGTAGGTGTACCACCAAAACCTCTTGATCTGCCAGAAATGCCGATTCCTGGAAACCTTAATTTCAATCTTTGGATGGGACCGCTCAGCGACCCTAAGATCCATTATCATCCCGATCTTTGCCCTCCTATTTCCCTTGATCCTGAAGTCAAGGAAAAACTCTGGGGTGCCTGGCGCTGGTATCGCGAAACAGGGAATGGCTTTACCGCCGACTGGGGAGCTCACATGTTCGACATTGCCCAGGCGGCGATCGGTATGGATGGTTCAGGTCCTGCACTGATTACCCCCAAAGGGTATAAAGGTCAGAAATACCTCACCTATAAATACCTGAATGGCATTGAGTTGACTGAACAGCCTTATTTGGAGGATATGGAAGGTGCACAGGGAATTAAGTTCATCGGAACAAAAGGTTGGATTGAAGTGGCGAGAGGTTACCTTGCCTGTTCGGATGCAACACTTGTCCCCGCTGAACTTGCAGGAAGGCGTCCAAAACAGATGACACCGGAAGAACGCAAAAAAATGTTCGAAGAGATGCAGAAAAGTGCTGCAAAAGGAAGCGGAAGCTTTGAAATCAGCGCTCCCCACATGCAGAATTTCGTCGATTGTGTCCGTTCGCGAAAGGATACAATTGCACCTGTTGAAGTGGGTTGCAGTACCAATATTGTATGTGTGTTGGGGAACATTGCAACCGAACTAGAACGTCCTATAAAATGGAACCCAGCTACATTAAGCTTTGGTGACGACAAAGAAGCCGCTGCGCACAGGTTGAACCATTACGAATACAGGAATCCTTATTGCTTGTACAAATAATTGTCAATTTAAAAAAAGTAAAAACCCGGGATTCTATTTGATCCCGGTTTTTTTATTATGACATTAAAGGATCAAATCACCTCTCCCCTATGCAAAACAGATGATTACCTCCCCTCAGGTAAATCCTTCCATTGCTTATAGCAGGGGATGCAAACAGCGTTTCGCCAATATTGTTTTTTGAAACAACTTCAAACTTTGGACCTGGTTTGATCACTGTAACAGTCCCTGCATCGTTGGGCATGTAAACCAGACCGTTGGCATAAACGGCAGAGGAGTATTGTTTTCCAAGATTCTCTTTCCATAGCACTTTGCCAGTTGCTGCTTCCATACAATAAACTGATCCATTGGTCATTGTGGAAAGGATATAATCTCCTGCCACAATGGGGGATGGAACAAAACATCCACCATTGGTTGACCTCCAGGAAATGTGGCTATTCGTAACATCCCCTGCCCCATCGGGCCGGATCGCCAAAAAGTGGCGCTGGGGATAGCAACTGCTTGCAAACATCAAGCCTAGCTTTTCACTATAGACCGGACTTGAACAAAATTCGTCGGAAGGGCCGTTTATAAACCAGTACTTCGACCCATCTTCAGGATTATAGGAGGCCATTTCCTGATTCCCGCAGAAAAACAGCTGGAACCGTCCAGCTATCTCCCTGATAATCGGGGTACTATAACTCATAAACTTTCGGGGATGGGTGATTTTCCAGATTGTATGTCCATCAATCTTGCTGAGTGCTGCGACAAATGCATCACCTTCGCTGTCACCATTAATGATGACCTTATCTTTAAAGAGGATTGGCGAACAACTGTAACCCTGGACACAATCAAAAGTACCTGGCCGTTTTAGCCAAAGCTGTTTGCCAGAGAAGTCGTATGCTGCAACCACCACAGAAACTCCATCCAGGAAGGAAACAAATATGGAGGTGCCATCTGTGGAAGGAGTCCCAGATGCATAACTGTTGTCATCGTGTTTTACCTCCGGAGTGGTTTTAAGCACCGTTGATTTCCACAATAGATTACCGTCCCTTATATCGTAACAAACCAGGAGCCTCTCCTGTGTTTCGGCTATTGCCGTTGCTGTGAACAGGCGGTCCCCCCAAACAATTGGTGAAGCATAACCTTTGCCTGGTATTGTAATTTTCCAGATTACATTAGTTGTGGAATCCCATTTCACAGGCAGGTTGGTTTCCGAACTTGTCCCATCCCCGTTGGGTCCACGCCATCCCGGCCAATTTTGTGCATTTGCCAAACTCAATGAGAAGGTGAGAATCAAGAGTATTGAAGTCAAAGATTTTAAGTTGATCATGCAATGTGCCGTTATAGAGTTTATTTGGCGGCAAAATACAAAATTTCAGGAATTAATCTTCCCACAGAATTTAAATCATACCTTTAAAAAAAATTGTGCTGAAAACACATGTTCCTTCAATTTGCATTGCAGTTTAATATTTTTTTATAAACTTTGAGTTCTTAAATTTCAAAGTTTTTTTATCGTTTAGGAAGGACAACAACATAAAAATCGGTAGATTAAAAGGACAATAATTATAGAACAAAACTATTTTAAAATGAAAACATTCAGGCTATTTCTTATGCTTATGTTCATTAGCAGGGCTGTAGTGTTTTCCCAGGTAGCCATCAATGCAGATGGCAGTAATGCTGATGGATCTGCAATGCTGGATGTTAAGTCCAATAACAAAGGGTTTTTGCCTCCCCGTATGACCCGGATGGAAATCAATTCGATTGCAAACCCATTGTTACAACAACTGCAGTTTCATCAGTAGTCGGTTCGACTGCCAAAAGTGGTGGGAACGTTATTGCCGATTTCGGAAATGCTGTTACTGCCCGTGGCATATGCTGGGGAACATTGCATAACCCTACACTGGCCAATTCAAAAACAACGGATGGGACAGGAACCGGTTCCTTTACAAGCAACCTGACAGGTTTGCTTCCCGGGTTGACCTATTACGTAAAGGCTTATGCGACGAATTCCATTGGGACATCTTATGGAATTCAGGAAAAGGTGACCATACAGGCCAATTTACCTACTGTCGCAACTTCAAACGCCACTGAAATAGGTTCCAATTATATGTATGTGGGTGGAGTTATTACAAGCGATGGTGGATCGGATATTTCTGCCAGGGGTGTGTGCTGGAACACGTTGCCTAACCCAACTACAGCCAATTTTAAATCCGCATCTGCTACAGGATCCGGTACTTTTACATGCTTTATTTATGGCAGTTTCCCAGGGTTGGATCCGGTAACGACCTATTATCTAAAGGCATATGCCACAAACAGCATTGGTACGGCTTATGGGAATCAATTGACTGTTACAACATTGGCTGCTTCACCAATTCTTATAACGACTTCACCTTCGGCCATTACTTCAACATCAGCCGTATCCGGAGGCACAATTTCAAAGGATGGTGGAGCCACCATAACCGCCAGGGGTGTTTGCTGGAATACCGCGGAGAGCCCGACAATTGCCAATACCAAAACCACTGATGGTACCGGAACCGGAAGTTTCACAAGCAATATGACCAGTTTATTGCCGGGAACGACCTATTATGTAAAGGCTTATGCAACCAACAGTGCAGGAACGAGCTATGGAAGTCAGGTAACTGTAGTCACTCCTGCCGTTGCACCCGAAGTTTCAACCACCTCACTATCATCCATCACCTCCTGGTCAGCAACAAGTGGAGGTAATGTCACAAATGCGGGCGGATCAACGGTTACAGCCCGTGGAGTTTGCTGGAGTTCAACACAGAACCCGACAACCGCCAATTCAAAAACGTCAGATGGAACGGGTACCGGAACTTTTACGAGCAGCATTACAGGATTGTTGCCTGGTTCAACCTATTATGTCAAAGCCTATGCCACCAATGCCATTGGAACAACTTATGGAAGTCAGTTGACTTTAAACACGCCAAAAACAACCCCTACCCTTACAACGACTTCGCCTACCAACATCACAAACAATTCAGCAAGCAGTGGTGGCAATATCACAAATGATGGAGGTGCTTTGGTAACTGAACGTGGAATATGTTGGAGCACTTCTCAGAACCCAACCAAATCCAATTCAAAGAATCCCAATGGCACAGGTACCGGATCATTTACAAGTAGCCTATCAGGATTAACCAGTGGTACAACATACTATGTAAGAGCTTATGCAACGAACAGTATGGGAACCGGATATGGTGATCAACTTGCTTTTTTATCACAGGGACCTGTATCTGGTACAATTACAGATGTTGATGGCAATATTTACCATGCAGTTGCGATTGGCACCCAGATCTGGATGGTTGAAAACCTGAAAACCACCCATTACCGAAATGGCGACCTGATCAATAACCTGGCAAACGGAACCAGTTGGGCTGCTGCGACTTCTGGAGCCTATTGCTGGTACAATAACAATTTCGCCACCTTTAAAGCAGATTACGGAGCGTTATACAATGGATATGTTGTCTCCGACCCCCGGAATATAGCTCCAACCGGATGGCATGTCCCTACAAATATGGAATGGTACACGCTTATCAATTTTGTAGGTGGTTTATTGTATGCCGGTGATAATCTAAAAGAAGCTGGCTCCGCCCATTGGCAACTTCCAATAACCTTTTGTACAAATAGTTATGGCTTTACAGCTCTTCCTAGTGGTTACCGCGATGAAATCAGCTCCAGTCCATTCCTTTGGATCACTAGTGAAGGCTATTGGTGGACGAGCTCAAGTTTTAATGCAGAAGCCTCCTATTGCTACCATATATCCAGTGGAACCACTGAGATCGTTTCCGTAATCCTTCCTGTACAAATGGGTGTGTCAATTCGTTGCATAAAAGATTAGTTTTTTTGAGTTTTCGCACAAATATTTCGATTTTTTAAAAAATATATTGCAAATATTAAGAAATCGTTATCTTTGTGAAAATACATTAATGTTAACCTCAAAAAACACTCCTATGAAGATAAGATTTGTATTTTACTCGATTTTCCTCCCCGGAATATTTTGCTTCCTATTGACAAATTGTAAAAAAGGTGACCTCAAGACATTACCAACCATTACAGTAGCCACTGTGGCAAATTTGACTGCGGATGGGGCAACTGCTGGTGGCACTATTTCCTCCGATGGCGGTGAAGCAATAACTGTAAGAGGAATTTGCTGGAATACTTCACAAAATCCTACAAGTCTCGATCCACATGTTGATTGCGGCTCAGGAACAGGGACTTTCTCTGGCAACATTACAGGACTAAGTCCTGGAAAAACCTATTATTTAAGGGCTTACGCTAAAAATTCGGTTGGGACCGCTTATAGCGTACAGTCAAATTTCACCGCATTGATAATTGCGCCCATCTTATCAACAACAGAAGTGAGCTCCCTTACAGCCTTTGGTGCTGTCATGGGAGGAAGTATTACCGGTGATGGCGGTTCTGCTGTTACAGCCCGAGGGATCTGTTGGGCAACTACCCCGAATCCTACCGTCGCCAATTCAAAAACTGCTGATGGTTCAGGGTTGGGCAATTTTGTAAGCATTGCAACCGGTTTGCTACCCGGTACCACCTATTATGTCAGGGGATATGCAACCAATGCTACAGGCACAGGCTATGGAAATCAGCTAACATTCAATACGGTCGCATCAGTCCCTGCTTTAACGAGTGTCGAAGCTACTGGTATCACCCATATTGCTGCAACAAGCGGAGGAAACATAACGAGCGAAAATGGTTCACCGATAATATCCCGTGGGGTATGCTGGGCAACAGTTCAGAACCCAACCATATTGGATTCAAAAACAAACAATGGTTCGGGAACCGGAACATTTTCAAGCAGCCTTATCGACCTGACACCAGGAACAACCTATTATCTCAGGGCTTATGCAACAAACAGTGCAGGTACTGCATATGGAAACCAGGTAACCTTCAGAACCAATAACCCTGTTATACCGACAATTACAACAATTAATTTAACTTCGATCACAAATAATTCCGTGGTTACTGGTGGAAATGTCACTGCGAATGGGGGTTCCCCCATTACAGCTTACGGTGTGTGCTGGGCAACAACACCGACCCCAACGATTGCGAATACTAAAACCACAGATGGCTATGGAATGGGAAATTTTACAAGTAATTTGACCGGATTAGGATGCCTTATGACCTATTATGTGAGGGCGTATGCGACCAATGCTGTCGGTACTGCTTATGGAAACCAGCTATCGTTTACCACAATTTTGGTTTTGCCAAGCGTATCTAGTTTCTCACCTTCAAACGTTTCATACAACTCTGCGACTTGTGGTGGAAGTGTCATCAGTGACGGTTGTTCAACTGTATCAGTTCGGGGAATCTGTTGGGCAACTACACCAAATCCAACAATATCCAGTTCAAAGATTACTAATGGTTCCGGAACGGGTAATTTTACGGCCAGTATTACCGGGTTAACTGTCAACACAACATATTATGTTAGAGCTTTTGCAACAAACAGTGTTGGAACCACTTATGGAACTCAGGTAACATTTGTAACTGTATATGCTTTACCAACTTTAACGACTGAATTAACATATGGCGAAAATATTTTAATTGGTAATATTACAAGCGATGGTGGATTACCTGTAACTGTCAGGGGCTTTTGCTGGTCAAGCTCGCCCAATCCTACAACACAAAACTCAAAGTCCCTGAACGGATCTGGAAGTGGATATTTCACAAACAGTTTTCCTTGGGTCTTGGGCATTTTTTATGTTAGATCGTATGCAACCAATGCTCTAGGAACGTCATATGGTAACCAAATCACAAATCATTTGTAATTTACAAGTTGAATCTGCAAGAATTTTAGATTCACAAACTACTTCAATTATGAAACTATTTCTTTACATTTCATTTCAGAGAAAGCCCATGAGAATCATAAACTTGTTTTCGATTGGTTTGATTGTCTGTATGATTCTTCCGATATTTTGGAATTGCAAAAAAGAGGCACCCCAAATTATCCCTACTGTCACGGTTTCGGCCGTTACTAACCTTGCTGCGGATGGCGCATCGGGCGGGGGGGAGGTCACCGATGACGGTGGTGCCGAAGTTACTGCCCGTGGTATTTGCTGGGGAACAGCTAAAAGTCCGTCAATTTCCGGAACATTTGTCGCGTGTGGCACAGGAACGGGCAGTTTTTCAGGTGCTATAACAGGAATTAATCCCGGCACCACATATTATGTAAGGGCCTATGCAACCAACGCAGTGGGGACAGGTTATAGCGAGCAGGCCACTTTCAACACCCTGACTATCGCTCCGCTAATTTCCACCACTTCAATTACAGATATCGGGCCTAATAGTGCCACAAGTGGAGGAAATGTGACCAGTGACGGTGGTTCAGCAATTTTTGCGAGGGGCATTTGCTGGTCAATCGCCCAAAACCCCAAAATTACCGATTCAAAAACAGTTGGCGAAACAGGGACAGGAACCTTTGTGAGTGCCATCACCGGACTCGTTCCAGCCACCACCTATTTTGTTAGGGCATATGCAACAAACAGCGCTGGAACAAATTATGGCAATCAGGTATCGTTTACAACCAGTGCTGTTCTCGCTACGATCACCACGAATATTGCCACTGGCATTACATCAGGAAAGGCATCAAGCGGTGGGGTCATTGTCAGTGACGGAGGTTCGCCGATAACAGCCAAGGGGGTGTGTTGGTCAAAGAGTGTCAATCCAACAACAGCCAACTCCAAAACGGTCGATGGCACAGGTTCTGGAACATTTACAAGCAGCCTTACAGGATTACAAAGGGTAACAACTTACTATATAAGGGCTTATGCCATCAACTCTATGGGAACGGTTTACGGAAACCAGGTTGCTTTTACAACCAATCCTACTTTACCGACTTTGACAACACAAGCCGCATCAACCGTACAGACCTACAGTGCTATAGTAGGTGGAAATATTACTGATGATGGAGGGGCGTTTGTAACAGCACGCGGATTTGCTTACAATGATCCAATCCTGGTCGTGGGAATTGATTATTTTTACAACATCTCGATTGGCAATGGCATCGGCATTTTTTCAGGTACGATTGGCGGGCTTGATCCTGCGACAACCTATACCGGACGTGCCTATGCAACCAATAGTGCTGGGACCGCTTATGGGAATGAAATTTCATTTACTACCAATCCGATCATTATCATAATTACTGGCAAATCTAATCAAAGCATCATCCAACTAAAATAATCAACCAATATGAAAACCAGATCGAAGATATTCATTATCAACTTTTCATTGCTTCTGATCCTTATCATGTTTAATTGCAAAAAAGAAGATTCCATCCTTATTCCCACTGTATCGGTTTCATCTGTTACAGATGTCACAGGAACCAGTGCCTCAACGGGTGGTGAAGTCATCTTTGATGGGGGTGCAGAGGTTACTTCCCGTGGCATCTGTTGGGGAACAACTCAAAATCCCACCAATGTTGATTCCCACCTCAGTTGTGGTTCAGGAATGGGATCGTTTTCAGGATCTGTTTCGGGATTGAATCCCGGAACAATTTATTATTTAAGAACTTATGCCATAAATGCCATAGGAACGGCATATAGTGGCCATGCCACCTTCAGTACCCTGGCTTCAATACCCGTCCTAACAACAACAGAGGTTTCAAATATTACCTATACAAGTGGTACATGTGGCGGTTCGATCACAAACGATGGGACTTCACCGGTATTGGAACGGGGAATCTGCTGGCAAACCAGCCAGAACCCCACAATTGCAAATTCAAAAATTGCAAATGGAACTGGTTCAGGTACTTTTACAGGCAGTCTTCCGGGGCTTATCGGAGGAACTACCTATTATGTCCGGGCCTATGCGTTAAATTCAATTGGAATTGGATATGGAAATCAGGTAACCTTTAAAACCAATATTGGCCTTCCTGTAATTTCGACATTTGAACCTTTTAATATTACTGGCAGTTCCGCATCAAGTGGTGGAAATATTACAAATGATTGTGGCAGTCAGGTAACTGCCAGGGGAGTGTGTTATTCACCTTTATCAAATCCCACTATTTCTGATTATAAAACTGTAGATGGCACCGGCACAGGTGTATTTTATAGCAACATGACCGGATTAGTCTATGGCTATTGGTTTGTAAGGGCATATGCCACCAACAGTGCCGGCACCGCTTATGGAAATGAATATTATTTTTTTCCGATGGACATTATTATTATCACTGGTAAAACCAACCAAACGAAAATTACAGGTCAGTAATTTGGACAAATGCTCCAATTTCCGATTGAAATTAGCGAACTATTTTTATTGGTAAAGGCTTCACTTTGAGTGAGGCCTTTACTTTATCAAATCACTATAAATCAAACCAATAACTATCTTCATGATAGTCAGCAACTGCCATTGTTGAATTGGCAAACTGGAAGGTGTTGACCAATGAGGATATCTCTTGCTTCAATACAGCCAATGTATTATTTATTAGGTCTTTACGAAATCCATTGTGTTCAAGGTGGATCACATGGTCCATTGCGACGATCCTGCTGACCACCTGTCCAAATTCGACCAGCTTACGTTGGGGCAACTGTTTGTCCAATTCAAAGTTGACAAGGTCTTTCACATGATTGGCCGCGTGGGTTGCATAACCCTTTAAATATTGGTACAAATTGTTTTCTTTGGCTGTTCTCATTAGTTTGAGAAACGATTCCGCGATCTGATTGTACATGATGTCGTTTGATCCTTCAAAAATCTGGAACGGCCGGCTGTCAACAGTTGAACGGCCCGCAATATGGTTGATCTTATATCCCTTTGCTCCAACAAGTTGAAGCAATGATTGTGCCGATTCCTGCATCAGGTCGGACGTCACACTTTTTGTAATATTTGCCTCAAGTCCCAAGGTAAACAGGTCATTTTCAACACCTGCAACTTCACCAGAATTCAGGCACAGAGCAGAACCGATCGTGAAATTTGCCTGTAACTTGGTGAGCCGGTGCTGTACCTGATCGTATTCAGCTAAATTTTTATTTCCGACCAAACGTGTCCTGGCATGGTTGACCGCCTCGTCCATCATTCGCTGAATAAATCCAAGGCCCATCCCGGGAAACTGGAACCGGCTCCGGTGAAGCAGGTCAAGCAACATTTTGACCCCTGTTGAATGGGGTATCAGTTTTTGTGCTTCAGGAATTTGAACATCGATGTGGTTCCTGCCATATGGGATCTGGTAAAGGCCAAGATTTTCAAAATATTCTTCTACAACAATCTGTTGGTTAGGTGCATGGACATCGCAGATAAACATATCGATGTCGCGCATCAGGCTGCCGGTCTCAATTTTCTTCCTTGCTGTCAACAACCAGAAATCGGCCATTCCTGTCAATCCGGCCCAATGTTTTTTACCTTTTAAATGAAAATGACCCTCCTTTTCTGTGAACGAGGTTTGCATATTCAACGCATCGCTCCCAAAATCTGGTTCGGTAATCATCAAACCACCCATGCAACTATTGTTCAGGAAACGATTAAAAACTGCCGATTTGGCCTCTTCCTGACCATATTTGGCTGCCGGTTGAATAAATAGTCCATTGTTGATCCCCAATGTCAATGCCAAAGCCAGCGACTCATACGAAGCTGCTGAAACAAATGCGATATTTTGCTTTACCGTTCCACCAAAACCCCCATATTGTTCAGGGATACAAAGTGCAAGTGGGTTTCCCGACATCAACTCCTTTAAAACGGCTGGAGGCAATCCACGGGTGCTGCAAAATTGATCGATGAGGTCATCACCATGGAAGGCACGCTTCATACTGGACTTAAATTCATCCATTTTTTGCCTGAAAGCAAGATCTTTATCTGTTGCATCATTTTTCCCTTTTGCACTTAACTGTTGATTTTGTGGCATTTGTTATTTTGTATTTGATAATTTTAAGTACTCTGTTCATTAATTTAGAACTCCAACAATCGGCAATAACTTTTTGTTTTATATTTCCCTAAATTTGCCGCTTATCATTTTAACTTTTGGAAGATGGTACAAGCTTTGGTACAACTTCCTGACTGTTAAATTTCGATTTTTGTAACTAACAATGGTTCAGCCAATTATGCTTGAAGTATTTTTAAAGACTTTTAACACCAATTCACTGGCATTGGTGCAGGTTTTGCTAATTGCTTTAGCAGGAGCTATTTTGGTACGAAAAAAGATATTTAAACCAAGCGACGTCAAGGGGTTATCTGTAATCATTATCAATGTTTTACTACCATCGATGATTTTTTCCAGGATCATTGATAAGCTGGATCCTAAAAATTTTCCTTTATGGTGGGTATTGCCCCTGGTTGGAATTGGGCTGATCCTGGTTGGAATTATTTTTGCAGTACTCCTTTTTTATCGTGATTTGCCTGAAAAGCGTAGCTTGTTGCCCATTGCCAGTATGCAAAACGCAGGTTATTTGGCATTGCCTCTTGGCCATGCCGTCTATCCTGAACAATTCGAACTCTTTTCCCTTTATGTTTTTTTGATCATCATGGGGGTAAACCCAATCCTATGGAGCGTTGGGAAATTTCTAAGTACTGGTGGAAAAATGGTCGAAATTTCCTGGAAACAGTTTATTACTCCACCATTTATTGCAAATCTGACAGGGATATTTTTTGTCCTGACCGGACTACACATTTACATTCCAAAAGTTGTATTTAACGCCATCGACCTGACCGGTTCTGCCACTGTACCCATCGCCAATTTTATATTGGGGGCTGTGTTGGGTGGAATTTCATTGAGGGTTTGGCCTTCCTTTTGGGATATTGTCCGCATGTTGGGGGTAAAATTTCTGATTATTCCATTTGTAACAGTCTTGGCAATGATTTTGCTTAATGTAAAGGAAACCAATTCATTGTTGAGCGATGTGATCCTGATCCAGGCTGTTTCCCCCCCGGCTATTGGTATTTTGATCCAAATCAGAAATTATGGGGGCGATGAACAGGAAAGCGGTAGCCTGTTGTTGATCTCCTATGCTGCCTGCATCGTGATCATCCCTTTCTGGATGGCACTTTGGAATGTTATTTAATGAAGGAATGAAGGAATGAAGGAATGAAAAAATTAAAGAATGAAGGAATGAAAGAGTGGAATAAAAATAGAGTGAAATACTTCTATTTTTGCTGAATAATAAAGACAATTGAAACTTGGAATATCTACAATAATATTTTACAAATGACAACACGGAACTTTTTGGCTTTTGATCTGGGTGCGTCAAGTGGCCGGGCAATTTTAGGTACGATTTCTGATCAAAAACTAAGTTTAAAGGAAATTCATCGATTTGAAAATCAAATGGTTGAAATTAATGGATCTTTCTTTTGGAATATTTTTAGCCTCTTTGGTGAACTTAAAACCGGATTAAAGAAATGTATCCGTGATTTTGGGATCCAACCTGAATCGGTCGGTGTCGATACCTGGGGCGTTGACATCGCCCTACTCGACCGTAATGGAATGATCGTTGGGCTGCCTTATGCCTATCGTGATCCGCGGACAGATACTGCAATGGAGGAATTTTATCAGATCATACCTAAGAAAGAGCTTTACCTGATGACCGGGATCCAATTGATGCAGTTCAACACACTGTTTCAATTGTATGCCTATAAACGGGATCAGTCGCCTCAGCTCGAAATTGCAAAGGATATCCTTTTTATGCCCGATGCCCTCAGCTATCTTTTCTGCGGGGTAATGAAAAATGAATTCTCAATTGCTTCGACTTCACAGTTCATGAAACCTGGGAAACAAGAATTTGAGCAAAGACTTTTCGATGCCATCGGTTTTGATATCAACCTGATGCAGGAAATTGTACTTCCTGGAACTGTACTTGGGAACATTAAACCTGAAATCCAGAAGGAAACCGGAAGTGCGGTCATACCAGTTGTAGCGGTTGCCAGCCACGATACTGCATCTGCAATTGCCTCTGTACCTTCAAATGGGTGTAACTGGGCATACATAAGTTCAGGTACCTGGTCGTTAATGGGAATTGAAAGTCCTCAACCATTGATATCAGAAGAGATTCAGAGGTTAAACTTTACCAATGAAGGTGGTGTTGAGGGAACCACACGGTTTTTAAAGAACATCATGGGGCTTTGGCTATTGCAGGAATGTAAACGAACCTGGTCTGACAGCCACAACTACACATGGCCGGAAATGGTTGAAATGAGCAAAAATGCACAACCTTTTAAATTTCTGATCGATCCTGATGCCCGAGAGTTTTTGAACCCGGGAGATATGCCTGCTGCTATTATGGCTTTTTGCCGTAAGACCAACCAGCCTTTACCGGAAACACATGGTGAAATTATAAGGGCCATATTTGAAAGTCTGGCTTTAAAATACCGTACAACCCTCGATTCGATACGTTCGGTAAGTACAATTCCTATTGAAAAGATCCACATAATTGGAGGCGGGGCAAACAATGAATTGTTGTGCCAGTATGCAGCCAACGCCATGAACCTTCCAGTTTATGCTGGTCCGACAGAGGCCACGGCCATTGGCAACATCATGATGCAGGCCAAAGCATTGGGTGCCGTAGAGACTCTTGAAGCGATCAGGCAGATGGTTTTCGATTCCTTCGATACCAAAGTTTTTATGCCTCAAAATCCAGATTTGTGGAATATTGAATATCAAAGATTTAAGACAATTATCGCTGATTAATCTCTGTAATTTTTTACTTTTTCATTTAATTGTTTTCATTTTTTAATTGTGTTTGTTTCATAATAATGGCGATAAGTTTATTTATTTTGTAAAAGTTATCTAAACAATTCTTTAAGGAACATGTTCTTTGTTAATGGCACAGCAATTGGTATAAAAATATCATCATTAATTAATTTAAAATGCAGGTTATGAAAAGACTATTATTTGTTTTTGTGTTGATACTATGTGGTTATGCAGGGATGGCTCAGGAACCCAGACACGCACTTGGTTTAAGATTGGATGGTGGCGACGGTTTCGGCCCAGCGATTTCCTTTCAGTATATGATGTCGGATTATAACAGAGTGGAATTGGACCTCGGAACAAACACTGCTTATACGCACAATTCCTGGGGTTTAGCCGGTATCTTTCAACGTGTTTGGGTCATCGACAGAGGATTCAACTGGTATGCCGGATTAGGCGGCCGGGTTGGTTCCTGGAACTGGGATAAAAATAATTACACCGGCACCGAAGCAGGGGGGACCTTTGTAGCGGCTGTCGCAAATTTAGGTATCGAATATACATTCCCTATCAAGATTCAGATCTCGATTGATGCAAGACCTGAACTTGGATTGGTCAACCATGGTGGTGATTCTTATACAAATAGCATTGCTTTAAGTGTCAGGTATAGGTTTTAACTGATCATTTAATGTAAAAAGGCCGCATAATGATGCAGCCTTTTTACATTAAATTAATTAATTCATCTACAACATTTTGAGTTTCTTCTGCAATTTGAAGGATATGGGCATCCAACATATAGCAAGGTGAGGTAACCAATTTATATTTCTCATCGATAATCAGTTCGCCGTAACCAGTCACATGATGGACACCACCCATCTTTTCAATTGCTGAGATCGTATCCGGATCCTTACCAATTGTAACTTCTGCCCCCGGAAGTATTTTAGCAATTAAAGCAGGGGCAATACACAAAGCCCCGATTGGGATTTTGGCTTCCACGGATGCGATTACAGCAAGTTCAACTTCAGGATCCACAGTGCATTCGCTTCCATCAAACGCCAATGTGCAAAGGTTCTTTGCAACACCAAAACCACCGGGAAATATCACTGCGTCGAATTTCTCGGGCTCAAAGAGATTTAGAGGTTCAATCCTGCCTCTCGAAATTCGTGCTGATTCCACCAACACATTTCGTTCCCCACTCATTAACTTTCCAGTTAAATGGTTGATTATTTGTGCCTGTTCTTTGTCAGGTGCAAAACACTCATAGCTGCATCCAGCTTTGGCAATGGCCAATAACGTGAGGGTGGCTTCGTGGATTTCCGCACCATCGAATACCCCGCAACCTGAAAGGATAACTGCAAATCTCTTTTGTTTGTTCATTTTTAATCAGAATGTCGGTTTGGTGTAAATAAAATGATTTTTTCTTGAATTTCAATTTTTAAAACAAATAAAATCCATTTTTAAATTGATTTTTCTGCCATTCAATGATAAAAATAAATTTTATTGGTATAGGCGCATAGGCCGCCCATGTTAACTAACAGATTGTAAACGAATAGGGTTATTAAAAACCATCTTTTTTATGAGTGAATCGAATA
>Ga0209083_1000390_pt1 | contig 66487 bp, 63 predicted proteins | sample AM7aDNAmetaG_FD_184132 | JGI IMG/M metagenome (GOLD analysis project Ga0209083, IMG submission 184132) | Freshwater microbial communities from Finland to study Microbial Dark Matter (Phase II) - AM7a DNA metaG (SPAdes) (version 3) | ecosystem: Environmental > Aquatic > Freshwater > Lake ... | reverse complement strand
CCTATAACAAAAAATATCTTATTCATAATATTATTATACACCAAAATTATCTAGGTTCGAACTTTTACTAACCTCCAAACAACAACCATTATAAAATATGGCTTAAAATTTTGCTCCGTGGGTAGGGATCGAACCTACGACCAATCGCTTAACAGGCGACCGCTCTACCGCTGAGCTACCACGGAATGTATTTAATTTTAACTGAACATAATATCGTTCCATATAACTAGTTGTAGAGCGATCACCTTACAGGCGACATCCTTACAGGATCTGTACACCTTTCACTTTTTGATTACAAAATGTTCAAGGTCTTGCGAGTCGGGTCCCTACCCAACTCTCACTCTAGCGCTGAGCTACCACGGAATGTATCTATATAAATATAGATAAGACTATCTTATCAAAAAAATTAAATAAAAGCAAAAGATTATATTATACTAAATCCCCTTAATATATATCAAGGGGATTTAGTGATTTATAATTAATTATAATTATTAGTGTACAGGAACTGCGTGAGGATCATCTGAATTTGATTTTTTAACTATCATACGAGCTATAATTATAATAGCTAACATTATAACTATAAACATAAGCCACTGAAATATTGAACTAGGCATAAAGCTTCTTGATCCATTAATAGACAATGCAGTTACTCCATTACCAGCTACATTTGTGTCATTAGTAACTGTTCCTTGTTGTTGTGAATTGTAAGTACTTGCACCCATCTGATTATTTGTATCATAACTTATATATTTTCCTGTATTACTTACCTGACCTTTATTTTTATAAATTACAGTAGCAGGAGCTGTCGTAGTTGATACTGATTTAACAGCAGATGCCCCTTGTGAGCTGGCAGATACATACTTTATATTAGGTTGAGTATTTTGAACAACTTGTGTTTGAGGAACATATTGTATCTGAGTAGTTGTTGGTTGTGCTACATACTGTACTTGTGGTTGAACATATATATTTGATTGTTGCTGATAATTCTGTGTATTAGGAATTTGAGGTTGAGTATAACCACTTGGTAATCTATTATAAATATTATTTCCATATACAGTATCTCCATAATCAGGAGAATATGATCCGTAACTATAAGCATTTGAATAATTAAATCCCAAAACAAATATAGCAATGGCACCAAGAATTATTAAATTTTTATATGATTGATTTTTCATACTGGTATTATAGCATATAAGTATATACTTTGTCAAGCTCAAATATATCCAGTATTTAAGGCTATTATTTGGAGAATATGTCTGATATAATCAAATTTATGATAAAAAAAATAAAGAAGAAAAGTACAAAAATAAGGTTAGACAAACACGTAATCCCCTCTCATTATGAGATCACTTTGAAACCCGACATCCTTGCAGGGACATTTTCTGGGAATGAAATAATTTCTATAACTACAAAAAAAGCAGTAAATAAGGTGACTCTACATAGTAAAGATATAAATATAATAACTGTAGAGTGTTTATATAAAAATACTAAACAATACGCCACAAAAATCACTTATGATACAGAAAAGGAAACAGCAACTTTTTACTTTAAGAATAAAATAATGGTAGGTGAAAATAAGCTTTTGATAGTATTCTCAGGTATTTTAAACGACAATCTTCGAGGCTTTTATAAAAGTAAATATACTCTCGATGATAATGAAAAATATATAGCAACTACTCAATTCGAAGCAACTGATGCTCGTAGAGCTTTCCCATGCTTTGATGAGCCTGCACAAAAAGCTATTTTTGAAGTATCTCTCATTGTGCTTAAAAATCATACTGCTATCTCAAATACTCTCCCTGTAAATATTAAAGAGCACGAGGCAGGATACAATATCATCACTTTCTCACCTACGCCTGTCATGTCTACGTATCTACTTGCATTTATCATAGGTGAATTTGAATATATAGAAGACAAAACAAAAGATGGTATACAAGTTCGCATATTCACAACTCCAGGTAAAAAGCACCAAGCCCGATTTGCACTTGAAACTGCTATACGATCACTTGAATTCTATAATAAATATTTTGATATTCCTTATCCACTACCAAATCTTGATATAATAGCTATCCCCGACTTTGAAAGTGCTGCAATGGAAAACTGGGGAGCAGTAACTTTTCGTGAGACAGCTATCCTGGTAGACGAGGAGCATACATCTCTCTCAAATAAACAATGGGTAGCTATAGTTATAGCACACGAACTTGCTCACCAATGGTTCGGGAACTTAGTTACTATGCACTGGTGGACTGACCTTTGGCTTAATGAAGGATTCGCATCCTATATGGAAAACTTCTGTGTAGATAATATGTTCCCTGATTGGCATATATGGGATCTAAATATTGCGGATAGGTATGCTATAGCACTTAAGCTTGATTCACTAGCAGGTTCACACCCGATCGAAGTAGTCGTACACCACCCTAATGAAATAAGTGAAATATTTGATATGGTCTCATATGCTAAAGGTTCTGCGGTTATCAGAATGCTTGCAGAGTACATAGGTGAAGAGAATTTTCAAAAAGGTTTAAGTCATTATCTTAAAAAACATAGCTATAAAAATACTACTACGATAGACCTATGGAATAGCTTTGAAGAGACAAGTAAAAAACCAATTAAAAAGTTCATGAAAAATTGGACAAGCCAGACTGGGTATCCACTACTTACAGTCTCTAAAGAATCTGATATTTGGGAGATAAAGCAAGAAAGATTCTTCTCTAGTCGAATATCGGCAGAAGAAAATAAAGTTAAAAATATTTGGCAAGTGCCAGTATCTTATGAAAGTAATAATGAAATACAGAATATGTTACTGACGAAAAATAAAGCTCCTCTTGTAGGAAACATTATCGGAAAAGTAAATAAAGAAGAGAATAGCTTCATAAGAGTAAGATATGATAAACAAAGTTTACTAGTACTTAAAAATAAAATATTAAATAATGAATTATCTGTACGAGATAGACTAGGCATTATAAGAGATATGTTTGCACTTGCAGAAGGTGGATATATAAATACAAAAGACGCACTTGAGTTTTCTCTTGTATATAGGAATGAAACTGAATACATTGTCTGGTCTGAAATAGTAAGTGGTATAAGTAAAATTACAAATATAATAAATAATGAATCATTTGTAGAAAAGTATCATAAGTATACATTGTCACTTTTTAGTCCTTTAGCCAAAAAAGTCGGGCGGAATCATATAAGTGGTGAGGATCATTCAATGACATTTTTAAGAAGTTTAGCACTTTCGCAATCAGCTTACTACGGCGACAAAAAAGTAATAGCTCAAGCTAAAAATATCTTTAAAAATAAAGATAAAGTGCCGATAAGGGCAGATATAAGAGGTGTGGTATATAATATCATAGCTTCAAACGGCGGAGAGAAAGAATGGAAAACTTTTACTAAATTATATACAGATACACCGATGCATGAAGAGAAAGAAAGATATGGTAGAGCTTTAGCGTCATTCAGAAATGAAAAACTTCTACTTAAAACATTGAACTTTGCAATCTCTGATAAAGTTAAGAATCAAGATGCACCATTCATCGTCACAGCAGTCTGGGTAAATCAATATGGTAAGAATATAACTTGGAAATTCATAAAGGAGAACTGGGAAATAATAGTGAAAAACTTCGGAGAAGGAGGACACTTCTTGTCTAGACTTGTATCACCTCTTGGGAATCACACAACAGTAAAAGATCTAAAAGATATTAAAAAATTCTTTAGTAAAAATATTGCTCCGGGAGCAGATAAAACAATTCTTCAATCTTATGAAAGAATAGAATCCAATATAGCATGGCTTAAAGACGACAAGAAATCTATCAAAAAATGGTTAGATAAAAATTACTAAATACATATTTTATTCCTACTTTATATCAAGACGAAAATCTTTTATCCATTTGATAAACTCAATTAAAAATCTATTTCTTCTTTCTTTTAATTCAGGAGACAACGAATCAATCAATTGAAATTTCTTATCATCGATAGAAACATTATCCCATTGTTGTATAATATTTTGGACTCCAATAAATGATTGACCCAATTTCCAATCTTTAGGTAAAACTTTGAATCCTATCGATTCTAAAAAGGGATCCCATGTCACGTCAATATAATCACCATTCATTAATTTTAAAAAATTATGACCATGTTCCCATTCCCCCTCATCCAAAATTTTTTGTAATTTTTCGGGATATTTTATTCCTTGTTCTCCCCATTTAAAGGTACAAACTACCAATTCATATTTTATTCCGAGTTCATCAAAACAGGCTTGCAATACCTTATGTTTTCCAGTACAAGTACCTACCCCTTTTAAAAAAACATCCTCAATACTTCTTCCCTCGCCCCAAGGAATAGATGAAACAGACTGAACAACTTTAATTACTTTTTGTTCAAAATATAAATCATTTAAATTCAATTTCTTTAAATAAGAATGTATAAAATCCATAGTTATATTATACTATAAACTATACATCTTTAAAACATTTTTGATGAATTAAAGCGATTCTAATTCTAATAATTTTAATGCCCTATATCTTACTGGTGCATTTATATTATTTTTTTAATTCAATTAATTCAATAGGTATTCCGTTTGGATCTGAAATAAAAATCATTCTTTTATTATCTTTATCAGGTCTAATTATTGAAGATCCATACAATAATGCTTTAGCAACTTTTTCATCTAAGTTTTCAACGAAAAAAGCTATATGCTTAATACCTACTTTTTGAAAGTTCATAAGATTATCTTCTAATTTTAATGGATTTTCATGTTTAAATAGTTCTATACCATTGTGCTTTTCATCTTCCAAATGAACAATCACTATTCCTTTAATCACTTGCCGTGAAATAAATTTCATATCTAAAACAGTCTCGTAAAAAGCTTGAGATTCATCGATATTATTTACAGATACTGCTATATGAGTGTAGAACATAATTTGATTATACTAAATATTTATATCATTAGGAAATATGTATAAAACTTTTTCGATGAATTGGGGTGAGGCCATACTTTTTAATTGCATCATAGTGAGTCTTTGTGCCATAACCTGAATGTTTCTCAAAACCATACTCTGGGTACTCTTTGCTATGCTTTGTCATAAGATTATCTCGTGTAACTTTCGCAACAATGGAAGCCAGAGAAATAACTGGGAAAAGCTCATCCCCTTTTATTATTGTCTTTTGATTAACGTACTCAACTGGTGCTTTTAGACCTCCATCAAGAAAAATGTGGAACGTAGCAGGAAATACTTTTTGCGATGGTCTGGCTCCTCGTCCTCCCTCATCCGAGGACCTCGCAAAAAGTATTTCCTGCGAAGTGACTTTCTCTAACGATTGATTTAGCGCTTTCTGTATACACTTTCCGATACCGAATCTATCAATATTTTCAGAAGAAACAAAAGAGACAACAAAGTTGCAAAAACCTTTGGTTTTTACAACTTTTAAATATTCAAACCATTCTTCCCTTTGCTTCTTACTAAGCTTTTTAGAATCTTTAAGTTTTGATAACTTCTTATATTCCTGTTTTATATCAAAACGTTCATCTATAAATGAATCTTCTCTCATCATAAATGCACACACAGCGACAGGTCCTGCTAGTGGTCCACGCCCCACTTCATCTATACCGATTATATATTTTATGGTGTCTCGTTCTTGCATATAGAACTATCATACCTTATTTGCTATACTATTAAAATATGGAAAAAGTAGAGCTTAATTCAAACCTCATACACCTACATACCCACTCACACTATTCCCTTTTGGATGGTCTTTCAAAGATTCCTGACATGGTTAAAACAGCTAAAAAGAATGGAATGAATGCTTTAGCCATTACAGACCATGGAAATATGTACGGAGCTATAGAACTATATAAAGAAGCTCATAAAGCTGGAATTAAGCCAATTATAGGTATAGAAGCATATATTGCAGAGCGCAGTAGAACTGATAAAGAGCCTGGAGTAGATAATAGACGGTATCACCTTACTCTTTTAGCAAAGAACATAAAAGGTTACAAGAATCTAATGCGTTTAGTCACCAGAGCAAATCTTGAAGGTTACTATTACAAGCCTCGTATGGATAAAGAGATTCTTAGTGAACACAGTGAAGGCATTATCTGTCTTTCTGGTTGTATGGGTAGTCAGCTTTCTCAAGCTGTGCTCGCAGATAATTACGAAAAAGCAGAAGCATTAATAAAAGAACATCAAAATATTTTTGGTAAAGAAAATTATTTCCTTGAAGTACACTCACATCCGCATATAGAGAATGATAAAAAACTTCGTGATGGAATTATTAAACTTAGTAAAAAATGGAATATACCAGTAGTAGCTGGACAGGATTCACACTACCTCTGCATTGATGATCATAATGCTCATAATACTCTCTTAGCAGTAAATACTGGAACAGATGGTAAGGAAGGAACTAAACTTGAATTCTCTGAAGATGATTTTTCTCTTATAGATGAAAAAACTGCTTTAAAATATTTTAGAGATATTCCAGAAGCTGTAAAAAACACTAAAATGGTAGCAGATCTTTGTGAAATTTATGACCTAGAGCTTGGGACTGCTTACTTCCCTGATTTTCCAATTCCAGAAGGACAAACAGCAGATGATGTACTCCGAGCACTAGCTTATGATGGTTTTGAAAAAAGAAAACTCGAAAAAACACAAGTATACATAGATAGATTAGAGTATGAACTTAAGGTTATTAAACAAAAAGGATATCCAGCATATTTTTTGGTTGTGTCTGATTTATTACAATTCTCGCGAGATAATGATATATATACAAATATAAGAGGATCAGTTGCTGGCTCACTTGTAACATATTTAACTAGAATTACGAAAGTAGATCCAATCAAATATAAACTTCCTTTTGAAAGATTTTTAAACCCTGAACGACCATCACTCCCTGATATAGATATGGATTTTGCTGATAATCGTCGTGATGAAGTTATAGCTTATGCTAAAAGGAAATACGGAGAAGATAAAGTAGCACAAATAGGAACATTTGGAACAATGATGGCAAAAGGTTCTGTAAGAGATGTAGCTAGAGCATTAGGATATCCTTATAATACTGGAGATCGTATCTCTTCAATGATCCCTCTGGGAACCCAAGGAACTGCAATGACCATAGACCACGCAATTAAAATTGTCCCTGAATTAAAAGTAGCATATAAAAATGAACCAGACACTAAAATAATTATAGACCTTGCCCGTAAAATGGAGGGATGTGTTCGACACATCTCAGTACATGCGGCTGGTGTCGTAATGGCACCTCGTCCTCTTTATGAATTCACTCCTGTGCAATATGATCCTAAAGGTGGAAATATCATCACTCAATATGATATGTATAGTATTGAAGATGCAGGTCTTCCAAAATTTGATTTCCTAGGTATCAGGAATTTAGCAATTTTAGCTGAAGCAGTAAGATTAGTTAAGATAATTCATAAAATAAATATTGATATAGATAATATTCCATTAGATGATAAAACAACTTTTGAATTACTTGCAAATGGTGAAACAATGGGACTCTTTCAATTAAATGGCTCAGGAATGACTCGTTATTTAAAAGAACTTCGTCCTTCAACGATACATGATATAAATGCGATGGTGGCTCTTTACCGCCCAGGACCGATGGAATCTATACCTGAATATATTAAAAGAAAACATAATCCGAAAACCATAACATATATAGACCCAAGACTAGAAGATATACTAAGTATGTCTTATGGTATTATCACTTATCAAGATGATGTATTAATGACAGCTATTGGACTTGCTGGTTACTCTTGGCTTGAAGCTGATAAACTTCGTAAAGCTATGGGAAAGAAAATTCCAGAAGTTATGCAAGCTGAAAAAGAAAAGCTACTGACTGGTTTTATTAAAAATGGTTTGAGTGAAAAAAAGGCACAAGAAATTTGGACACTAATCGAACCATTTGCGGCTTATGGATTCGGAAAAGCTCATGCAGCAAGCTATGGACTTGTTGCATACCAAACTGCTTATATGAAAGCAAACTATCCAGTAGAATATATGACAGCAGTAATGACTTCTGAATCAGGAGATATAGAAAAGGTTGCAGAAATTATTCATGAATGTGAGAAAATGAATATTAAAGTTCTACCTCCAAATTTAAACGAAAGCTATGGTGGCTTTACTGTCGTAAAAGGTAGTGACCATAAAGATGATAGGACTATACGTTTTGGATTTTATAATATTAAAAATTTGGGAGTTGATATAGCAGACTCAATAATAGAAGAAAGGAAAAATAATGGTAAATTCAAATCTCTGGCTGATTTTTTTGAAAGAATTAATCACAAAAATCTAAACAAAAAGTCAGTAGAAGCACTTACAAAATGTGGAGCGATGGATGATATGATCAAACATAGGAATATGGTAATGGGCAACTTAGAGAAACTTATCGCTTTTAATAAGGAGTCCAGAGGGGTAAATACCCAAGATTCACTTTTTGGCTCAATTGGAGGGATAGAAATAAAACTACAACTTGATGAACAAATAGAAGCTACACATCAAGAAAAACTTACATGGGAAAAAGAATTATTGGGTTTATATATCTCTGGACATCCACTAGATACTTATAAAGAAAAAATTGAAAAATTTGGAACTCTTATAAAAAAAGTAAAAGATGAACTAAAAATAAATACCCCTGTTACTATAGCAGCGATTATCGACGACATAAGAATAGTTACGACAAAGAAGAATGATCGGATGGCATTTATTAAAATTTCTGATTATACTGGATCTATAGATGCAGTTGTATTCAGTAAACTTTTTGAAACAAATAAAGACATACTTATAAAAGATACGATCATAGCCCTCCAAGGAAAAATAACTGAAAGGAATGGTGAGAAAAGTATAATGATAGAAAATTTTAAGAAGATTTAATATAAACAATTTGCCCCGCAAACAAAAGTTTGCTGGGCAAATTGTTTATATTATTAAATTATTTTACTTCTTCCTCACTTATCATTTTCATTATCTTTATGACCTGTTTGGAATAACCAGGAATTATAGAATCAGGATTATATTTTTTAAGAATTTGCTCAGTAGTCATTCCATCTTTATAATGTTTAACACTATCATTATTTCCACCAAGAGTTTTAGATATATACTCTATGGATTCATCGACAGAATCAAAACCTTTTTTACATGAATACCAACCAAAATTATTATTTGGAGCTTTAGAGCTCTTACAAGCTTGTTTCCCTCCTGTAGTCTCGCGCATTGCAATTGCAGGAAGTAATCGCCAATCTAAGTCATTCTTCTGAGCCTCAGTAACAAATTTCATTCCATATCCCTCTAATGGGGCATCATATTTTTTAAAAAATGTATCTACCACTGAAGCTTTTACTGTGAGATCTTCATTCTCTTGCGTTGTTATCGCAGATGAGGAAACCTCAACTTTATTATTAACTTGAGTCGTATCTGGTGTATTTTGTATTCCTGTAAGTGGCATAACCACAGCTAACATAGGAATAGCAACGATAGACTGCAAGTAACGTATTATTTTTTGTTTATTCATAGTTAATGATTACGTACCATTAAACGCCTTGCCAAGGTTCATTAAAAATTATTTATCATCCAAAATAAAATAAATAATTTATAACAAAAAATTCCTTATATATCATCTAATGACAACATACTTGGAACTTCTTACATAGTAGCATGATGGCCAGTAAAAGTCAATGGTTATAACACGATTTTTAGTACCGTCAAATACAAAATACCCTTATATATAAGGGTATTTTGTATACTATATATTGACAATATATACTATTTCATAGTATAATTAACCTTATTTTAAAGGATATAACACTATATTTGACATAAATCAATATTTATATTATAAAAACCTTAATTTTTATAGATATTTAACGAATTTACTTACTGTGACATTATTTATATTTACTCTGACATTGTTTAATATCTTGAACGATTAGAAAAATCTACTATTCATTTACTACTATAATGTCTTTAATGATGGATAAAGAGATCCAGAGCAATTACTGGTATTGCTATCGTTGAAACTAGACATAATTACATTTTGTATTGATTCCAAGAAATCTATCTTATTATCAAAAATACAAGTCATATCTTTACCAGAAATCTCTGGTTTCATATTATTAATATATTTTAAGTTTACTTTGCACCCTGATAATGTTTTAGGCTCAATAATTGAATAATTAAAATTTTCAAAAATATACCCTGTTTTTTCTTTCAAAGTTACAGGCTGACAACTCAAGAGAGACTGATTATTTAATATTATCTTTTGAGCTTCAGGGGTTAAACATTCTATTGTCATAACAGTATTAGTAATATTTTTACTAACTAACCCAGTCCCATAATGCCAATTATCAATTGTTTCATTTTTGTAATATCTATATCCCACAGTATTTGGATACCATTTTTTACAATACTCAAGAGGTGGGACATCATCACCTCCAGTTCTTTCATCAGGATCTGTCACCCATACTTTTTTATTGATATCTACATGTTGATTTATATTTTGGGATTTAAGGGCTATTCTAGGAGTTAAATCTAAAGTTGAAGTTAAAACTATATTCCTTCCAATTATATTTATTAATTTACCATTGATATCAACAACACGACTATTGGATATTTTATTAATCATTATCTTGGTAATTTTAACACCTATTGTAGAAGTCAGAGCATCAGGATTTATATCGGCACGAATTTCGATAATTTTTGGAGAATTAAAAAGACCACCATCAATACCACCAAACTGCACCATACCTTTTTCTATCGTTCCTTCTCTTATATTTCCACGTGTCTTCAAATCTTCTATCCACATTTTTTGAATAGGTTTATTATCAACGTAAATATAAAAATTTTCAGCTACATCATGATTGGCTGTTCCATAAAAATTAATATATAAATTCGTTATTTTACCAGTATCAGTAATTTTAAAAAATCCTAAACTAGCACCTTTTTGACCAGCTTTAATCGTATTTTGTGGTAAATCATTATTTATTAAACCTTTTTTATCTTCTATTTTGATAACCGATCCAGATTGTTGTATTGGTTCAGCTACTGCAACATCTTGTTTTTTTTCTTCTTGGGTCACTACACCTTCTTCTTTCTGTATTTGAGCTTGAGTATTTTCTTCTTGTTTTATTTCATCTACAACTGCAATATTCTTATTTTTAATTAAATCTTTAATTACAGGTATATCATTCCTAAAATAATACCCGGAAGATGCTCCGGCTACTATAAATAAGGCGACTATAATTAATAGTACTTTTTTACCTGAATGATTAGTATTCTGAGCCAAAATAGAATTGTTTATATTAGAGGCATTTGAATTAATCAATGGATTAACAACATTAGGATTAATTGCACTAAACCCTTCATTTATATCTTTTTCATTCCATCCACTACCTATTAATTCTTTAGTAATAATATCTTTATCAATATTTCTTAATAATTGTGACTTAATAAAATCTAACAACTGTTGATTTATCATAATGTATATATTATAACAAAAAAATACCTGTAAGGATATTTTTTTGATCTTTCATATTTTATTTATCTTTCCCTTAAAACATTTATTAAAATGTTCGGGCGACAAGTACAAGTATTACTTGTTTAGCCCGTGACATTGTTTAATATGTTGACTCATTGGGAAAAATCATTAGTATTATTATTCTCTGTTTTATCCGACATTCCACCCTCTATTGCACCACCACCTCTTAGGTGGATTTTTTGTTTCTAAACAATTTCTGTTGTTTCATTACCTCATTTGGTGTCTTCCATTTAAGTTTTTCTCTCGGAGTATTGTTGTATTTATCAACTATTTCCTGAATAAATTTATCCGAATAGTTCGCAATATCTTTTTTCTTTGGAATATACTTTCTAATGAAACGATTCATATTCTCTACTCCCGGCTTCTGCCATGGAGCATGAGGATCACAAAAGAATGTTCTAACTTTTAAATGAAAATGTAATCTATTTTCCTGTCCGTTATCAAAAGTAATTGAATGAGCCACAACAGAAGAAAGCATTTCTCTGAATGAAAGAAATGATGTATGCGGTTTCATATTTGGAACTCTTCTAATATCTCCATACATTGTTTTTGGATTATGAATTACTATTAATGCATATTTACTTCTTTTAGATACTACAGCATCTCCTTCATAGTCATATCGAGTTAGCTTTTTCCGCTTGGAAATATTGACTCTAAATGGGATTAACTCTCTTTTTGTTTTCTTTCCTCTTCTTCTTTTTCTTCCATATCTTTTATACGGCAAGTATTTACAATACTTCTGCCCATACATACTATACAGCCAATCATATATGGCTGTTTTTGACGAATACCAAGGTTTATTCTCCTGCTTCATTCTTCCTGATATTACCTGTGGAGGAAAACCTTGTTTTAATTTCTCAATTATGTATCTTTCGCATTCTTTATTTAAATGAATATCACTCCAGTTAAATCTTGCCTCGTGAGTACGCACGTATGCCTTGTGAGAAGCTTTCCTTGGATTATATATACCATCTACCGAATTATTTTTAATCTCACGAGAAACTGATGATGGATTTCTTTTCAGTGTTTTTGCGATATCACGACCGCTGTATTTCTTTCTAATTAGTATTGCAATTTCATTCCATTCACTTTTAGAAAAACGAGAAAACTTTTTTTGAAATCATAATTTTAATTATATAGTGGTGCAATACAAAACGGAAATTCGGTATCTATTTCAAGCTTGTAAACACCCTGAGAATCACCAACTTGTTCCTTGATTGTCGTTATTTTAATATTTTTATAGTTCCTTACTAGCCATCTTCCTAATATTTTTATTATATAAATCAATGCTATATTTATAATTAAAGGTATAATTATACCCCACTGTTGAAACAACACAGAAACAACTAAAAGAATTAATGATATTTGAAGATACCTACCAGTTATAAAACTAAAAATAAATCCACCTATTTTAAAAACCTCAGGAGGTATGTCATATTTAATAAGTCTTTTTTGTCGCTATTCATAAATTCCTAATCTGTAATTTTAATAGGGATAGTAACAAAACAATCTTTCCCTATCGAATTATCTGTGGCTATTAATTCTGTTGATCCTGTATTCAAAGATTTAACATTAATACTTCGCCCAACTAAAGGAGAAAGATATACTATATTTTTATCCTTAACAGACCAAGATACCTGGCTTTCCTTACCGTTAAAACCAGAAACCGATACAGACGAAGTTACACCATTTGATATTCCAAATCCCATAACATTTGCTTCTAGTTTACAATTTAGATTATCGTTTAATTTTAAAAATGATTCACAGCTTAAACCATTACTATAAGAACAAATAGAATTATTACACTTCATATTAAGACTATCGGAACTATTTATTAGTTGACTTATTGCTTCTCCTGTCTTTTTACTAGAATCGATTTTACATATCTGACCAGACCCTATCATTGATTCAGAATTATCAAGTTCTTCTTTCTTTATATCATCTTGAGTATTTCCTTGATTTAACATTAGAGAAATTCCTTTTTCATTATATTTAAAATTATAATCAGTAATTTTAATTCTAGAAACACAATTACTAGCTTCTTTTCCTGTAATTTCAATACTCATAGTTTCATTCACTATTCCAACATCAAATATTGGTGTTGGTTCATTTACTTTAACGACTTTTACTTTTGTTTTTTGACATGCGTTCGCCAGCTTAATAAAACAACTTAAATCACTACCACAATCAATTATTGATGTTTTTGTTGCAATAGCTGTCGTGACTTTCTTATCTTCTGTCTTCATAACTGGTTGAGATTCTTTATTAGTATTATTATCTTGATTCTGCTCTTGTTGAGGTATTACTGTTTCTTCTTGTTGTATTTGAGTTTGAGTATTCTTTTCTTGTTTTATTTCATTAACAGGTGCTAAATCTTTACTCTTTATCAAATCTTTAATTACAGGGATATCATTCCTAAAATAATAACCTAAAGCTCCTCCAGCTATTACAAATAAGGCGACTATAATAAATAGAATCTTTTTCCTTGAATGATTGATATTTTGAATCAAAATAGGATTATTCATGTTAGTAGAAGTAACTGGATTAATTACTGGATTAATTGTTGAACTAACAACAGGAGCATTAATAGCATTAAACCCCTCTTGTATATCCTTCTCAGCCCACCCACTTCCCAATAACTCCTTTGTAATAGTTTCTTTATCTACACCCTTTAGTAATTGTGACTTAATAAAATCTAACAATTGTTGATTTATCATAATGTATATATTCTAACATAAAAAATACCCGTAAGGGTATTTTTTATGTTTAAAACTTTCTATTTCTTCAACATATTTTTCTTATGTTCTTCTGTCTCAATAAAACCACATTGTTTATACTTCTTGCCAGAACCACAAGTACAAGGATCATTACGGCCGATTTTTGGAGTATCTCTCCTCTCTGGAGCATTACCTTCGTCGCTTGAACTTAAGACTAAAGTAGGTCTCTCTTCTATAACCTGCTCATTTGACCTTTCACTTTCAACATTCATAGTTGAGATAAGTGAAGAAACTTGTTCTTTAAAAATTATTTCCATTTCTTTGAATAATCTTAATCCTTCTTTCTTATACTCTATAAGCGGCTCCCTCTGCCCATACGCACGAAGGTTCACAGATGAACGAGTGTATTCCATAGTCTCTAAATGTTCAACCCAAAGGTTATCTGTAATATATAGAATTATCCGACGGACTGTTTCAAAGAATGTAGCATCCCCTACTTTTTCTCTTTTTTCTTTTATTATATCTAACAGTTTAGGATAATCTACAATAAGTTCATCTAAGAATACCTGTATCTTTTCATAATCACCTGTTAACATCGCACGTCTTCTACCATAAATAACATTACGTTGATGATTCATCACATTATCATACTCAAGAGTATGCTTACGAGAATCAAAATGGAATCCTTCTATTTTTGCTTGAGCTCCCTCTATAGCGTTCGATATAAAACGATTCTCAATCGGCTGATCTTCTGCAATTCCAAGCTTACCCATCATACTTTTCAAACGATCAGAACCAAAGATACGCATAAGATCGTCTTCTAGTGATACATAGAAAGCAGTTGCCCCCGGATCTCCTTGTCTTCCAGCACGACCACGAAGCTGATTATCTATACGACGAGCTTCATGACGCTCTGTACCCATGACAAATAATCCACCCAATTCTTTAACTTTAGTAAATTCTTCATCAGAGAATGGTACACCTCCAAGCTTAATATCAACTCCACGTCCTGCCATATTCGTAGCGACAGTCACAGCACCAAGGCGACCTGCATTCGCTATTATCTCACCTTCTCTCTCATGATTCTTCGCATTTAGAATTGTATGAGGTACACCTGCTTGTGTAAGATAAGCCGAAAGGAGCTCATTCTTCTCGATAGAGACCGTACCTATAAGTACAGGCTGACCTTTGGTATGAAGCTCTTTCACTTTCCCTGCTACGGCTAATAGCTTTGCTTTTTCTGTTTGATATATCAAGTCATTGTGATCTATTCTATTTATTTCTTTATTTGTTGGTACAACTATAACATTCAAACCATAGACTTTGAAAAACTCTTCTTTTGAAGTTTCAGCTGTTCCTGTCATACCTGAAAGCTTTTTATAAAATCTAAAATAATTCTGAAAAGTGATAGATGCCACTGCTCGTGTCTCTTTCTCTATCTTTACTCCTTCTTTAGCTTCTATAGCTTGGTGAAGCCCTTCACTCCAGCGTCGTCCTGGTTGCATACGTCCTGTAAATGCGTCAACAATTACAACTTCTCCATCTTTAACAACGTAATCTTTATTATTCTCATACAAAGCTCTGGCTTTCACAGCAGTCTCTAAGTGGTGTACGTATTTAATTCCTTTTTGTGTGTAAATATCTTTTATACCTAGTAAATCTTCTGCTCTTGTTATACCTGTATCTGTAAGCGAAATAGCACGTAGCTTTTCATCTACAGTATAATCTTCTTCAAGCTTTAAACTTTTCGCAATATCTGCAAACGTATAATACAAATCTTCAGAATCTTCAGCAGCTGAAGAAATGATAAGTGGAGTTCTAGACTCATCGATAAGGATAGAGTCGACTTCATCAACAATAGCAAAGTTATGCCCTCTTTGAACGACATCATCCATACCATTTGCTAAATTATCACGGAGGAAATCAAAACCAAATTCATTATTTGTTCCATAAGTTATATCACAAGCATAAGCTTCCTTACGAGAACATGGACGTAAAAATTCATATTGAACTTTGAATGAACTAATTTCTTTTTCTTCAATAGTTTCTTTATCTTTATGAGTTGGATCATATATGTAAGATTTGTTTTCAGAATTTACTACTGCTACACTTATACCAAGCATACTAAAGACAGGTCCCATCCACACAACATCACGACGAGAAAGATAATCATTCACAGTAACTATGTGTACACCAAGTCCTGTTAAAGAATTCAGATATGCAGGTAAAGTTGCCATCTGAGTTTTACCTTCACCTGTACGCATTTCAGCAATACTTCCAGAATGAAGTGCCAACCCACCTATAAGCTGGACATCATAATGTCTTTGATTGTAAACACGTGAAAATCCTTCTCTAACCAAAGCAAAAGCTTCAGGTAATATATCATCAAGACTTTTTCCAGCCTTTAATTCATCTTTAAATCTTTGAGTTTTAACTTTAAAATCATCATCAGAGATAAGCTTTATATTAGACTCAATCAGGTTAATCTTAGAGACTAAAGGTTTCCATTTATTAATTTGTCGGTTATTTTCACTACCGAATATGTTTTCTAATATACTCATACTTGTATTTTAGCACAAAAAGAAAATCCCCGATAGAGAGGGATTTTCTAAAATGAAATAAATGAATTACTTCTTTTTTCCTTTTGCTGCTACCTTTTTCTTAGGAGCTGCTTTTTTTGTTCCTGCTTTTTTTGCTTTTTTTGCTGCCATATATTTAAAAAATTAAATTATTTTTAAAAGATGTGTGACTTCACGACCTACAAAATTTTTATAAAAAATATTTTGTAAAAATATTTATCACACTCATATATATATTATCTAACATAAAAGAAATTGCTGCAATACTTTTTTACAAAAATGTGTGGATAACTTTTTATTTTTAAAATTTAAAAAAAATATTTTATAAAAAGTTATAAACAATTTGTAAAAAATAATTAATATTAATTTAACATGCATTATATATTTATCTAAAAAATAATATAATTTATATTATTCAACACATATATTTTAAATGAAAAACACCATGCTTTGGACAGGGTGTTTTTCATTTATTTGGTTTGCATCTATAAGCCGGGTTCTGTACTCTTCCAACAAGTTGTCAGAGTGATAGATATTTATCTAGGATGTAGATTACTCTACACCTCAAGCGATTCTTGCCATATTTTGTTCACCAAAGGTGTTACAAAATTGAGCATACTGAGCAGAGCGAAGTATCCTTCGATTACTTAATAAACTAAATTTTGTAGTCACTTGTAGTGAACAAAATTTGCACACGATCTTGCATACATGTAAGGATTTAGCCGTTTCACTCTTCAACTTCATTCTTGCGAATTTATATGAAGGCTCATCCATTACTGGATGCTATTCCCTTTCGGGTTTATAGCGTCTCTGCTCGCACCTCAGTGATTACTCACGATGGGTATTACCCCTGAATTTCTTTTTTTAAAATAAACAGGCTGACTATTTGTAAACAAATAGTTTAAGCACTACACTTGTCTAATTAAATAGACTATATGTCCGGACTTTCCTCACTAATTTTATTTACCGAACATACAGCAAAATCAAGTGTCTCAAGTAATAATGAAGGCTGCCCTTCGAGTACTCAGGACGCTCAATTTTGTAATACCTTCGGTAAACAAAATTGGCGCATCTATCCAATACAAACCATATATATTCTATCAGATATATTAACACTTGACAATACCATTTAATTTTGCTATACTGTACCTAGTGAGATTAAGTTCCAACGTTTTAATAAAAATTATTTTATTTTAACAATTGCATAGCAAAACCCCCTCCGAGCAATCGGAGGGGGTTTTGTATTTTATAAATAAATGTTATTATTATTTTGTAGCAGTCGTTGTGTGTTTCAGTCAGCGGCTGCACTCACATATGCAATTGTGTTGGAGGTTAGCACCCGCTGACTAAAGCACATAACTAAAAATCCTTCGATTAACTCGAAGGATTTTTAGTTATGATCATTGTTTGGGACAAGATGTACCACTTGGTAAATTCACAAAGTTATTTGATATTTTATAATTATCAACACAAAAATATTCATTTGTACTTAATTTTATCCATGCAGCCCAAGTTGTATCACTATCATTACATTTATAAACAGAACCTTTAGGTAATGTAATAGCAAGTTTATATGCACCATTGCTACCCTTATCAGTACAAAAACCTTTATACTTAAGTTTACCAATAGAACTATTATTATAAACTTCGGCTGTAGATTTCATTAAATTGATAATATTTATCTTTATTTTATCATCTTGTGTTAATTTTTGTTCTGAAAACATTTTTATACCATCAGTTGTATTTTCACCACTTTGATTAGATAAAGAATTTTCTTTGACCATTCCCCCAAATATCTCTTTAGTTAATTCTTCTACAGTGACAACATTACTAGGAACTTCAACTATTACGGATTTGTTCCAATCTTTATAAATTAAAGTTGCGAATATTTTCACATTTCCATCTTCAGGTTTTTCAGAATTTATAATTGTTGTATTAATAATAATTTTATGTGGCAAATTATCAAAAATTCCGATCCATAATTCTCCATTGAAACTAGTAATTGAATTTATTAATTTATTTATATCAGATGATGATACATCTTTAAATGCACCATCATTTTTATCTAAACTTTTCATATATGTCGTTAGTTCAGTGAAAAACGATGCAAGACCTACTTTATTTAAATCATAACTAATATGATAAGACAAAGCCCCATCTACTATTTCTGGTAAATGTTTTTTTGTTATTTTAATTATACTAGCCTTTTTAACAATATCCTTAATGTGTTGTTTTTGTTCATCTGTTAAATTATTAATAAAATTTGAATTTATACTCGGAGTTGATAATACAGGATTAGCTGTATCTAATTTGCCGTCTTTATTAGTTATTGGAATAGATACCCATCTATTTTCAAAAGGTGCTAAGGAAAAAAATCCTAAGTTGGGTCCTTTGGTAAGATTTAAATATAAAGAACCGTCTATTGAACGTATTGATACACCTGCATCAATTTTTCCCATTTTAAAAACATAAGAACTATCAAACTTAGGTTTAGAAGTATCAGTCATATCAAAAAAACCAGACATATTAAAATTAGCTACTTTTATATTGTCACTTATACTATTCTCAGGTATCTTCATTTCAGATGCATCAATATTTAAACTCATATCTAATTTAACCATTTTATTCATCTTTGAAGAATTAGTAATTTTTAAAAATAATTTTGAAGTAGAAAGAAAAAATCCTGAAGCATAAGCTAATGCTACTCCGGATAATAATATAATTATTACTAATAATATAACAAAATATTTAATAAAATGCTTATTTGATTTAGTTTCAATATTTACTGGAGAATTCATTGGCATTATATTGATAACAGGAATAGGATTTGCTATTGTGTTTATAGTCTGGTTAACAACAGGATCTAAAACAGTATTTTTATTAGAATTAATACTAGAATTAATTAATTCAGAAGAAGGTTGATTAACAACATCAAAAACATCAGAAATATCTAAATCAGTCCAACCCTGCATTTTTATTTTATTAGAAATTATTTCTCTAGTAGTACCTTTTGCTACTTCACTTTTAACATATTGTATAAGTTCTGGTGTTATCATAAATATTTATTTAAATAATAATTGATACAATATATTATATCATTAAAACAAATAAAAAACTCGCTAAAGCGAGTTTTTTATTTTAAAATTATATATTTGTACCAAAATCATATATCCATTTAAGTAACAGAAATCTTCTTTATTTTGTTCCGTTCTACAGGTCTTTCCCTTGTTGTCAGATTTCTTTTAGGACTTAAAATCAATGTCCATTGTCTGCTCAATTGAGGCAGACAATATCGACTCAATAAGATCGGTCCACTTAATAAATTAAGATAGATGATCGATTTCAAATTGAATTATTCCACGAACAGCTTCCGCTACCCGTGCCTTGTTACGACTTATTCCCTGTCACCGAGCTTACTGTAGGCCCTCCTTCTGGAGAGATTTCGAGTATTCCCGGCTCCCTTGAATTGACGGGCGGTGAGTACAAGACTTGAGAACGTATTCACCGCGGTATGTCTGACCCGCGATTACTAGTAATTCCAACTTCATGGGGTCGAGTTGCAGCCCCCAATCCGAACTGGCGCAATTTTTAAAGGATTTGCTCAGGGTTACCCCGTCGCTGCCCGTTGTAATTGCGATTGTATTATGTGTGTAGCCCAAGGTATCAAGGGACATGCTGACCTGGCGTCATCCTCTCCTTCCTCCCCGACCGAAAGATACAATTATAAATATTTATAATTATTTCCTTGGGTCGGGGCAGTCTCGTGTGACACTTATAACACACGACGAGGGTTGCGTTCGTTACCCCACTTAAGGGAACAATTCAAACCACGAACTGACGACGGCCATGCATCACCTGTCAACTAGTCTTGCGAGGGCTCTAGTTTCTTAGAGCTTTCACGTTGATTTCTAACCTTGGTAAGGTTCTTCGTTTATCGTCGAATTAAACCACATAATCCACTACTTGTGCAAGTCCCCGTCTATTCCTTTGAGTTTTAGCCTTGCGGCCGTATTTCCCAGGCGGATCTCTTAACGCGTTAGCTACGTCTCTCAGAGGGTCGATACTCCGAAAGACTAGAGATCATCGTTTAGGGCGTGGACTACTGGGGTATCTAATCCCATTCGCTACCCACGCTTTCGTGCTTGAGTGTCAGATATGTGCCAGTATAGTGCCTTCGCTTTTGGTGTTCCCAATAATATCAACGGATTTCACCCCTACACTATTAGTTCCCTATACCCCTCACACTCTCTAGCTGTGCCGTTTCGTTCGCGATTCTTAGGTTAAGCCTAAGGATTTAACAAACGACTAACACTGCCACCTACGCACCCTTTACGCCCAATAATTCCGGATAACGCTCGGGGCTCTCGTATTACCGCTCCTGCTGGCACGAGATTAGGAGCCCCTTATTCATGAGGTACCGTCAATAAACTTCTTCCCTCATAAAAGATCTTTACACTCCGAAAAGCTTCATCAATCACGCGGCGTCGCTCCGTCAGACTTTCGTCCATTGCGGAAGATTCTCGACTGCAGCCACCCGTAGGTGTATGGGCCGTGTCTCAGTCCCATCGGTGGGGGTCAGCCTCTCAGCTCCCCTAAGCGTCATAGCCTTGGTGGTCCTTTACACCGCCAACTAGCTGATACTTCACAGGCCTTTCCCTAAGCGAAAAACTTTACTCCGGAGAGACTATCGTGTATTAGCTCACCTTTCGGTGAGTTGTTCACGACTTAGGGGGAAGTTCCTATGTATTACTACCTCGTTCGCCACTAACTTTAAACGACCTTTGACTTGATATAATCGCATCATCGGAAAAATAAAGTCCGTTCGACTTGCATGCCTTATCCACGCCGCCAGCGTTCATCCTGAGCTAGGATCAAACTCTACTTTAAAATAGAACGGAACAAAAGAAAAAATACTTTTGTTTCCTTAAACTGGATTATCGTCTCGCACGTTGCGAGACTATATATATTTGCGTTGCAATATTTATTCATCTGAATAAATATGCTTGATTAATTGTGATACAAAACTATATAAATTTCAAAGAAATTAAATCAGCCAGGTATACACCAGACTGTAAGGACTATTATATACATATAAATAAAGAAGTCAAGCATTTTAGTCGATATTTCTTTATTATAAAAATCCTTTATAAATATAGGGTTTATTGCAATTATTATTTTATTTATTAATAACTATAAATTAATATTTTAATTTAGTTTACAAATAGTTTTTTTTCTGTAATAATAACATTGTTTTTTAAAATAAATATGCAATGTTAAGTATTTTGGTAGGTAACAGAATACACGGCACGATATATTGTTTAGTTTTTAAAATCAAATATGCCCTGTTAGCTGTTTTGGTAGATAACAGAATACACGGCACGATATATTGTTTAGTTTTTAAAATCAAATATGCCCTGTTAGCTCAGCTGGTAGAGCAGCTCCCTCTTAAGGAGATGGTCGGGGGTTCGATTCCCTCACGGGGCACAAAAAAAATAAAACCTATTGAAAGACAAGGTTTTATTTTTTTGTGCCCCGTAGCAAGACAACTTCTTGTCTTGCGTGAGGGAAGCGAAAAGCTTTTCGTTTTTCGGTGTTAACCGAAACGAAAAGGTATACTGTAATCGTGATTTAGTAAAATCACCTACTGGGTAGAGAAAGATTCCCTAATAGGTAGTCGGGGTCGCGAGATTTTTTAGTAAGAAAATACTTGTGACCGAAAGTGTACTCACGATCCCTCACACTAATAAAATTAATAGTTCCTCAACATCTTCACTAATCCATCTATTAGTTTCTTTATAGACTTATCTTCATACAAAGATAAAGTGAAAACTGTATTTCCAATTTTTTCAAATTCTTTTTTAATTTTATCCAACTTTTTATCATCATTCATGATATCAGTCTTTGTAAGTATTATGACTTCCTTTTTCTCAAGTAATTCTTTATCATAAGCACCCAACTCTTTACGTATCTGTTTGTAAACTTTCATTGGATTCTCATTCTCAAGTGATACTAAGTGAGCAAGCATTCTTGTCCTTTTTATATGTCTTAAGAATTTAATACCGAGTCCTTTGCCCTGACTTGCTCCTTCTATAAGCCCAGGTATATCAGCAATAATATGTCCATAGAAATCTCCAAGATTTGGATCTAGAGTTGTGAATTGATAGCTTCCAATCTTTGCATCAGCGTTTGTAATTGCATTAAGTAATGAAGACTTCCCAGCATTCGGCAATCCTATCAATCCGATCTCAGCAAAAAGATGTAATTCTATTTTAAAATTACCTTCTTCTCCTGTCTTCCCTTTTGTTGCCATCGTCGGAGTAGTATTAGTAGAAGTTTTAAATTGTTCATTTCCATAGCCACCTACTCCACCTTTAAGAAGCAATTCTTTTTGTCCTAAAGTTTCTAAGGAAACAGAAGCACCACTTTCAGCATTGGTGATAACTGAACCCATAGGTAACTCTATATACAAATCCTCTCCATTCTTACCATGACGACTTCCTCCAGCGCCTTCTTCACCATCATTACCACGGAATTCCTTCTTGTGTTTATAACGAGAAAGTATATGCACATCTAAAACTGCTATAGCATACACACTTCCACCTCGTCCACCGTCACCACCATTTGGACCGCCTTTGTCTATAAACTTCTCTCGACGCCATCGAACAACCCCGTCTCCGCCACGGCCAGCTTTTGCAAAAAATTTTATTTCATCGATAAACATATAATATAGTTAAAAATTTAAATAGTCTTTAAAGAGGGCATGCGCAAGGCTGTCGAGAGCCGAGCAATGAAGAATTTTTCAGCAGAAAAATATCTGGACCTCCGAGAAGAGCTATTAAAATTTTTAACTCTTCCTACTAATAACTTACGCTAATAATGCTTTTTGAGCAAGTTCTATCGCTCCTTCTTTAGACAAAGAAAGAATAAGAAAACCACCTCTATGGCAAAAAATCGCATCAGAAACACCAGTAATACTTTTTAATCTTTCGTCTCCTTCCATAAAACCTCTCCATGAACCAGGAAATTGCTTACGACTATCCATAGTGTCAGGAGATATACTTATAGCTTCTGCTTTCCATATCGTACTATGAGAGCTTGGATAAACTAAATACATAGGTTCAGGTAATACTGATAATATCCTCTGAAATAAATATCGAGGAAAATCATTCTCAATTATAATAATTCTCTTGTCTAAAGTATTTTCATACACTTCCATAATTATATTTTTAGCTTCTATGTCAGCTTTCGCAACTTCTATTTCTCTTTTAAGAAGAGTACAAACTTTTGAAACCTGTTCTTCAAATATTTTATCAATATCCTTATTATCTTCTTCCCATGTTGGAATATTATTTAAAAAAACTTGATCAGCATAATATGGAATTACACCTCTAATAACTGGTTTTGAAATATCAAATCCATTATCAACAGCATCAATCGGCGAAACTATCTTCTGATCAATTCTTTCTGCAATCTCATGATTGCCACAAATATCTTCTCCATATTTATCCCAAACTAAACCAAAAGAAGAATAAGGTATGCCATTGGTTCTTGTTCCAGCTCCATCTCTTTGATGATGATCAAACAAATCTTTTTCTGGATCATATTCACCGCCAACATCATACACATAATCTCCTTCCTCTATTATCCGTTTATCGCGAGTCCGAACTATTTTAATATTACCATTATTAAGTAATGAAAGTACAGCCGTAGCAAAAAGATCATCGGCATGAAAAGTCCCATTATGAGTGACACAAACTTTCTTTTTATTATAAAATGACATATTTTATTTAAAATTAATAATTATTCTTTATATTCATCAAATTCTTTAACATTAAATAATTCTACCACAAATGCAACGATTTTCTCTAATACAAAGTATGTGATAAAAAACACAAGAATCATAAGTAAAATATTTCTTACATCTCTACTATATGAAAGAGCTGTATAACCAAATGTATATCCTAAAAGTAGAACTACCACAGACCAAACAAACAGAGAATAACTTTCTGCTTTTACATATATTCGTAAAGAAATATTTTTATAACCAGAAAAAATAATAGTAAACCAACTTATCCCAAGTATAAAAAATCTAGATATAAATATTGACCAAAATGGTTTAACTTTAAAATTTGGAAGAAAATATGAAACCCTTCTTTCAATCTTATTTATAAATGGTCTATGTGAATGGTACTTATTCAAATAAAAACCAATAGTATATCCAATTATCGATTTAGCAGCACCACCAAACAAAATTGAAATTAATGATACGAATAAATTTAAAGACCCTAAATATGAAAATATTCCTGCAAATATAACTACAATCTCGCCTTCAATAATGACTCCTAAAAAAATTACTAAGTAAACTATAATTGCATGAATCTCTATAAAATGTCTAATAGTTCCAATTGAAATATGCTCCATAAAAATTATAAATCAAAATGAAATATTCTTCTCAAAATCCAATTTATAATAGACACAAGAATAGCACCAAAGAAAGCAGATGAGAATGTAGCAACGCTAAAACCCTTTATGACACTTCCCAAATACCAGAATAATAATCCATTCAAAACTAAAGAGAATAGTCCGAGTGTCACAATATTTATCGGAAGAGTAAGAATACTTACTATTGGTTTAATAAACATATTAAATAATGTTAAACACGCCCCAACTATAAGTACAACCCATGTAGGATAAACATTTATACCTGAAATAAACCTTGTAGCAACAAGAACAGAAATAGATATTATGATCCAGTGTATAATAATTTTCATTTATTTAATTAGATAAATAATCTATCAACTACCTCTTTTACCAAATTCCCATCAGCTTTGCCTTTTAATTCTTTCATAACATATGAAATCAATAAATTTTTCTTAGAAATATCTCCATCTTTAATACCTAAAAGCATTTTATAATCTCTAACTAATTTTTCTATCTCACTTTCTTCCATAAGCTTTGGCAAAAATTCTTCTATAATTTTAAGCTGATCTGTCTCTACATCCACTAAATCCATACGACCTCCTTTGGTAAACTGCTCTATAGAATCCTTCCTTTGCTTTGAAGCTCTTGTAATAACCTTGATAGCTTCTTCATCAGTAAGCATATCTTGAGGGGTACGGCTCGTAGCTACAAGCTCATTCGTAAAAGCAGTTAAGAGTCCCCTCATAACTTCCAATCGTACGACATCTCTTGCCTTCATCGCTTCTTTAATATTTCCCTTTATTTGTTCGTGTAATAACATACTTATATTATATCAAATTTATGATAGAATACTAGTATATGAAAAAAATTATATTTTTTGATACCGAAACAACTGGTAACGAGCCTAAAAAGGATTTCGTTTGTCAGTTAGCTTATAAAACTACCGACATGACATTCAATGAATTATTTAATCCTAGTATTCCTATACCCCCTGAGGCAAGTGCTATAACCCATATTACGAATAAAATGGTGGCTGGTAAACCATCATTCAAAAAAAGTACTAATTACGACGATATAAAGCTTTTATTTGAAGATCATAATTCTGTCGTTGTTGCTCACAATGCAAAGTTTGATTTGGCAATAATAAATAAAGAAGATATATTCCCTGCCAATTATATTTGCACATTAAGAGTTGCTCGGTACTTAGATAAAGAAAACATTATCCCTCAATACAAACTTCAATACTTAAGATACTACCTAGACATAGAAATAGAAGCAGAAGCACATGATGCTTTGGGTGATGTATTAGTATTAGAAAAACTTTTTGAGAGACTTTTAGCCAAAATAATGAAAGAAGAAAATATAGATGAAAGCGAAGCAATAGAAAGAATGATAAAAATATCTTCAAAGCCTTCACTTATGAATGTCTTTAACTTTGGCAAGCATAATGGAAAAACAGTCGAAGAGGTAGCTAGGATTGATAGGAATTATCTAGACTGGATGCTCACACAGAAAGAAATGAATCCTGACAATGAAGAAGACTGGATTTACACACTTAAACATTATTTAGGGAAATTAGTATAATACATATATGCAAACTTTAATTATAATTCTACTTATTATTATCATTATCGGTATAATTATTGGGATAGTTTTTATCTCAAAAAAGAAACCGGAAGAAAAAGCTGACAACTCAGTACAACTATTACTCAATCAGATAAATGAATTATCTAGGACTATCGATAGTAAGCTCGGTGAATCTCAAAAAGAAATAAACCAGACTATGCGCTTTCAGTCATCTGAAACTTCTAGAATTATTGCTGACATCACAGAGAAGATTACAAGACTCGATGAGACCAATAAGCAAGTTGTCTCTTTTGCAGACCAACTTCAGAATTTACAAGATATACTTAAAAATCCAAAACAAAGAGGTATTCTTGGAGAGTATTATCTTGAGACACTTCTTAAGAATATAATGCCCCCTGGAAGCTACCAAATGCAATACCCTTTCCCAGATGGGACAATAGTTGATGCGGCAGTTTTTGTAAAAGATAAAGTAATTCCTATCGACTCAAAGTTTTCTCTTGAGAATTACAATCGCATCTCAGAGACGAATGATAAAATAGAGAAAGAAAGATTAGAAAAAGTTTTCGTAAATGACCTTAAGAATAGAATAGTAGAGACTTCTAAATATATACAACCCGACAAGGGTACTATGGACTTCGCTTTTATGTTCATCCCTCATGAAGCCATATACTATGACTTACTTATAAATAAAATAGGTGCAATAAATGAAGATACTGAGAATCTTATACAAAGAGCTGCAAGTAAATATAAAGTTATAATCGTTTCTCCTACTTCATTCTTAGCTTATTTGCAAACAGTTCTTCAGGGTCTTAAGGCTATGCAAATAGAAGAAAGTGCGAAAGATATAGTCAAAAGAGTAAGTGAGCTAGGAAAACACTTAAGGACTTATGAAGAAATGCATCAAAAGCTAGGTAATGCACTTGAGACAACCGTCAATCATTTTAATAAATCTAATCATGAATTTAGAAAGATAGATAAAGATGTGATGAGGATAACTGGAGAAGTACTAAGTATAGAAACTCAAACAATAGAAAGACCGCAACTAGAAGATTAAAATTCCCCCGAAAGCTTCGCTTTCGGGGGAATTTTAATAAATATTGTATAATTATCTACAAGTATAAGAATAACAAGGAGAATACATATTTTGACTATTTTTTCCACTGTTATAGTTACCATAACCTCCACCATAATAATTATAACCATTATAATTAGTATTATAACCACTGTAATCATAAACACTATAACCATAATTTGATTTATAGTTGTTTAGATTATAGTTTCCATAAGTATTATAATTACCATAACTATTACTATTGCCATAATTGTTATAATTCCCATAACTGTTACTATTGCCATAATTGTTATAATTCCCATAACTGTTACTATTTCCATAACTGCTATTTTTACCATAACTATTATAATTTCCTCCATATGCTTCCGTTTTAATTGGATTAACAATTAAACTTGAAACAAAAATAAACCCTAAAACAAAAAACGAAATTGTTATTTTTTTCATAATATTCGCATTATAATACTACTTTATGGTATTTGTCAATGGTTGTATTAACACCAGAAAATAATCTTATAAACCCAAAGCTTTTATCTTAGTCCTTGTTTTACTACCAAAGTTCCCACTTGCAGGATATATTTTATTATCTTTTTGCCATTCTATGAGCGCATCTTTAGTTAATTTACCAAAATATGTAGAAGTTCCATTTACAGATAGCTTCTTTGCAATTGGACCTTTATTCTGATCTATTAAAAATTGTTGTAATGTTTTAACATCTTTATTCCTCATACCAATTTCTAAATCTTTTTTAATTTTTTGAATTAATGATACTTCTATTTTTGATGTTTCAATTGGGGTTGTTGTTGCATATGAAAGAATTGTAGATGAAGATTTAGAAACTGATGAAGAATTATTTGCTGGAGGTATGTAATATCCTCCACTACTCCCCCATCCTCCACCACCTGAGTTTGTATTATTATTGACAGGAGTTACAAATTCAAAAGTTGAAACGGATGAATTATCTGAATTCTTACAAACACGAATATATATTCTAGTAGATCCAGCAAATGAGATAGTATCTAAATATAATGATCCATTAGAACAATTAGCAGGCATTGAAGTAGTCGAATATTTCATATATGTACCTGGTATTTCTTCCACTACTACATCCCTCACCGTAATCACAACACCAAAGGTAATACTTCCTCCAGAGTTAGTAGCGATAATAGTATAAGTTCCGATATCTGTAACTGCTGTTGGAGTTCCACTAATTACTCCGGTAGAAGTATCTAGTGAAAGTCCTGCGGGTAGTATCGTTGAAAGAGAGTATGAAGTAACTGAGCCTGTGACTGTAGGAGAAAGTTGAGTGATTGCAGAATTTTTAGTAAATGTATTTGGTGATGTATATGAAAGAGTTGATGGAGCGATATCATTTACAGTAATCACAATATCAAAAGTTGTATTTCCTCCTGTGTTTGTCGCAGTTACTGTATATGTAGCAAGTGAAGTAATTGCTGTTGGTGTTCCACTAATTACTCCGGTAGAAGTATCTAGAGAAAGTCCGGAAGGAAGTGCGGGAGAGACGGAATAAATAATACTCTCTCCTGTAACTGTTGAAGAAAGTGGAATGATAGACGAATTACGAGTAAATATTTTCGGTGTTGAATACGAGAGAGATGATGGAGCAATATCATTTACAGTCATAATAATTCCAAAAGATATACTACCTCCCGTATTCGTAGCAGTAACTACATAATTTGATAGTGAAGTAGTAACAGTAGGAGTACCAGAAATTACACCAGTGGAAATATTAAGAGAAAGCCCTACAGGTAAAGATGGGGAGACAGAGTAAGTCACACCCTGACCTGTAATACTTGGAGGAAGTGAAGCTATAACATCATTCTTAATATAAGTATTTGGTGTTGTATAGGATAATGAACTTGGTGCTGCTAAAATATTCTCTTTAATTTCCATTGCATTAAGCATTCCATAACCCCATGCTGGATTTTGAGGAACTATAGATACTTCTATCTCTCCACTCGTAGGTAAAATATCTGTAAATTCAACTGTATTTGATATATTACCTGCAACCATTAAATTTTTAGTTATTGATCCTATTGTATAAGATGTATTATCTTTAGTATTATTATTTACACCTGCAGAAGTATAACCAAATAATTTAATATTATAAGTTTTAGTATTTTCTAATCCGTAAATTTTAATTTTAGCAGGAGTTGCAGCACCTTTATATATATTTGGACTACTATCTAAAACAGCATCAGGATATATTCCAGAATTATTACCAGTAGGATTAGACTGTAATCCACCATCAAAAGCAGCAGTATTTGATAACGACATACTTGAACTTTGATTATCAGAATCTTTTAGATTTGTTAAATCACTACAAATTAAAGAATTCTTCCCAACATAAAAAGTATTCCAATTATATACAGATGGAGTGTATGTAGTAGTACTAGTAGAATAACAATTTATTGCTGAAGTTATACCCCCTCGAACTTTAACATACCAAGTCCTAAGAGGTATAACTATTGCATTGAGTCTATTAGTATAATTAGTTTTAGTAGTTCCAGAAGGAAGTAAGTTCACATAATTTTTTGCCATATCAACATCTGATTTTCTTTTACTAGACTCAGCAGTTGTTACCAATGTATCAACTCTAGTGATATCATTCTTTGAGTATGAATTAACTCCCCAATCAAGATTTATAAGTCCTGTAGTTTTATTATCTGTATGATAAGTAAAACTAGAACCATAATCTATACTACTTATAGTAGCATCTGCAGTCACAAGTAATGACAATGCATAAGTCGTAAGATTCGCTGGTACATTCGTAACATCTATATCTACTGTTAATTGATTCCCTACTAGATTCTGTACTAGTGTCGTATTCTGCTTCACCATCATATAATTATAAACTTCTTCAGCACCAGCCACCCAAGCCTTATCATTACCGAAACGCCCATAAGTATTCTCTACATGATCCATTAGGCTTTTCCATGTATTCCAAGTCATACCACCATTTGCATCAGGTAAATAAGTACTTGTAGTAATCTGGTGAGTAAATTCTTGTGCCCAATATTTATTTGGTCCTGTACTCATTGTTGCAAGTTCATCTACGTGATTAAGAAGCTCACCTGGGTTAGAACCTCCTGACATATATCTAGTATCATAATCAAACCATCTAGGCATAACATGACGATTACTACTTATAAAATTAGTAACATTTGTAAAATCTGGAGCAGTCACAGTCGTACTATCAAAAGGAAAGACCGGGCTCTGAGCATACACACCCTTAAAACCATTATTAAAAGCAGGTTGAATATAATTATCGTCACCGTTGGGTAATATAACATGAGAAATATTAAGTGGGCCTGTCACTGTCCCATTATTATTCTTCAGACTTATATGTGAAGCTACATCAACATTATTTTGTGTTAATTCATAAGCATAATCAAGAACACCTGTTGCGTGTCCTCCCGGATCATTTGTATAAAAAACATAATTAGGATCTTTAGGGTCGATACTAGCTGAAGTGTAACCATGATTAAATACATTCCAACCATTATCAACTGTATCTTGAAGTTGTGTCCAACTGGTATAACTTGGAGTATTCACATGTATATCAGAATAAGTAGAATTTCTAGAGTAAAAAGCATAACCACCACGGAATGGGACATTATTCCCAGCACCATCTGTAAAATACAAACCTCCAAAATACTGACCTATATAATCAGAATAACCACCATTCATATATTTGAATGCTGTATCATAACCTCGAATGATACCATCATCAAAAGAATAACTCCAAGCAAAATCTTTATTATATTTTAAGGGAGCTTTGGAAACTGTAGAAAAGGTAGGAGTAGTAGCGAAAGTAATTGTAATAGTTTTTATATTACTTGCTTTTGTATTTTTAGATGGATATATAAAAGTTGTAACACAAATAACTAGAAAAATAAACAAGGAAAAGATTTTAAATATTTTTTGTGAATGCATCATAATATAATAATTTATCAGAATTATTATATCATAAAATATATAAATTATTAAACTTTATTTATCTAAATCTAGAATTTCATCTATACGAATTTTCTCTACGAAGTCAGGCACGTGAGATACGAGGATCATAGCACCTTGATAGTCACTTAGTGCTTTAGCAATGACTGGCAAATGTCGAAAGTTAATATGATTTGTCGGCTCATCTAGTATAAGAAGTCCTGGACGAGTAAGTACTAGAGTTGCAAAAGCAACAAGGCCCTTCTGTCCTTCAGATAAGCTACCTATCTGAGTGTGAACCATATCACCAGTGATTAGGAAACTTGCAGCAGTAGCTCTGATACTTTCTTCATGAACTTTTCCACTTACTTTTCGCATAGTATCAGCGAGAGATTCAAAAACAGTATCATTAAAATCAAGAGTTGAGAAATCCTGTCTATAGTACCCTACTCGTACTTCTTTTGATATAGTTATACCTTCAGCCTCTCCTTTCGCTATAAGCTCAAGTAAAGTACTTTTACCTATACCATTGGGACCTGAAAGGAGTAAATGCTTATTCTTGCGAAGTTTTATATTTACTTTTATTTTCTTAACTTTTCCATTTTTAAAAATTGAAGCAGAAGTGAAGTTTATAATATCTCCTATGTAATCATCTTGAGATGGGATTACGAAATTCCTTATAGTTTTATCTTCTTTTCTTACGTCTACTTTTTCCTCTTCTAAATCTTCTGCAAGTTCTCGCATCCTCTTTGCAACAAGACGAAGACCTCCTCCTTTCTTTGCGAAAGCATTCGCTTGATCTTTCTTCGCTTGTATTTCTTTTGAAAGAAGTGCATTTTTTCTATTCTCTCGCTCCATCCGAGCAGTTATCTGGTCTCTTACATCTGTATAGTTTCCAACATATTGCTCTATCTTCTTAGTATATATATCCAAATATAAAACTGCATCAGTAAAAGAATTCAAAAAGTGTGCATCGTGAGAAATAACTATCACTGTCTTTTTGTATTTCACTAAAAAGTCTGTCAGATGTTCAATACCTTCTTTATCTAAATTATTTGTCGGCTCGTCTAGTAGTAGGATATCTGGCTCTTGTATTAAAGCAGAAGCAAGCAAGAGGCGTGCTTGCTGACCTCCAGAGAATGATCTGACAATTCTTTCGTGAACCTTATCGTGTCCTTTCAGATTTACAATTTCTAAAACATCATCAATACGAGGATCAATATCGTAAACTTTATCTTTAAAACATTTTAGGAAAAATTCACGTACAGTCAGATCAAGTTCGTCTCGAGGTATCACCTGACGAGATAAAGCGATGGTTGTCCTTTGTGCTAAGTTGATCTGCCCTTCTTCTGGAAGTCTCTCTCCAGTAATAAGTGAGAAAAGTGTACTTTTCCCAGCACCGTTCTGACCCATGATTGTAACCTTCATTCCGCGACGTACAGAAAAATCTACAGTATCAAGTATTGGTTTATTGTGCCCGTATTCAAATGAAACCTTTTCAAATCGTATTACTACTTCATTACTAGCCATATAAGTTATTACTTTACATTATTTTAAAAGAAATAGAAAGGGAAAAGATATATTAAAACCCTTACAAAATTAATCTGTAAGGGCTTTATTTTTTACTAAATTTATCTAAACTAAAATGAATCCACCTCGCCAACTAAATCCATACGAAAATATTTATCTAATTCTTCTCTATATCCCTGCGCTAATAGCCACATAAGTTTCACTTCTGTCATTACGTCCGTCGTGTTTCCGGCTATAATTGCACCAGCTCTAATTGCTTCAATTGCTGGCTGATCATTTGTTTCTTTGTGGGCATTACCACCAAGAAATTTTGTTGAAACTATAACAGGAACAGTGTATTCATTTACCGATTTTTTAATTAAATCGATAAATGAGAAAGATCCAATATTCGGAACAGAGCCTGCTCCGTGAGATTTTAGAATAACCCCTTTACATCTACCTGAACTTAATATTGGTTCAATTAAGTCTGGTAATTGTCCAGGGACAAGATCAACAGTTAAAATTCCTTCTTGAAAATGTGCACGAACTTTAAACTTAATTTCAGAATTTGCTAATTTTGCATACTGATTAAACTGAACCCCCGTGCAGATATTTTCCCAATATGAGGAAATGCTGGGGAATCAAAAGCCCTAAAATTATCTTCGCTCACTTTTACAGACCTACAACCACTCAATATTACATCACTAAAAACAATCATAACTTGAGCAATATTTTCTTCAATTGCTTTTAAAACTGTCTTTACTGAATATTCTAAATTATTATGAGCATCATTACCATAAGATGTTAATGGTAACTGTGATCCTGTAATAATAACCGGTTTTTTCAAACCAGGGCCAAGAGCTAAAGATAAGGCAGAAGCAGTATATGCCATTGTGTTAGTACCATGAGTTACTACAAAGCCATCATAATCATCTATATTTTTACCAATATAATTTGATAACCTTGTCCAATCATGTGGACCAACATTCGTGCTATCTACATTAGACAGAATTGCAAACTCTACATCTGCAATTTCTTTCACGCGTGGCACCATATTGAGTATCTCTTCAACGTTTTCAGCTGGCACGACTTCATTGTTTCGAACGACCATAACTATAGTTCCACCATAACTAATAATCAAAATTTTTTTCATAGACTAAAATTTAATAAATTTAAGTACTGAAGTAAATAATGAATAATAAACTTCATTGTTTTTAATAGTAATACCATCTAAATAATCTGCGTAAATCAAATCATCTATAGGAATAATTTTAGAATTTGGATATTGCTTTTCCAGCATTATAATTCTCATGGATTTAATTTTATCCATATTAGTTCCTGAATTATTAGCATATCCTTTTAATCCTTCATATTTCATTTCATCACCATGAAAAAACTTATCATATTCCTCTGGGTAATTTTCATCAAAATATGAAATTGACATACTGTTAACAGAAAAAAGAAAATTTGAATCAAAATATTTTTGAATATCAATTTTTCTTGAATGAAGATCAGCATTAAAGATTACTTTTTCTAAATGTTTTTGAGTACCACTCGTAATTACACCAAATATGCACTTTGGGTATACTTCTTTTATTCTAAAAAATAATAATGGTAATGAAGGTCTGATTTCAAACTCAACATTTAAGCGATCGTCAACATTTTGATTGTTACGACCGATAACACCATCAATATCCCATAGAATAACTGCCTCAGGATAATCTAAAAGTAATCTGTTAAGTCTTATTATTACAGACAAAACAAAATTTCTTTCAAAATTCAATCTTTTTTGGTAATTAATCGAATCTCGTGATAAATCATTTTTCTCCAACAAATTGCTATATGATAGCAATAAATCATAAAGATTATTAGCAACTTTCTTAAAATCTGCGTCCGTGAATTTAATAATTTTTTTCATTATTCTAAAATTTTAATTATTATATTTTATTTTATTTTCAAATTGTGTATTTACTATACTATAGCAGTATTTGATATATTGTCAAGTAATTTTATCAAATTAGTTTAAAATTATGTATATAATTTAAGGTTGAAATATTATACACATAATTTTGATATATTTTATTGACATAGAATTAACTTTAGAATATAATGTATTTATGAAAGAACAATTAATAAAAATTAGACAATTATTAACAAAAAGTGGGTTTTTGGACAAGGAAATTACTATATATTTGACCATACTAGAACTTGGTCGTGGGACAGTCGCTGAGATATCTAGAAAAGCCGGTATTAATAGATCGACAGGCTATGTGATACTTGATAGTCTAGCAAGCAAAAACCTAGTAACTATTTCAGGTAAAGAACCAAAGCAAGAGTATGTGGCTCTATCCCCTTCAAATCTGATGAAGTATTTAGATAATCAAGCAGAGCAACATAAAAGTATTGCAGAAAATGCGAAAGAACTTATACCAGAACTTATATCATTCCATAATGTTGGAGATAGACCACGAGTAAGCTTCTATGAAGGACTTGCTGGACTTGAGCATGTATATGAGGATTCACTTACTTCAAAAGGAGACATATACTCTACTTCTACCTATGAAGAGATGCATGATACTCTCCCTAGATACTTTTCTACTTATTATATGAGAAGAGCAAAAAAGAAAATATTTATAAATACTTTCGTCGCAAATACAAAACTCGGAAGGAAAAGAAAAGAGAATGATGAGGTAGAATACCGTGATACATATCTTATCCCTCAAGACAAATTCCCTGTACCGACAGATATAGAGATATATAATAATAAAGTTATGATAGCTTCTTGGAAAGAAAAGCTCGGTATCATTATCGAATCAGAAGAGATAGCTACTACTCTTAGAAGTGTATTCAAACTTGCATTAACTGAGGCAAAAAGATTAGACAAAGAAGCAACTTCTTAACCCAAATCTAATCCCTCTTTTTTTAATTTTAATCTTATCTCTTTATATAAAGGTATTTGGAGTGCTACTAGACTCCAGAATTCTTGAGAATGATTAAATTCTTTTAAGTGACAGAGTTCGTGGACTATTATATAGTCGGCTTGATCACTAGGAAGAAGAGCTAACTTATAATTAAAGTTTAGATTCCCTTTCCTTGAGCAACTTCCCCATCTGGTCTTTTGATTCTTAATACTTACTTTATTGTATTTGTAATTAAAAAATTTATTATAGTACTCTAATCTTTCTTTCACTAGAATTAAAGCCTCGTTCTTATATTTATCATACTCTTCTTTTTCTTGTTTCTTCGTTTTAAAATTCTTATTATTCTTAATGAAATATTCTATTTTGTTCAATATCCAATCTGACTTATTTACTAAGAATCTATTTATAATGAATTGAGGGATATACCTAGATACAGTTACGTACAAGCACCCATCGGTATGAATGGTAAGTCTTATACCTTTTGATTTTCTATTTACTTTTAAGTTGTATTCTATGGTCGTACTATTCAGTTTTATAGTTTTCTTTAACATTACCTATTTTCAAGAATTTTAACTGATCTACTGATAGCCACAAAACCATAAGCCCAAAGAAAAGGAAGCCAAAATGGCATTAGTCCAAATAGTGAATTCCTTATGAAAGTTTCTACTTCTGTACTTATGAATATATACTCACTTATAATCATAAAAAAGAAACCAGCAAATAATACGACAATATCATTCTTATTTGCTTTGATAATATATAAAGAAATCATAGCGATAAATATATAAAGTAATGTAAGCAAATAATCATTCTTAATAAAAGGAATTAAACCTATCATCAGTAAAACTGGTATTGTATTTAGAAAAATTTTATATATTTTATTCATATTATTTATCTAACTTTTTATAAAGTTTACCGGTGACTATTAATACTAAAAGTCCAGATAAAAACATATATGACGGATTCTCTTTTAGAAAAGGAACTTCAAATATTAATTCTTTTATACCCTGACTAAGAAGTGTACCTCCAAGAATGACAAACAATGCAAACATTACTGGGTATCTATTAAAAACAGATTTACCATTTCTATGAAAAAATCTATTCAAATCATCCGTCACATCTTCTGCTTTTTTTAATAAATCTAACTCTTCTTTATCCATATAATTATATATATTTATTATTAACTAAAAATAATTTAAATACAGTTCTTTTATTTATCTAACTTTTTATATAATGTACCTGTAATTATTAATATAGTCATTCCTATAAAAGTCATTACCATCGGATCATTCTTAAATAACGAAACTTTTAAAAGAGATTCTTCTATACCCTTACTTATCATTATCGCACCAAATATAACCAAGAAAGCAAAAATAAGTGGATACCTATTAAAAATTGGTTCTCCTTTTTTACCAAAGAATTTATTAACCGTGTCTGTTAATTCTTCAACTTTTTTAAATAAATCTAATTCTTCTTTTTTCATACATCAATTCTATCATAAATACAACACCTCTCAAATGAAAAAGACCCCGAGGGGGTCTTTTTCATTTTAAAATATTTATGTATATTACTTTTTTCCTTTCTTTACCACTACCTTTTTAGCTGGAGCTTTTGCAAAAACCTTCCCGCCTTCTCGACGGGTCGCAGATGAGGCGACTTTAGCAACTGGAGCTACTACAACTTTCTTAACTTCTGTTTTAGCTGCAACTGGAGCAACTGTTTTCACAACCGGTGTTTGTGCAACTACTTTAGGTTGTGACATTTTCTCAATAGCATTTATCAAACGATCAAGTTTACTATTCATCTCACCTAATTGCTTCTTCATATCATCTGGTACTCCTGCTGATACTGGCTTTGCAAAAGATGGTACTGGTCTGTCATTAAACTCTCTCTTTGGTCCACGATCATTAAAATCGCGGCGAGGAGCTTCATTACCTCTTTTATCTCCAAAACATTCACTACAATAGATAGGCTTATCTCCTGATGGACGAAAAGGAACTTCACAATTCTTGTGACATTCATCACAAACCGCTTTATGCATAGTGACTGGACCTCTACTATCTCCACCACGACCTCCTCCGAAAGAAGGACGTCCTCCACCTCCATTTCCACCTCTAAAACCTCCACCTCTATTACCCCCTCCATTAAAATTTCCCATATATTATATTTATTACCTGACTTATACTAGACAAGTTATTACTATTATGTGTTAATACTACCTTTTTTATAACTAAAAAGCAAGGAAAATATATCAAATAATATTTTATATATAAATTATAATACTAAAAAACGACCCAATAAGTGTAATGCATATACTTTATTATATTACTAATTATAAATATATTTATTTAAATTTAGAAATATTTGCTATGACTGCCATGTGATCACTTAAACCATCTTTTAATTCAACATTCGTTGCAATATATGTAGGAGTAGTAAACAACCCATCTACCATATATTCCAAGCCTTTTACCCTATGTAATATTGGATCTAAACTATTACTATACTTCATAGGGATATTATCTTTAAATTCTTTTGCAATTCTACTATATGCTTCTCTTCCACGAGGAGCATTTAAATCACCGCAAAATACAAACTCACCTAATTGCTTTATTTGATCTATAAATATCTGATTCATTTCAAGCTGAAAATCAGTAGTTTTTCCATCTTTAGTAATTGTTAAATGTGAATTCACAAATTTATACATCTCACCGTCTATATCCTTGATATCCACCCACAATAATGCTCGGTTTTTAATTTTATTTTCATCCTTTAAATATTCTTCATAAGATCTTTCTATTCTTTGTATATTACCTACATGAAAAAAATACCCAAAATTTATAATACTTTTTGAAAAAATACCTAAACCTTCTTTCTTACCATAAAATTCTCCATGAGAATCATTATAAATAAAATTTACAGCCCTATAAATCCCTTCCATACCTAATTCATTTTTATACATATCAAAATCCTCTTCTAATAACTCTTGCAAACAAATTATATCAGGAGATTCATTTTTTAAAAATGGCAACACGAGATTGTGGTGCCTGTTAAACTCTATGTTTAATGATACAAGCTTCATATTCTTATTATAATATATATCATATTCTTTGAAAACAATTTGCATTTATTAATTTGAGTTTTTCCTCCCTACCTATTTTTTTTATTTCGGCTTCTCTTTTTCTAGATTCTCCGTAAGTTTTAAATTTTTCAAAATATTTCAATACTATCGGTCTGCGAATCTTTGTGTAATGAGCTCCAGACTTCAAATTATTATGACTATGAATCCTCTTCTCTAAATCATTTGTCGAGCCGACATACAAAGTTTTATCATTACACTCAAGTATATAAGTAAAATACATAATAATTATTTATCTCCCCTACTATTTTATAGGATAATTATTAATTACATATTCTGATAATACTCTCACTTGATCAAAAGTAGGAAGAGTCGGAAGGTCTTCTTTTGAAAACCATTTTGCATCATATAATTCACTTTCCTGAATATTTATCACTTGATTTTCATCAAGTAATTTAACATAAAAGTAAAAACCTAAGTGTGGAACTTGGAACCCTTCCCTCTCCAGATCAATATAAAAAGGCATAGGTACTGGTGTAGCATTAGAGTCACCTTTAAAAAAACTCTCAATTGCTGGTAGAACACATACATCAAGACCAAGCTCTTCTTTCCACTCCCTTATAACAGCTTGATCAGGAGTCTCATCTTCCTCCATATGACCTCCTGGAGGCGTCCATTTATTAAACTTTTTATGATGATTTAATAGAACTTTTCCATTTTTCATCAAATACCCCACTGCCATATATTTATAAGCCATATGTATATTGTATCAGATAATTTATTAATCTACATTAACTCCCATATTCATTAAATCACTTTTTGTTTGCTCAGGAGAAGTGAAATGAATGGTTTTCATCCCTAAGTCCATTGCAGGCATTAGTAAACCTTCTTTGTCATCTATATATACACACTCCTGTGGTGGATTACTACAAACTTTAAGTACTTCCTGATATATCACAGGATCTGGTTTTCTTGTACCAACAATATAAGAAAGTACGCCATTATTAAAATTACTTAAAAAACCATATTGGCTCTCAAGATAGACAATTCTTTCTTTTACATTATCAGAAAGGAATACAATTTCATACCCATTCTCTTTAAGCTTTTTTACTAGTTCAATAGTTCCATTTATTGGCTTATATCCTTCAAGCCAGATATCAGATAATACTTTCTGGTCCACATCTTTTAAATTCCAAAGTCTTTTTGCTTTATTCCAAAATTCATTCGCATCTATCTTTCCTATCCGATATAAAGTACCCATGTACCCTTTCAGTACGTCTTCTATCTTACTTTCTTCAACATTGTATTTTGAAGAAATATTTTTAATAGCTTGCTTTGTCCCATCTGTGAAATACACCCCACCTAAATCAAAAACTATAGTTTTAATATTATTTTCATTCATAATTATATTATATAAAGTCAATAAATATTAGACAAGCAATATCTTCACCATATTAAATATATTAGTATTTATATTAAAGCAATTAAGCGGATAGGTGCTTCTGTTCCGTCTTTAATCTTTATAGGAAGTACAAATACTTTTGCTCCTGTTTGAGGTAACTCTTTAGCATTTGCAATATTTTCTACTAAGTATTTATCATCACCTAAAATAATATGATGCACGGGGTAACCGTTTATTCCTGTATCTGCAGAAAGAGTATCTATGCCTATTCCTGCAATATTTCTTTCCACTAAAAGCTTTGCAGTATCTTCATGTATGCTAGGGAAAATATGATTATTTATATACTTTTCTGGTGTATCCCAGTATTTGTCCCAGCCTGTATAAAAAATCACAAATGTATTTGGTTTTATTTCACCATATTTTTCTTCAAACTTTAAAATAATATCAGGATTTACTATATATTTTTCATCTGCAACAGAACTTACATCGATAACAACGCAATCACAAACTAATTCTTCAACTAAAAGTTCTTCAACAGTTCGCCCACTGGGTACAACATGTGCTGGTGCATCTATATGGGTACCAACCCCACAAGGAGTAGAAATATCATGCTTACGAAAAATATCTGGTGGTATGCAATCATTATAGTCTAACGAAACATCTATCTTGTAACCACAATTACCATCCCAACCTGGTATACCAGAGTGAAGTGTGTGAGTAAGGTCAATAATTTTATATTCTTTATTCATATTTATAAAGTATATCAAACATGAAAGTTTTTATCCATTTCTGAAATGAAATATTCTCTTACTTCCCTATCTTGTATACACCCTCCTATATAACTCTTCTCCCAACCTCTACTTTTTAATTTATTGTTTATATATTCTCTGTCATCAAAAAGTTCACCTATATCTATAAGCACTATTTGTCCGTTATTATTCAAACCGTAATTCTTTGTAATATTAAAACCTTTTGCCACTATGCCAAAGTCCAACAGTTTTAAACTGAATTCTATGAACAAATCTACTATCTTTTTTCCTTCCTCCGTATTTGAATTCTTAAATACTTCATGTAAAGGAGTAACCTTATCTTGCTCGAAATCATACTTATTTACAAATTTTGGATTTGCAATCCACTCTTTGGGAATATTCTTTCTTTTCATTAATTCAAGCGAATCATCCATACTATCTTTCACTGTCTTTATAAAAGATGGAATATCATATAATGAATCTCTATTAAATGGAAAAGCGTCTATAAAAATAACAAAATATGCTTTCATCCATGAATGAAACTTTTTCAATACCCTACCATTCCCCAAATCATACGTTGTATACTGCCACCCTTGTCCAATTTTTTTCATAAAAATATTATAAATCAGTTTAATTCACTATAATCTATTGAAATATGATTTGCCTTATTTTATTTGAAAGTAATTCGATATATTCTTCAATATTATTTAGAATCATACCATTTTTTGAATGTTTTAACTTGCTCTTTATAATTTTTTAATCCATCAATTTCTATATATTTTTCTTTATTATTTGGAATTTCTATTTCATTATTCATTTTATGAATTACTGATAAATCAAGTGGCCTATAATATTTCTTCTTCTCTATATTTTTAATTTTTCCTCTTTTTATAACTCTTTTTTCAGCAATTTCTATTGGTGTTTTCAAATAAACTAATACATATCTTGCATTTGCATTAGTCGCAAACTTAAAATACTTCTGTCTTTGTATTACTTTATTTGTATTTGCATCAACTATAACACTGATATTTCTTTTAAGAAGTTCATTTACTAACCAATCAGCAATATTAAGAACCTTCTTGTGTTCTTCTTGAGAAAATACAGGTATATCAAACATTTCAGATCGGATTTTATCAAAACTTAAATGAAAAAAATTAAATTCATTTGATAAATGTTCCGAAAAGTACGTTTTCCCCGATCCTGGATATCCAAGCATTGTAATCAAAACTGGTTTCTTTTTCATCAATCAATTATATCAAAACTTTAAAATAATTAATAATACCATAAACAATTTATATTTGATTGTGTCAATATCAATATTTGAGATAATAAATACCATTAATGCGTATTAATGATAGAGGTCGATTAATAATAATTTTTTTAAAATATGACAAACAAAATAAAACTTATATTTCCAGTTTTAGCTTTAGGTCTTGTATTAAGTGGTACAGCATTTGCTGCAACAACTAGTACAACGACAGAAGAGAAAACAGAAATAAAAACTGGGACAACTGAGCCCAAAGAACTAAAAGGAAATACAATAGCAGCACAAACTGCCAAAAGTACCTGTATTACAGATGCTAAAACAACTAAAGCTACTGCTGTAAAACTAGCAAATGATACAGCTAAGCAAACAATTCTAGATGCTAAAATAGTAAAAGATACAGCAATTAAAACTGCAAAATCAAATACTGATAAAACTGCAAAAGCTGCCGCTATTAAATTAGCAAATGATACATATAAAAAAGCTGTGAATGATGCTAAATCAGCTCAATCAGCTTCAATCAAAACAGCGACAACTGTATACAAAAATGCAATTAAAACTTGCCCAGTAAAATAGATAACCTTTATTTATAAAAACCACCATCTGGTGGTTTTTATATTTATATAAATTTTTTGTTATAACTTTATTTGAATTTTAAACCAATATAAAGTCCCAAGAAAAATACTCCAACAAAAAGTATGATTGCTATAATTTGAGATAACTTTGTTACTTTATTCCATTCGATTTTCATGAATTTAATTATAACATTTAATATAAATATCAAATATTATATCTATTCTTATATATAATTCATTCTTTTAAATAATTCTACTGATGGAGGAGTAAGCTTTATCTTATTTAAATCTTTGAGATTAACCCATTGATATTCTACCAGATCAGACTTTAATTCAATTTTTATATCATCTGCAATCTTATCTTTAATAATAACTTTATATACATAAAAATTCATTTCAACTAAAACTTTTTCTCCAGTATCTTTTAGTACTTTCTCTGATTTTCCTTGCCCAATATCATCAACAAGTTCTATATCATACGATGAAATATCTATCCCTGTTTCTTCCTCTATCTCTCTAATTAAAGCTTCATCTTTGTTTTCTCCATCGTCTATTCCACCGCCTGGTATATGCCAACAATCTGGGTATGCTCCACCTTTTCTTATCATGCCTTGAAATATCTTTCTGTCTTTTGAAAATATAAGAGCTGAAACTATGTCTCTATGTATTGTTCTCATGGTGTGATTATAGCAAAATATGACTATAAAATCGAATTCGGGTGTTTTCCGTTATCGTGATTTTCGGTGTTATAAATTTAAGATTTTACACTTACTCAAAATACTTTTAATGAACTCATTTTTTGCTTTAGAATAAGCTTTTCTATCATTTTGATATTTAATAGATAACTTTTGTTTTAGATTATCATATTCTTTCAGGGCTTCGTTATTTTTTATTAGATAATCACGATATACCAGTGTTTCTTTGTATTTTATACTATCTATTTCCATAATGTGAATAAAATGAGTTATAAAACTTGGTTTATCTTCACCAAGATTGATTGGTACACCTCTTCTCATAAGGACTTCACCATCCGCATTATTTTCCTTTATTGAATAATATGGGAACTTTAATATTTTCTCTTTAATTTTGGCTATATTCTCTAAAGAATCAACCCCAATAGCAATATCAATTATTGGTTTTGCAGATAAGCCTACAACTGAAGTAGATCCTACATGTTCTATCGATAGAGCAATATCACCAAAAATTTTCTTCAAATCTTTTTTCTCTTTATTAAATTCTTCTTTCCATCCCGGATTATATTTTTCTATTCTAACGATACCCTTTTTAAGACCAATTACATTTTTCATAATTTCATTATAGCAAAACTAAATTGAAAATGCTGGCTGGGAGACTAGGACCGTGAGTACACTTATCTCGCCCTACGGTCGCGGGTACTTTTCTGGTTTTGGAAAAACACAGAAAAGTCTTTCGATTCCTAGACGCGAGTAATGCAGATTACTCGCTTCTCCCAGCCAAACCAAAAAAGACCACATTCGTGGCTTTTTTGGTTTGGCTGGGAGACTAGGAATCGAACCTAGATTAAAGGCTTCAAAGGCCTCTGTCCTACCGTTAGACGATCTCCCAATGTATATAAACGACTAAAAACTAGTTCCAAATAGAAACTTATATAAGAATACATTAAAAACATTAATTTTTCAACTGTTATAATGTATATTTAAAACTTCCAAAAATAGATAAAATATTACATCAATTAGAAGATTAATTATAAAACTCTAACATTAGTGCAAGATTGTAGTGAAGTTCGAAAACAATATTTAGATAAATAGAAAACCACTAGTAAGCAGTGGTTTTCCTACTGCTCAACTAGTGATTATATAGGTAACTCATTATCTTTTTTACAAAATATCACTTGTTTGTTTACTTCGATAATAAACTGTTCGCCTGTACCTACTTTCTCTTTTTCATCTGGTAAACATAAATTATATTTATTTTTACCTGTTTTTGAATAAAGCTTAACTGAGCCTCCTAAAGCTGCATCTAACTCATCAGGGAGAGCAAAAGTTTCGAATAACATTAAATCGCTAAATGGATAAGTACGCCCACAAACTTTAATCCACTCACCATATCTATTTATAAATCCTCTTTTACCCAATTCATCACTTAAGATAAATTCGGTTTGTAGGTAAGGACGTCTTTTACTGTAAGTTCTATGTGGCCATAAACTTATTAATTCTCGAGTGCTTACTTCTCCAAAGGTAACTTTACTAAACTTTAATACATATCGAGGAGGTTTAGTTGTTGTTGGTAATATTAACCCTTCATAACCACATAAATACTGAACAGGTATCATCCAAACGACGAGATCATTAATTTTAATAAATTCCGTTTTCATAATTAATTATTTTAAAAGTAAATGTTACATTTTTCTTTCACATTATATCTTTAGATATGTAAAGTCAATACTTTAAAATACTTCATAATTTAGACTCAAATCATAAAATTTGATAGAATAAATCTATGAAAAAAATATATCAAAATGAATCTTTGGAGTGGAGTAATATTTTCTTTTTAATTCCATTATTTATTTCAATATTTTATGGATTATATTTATATTCTGTAATAATCTTTATTGTTTTTATTGTATCTTTTGATTTTCATTTCTTTAATCAAGCAAAACAAGTTTATTATTTAGATATTACATTTTCTAGTATATTAATGCTTTCTAATCTAACCTTGCTTATTCTGGGTCACCTATTATTTCCTTATTATATATTAGCTATTATTTCTGCTTTAACTGCCCTTTACTTATATTTTAAAGAAAATAAAGAAAATTATTATTTAAATCATAGTTTGTGGCATTTCTTCTCAGCTATAGTTTGTATATTTTGTTTATTAACATATATTTCATATATACAATAGTCTATTTCTAAATAATGATTATATTGAGACAATATGGTATTATGTGTCTATAAACCTAATATAAATACAAATGACTACAATAATCGACGGCAGAAAATTAAGCAAAGAAATACTAGAAGAAACTAAAAAAGAGATACAGTCTCTGTCTTTTACTCCTGTATTCTGTGACATTCTTGTTGGAGATAATCCGGTATCACTACAATACGTAAATATGAAAAAACGTAAAGCAGAAGAACTTGGTATTAATTTCCATGAAGCATTCTTCCCTCCCGATATTTCAACAGAAGAATTAATAAAAGAAATACAGATCATAAATAAGATTCCAAACATGTGTGGAGTCATAGTCCAGCTTCCACTTCCAGAGAATTTAAATCAGCAAGAAATTCTGGATGCTGTCGACTCGAAGCTAGATGTAGACTGCTTAAGTACTAAAGCAAGTGATAATTTCTATAATGGAGATCTATCTTTAGGTTTCCCTACGGCTTTAGCTTGTATCGCAATACTTGACTCTGTAAATATAAATTTGAAAGGTAAGAAAATAGTCGTTGTAGGTTTTGGTAAATTAGTCGGCAAGCCTGTAGATGCACTACTTAGATTCAGAAATTTAGATGTAAATGTCATCAGAAGCAAAACAGAAAATAAAGAAAAGATACTTAAAGAAGCAGATATCATCATATCAGGTATGGGTAAAGGTAAATATATTAAAGGAGATATGATAAAAGACGGCGCAGTGATAATAGACGCAGGATCTTCTGAATCAAATGGAAATGTTATAGGAGATGTAGACTCCGAATCAGTAGATAATATCGCAGGCTATTTATCTCCTGTACCTGGAGGAGTAGGACCGATGACTGTGTGCATGCTTTTCTCAAATGTATTAAAAGTGGCTAAAAGCTTTACTAAATAAAACTGGCTAGACAATGTCTAGCCAGTTTTATTTATATATTTATTTATTTTTATTTTTTTGCAATCTTACTTGCCAAACCTGTATATGTAAGAGGAGTAAACTTTTTAAGTTCTGACTTTACTTTTGAAGAGACTTTTAGATTATCTATAAAAATTTGGAAATCATCCATCGTAACTTTCTTGCCACGAGTAAGCTCTTTTAAGGCTTCATATGGGATAGGATAATCCAAACTACGAAGGACTGTCTGTATCGCTTCTGCAACTACTTCAGAGTGGTCAAGTAAGTCTTCTTTTATCTTATTTTCATTTATAGAAATTTTACTAAGTCCTTTCAAGAGTGAAGTATACCCAAGATAAGAATGCCCAAAAGCTGTACCAAAAGCACGCTCGACAGTAGAGTCAGAGAGATCGCGTTGCAATCTTGAGATAGGTAGCTTGCGAGCAAAGAATTCAAATAAAGCATTCGCTATGCCTAAGTTCCCTTCACTATTCTCAAAATCTATCGGGTTTATCTTGTGAGGCATAGTAGAAGACCCGACTTCTCCACTTTTAGGTATTTGTATTATCCAATTGTCTGAGATATACCTCCACATATCTTGACTAAAATCCAGAAGGATACTATTCACCCTTTTAAGAGTATCAAAAACTTCTATATAACTATCATGAGTTTCTATCTGGGTAGTATACGAATTATTTACTAATTTTATAATTCTAGAATTACTACCTACTTTATTAAATTGATTAATAAAATTATTTGAAAACTTCATCCAATCAACTTTCGGATAAGCTGAAGTATGAGCACTCCAGTTCCCTGTCGCTCCATTCAACTTTGCTTCTATCTTTATACTTTTTAATTTAGATATCTGCTTTTCAAGTCTGACCTGGAATACTTTCATCTCTTTACCGAAAGTTGTAGGTGTAGCACTTTGTCCATGAGTTCGAGAAAGCATTGGTAAGTCACTATACTTTGTTGTAAACATTTTTAATATAATGATTATTCTCTCCACCTCAGGAATCATAACATTCTCAATACTATTAGAAAGAATTAATGCATAAGCTACATTATTTGTATCTTCAGAAGTTAAAGCAAAGTGCACCCACTCAAGACTACTCTTTAGTGTTGTACCTTTAAGCTCTTCTTTTATAAAATACTCGACTGCTTTTACATCGTGGTTCGTAACTTTTTCAAAATCTTTAATTTTAGTATATGAAATATCATCAAACTTTTCATATAAATCTTCAAGCAACTTTATCTCTCTCTGTGAGAATTTCTTTAAACTAGTTTTCCCTAAAAGAGATAATGATAAAAGATACTGACACTCCACCATAACTCTATACTTCATAAGTGCTTGCTCAGAAAAGTACGGAGCAAGTGCCCGTGTCTTTTCATAGTATCTTCCGTCGAGTGGATTTATAGCTTGCATATATTTATATATTCTCTAAATTCTTAGTAATTCTCTCTTGTATAGACTGGGTGAAATCATGCTCAAATTCTTTACCTGTGATAGTCTCATATATCTCTATATATCGACGGGAAAGCTCAGCGATAAGCTCAGGTGGAGCGACAGGTAAAACTTCGTCTTTATACGGATCACAATTATCTTTAAACCACATTCTCAAGAATTCTTTATCAAAATATTCAGGCTCAAGTCCTTGATCAAGTCTTGCTTGGTAGCTATCTGCTTTCCAGTATCTTGAAGAGTCAGGAGTGTGTATCTCATCTATCAGTATTAATTCTCCATTATCATCTAAGCCAAACTCATACTTAGTATCAACTAGGATAAGTCCTCTCTCTAAAGCAATCTTCTGCCCACGCAAGAAAAGCTCTTTTGCAACTTTCTCTACTTTTTCTATCATTTCTTTTGTCATCAAACCTTCTTCTACAATTTCTTTCGGAGAAAGAGTCCTGTCGTGTTCTTCAAACTTAGTAGAAGGAGTGAATACTGGTTCATCTAACTTTTGATTCTTCTTCATACCTTCAGGTAAAATGAAATTACCGAAATCTCTCTTCCCATCTTTATAATGAGTCCAAAGTGAAGTAGAAGTCACCCCTGTGATATAACCTCGTACGATAGCTTCGATAGGTAGTGGTGTACACTTCTTAGCTATTAAGACACTTGGATCAGGAACACTTATCACATGGTTCTTTACTATGTCTTTTGTATTTTCAAACCAGAAGGCACTGATAAGATTCAAAACTTCACCCTTGAAAGGCACATGTGCGATAATACGATCGAAAGAAGAGTGACGATCAGTGGAGATAAGGATAATCTTATCCGGCATGATATGTACATCTCTGACTTTACCAACTTTCTTTTCTCCTAAATGCTTAAAGTTTGTCTCTTTTAAAACATTATCTATATTCTCTTTGATTTTTTCTTTTTTCATATATTTATTTTAAAATTACTTTTTTCTGACCATTAATAATTTGCCCTATCTCAAATATTTTATAATTTGGATATTCATTTAATATTTCAACTATTTTATTCTGCTCACTTTTAGGCACTACTAATACCAAACCAATTCCCATATTAAAAACTCTATACATCTCTTCTTGTGAAATGCCACCGATTTCCTCTATTAAAGAAAATATAGGTAATACTGGCCAGGAATTAAGATTTATCTCTGCATCTAAATCTTTAGGAAGGACTCGAGGAATATTCTCTATGAAGCCACCACCTGTAATATGTGCGATACCATGAATATCAATATCATTTGAAAGCATTTCAAGTACAGGCATAGAGTAGTTCGTATGCACTTTCAGTAAAGATTCACCGACAGTTCCACCTAATTGAGGTAGGTCAGTATGCACATTATATCCACCAATTTCAAATAATACCTTGCGAGCAAGTGAAAAGCCGTTCGTGTGTAAACCACTCGAAGAAAAACCTAGGAGAATATCCCCTTCAATAATTTTCTCACCTGTAATAATCTTATCTTTCTCTACAACACCTGTAATGCACCCAGCTATATCATGCTCACCTAAAGCATAAGTCCCTGGCATCTCTGCTGTCTCTCCTCCTAAGAGTGAGACATTATTCTCTATACAAGCTTTACACATACCAGAAACCATAGCTTCCATAACGATAGGGTCAAGCTTGTCATGAGCTACATAGTCTAAAAATGTTAAAGACCTTGCTCCCATAGCAAGCAGATCATCACAACAGTGATTCACAATATCTTCTCCGACAGTATCGTACTTCTCCATCAGATGAGCGACAGAAAGCTTCGTACCCACTCCATCGATACTTTGTACTAAAACTGGATTTGTATAATTATTCAAAATTTCACCTATATCATAAAGCCCACCAAAACTTCCAATACCAGTAAGAACAGCTTTACTGTGAGTACTTGCTACATCTTTCTTAATACGACGAACAACTTCATTCCCTGCATCTATGTTCACTCCTGATTGTTTATATAGGTCACTCATAAATTATTTTTCTAAATATTTCTTATAACCAATTTCTAAAAGTTTTTCGCCTTTAACTTTTATTTCATTATGCATTTTTTGTTTGTAAGCTATAAGTTTCTTTTCTAGATTTTTATCATTTGTAGCTAGTATTTGGATAGCCAGTAATCCTGCATTCTTTGCTCCGTTTATACCTACCGTCGCTACTGGAATTCCGGGTGGCATCTGAGAAGTCGAAAGAAGTGAATCAAGCCCATCTAAAGTCTTGGCTTTTACAGGTACTCCGATAATTGGCAAAGTAGTAAATGATGCTACAACTCCTGCTAAGTGAGCCGCACCTCCTGCCCCAGCAATGATAACTTTTATACCTTTACCTTTAGCACTTTCTACAAAACTATGAACTAGTAAAGGAGACCTGTGAGCAGATGCTACAGTCATCTCATAACCAACACCAAACTCCTCAAGTATTAATGCAGATTCTGACATTACAGCCAGATCAGAATCTGAGCCCATAACTATCCCCACACTAACTTTTTGTACTTTTTTAGTCATACCTGTATTTTACTACTATTTAGATAATAAACAATAATTAATGCTTAAAGTGTCTGTAGCCTGTTGTGACCATTGCCATACCGAGTTTATCTGCCATATCAATAGAATCCTGATCATTCTTTGAACCCCCTGGCTGTATCACTGCTTTTATGCCAACACTTCCTGCAAGTTCTACACAATCAGAAAATGGGAAAAATGCTTCTGAAGAAAGTACAGCACCCTCAAGTGAAAAGCCAAATTTATTTGCTTTATCTATCGCTTGCTTGAGTGAATCAATTCGAGAAGTCTGACCACAGCCCATAGATAGAAGTGTGCCATCTTTCACTAAGGCTATAGAGTTTGATTTCAAATGCTTTGTCGCTATACAAGCTATAAATAAATCTTTCTTTTCATTTTTTGTAGGTTCTACTTTTGTAACTGTCGTAAAATCTTTTATATCTTCTATGTGAGTATCTTTATCTTGGACGAGCATACCAGTAAAGCAACTCCTCATCTGCCTACTTGGTAATACAGGATTATTCCATTTCAAAATTCTACAATTCTTTTTCTCCATTAAGATATTTAATGCTTCATCTGTGAAGTCAGGAGCTATGATAACTTCTACGAAAAGATTCTGCTCTTTTATAAGTGAAGCTATATCTTCACCTACTTTTCTATTCGAAGCAAGTATTCCACCAAAAGCAGAAAGTGGGTCAGCATTATAAGCAGACTTGTATGCTTCAAAAAGTTGCCCTTCTTCTTTTATAGATAGACCACATGCATTCATATGCTTGATAATTGCAAAAGCTGGACTGGAAAAATCATTCACGATAGCGATAGCAGACTCAGTATCTATAAGATTATTATATGAAAGTTCTTTACCATGAAGCTGAGTGAAACTCTCTTCTAATTTACCGATGAATTCGCCTTTCTGGTGAGGGTTCTCTCCATAGCGAAGAGTTACTCCTTCGAAGTATCCATATATAGCTCTATCATAAGTATTCGTAATTTTGAATGCATCCCCTGCAAAACTTTTACGCTCTTCTTCTGTCGTCTCACTGCCAACCTTGAGTATACTTAGCAGTTTACTGTATTGATCCTTCGAGGGTATAACTGCTACATCTTTAAAGTTCTTTGCTGCTGCTCTGATAAGAGAAATACCACCGATATCTATCTTCTCTATAATCTCTTCTTCATTTGCTCCTGATAGAAGAGTCTCTTCAAATGGATACAAGTCTACTATTACTAAATCAATATCTTTAATATTATATTTTTCTTTTTCTAATTTATCACTTTCATTCTCTCTGCGGTTTAATATCCCTCCAAAAATATGAGGCTCAAGAGTTTTAACTCTACCTCCAAAAATAGACGGGAAATTCGTAATAGATTCTACTTCCACTACAGGTACGCCAAGCTTACGGATAAACTCTGCGGTTCCTCCTGTCGAAACTATTTCTATATCATGCTTATCTAGCAACTTCACTATCTCATCTAATCCATCCTTACTATAAACTGAAACGAGAGCTCTTTTTATTTTTTTATTCATCCTTCTATAAAAAACGAAACAAATTATTTTATGAAATATGTCTGATTCAGGAGAATCACCTACTGGGTGGCTTCTGCTATCCCTCGTCCGAGGACTTTTTTCAGAATATAATTTGTGTAGTTTTGTAATTAATAATCTTTAATAATAAATATTTACTACTCAAACTCCGTTGTTGCTGGAGGCTTCGGTGTCATATCGAAAAATACACGGACAATATCTTTGTGTTTTGTTAGAGCATTTGTAATTTCATTTACTATTTCTTCTTTAAAATAATAACCCTTGGCAGTCATGAAATCCACCGTCTGCACAGCCCTCACTGCAAGTGAATAACCGTAAACTCTTTCATCCCCTTTTACTCCCACTGAATTCACACCAAGAAGAGCCACGACAAGCTGAGATATCTCCTTTTCAGTTTTATATTTTTTAATTATGTCAGCTACAGTTTTATCTGCTTGGCGGACAAGTTCTAGTCTTTCAAGAGATACAGGAGTACCGACAATTCTTAGGTATAATCCAGGACCTGGGAAAGGATTCCTCTCATATATGGAAGAAGGCAAATTCATACTACGAGCAAGCTCTCTGACTTCGTATTTGAATAAATTCCTAAGTGGATGCAAATCTTCTACTTCAAAAGAAAGTCCTACATTGTGATGCGTTTTAATCATTACAGACTCTCCAGCTTTACCACTTTCTATTATATCTGTAGCAAGAGTTCCTTGGACTATGAATGAAGCATTATACTTTTTTATTTGCTCTTCAAATATTCTTTTATAAACATTACGGAATTCTCCTCTTTTATCTTCACCATCAATAGTCTTACTGATATTTTCTATAAATTCGTCCTTTGCATCAATAATAAATAAATTCTCTACTCCTGCACTTTTCACATTTATTTTCAATTCTTCTAGTTCTCCCTCCCTTAGTCCTCCTGTATCTATAGCTACACAAATAAGCCTCTCTTTTAAAACAGGTACGAGTATACTTGCTAAAGTTGTAGAGTCTACTCCACCTGAGACTCCAAGGATGACATTCTGCACTATACCTGTCTCTTTTGTTTTATTATTGAGTATCTCTTTCACTTCATTCTGGATAGAAAATATCAAGTCGGTCGCACTCCAATCTTTCACACAAGAAGCAAGGTCTAAGAAATTCTGCAGTATCTTTTTGCCTTCTTTTGTATCTGTAACTTCAGGATGAAATTGTATACCCATTATATGATTCTCTTTGTCTGTCATCGCAGATATACCTGATGAACTTGCAATAGGGGAAAAACCAACAGGCAGGCTAACCACAGTATCACCATGACTTGCCCATACTTCTGTCTTTTCAGGAATACCTTTGAATAGTGGATGTTTTGTATCTAAAGTTACTTCTGCTGGTCCATATTCGCGATTGGAAAGTGGCCTCTCCACTTCTCCACCCATTTTATATGCGAGAAGTTGCATACCGTAGCAAATTCCTAAAATTAAATATTTATTTTCTTTGACTGAAATATCAAGAGATGAAGGTAGATCTGGAGCGTCTTCATTGTGGACGCTATAGTTGCTACCTGAAAGGATAATTGCTTTAGGGGTATTGGAAGCTAGCCATTTATCTACCTTTTTTGGCGGGAGGATAATACTTCTTACTCCAAGCTCACGGAGAATTCTACCTATAATAAGAGTGTATTGTGAACCATAATCAATAATAAGTATTTGTATATTATTCATAGACTTATAGTATATTAAAATTGAAAATAATAAAAGTAGATAAAATACATTTTAGATATATTAAAAATAACCTAAACCATCCGAGGATGATTTAGGTTATTACTTTCAAGCCTATTCTTGCTCTGGCTATCCTATTCGAATACCTGTGTATTATCTCCATTTTTTCTGGAAGAATAAGAATTCTGACATCGTTGTCAGCAATATTTTTATATTCCTCCAATCCTAAATGTTTTAAAACAATCTCCCATTCGGAAGATAATTCTATTTTTGAAATAGTTTTATTCATAAGCAAAAATTATTTTTAAACAACAAAAAATATCCTACATAGATTACCATAATAAATTTATTTTTCAAATAATTATCCTACTTTTATAAATACCCTCTTATATGCTAATATGTGAGTATATTATGACTACAAAAAATATGAAAAATTTTGAAGAAGGTTTTACTTATGATGATGTTTTACTTGTGCCTTTGTATTCAGAAGTTCTACCAAGAGAGGTAGATATAACTTCACAATTTACAAGGAATATTAAACTTAATATTCCTATTGTTTCTGCTGCTATGGATACTGTGACAGAAAGTACAATGGCAATAGCAATGGCAAAAGAAGGGGGTATCGGTATTATTCATAAGAATATGAGTATAGAAGGGCAGGCTGAAGAGGTACACAAAGTGAAAAGGTCAGAAAGTGGAATGATACCTGATCCGATAATTTTGAATGAAGAAGCATTACTCAAAGAAGCTGTAGTTTTGATGAATAAGAATAAAATTGGTGGTATTCCGATTGTAGATAAAGATATGAAGCTTAAAGGAATTCTTACAAATCGTGATATACGATTCCAGAAGGATTTAAATCTTTGCGTTTCTGAAGTTATGACTAAAGAGAATCTTATAACAGGAAATATAAATACAAATCTAAAAGAAGCTGAAAAGATACTGACAAAATACAAAGTCGAGAAGTTGCCCCTTGTAGACAAGACGAATAAGCTTATCGGTCTCATAACTTACAAAGATATTATGAAAGTTAAATCTCGCCCTAAATCTTCAAGAGATAATTTAGGTAGATTGCGTGTCGGAGCAGCAGTTGGTATAACACACGATACAATTGAAAGAGTGAAAGCTTTGTATAAGAATGGTGTAGATGTCGTAGTTGTAGATACTGCACACGGACATTCAAAAGGAGTTATCGATATGGTAAAGAAAATTAAAAAAGAATTACCAAAGCTCGAAATCATCGCTGGGAATATAGCTACTGGTGAAGGAGCGAAAGCTTTAGTCAAAGCTGGAGTAGATGGAGTCAAAGTTGGTATCGGTCCTGGGTCTATCTGTACGACTCGTATAGTTGCAGGCGTTGGGTATCCACAATTCTCTGCTGTATATGAAGTAGCGAAAGCCATAAAAGGAACAGGTGTGCCAATTATTGCAGATGGTGGAATACACAATACTGGAGATATACCGAAAGCTATAGCAGCAGGAGCAAATACTATTATGGCAGGTTCACTTTTTGCTGGAGTTGAAGAATCTCCAAGTGAGACAGTCATATATGAAGGTAGAAAATATAAAACTTATCGTGGTATGGGTTCTGTCGAAGCGATGAAAGATGGATCTAAGGATAGATATTTCCAAGATATGGAAGAAGATATCAAGAAGCTTGTCCCTGAAGGTATAGTTGGAAGAGTACCATTCAAAGGAGAACTTTCAGAAGTTATCTATCAGCTTGTGGGTGGACTTAGAGCTGGGATGGGTTACTGCGGCTCGAAAGATATCAAGACTCTTCAATCTAAAGCAAAGTTTGTAAGAATTACACAACTTGGTGTTAAAGAAAGTCACCCACACGATGTTTTTATTACTAAAGAATCTCCTAATTATAATTTAGGAAAATAATAAATATTTTTATATATGCAAAATAATAAAAAAGGATTTGTTGATGTTTTAGTAGGGCTTCAATGGGGGGATGAAGGTAAAGGCAAGAATATCGATGAACTTCTCTCTAACGGTGTTTATAGTGGAGTGGCTCGCTTCCAAGGAGGAGCAAATGCAGGACACACTATCAAGTCAGGAGGTATCACTTTCATCGGCCATATAGTCCCATCTGGTTGTTTACAAAATGATGTAGAACTTTATATAGGTAATGGTGTCGTTGTAGATGTCATATCTTTAATAAAAGAAATCAAAGAACTTAAGAGTTTAGGTTTTGACGTAGCTCCTCGTCTATATATTTCAAATCGTGCCAAGTTAGTCTCATACATGCATCCATTCATAGACCAAGCAGAAGAATTCTATAGAAGTAAGAATGGAGAGAAGATTGGTACAACATCTCGTGGTATAGGACCTGCTTATAGTGACTCTCGAGCAAGAAAGGGGCTTCTAGTCGGTGATGTTATGATGCCTGACTTTGACCAAAAAGAAAAAGAATTATCCGAATTACATATGAATATACTTCATATGTATAAAGAAGTTTCTGGTTTTGAAATTCAAGAAGATAAAATAAAAGAGATGAAAGAAAAGTGGCAGGAAGCTATAAACGAGCTTAAACAGTTACAGATTTGCGATCTTTCTTTCTTGGTGCAGAAAAGATTAGAAGAAGGTAAGAATATATTAGCAGAAGGTGCACAAGGCATAATGCTTGATATAGACTTTGGTGATTATCCGAATGTCACTAGCTCCAACACACTGCCTGCAAATATTTGTCTTGGTTTAGGTATACCTCATACAACTATAAGGAATGTATATGGTGTCATAAAAGCTTACACAACCAAAGTGGGAGGTGGAGACTTCCCTTCTAGAATCAAAGACACTACAGTAGAGAAACTCTTTCAAGATACAGGACACGAGTTCGGAGCAACTACTGGACGACCTCGTATGTGTGGATGGCTTGATCTATTCGCTCTTCGTTATGCTATTAAACTTTCAGGTGCAAATAAAATTTTCATAAATAAAGCCGACATTTGTCCGACTGATAATATCGAAGTAGTTACAAATTATGAGATAGATAACAAAGTTATCGAAGAATTCCCTCTTCGTCTGAAACTTGTCACAAATGTAAAATCTGAAAAGCTTGCTGGCTGGGGTAATGCAAACTATGGTGTAAATGATAAGAGTAATGTCTCACCTGAGCTTTCTGTATACTTAAAATACATAGAGGATAAATTTAAAGACTTAGATGTAAATATCGTATCCGTCGGTACAGGTCCAGACAGAGAACATACGATAAATTGGGAGAAATAGTTTATTTAAATATCAAAGCAAATACTATTCCCAATAGCTATCCATTATCTAATACCAAAAATCATACTTTTAAAAAAGTATGATTTTTGGTATATGAAATATAGCTATTTTCAGTCTTGACAAAGACACCCCAATATGCTATACTATGTGGGTAGTAAGTTCTTTAACAAAATTTTCATGGTTATTATAGAGTATAAAGCACTTTGGACGGAATAGAAATATTGTTTCCAGTGTGCTTTATTATTCTATTAATTATTTATTTAAACAATTTAAATTTTTTAAACCATGAAAACTATTATTATTTTTTTATTAATTACCGCTTTGGGTTGTAGCCGTTCAAACAAATATCAACCTTTTGGTGAAAATTATGTTGGATATGAGGGAAAAATTTTTGTTCGAATCATAAATAATGATTCAGTTATTACAAAAAGGGCAACTCAATTTGACACAATAAAAAGCGTTGATAAATCAATATACTTTTTGGCAGAACAAACAACAATATCAACAGCAAAAAAGAATCGCCAAATTCCAATAATTACAAAAGTAATAGATTGGAGGTTGTATTCAATTAAAACTTCCGATAATATATTATCTTTGGTGCCAAATAAAAAATATATTATTGCAAAAACAAATGATGGAGAAGCTGATTTTTGTAGAGACACAAATGGTAATATTATTGTTATAGCCTATCGTTTAAATTATGAAACAATAGCCCCATCTAAAAGAAAAAACATCAGCGAAATAAAGAATAAAATTTTCACTGAAGGAAGTGAATTTATTAAAAAAATAATTCCAATGATAAATGATGTGCGCAAAGAAAGAGATGTGACAATAAATGATTGGACATTATTTTAATAATCGTGTAATTCCCTGACAAAAAAGGAAAGACCTTGTTTGTACAGGGAATTTCTTTTTCCAATTTTGTAGTTTATTTAAATATTTTATAACTTATTTCTTTCTAAAGTCTTCTTTCCTATATCTTTTCTAAAATACATTCCTTCAAATGATATCTTTTCAATAGCTTTATATGCACGAGCTAGAGCTTCTTCTAAATTCGCTCCTACTGCACTCACTCCTAAGATTCGTCCGCCGTTAGTGACTAAGTTATGATCACTATCATACTTCGTTCCTGCTTGAAAAATGACAATACTATCATCATTCATTTCTTTAACACCAGAAATTATTTTACCTTTTTCATAATTCTCTGGGTAGCCACCTGAAGCCAAGACTACAGTACAAGCAGACATATCCTTCCAATTTATTTTAATTTGATCAAGATTCCCTTCTACACAAGCATTTACTATATCGTACAAGTCAGTATCTAAAAGTCTCATATAAGTCTGTGTTTCTGGATCACCAAAGCGGGCATTATACTCAAGAATTTTAGGACCATCTGGTGTTAGCATCAAGCCAGGGTATAATACTCCCGAGAAAGTATTCCCATCTTCCCTCATAGATTCTAGTGTGGGTTTGATAATACTCTCCTTAATACTTTTTATAAGTCCACTTTCCACAAATGGTATTGGAGCGATAGTGCCCATACCTCCTGTATTATTTCCTGTATCATCTTCCCCTACTTTCTTGTGATCTTGTGATACCGGAAAGATAGAATAACTTTTCCCATCTGTAAATACATGAGTAGATATCTCAGGGCCAGTGAGGAATTCTTCTATGACCACTTCACTACCTGCTTCCCCAAAACTTTTCTTTAGTAGAATATTCTCAAGTATAGTATCTGCTTCAGACAAACTTTCACATATGAAAACTCCTTTACCTAAGGCAAGTCCACTCACTTTGATAACTACTGGTAAGCTATGGTTTTTAAAATATTCTTTTGCTTTATCATAATTACTAAAAACTTCAAACTTTGCTGTTGGTAAATTGTGTCTGCTCATAAAGTTCTTGGAAAATGCTTTCGATGACTCTATCTGACTAGCATTTTTTGATGGGCCGAATATTTTTAAATTTTCTTTTTTAAATTCATCGACTATACCTAAAGCAAGTGGATCGTCAGGTATCGCTAAGGTCATATCTATCTTTTCTTTTTTCACAAAGTCTATCAGGCCTTTTATATCTGTCGCTTTTATATCTACATTTATACCTAATTCTAAAGTTCCACCATTCCCCGGAGCAAAGAAAAGCTCACCAACCTTTTCTGATTGTTTCAATTTCCACCCAATAGAATGCTCCCTTCCACCACTACCTATTATTAAAATTTTTTGTTTATTTTCTTGCATATATTATTTTTATTTTTAACCATTCGGATAAAGTTTGATAGCTTCTAATTTTGACTCTTCTAGTAGATCTTCCTCCCCTTTTAACACAAGAGGATTTTCTCTTTTATATTCTACCACCTTTTTATTTGCGAAATCTCGTAATGCTTCTATCTGCACTTCATACTCTGCTAGTAGAACTCTCTTTTGTAGAATCTCTGGCGTATCACCACTCTCTATCGGTACTTTTTTCCTTTTTACTATTGCACCTTCATCAAACTTTGTAGTTACTCTGTGAGCAGTGGCTTCAGTCCAGTAATCTCTTTTAACTTTATTCACAAAAGATAACCGAGCAGCATGCACCCTCATACCATACATACCTACCCCACCGAAATCAAGTCTCCCTGTATCAAGTGGGCCAGGATGCTGATTTACAATCATACCTTCAAAGGTATCTATGACATTCTTGGGGGTCATCACTAGCCAACCGTACTGACCAATGAAGTCCACTTTCCTTTTCTTTGCTTCTTGTATAATCTTTTCTCCAAAACTCTCTCTTGTATTAAAATCTTTTGGATTAATAACTATTATATCCTCATCTTTTATCCCTAGTAGTCTTGCTTTCTCTATGCCTCCTATATTTTCTTTACTAGCAATAACTAACACTGGAAAAACATCTGGAAGTGATCCACTTTGACAAGCTTTAATGATTGCTTCCATCGTTGTCCCCCCACCTGAAATTAATAATGCTATTCTCATAATTAATCTTTAAACTTTAAGCTATCATACTTGATATCTTTCTCGTGATCATATATGGGTAAAGGATACTCACCATTGAATGCTGATAAGCAAAACTTTTCTTTGGGTATACCTGTCGCTTCTACCATCCCATCTATAGAAAGGAAAGACAACGAAGTAGCTCCTATATACTCACAAGTTTCTTTTATAGTTTTCTGTGATGATATCAGATTCTCTTGCTTGGGTGTGTCGATACCATAAAAGTCTGGGAATTTCACAGGAGCAGAACAGACAAGAAAGTGGACTTCTTTTGCTCCAGCTTCAAAGAACATTTTCACTATCTGTTTTGATGTATTACCGCGGACTATCGAATCATCTATGATTCCTATACTCTTACCAGCGACTAAACTTTTAAGAACAGTCAATTTCATTTTAATTTTCTGCTCACGATTTGCTTGAGTAGGTTCGATAAAAGTCCGATTAATATATCTATTCTTATTCAAAGCCATTTCGAAAGGGATACCAGATGCTTGTGAGTAACCAATAGCAGAAGGAATAGCGGTTTCAGGTACTGGGACTATCACATCGATCTTGGATTTATTCTTCATTTTAGAATTTTCTCTATATAATATTTTTCCGAAGTTCTTACGAACTTCATATACATACTGTCCAAGTATCTGACAATCATGACGTGAGAAATATACGAATTCAAATATATCAAACTTGGGATCTACCTTTGCTAAAATTTTACTTTTAATTCCACTCTTACTTATCGTTACCATTTCTCCAGGAAGTATCTCTCTTAAGAAATGAGAACCTACAGTTCGAAGACCACAAGTCTCAGAAGCCACTGCCACTTCTTTCCCATTCTTACCCATTACAAGCGGACGTATGCCTCGAGGATCCCTGATAGCTACTAGCTCATCCTTCGATAAAGCTACGCAAGAGAATGCTCCTGTAAAAAGTGGGTACGCTTTCTCTATAGATTTGGATAATGATAAACCATTATCTACATAGTACCCTATAGCTTTAGCCATAAGCTCTGAGTCGGAATTATCTTTAAAATATACTTTTTTACTTTTCAAGAAAGTTTCTAAATCTTTTGTATTTGGTAAATTCCCATTATGTGCAAAAGCGATATTGTTACTGACTACTATAGGTTGTGCATGTTTTGATCCTGTGCCACGTGAAGTAGAGTAGCGATTATGTCCGATAGCGGCAAAACCCAAAAGACTATCCATAATCTTTTCATTATATACTTGACTTACTAACCCAGTCCCCTTATGGCAATACATCTGTTTCCCATCTGTAGAGACTATACCTGTCTGCTCTTGTCCTCTATGTTGTAAAGCAAATAAACCAAAGTAAGCCTGACGAGAAGCTATACTAGGAGCATTAAAAATACCAAAAACTGCACACTTTTCGTTTAAATCTTTCATCTTTTAAAATAATTAATTGCGTTTTTAAATAAAATAATTCCATCTCCTTCCTTTTTTATTATACCTTTTATTTTCTTATCTTGCCAAAGTGGTGAATGGTGGAAGAATTGTGCCCTCTCAGGATGTGGCATCATACCCAATACTCGCCCATTCTTACTTAAAACAGAAGCGATATCAAACTTTGCTCCATTAGGATTTGCTTCAAGATTTTGGAATTTACAAATATCACCTTTTGTATAAGTGAAAGCAATCTGCTTATTCTTTTGCATATCTTTATACTCTTTTGAAGTTATCAAATATTTACCTTCGCCATGAGCTATAGGTAAAGAAATGCTTTTTATACCACTTAGCCATGGACTCTTCCCTTCACACTTCAGATCTACCCACCTATCTATATACTGACCATTCTTATTATGTGTCAAAGCTCCTGGTAAAATACTCATAGAAGTCAAAATCTGGAAACCATTACAAATACCTATAACTAAAGTATCTCGAGAAAGGAATTCTTGTAATTCCTTTGCCAAATGATTCTTAAACTTATTCGCATAAGCTTTACCACTACCTGTATCATCCCCATAAGAAAATCCTCCAGGGAAAACGAGTATTTGATACTGTGACAGCATTTCTGGTTTTAAAATAAGATCATTTATATGCACTATGTGTGCATCTCCTCCTACACTATCAAAAGCAAACTTCGTTTCTTCTTCACAATTTAGCCCATATCCTGACATTATTATAACTTTAGGTTTTTTCATTTTATTTTCTTTTAATTATTTTATCGACTTTATTAAATACTTAATTATTAATTCTTATTTAATACACCTCCTGCTGATAACACTTCTCACAGTATACTATCTCCGGTCTATCTGGAGAATACGAAGTCTCAAAGGTATTAGTACAACCTTCTTTCATACAGGATCTATGCCAGAGTTTACGAGGAGGACGAAGAGATATTCTTTCCAAGTAGCGACAGTTTGGACATTTTCTTGGTATTGATATATTCAATTTTTTATATATTTCTAATTCTTGGTCTACTATATTAAAGTTTCTATCACAAGATATACATCTTAATATTTCTTTAGTTATATCATTATTTATATCTAAAATTGAGTCTGGTAAATCATTTGTCTGAATAGTCTCTTCTCCCTTTCGAATTTTTATATCATCTTGCCAATTGAAGTTATTTTTAACTGCTTCTTCTTTTATTATTGGCATATATACTTGTCCTTGAGTTTCATTATAACCAAATGGAGATAATGAAGAAGGAAAAAATTCCCCATATTCACCAGTTTTCTTCATATATTCTATAATTTTTTCTTTTAATTCGATATATTCTTCTTTGGAATATTGTTTATTTAAAATACAATAATTAGACTTTTTTAAGCCTATACAACCAAATAAATATTGAGAATTATGCACACAATCACAATATTCAATAAATGAGTTATCGTAACTTAGGTGTGAAAATTTTATATTTGAAGAATTTGTAATGGCATGTGATTCATAGATAAGTTCAGAAATTCCAATACCTGTATTATGTGCATCCATTATTTCTTTTCCAATAACAACTATAGAATTTCTTACTTCTTCAGAATCAAAAGTATCATATACATTTTTGCAATTTTTTGAATTAGCAATAACATCACCAGTTACATTTATTGCTGATATAATTTGAGCATATTTATGAATAGCCTTTTCCCTAATATTTGTAAACCAAAATAATTTTAATTCTTCTCTGGTCTTAAATGAATCTAATTTTAATTTATTAATTCTGTCTAAATATTCGTCTTTAGTTAATTGTTCATTTTTAAAAACATATCTCTTATTTCTTAAATTATATGATAAAAAACAATTTTGACAGTTAATACAGTCAAAACAGAAATAAGAATCAATAGAATTTTTAACTAATAAACAATACTGACAATTATAACATCCATTTGAAGAGACACATTCGTAAAGCATAACACCTCCGTCTGTACACATATTGCAATCAATAGAGTCTTTTATTTTACTCCAACATTGACTAAGATGAAGAGAGTTCTCACAATCAAAACATTCATAAGATAAAAAAAGATTCTTATTGTCACCAGAATGATTTGTATAATCAGAGTTAACTGAATTTTTATTTAAAAGAGCGAGTCTAGGAACTTTCAATTGTAATTCCTTAAATTGAACAAAAAAAGATTTAGTAAAATCAAATTCAAGTCCAAATGACTTTTCATCCCAATCATCACCCCACCAACAAGATTGACAATAAACTTTGTAAGGGGAATCTGGGTGATACATTGTAATAGTTGATTTATCACATAAATCACAATTTCTTCTATATAAATTCCTTTCATTTCTCCACGCATATTTTCTTTGATTTCTACAATCTAAACAAAATGTTGGTTCAGGGACTTGTATTCTTTCGTAGAATAAGAAATCCTCAGGCTCGATAGTGAAGTCTTTTTTACAATTCTGACATATTTTGTTTTCGGATTTATGTTCCATCATTAATTATTAATTATTTAATACACCTCCTGTTGATAACACTTCTCACAGTATACTATCTCAGGATGGTCGGGAGAATATGAAGTCTCAAAAGTATTAGTACAACCTTCTTTCATACAGGATCTATGCCAGAGTTTCATAGGATTACGTTTGGATACTCTTTTGTAATGCCTTTCATTTGGGTGAATTCTTGGGAGAGGTACGTTTAACTGTCTCAGTATTCTTAATTCTGATTCGCAGATACGATAAGGTCTACCAGTTTCTTTGTCTTCAATAATTTCATTTAAAATACTATCATCGACATCTTTAATATTATCTGGAATCTCAGAATACTTTTTTGTTATCTCATGTTTATTTATTTTTATTTCTGTCCAATTTAACCCTTTTTCTCTAGCCTGCTTTTCAGTCAAAGGAAAATAGCTAAATGCAAGAGTTTCATTATATCCAAAAAATGATAATTCACTAGGGAAAAATTCCCCATATTTATATATTCTGCCAATAGAGTCTATGTATGGCATATCATTCATATGTTGTTTTATTTTAGGAATTAGTTCTTCATATTCTTCTTTTGTATATTGTTTATTTAAAATACAATATCTTTTATGTTTTAAACCAATACATCCAAATAAATCATCATTGGGTGAAACAATGTGATATGAGTATTCTATATTTGACGCTTGTGCCCAACAATCAATAGAAAATTTAATCATAGTTTCATTATCACCTGCTCCCATACAATCATAAACAAATCTAGCATTACCACCCCATTGTGTCATATCGTATGAATCACGAGTTGTTTTCAAAAAACAAAATTGGCAATTCTTACAATCTTCAAGACCCAATGATTCAAAACAATTTAATGTATTTTTTGATTCATAAATATAATTTCCAGAGATATTCATATTTTTTGTTCCTTCCATAAATTTCTTTGGATATTTTAAATTCTCTTTTTCATATTTATTTATTAAGACTAAAACGTCTTTTTCTGATCCAGAATTATACTCATTAATTTTATTCTGATAATTTTCTTTTGATAATTCTTCATTAAAAAAACAATACGACTTATTCCTCAAGTTAAAACAACCAAAGCAATTACTACAACCTTTTAAATTTTTAGAAAATGAAACATTAAAACAATCTTCGCAGTCTATACTGTAAATAACTCTACTACATTTACGTACATTCACACACTCAAAACAAAATTCAGATTTATCACACATATATGTATCTAAACAATTATTACTATTTGAGGTATATGTTGTATAAGTACAATCTTCACAATACTCTGTATTTGTAACCATAAAACAATTACGATTATACGTCCCCATCATTGTATAATCACTATTTATTAAAGTTGTATATTGACTTTGGAGTGAAAATTGTGGAACTCTTCTCATCAACATCTTAAATTGTTCAAAAAATGGTTTTGTAAAATCATAATCTTTCCCATAGTCTATAGCATCCCAATTGTCAGCCCACCAAGCTTTTGGAGAATACACAGGGACTTCTACTTCTTCAGAAAATAATGACACGCAGTTCTCTTCTGTTTTATCACATTTTCTAATATGAAAATTTCTATCATTTAAAAAACTCATTCGTCTAATTATTCGACATTCTGGACAAAATGTAGGTGCAGGGACTTGTATTCTTTCATAGAACAAAAAATCCTCAGGCTCGATTATGAAGTCTTTCTTGCAGTTCTGACACCCTAATACTAATTTTTTGTATTCTTTATCCATATTTATCTGTGTAATTATATATTAATCATTATGTTACTTAATCAAAAAATTAGTACGGGCAAGTTTGTTTGTTTCAGGTTTGTATTCCATATTAATATACTTCCTGTTGATAACACTTCTCACAATACACAATCTCAGGTCTATCTGGAGAATAAGAAGTCTCAAAGGTATTAATACAACCTTCTTTCATACAGGATCTATGCCAGAGTTTCATAGGATTACGTTGTAATAGTCTCTCATAGTGTCTACAGTTAGGACAGAGACGTGGGATAGGTAG
>Ga0209083_1000388_pt1 | contig 66706 bp, 64 predicted proteins | sample AM7aDNAmetaG_FD_184132 | JGI IMG/M metagenome (GOLD analysis project Ga0209083, IMG submission 184132) | Freshwater microbial communities from Finland to study Microbial Dark Matter (Phase II) - AM7a DNA metaG (SPAdes) (version 3) | ecosystem: Environmental > Aquatic > Freshwater > Lake ... | reverse complement strand
TTTTTTAATCGTATTCCTTTTGGATGGGTTTATAGGTTTTTTGTGAGAGCAACGGCCACAAAGAATTTGTTGTTCCCCAAATGAAAATGCAATGTCAGCTTTTAAACAGCTTCAATTTGAACAGATGATAGAGAATGAATAGCAGGCTATTCTGGCGACTTTTAAGTGATGAAACGTCCCATGCCTTCTCCGGAGCTCTATCAACGCTGAATTTCTGTTGTCTCAATTTTGAGACAGTGTTCCACATTTGCATAGAGAGAAGAGATGTTGGCAACAAAATGAGACAATATGCCGCTCAGTGCGTTTTCTTGCTTTTCGAACTCACATTATTTCTAAGTCGTTGTTTTAAAGTGAGATATATGCTATGAGAAGCGAAATTTATATGTTTTTGGCACGGGAGTTGTTTCTTTATCTATGAAACCTCTCACGCCAGTGAGATTTGTCAGGTGTAATGGGGGACACCTGACTATGAAAAAAGCGGCTTTACAGCCGCTTTTCTCATTTATAGAATTATATCAACAACGTTTCAGACTTCAAGCTAAAATAGAAGCAAGGCTTTTGCAGTTTTCCTCAACAATGGCAGCCGATTGCTGGAGTGCCTGAAGTTCTGTCGAAGAGAGCTTGATTTCAAGAATCTGTTCGACGCCGTTTTTTCCGAGTTTAACCGGGACCCCACAGAAAACATTCTTGATGCCATACTGACCCTCAAGAAGGGTTGTGCAGGGGATAATGCGTTTGCGGTCTTTAACGATAGCCTCAATCATCTCTACAGCAGAAGCTGCAGGTGCATAGAATGCAGAGCCGGTTTTCAGATGGTTGACAATTTCAATACCTCCGTTTCTCGTCCGCTCAACAAGTGCATCGATTTTATCCTGTGGCAGCAGTTCAGTCAGCGGTATACCCGCGACATTTGTATAATTCACGACCGGTACCATGGAGTCACCGTGTCCGCCGAGTACCAATGCACTGATATCCTGCATGGAGACATCCAGTGCCTCTGCAATAAAGCTTTTGAAGCGCGCTGTGTCAAGAACACCGGCCATGCCGATAACCCGCTCTTTCGGAAGTCCGCTGGTTGCCTGTGCCACATAGGTCATCACATCAAGAGGGTTTGAAACCATCACGATGATCGGATTCGAAGAGTATTTCATGACCTGGGTTGTAACCTCTTTGATAATCGAGGCATTTTTATTCAGGAGATCCTCTCTTGTCATTCCGGGTTTTCTTGCAAGACCGGCAGTAATCAAAACGATGTCAGAGTCAGCGGAATCTTTATAATCATTGGAACCCGTAACATGGGTATCGAAAAGGCCGACGGGTCCCGATTCATACATATCAAGAGCCTTTCCTTGCGGAACTCCTTCGACGATATCAATCAGGACGACTTCTTTTGCGAGCTGTTTTTCAGCAATGCGGAGAGCTGCAGTAGCACCTACATTTCCGGCTCCGATAACGGTGATTTTCATAAGAGATAAATGTTTATTTATAATGTTCAGAAGTTCTTGTGACCATAATGACCATATAATAAAAAAAGCCCCCTCAAAAAAGGCGGCTTTTTTTATCGTAGAAGCTTAATTCATTGCAGTAGTATTAGCAAGGAAGGATGCTGACCTTTTTCTTGTTATTGCGCCCGTTACGGAAGGTAACAACACCATCAGCGAGAGCAAATATCGTGTGATCACGTCCTAATCCTGCATTGTCGCCCGGCTTGATAACGGTGCCTCTCTGACGAACAATGATTGTGCCTGCAGCTACAGTGGAACCTCCTGCAGCTTTAACTCCGAGATATTTCGGATTACTGTCGCGACCGTTTTTAGTCGACCCGCCACCCTTTTTATGAGCCATGAGAAAAAATTAACGTTAAAGATCCTGAACTTGTGTTTAAAGCGAAATAATTTCGATCTGGGTCATCTGCTGACGGTGTCCGTTTCTTGACTGGTAACGTTTTCTGCGTTTTTTCTTGAAAACGATGACCTTGTCATCTTTGACATGACCAAGAACTTTTGCCTGAATGCTGCCGGCAGGGTTCAGTTTTGTATTTGCACCGTCAATGGCAGCCAGGGTTTTGATCTCCAGGGTATCGCCAATTGAAGCTTGTTGTTTGGGGACGAAAAGGGTATCCCCTTGTCTTACCAGAAATTGTTTATCGGAAATCTTGATCAACGCCTGCATCGTATACAAATATTTTAGTGATAAAGGTCTCAAATATACTATTAATTCGTTGAAAATCAAATTACTCAACGCATATCGCACGAATGGTTTCAGAGAAGAAAAAAGCTGACAAAAAGTACCAGTGCAAACATGGTGAGTGAAATTCCAAAGAGTCGGTACCAGCTGCTATAATCTTGCGTTGAACATGGATAGGTGAGTGTGCGGACTGAGCGGATGATATAACCGATGGTCAGGGCAATCTGAAGCACAATAAGGATGGATTTTACAAAAACCCACAGTGTCCATCCGTGGTACAAAACGGCAAGCAGTATGCCTGAGAGGATGACTCCTATGACAGCAACGTCTGCAACCTTTGTTTCCAGCTTGAGAAACCGCTGCAGCAGCTGGGCATATTCGGCAGTGTTGTCGCCATTGCCTGTAAGTTTGCTTTCAATGGCTTTCAGGAAAAAGAGCGAAGCAAGAATAGTCCCGAACCAGGCCGCAAAAGATACGATGTGCACAAACCTCAGTATTGTATGAAAAACCATAGGTTCAAAAATCGAAGCATTTTCCCGTAAACGTTTTTCTGAACATACTTTTTTCTAAACCACATATCAAGCCCGCAAGCGCAATTCCGCCTATTGTTTATTAAGTTTCATATGGTGCATCTATGTATCGGTTTGGGTGATTTGAACTTGAAGAGATAATCTTCAGGAGTTGTTGGGCCTCTATGTAGGTTGGGGTGATTCCTGAACCCCAACAAAACTAAAGTTGTTCTGTGAGGGATAGTTCTTTTCAGCCCGCAGGTAAAGTTATGCCTTCCATCGTTTATCTCAGTAATAAAGAGATGTGCCCTTTATTATTAAGGCACAATTTAGTATCCCGGTCTGAACAGGTTGAGAGAGTGATTAAGAGCACAATTCCGGACTATTCTCCGGCTTTTTTTATCACTGAGAGAAAGCTTTTTTGTATGTTCTATAGCGGTAATTTGTTTTGCTGTAACCACAAGAAATGTAGATGAATAGGCTATGAGCAAAGAAAAGGGTATTGCCGAGAAAGAGCACTCTCCCATGATGCGCCAGTATCTGGAGGTAAAGGAGCGGTACCCCGATTTTTTGCTGCTGTTCCGGGTCGGTGATTTTTATGAAACCTTTTTCGAAGATGCCGAGCTGGTTTCCGCTGCGCTTAATATTGTTCTGACAAAACGTTCGGCTGAAGTGCCGATGGCCGGATTCCCTCATCATGCAAGTGAAGGGTATATTGCCAAACTGGTAAAAAAAGGATTCAAGGTGGCCGTCTGTGACCAGGTTGAAGATCCAGCCTCGGCGAAGGGAATTGTCCGGCGTGAAATCACCGATATTGTTACTCCGGGCATTACCTACAGCGACAAGATTCTTGACGATCGTCACAACAACTACCTTTGTGCTGTTGCGTTTCTCAAAGAGGGCAGGACGCTTTTGGCCGGGTTGGCTTTTATAGATGTTACTACAGCTGAATTCCGGATTGCCTCGTTCCAGCCGGATGAGCTTACCCAGTTTATCCTGTCCCTTCACCCTTCGGAAATCCTCGTTTCTTCGGCAGATAAAGAGCGGGTGGAACTGATGAAAAAGGGTCTCTCCCGTGAGGCTCTTGTTACTGAACTTGATGCATGGATGTTCAGTGAAGATCAGACCGGGGAGGTTCTTTCGCGCCAGTTCAAGACCCACTCCCTGAAAGGCTTTGGCATTGACGGCAACCGGGCAGGCAAAGTTGCTGCGGGTGTTATTCTTCAGTATCTGGAGGAGACAAGGCAGAACAGCCTTGCATATATTACGCGGATCGGTGAGTTGCACAGCAGTGAGTATATGACTCTCGATCTGCAGACGAAGAGAAATCTTGAAATCATCTCTTCCATGCAGGATGGCACCTTGAACGGCAGCCTTCTTCAGGTGATGGACCGTACGCGAAATCCAATGGGTGCACGCCTTATCCGGCGATGGCTGCAGAGGCCTCTGAAAAGAATTGAGGATATCCGGCAGCGCCTTGATGCCGTTGAGGAACTCGTCGAGTTGAGTGCATTGCGCAATGGCCTTTCTGAACAGTTATCGGGTATCAATGATCTTGAGCGCTCTCTGGCGCGTATTGCAACCTTCCGAACCATTCCGAGGGAGGTCCGACAGCTCGGGATATCACTTTCTATAATTCCCCTCCTTAAAGAGCTGCTTCAGGATGCAGGGTCGCCGAGGCTCCGGGTTCTTGCATCCTCGTTGTCTCCTCTCCAGGAACTTGCCGTGCGAATTGAGGAAGCGATTGATCCTGAGTCAGGCGCATCAATGCGGGACGGCGGTTATATCCGCATGGGTTATCATGCTGATCTTGATGAGCTTCGTTCTATTGCCTCGACTGCCAAGGATCGTCTTATGGAGATTCAGCAGCAGGAGCGTGCCAGTACCTCGATTTCATCCCTGAAGGTGAGTTTCAACAAGGTTTTCGGCTACTATATCGAAATAAGCCATGCCAATCGCGACAAGGTTCCTGCTTATTATGAAAAAAAGCAGACACTGGTCAATGCCGAGCGCTATACCATTCCCGCGTTGAAAGAGTATGAGGCAAAGATTCTCAATTCCGAGGAGAAAAGCCTGGTTCTGGAAGCGCAGCTCTTCCATGATCTTTGTGCCATGATAGCTGAGCACGCTTCTGCCATACAGGAAAATGCCGTGATTATCGCTGAAATTGACTCTCTCTGTTCATTTGCGCTCTCCGCTTCAGAATACGGCTATTGCAAGCCGGAGATCAAGGCAGATGAAAAGCTTGTTATTGTCAATGGACGCCATCCGGTACTTGAAAGAATGATGAGCGCCGATGAGCCCTATGTGCCGAATGACTGCTTGATGGATGAAAAGCAGAAAATGCTGATCATAACCGGCCCGAATATGGCTGGAAAAAGTTCATTTCTGCGCCAGACAGGCCTTATTGTGCTGCTTGCCCAGGCTGGCAGTTTTGTTCCGGCCGAGCGGGCTGAAATCGGGCTTGTAGACAGGATATTTACAAGGGTTGGCGCTTCAGACAACATTACCTCCGGCGAAAGCACCTTTCTTGTTGAAATGAATGAAGCCGCCAGCATTCTGAACAACGCCACAACCGGCAGTCTCCTGCTGCTTGATGAAATAGGAAGGGGAACAAGTACGTTTGACGGCATGTCGATTGCATGGTCGATGAGCGAATATATAGCACACTCCATTCAGGCCAGGACTCTTTTTGCAACGCATTACCATGAGCTTGCAGAACTTGAAACACGTCTCCCGGGTGTTGTGAACTACAATGCCACTGTCGTTGAGACCGCTGATACTGTTATTTTTTTACGCAAAATTGTCAGGGGTTCAACTGACAACAGTTACGGTATAGAGGTGGCTAAAATGGCAGGCATGCCTGCTGAGGTTATAACCCGAGCCAGAGAGATACTGGCTGGGATGGAAAAGCGTGATATTGAAATTCCCGTTGACAGGCCCTCTAAAGTCCAAAGCCTGCAGATCAGTCTTTTTGAAGAGTCTGATGCCCTTCTCCGAACTGCTCTTGAGTCAATTGATCTTGATCGGCTTACCCCTATTGAGGCACTGCTTGAGCTGAAAAAACTGCAGGAACTTGCGCGTACAGGGAAGAATTAACTGATGAAGGATGATATGGGGCATGACAAGCAGGTATTGCTGGTTTTTATTCAGGCGGACAGTGGTGTTGACGGAACATCTCTTTTGGACAGTGCTTCATCTGGACACAGTTTGTTCAGTTCACTGAAAGACACACTTTTGAGCAATGTTATCCGCCGTGCTCAATTTGCCATTCCCCCTCTTGCGCTGATGATTCTCAGTTCCCGGAAAGTGGCGGGCGTTACTCAGACCATCTGCGATCTTCGTTTCGAAAAAGTTCCCCTTGAGCGACACTGGGATCTTGTCGGTATCAGCGTCCAGACCGGTGCGGTCAAGCCTGCATTTCAGCTTGCCGGTGCGCTTCGTTCAAAAGGAATTAAAGTTGTGCTGGGTGGACCCTATGTCACCATCTTTCCAGAGCAGTGCCGTGACCATGCGGATGTTCTTGTTATCGGAGAGGCTGACGATATCTGGACGGAAGTGCAGGAAGACCTGCGTGCCGGTACGTTGAAAAAAGAGTACAGGGTCTCTTCATTTCCCGATCTTTCAGTTGACCGTTTTGTTGACAAACACGCGCTTGATATCCAGAGCTATTTTACCACCAACGTGGTGCAGACAACCCGAGGGTGTCCCTACAGCTGCGATTTTTGCAATGTGCATGTCATGAACGGCCACAAGCTTCGTCACCGGAGCATTCCGTCGGTTCTCAAAGAGGTTGAAGCCTTTCTGAAACAGGACAAAAGAATATTTTTCTTTCTCGACGATACGATCAATGCCGACGACTCCTATGCTGAAAAACTGTTCACTGAACTCGTGCCGTTTGGAATCAACTGGGTTGGTCAGGCTACTACAGCGCTCGGGGAAAAACCGAAATTGCTCGATGCATTTTCCCGTTCAGGGTGCGGAGCGCTCCTTGTCGGAATTGAAAGCCTCGATGATGGAAGCAACCATGCCCATCAGAAGTTTCATAACCCTTCAAATCGTCAGGTGGAGTGCATAAAAAATATCCGTAACGCAGGCATTTGCGTCTACGGAAGTTTTATCTACGGTCTTGATGAGGATACCCTTGAGCTGCCCGGCAGGATTGAGGCGTTTATCGAGGAGACCGGAATCGATGTGCCCGGTATAAATCTGTTACGGCCGATTCCCGGTACCGGCGTTTTTGACCGTCTTGCCAATGAAGGTCGTCTGCTTCACTCAAGAGATGATCATGATGCCTTCCGTTTTTCATGGGGCCAGGAGATGCTCTACAAGCCCCAACGGATTCCCCTTGCAGAGTTCATTCCCAGCTATACCGGTCTTACAAAGCGAGTCTTCACCGTACAGAACGCCCTGAAACGTGCTATCCGAGCGCCGAAGCTGCGCTCAGCCGTTCTCATGTTCAATCTTCTCTACGTCCACATGTACAGCCTCTCGCGCAAAGACCTCCATCGCCAGCTGCGGGAACTTTAGTGCTTAAACCGAATTGCTTCAACCAAACCGGGTATGCGTTTCTTGACGTTAATAAGCAAGCGGTTACTTGGTTTCAATTGCTCGTTCAATTGCCAACCGCATAAAGCGTTGATAGGGAATGCCAACACGCTTGGCATTAATGCGGACAGCCTCTAACAGCTCTTCAGGCAGACGGAGACTGATTGACGTATTCTTGCGTTTCAACTCAAAGCGCATTGGAACCATACCTGAAAAATCATATTCACTCAGGTCTGCACTCTCAACGAAGGCTTCAGCTTCGTTGTCACTCTTGAAATCAGGGAATTTCTTTTTCATGAGCGTTGATCTCCTTTTTGTGCATATCTCCCTCAGGTGGCTGAAATTTTTAGGTCAGCAAACGCCCAGTTTGGTTATTACTTCCCGGGATTTCAGGTTTTAAGAGCATGAACGAATTCATCAACAGAAACTCCTGCCTGTTTCAGTAACCCAGCCAAAGTTCCGGTTTTAACTTCACGATGGTCAGGCACAACACATCCTTGCGAGCCCCTGCGAAGAATAACATGACTACCGCGCTGACGAAGCACAATAAAACCAAGACGTTGCAAAGCACGAATTACTTCCGAACCAGAAACAATGGGTAATTTAGGCATGTGTGGCAACTTGGAATGTTGTCAGCAAAGAGCGTCCTGACTGAATCAAGGGAAACTCTTCCAGATATAATTCAGTTGCTTCCCGCAGATTCGCAAGAGCCTCTTCAATGTTTTCACCTTGGGTTGTCGTTCCTGTTTCAGGATTGAACGCAACATAACCACCTTCAGTGGCGGGGGTTACTATGGCAGATAATTCCATAATGAATTCTTTTGCATTAAACATTAATTCCCATTATTTCAAAGGTAAAGGAAAATCAGTGCAGTTGTTCTTATTTTGATGCGTTTTTTTCATCCATCCTGATTGTGCCTTTACTCCCTGCCGATACTCTTTCGTAGCGCAACCAACAATTTCCTTGCTTAGTTCGGCAGAAAAAAGTATCTACATTGTATAAACAAAAATGGAGATATGTATGCTTACAAAGGTTCAGAAATGGGGTAATAGTCTTGCCTTGAGAATACCGATGAGCTACGCACTTGAGGCGAAACTTGAAAAAGATTCGGTTGTAGATATCTCTTTGGTTGAGGGGCAACTCGTTATCCGTCCAATGGTCACTGTAAAACCAGATCTTGCTCACTTGCTTAGTGGCATCACTGAAGATAATCTGCATGATGCATGCGATACAGGTGAAGCTGTCGGAAAGGAAAACTGGTGATCTTATGGCTTATATTCCAAATCGTGGAGATATAATATGGCTTGCCTTTAATCCCCAAGCAGGGCATGAACAGGCAGGACGTCGCCCTGCCTTGGTCCTCTCTCCTGCTGCGTACAATTCCAGAGTTGGTTTGGCGCTTCTTTGCCCCATTACCACGCGTATTAAAGGGTATCCGTTTGAAGTGTTACTCCCTGAAGGCTTGAAGATCAAAGGAGCGGTGTTATCTGATCAGGTAAAAAGTCTTGACTGGAAGATCAGGCAGGCTGAGTTGATTTGCAGTTTACCGAAAGCAGCAGTTGATGATGTGTTGCATAAGCTGAATACTTTATTGGGGTTATAGTGGCAACATGGAATGTTGGCCTTATCTAACCGAATTTCGTACTATATTAGGTTAGAAGAGAAAACGAATAAGGAGAGACATGAATATTACCACTGACATCAAACCGGTTACCTATCTCAAGGCAAAAACAGCTGATCTTCTTGATCAGATAAATGATACCCGTCGTCCGGTTATCATTACCCAGAACGGTGAGCCGAGAGCTGTTCTTCAAGACCCGAAAAGTTATGAGGAGATGCGCAATGTACTTGGGTTGCTGAAACTCTTTGCTCAGGGTGAAGAGGATATCCGTAAAGGTAACATTCGTCCGCAAGAAGAGGTATTCAGTGATATTGAACGCCTGTTGAGAGCCGAGAAGTCATGAGCGCAGGCTATGCTGTTTTATGGACAGAAGTCGCTGAAAAAGATCTCACTGAGATTATTACCTTTATTGCAAAAGATAATCCGCTTAATGCCTTGCATGTTCTTGAAAAAATCAAGCATAAAGCAGCAGCGTTGTTTATCTCTCCCGAGCGTGGCAGGGTTATTCCTGAACTTCATGACAGAGGTATTTTTATCTATCGGGAGCTGATTATCTCTCCGTGGAGGTTGGAGTACCGGATTGCCGGAAGCAACGTGTATATAATAGCCCTAATCGACAGTCGCCGCAATGTCGAGGATATTCTTCTGCACCGTCTTATTCAGCCGTAACCACTCTTTATTGCTGGCAAAGCTTTACTCGATGTAACAATAGATCATAATGTCGAAAAAAATCATGCTGCTGGGCAGCGGGGAACTGGGCAAGGAATTTGTCATTGCGGTAAAACGTCTTGGGCACTATGTGATTGCTGTTGACAGCTACAATAATGCGCCGGCCCAGCAGGTGGCCGATGAGCGTGAAGTGATTGACATGCTTGATGGCACTGCTCTTGATACAATCGTTGCAAGGCATAAGCCCGATATAATAGTGCCTGAAATTGAAGCCATTCGCACCGAAAGATTTTACGACTATGAAAAAGAGGGCATACAGGTTGTCCCTTCTGCTCGTGCAGCCAACTTTACCATGAACAGGAAAGCCATTCGTGATCTGGCGTCAAAAGAACTTGGCCTTCGAACCGCCAGGTATCGTTACGCAGCTTCACTTGAAGAGTTACAGGCAGCTGTCAGGGAGGTTGGGATTCCCTGCGTGGTAAAACCGCTCATGAGTTCATCGGGCAAGGGGCAGTCAACTGTAAAATCCGAAGAGGACACTGAAAAAGCCTGGAACTATTCTCAAAGCGGCAAGCGGGGCGATATAGCTGAAGTGATTGTTGAATCATTTGTGAAATTCCATACGGAAATCACACTGCTTACCGTTACACAAAAAAACGGAACAACACTTTTCTGCCCTCCAATCGGTCATCGACAGGAGCGTGGTGATTATCAGGAGAGCTGGCAGCCCTGTTGTATCAACGACGCGCATCTGAAAGAAGCTCAGGAGATTGCTGACAAGGTTACCCGTTCGCTCACCGGGGCAGGTATATGGGGTGTGGAGTTTTTCTTGGCGGATGATGGCCTTTATTTTTCTGAACTCTCTCCTCGTCCTCACGATACCGGCATGGTTACGCTTGCTGGTACGCAGAACCTGTCGGAGTTTGAGCTTCATGCCCGGGCAGTATTAGGCTTGCCTATCCCTGAAATCACCTTATTGCAGGCCGGAGCAAGTGCTGTAGTCCTTGCCGAAAGTGCGGGGACGAATCCTCACTACACCGGTGTGGAAGAGGCCGTCAAGGAACCGCATACAGACATTCGGATTTTTGGGAAACCAACGACCCGTCCATACAGAAGAATGGCAGTGACGCTCGCTTCCGATCAGTTGGGCAGCGATATACAGGCACTCAAAGAAAAAGCGATTGCCAATGCCGCAAAGGTTAAGGTGATCAGTGAGTGAAAGTGTAGGCTCTCTTTCGAAAGAGAGCCTGAGGAAGCATTGTTCAGGAAATGGAAAGTATTTCCTCTTCGAGTAACTGCTGGTTGTAGAGTTCAGCATAAATATGCTGCTGTTGCAACAGCTCTTCGTGTGTGCCGCTTTCAGCAATTGTGCCATCCTTGAGCACAATGATGCGGTCACAGTTTTTAACTGTTGAAATCCTGTGGCTTATCAGGATGATGGTGGTGTCCGGCAGTTTCTGCAAGAGGGCATCAAAGAGACGGGCTTCTGTATCGGTATCAACTGCTGACAGGGCATCGTCAAGCACAAGGATTCGGGGTTTCCAGGCAATTGCTCTTGCAATGCACGCCCTCTGTTTCTGCCCGCCAGAGAGGTTGATGCCCTTTTCTCCAAGCATGGTCTGAAATCCATCGGGGAACTCCTCAACATCATCGTAAAGCATGGCAATTCTGCTCGCCTCAATTACCTCGTCAGCATCATTGTCCCTGCTGCCCCAGTTGATGTTGTTTTCAATTGTGTCGGAAAAGAGAAAGTTAACCTGAGGCACAAACCCGATAAGTTCTCTCAGTGTTTTCAGCGACAGGCTTGTAATGTTCCGGTTATCAATAAGTACAGAGCCTTCCACAGGTTCGTAGAGTCGTGGAATCAGATTGACAAGGGTGGTTTTCCCAGAACCTGTAGCTCCGACTATCGCAACTTTTGACCCGGCTGCAATGTCAAGGGTTATGTTCTTGAGTATCAGGTTCTTCTCTTGACCGGGGTAGTGAAATTGAACATTGCGAAATGACACTGCTCCATGAAAGTTTTCAATAGTGGCAATCCCGTCATCCTGCACTGTACTGTCTGGTTTGATATTGAAAATTTCATTAAGTCTGATCTGTGCGGAAGCCGCTCTCTGTATAATACTGGTGACCCATCCTATAGATATGATCGGCCAGCTCAGCATTGACACATAGACGATAAATTGAGCAATGCCTCCGACAGTCATTTTACCCTCTATGACGCTCACTCCACCGACCCACACCACAGGAAGCAGCGATACTGCCGTGAGTGAGGTGAGAAATGCAAAAAAAAGTGCCTGAAGTTTTCCGAGAGAAAGGTTTTTACGGAAGTACTCTTTGTTGAGAGTTTCAAAACGCTTGATTTCAAAAGGTTCGCGGGTAAAGCTTTTGACGACCCTGATTCCCGAAAGGTTTTCCTGTACCAGATTGGTTATGGCTGCATAGCTTTCCTGAATGCTTTTTGAGCGCTTTTGCATGGAACTGCCGATTTTATAGACAGAATAGCTTAAGAGCGGGGCAGGCAGGAGTGCAAAGAAGGTCAGTTTAGGTGAAAGGGCAAGCATCGCGATCAGGGCGAAAAGAAGCCTGAAGAAGGTGTTGAGCGAGTACATGATGCCGGGCCCCAGAAACTCCCTGATTGCGTTCAGGTCATTGGTGCCTCTTGAGATGAGTTCACCGGTACTCGTGGTATTGTAAAACTTGCGAGGCAGATTTTGAAGATGTGTGTAATAGTCGTTTTTCAGGTCGAACTCAATATGCCGCGAAGCGACAATAATGTTCTGGCGTACAAGAAAGAGAAAAAAGCCGCTCAGCAGCGCATAAAGAAAATAGAGACCGGCATCCAGAAGAACATCCCGAAGTTCGAAATGTTTGTTCATCGTATCGATTGCTCGTCCAATATATGTCGGACCGATTACAGCAAACAGGTTTGTCAGAAGAATGTAGACAAAACCTGCGATGAGATTTTTTTTATACCTGAGCAGGTAGGGTTTCAGGCTGAGTAAATTTTTCATCCGTGATATTTTTTTCAAGTGCCGCTATAATGTATAATAGAAATAGGGAAAACAAAATCTCACCCTTATCTCTCTTTTATGGCATTTGATTCAATAAAAAACTATTACTCCATCGGCGAGGTCAGTAAAATTGCTGGTATTCCCGCCTACCTTTTGAGGTACTGGGAGACATTTTTTAATGAACTTGCTCCAGCCCGCGATACCAAAGGGAACAGACGGTATACCAATCGCGATATTGCCATGGTGCTCAATATCAAGGAGCTGGTTCATGAAAAAGGCTACAAACTTGGAAAGGCCAGTGAAATTGTCAAAGGAGTACTGAAAGACACCGAAGGTGATCATAAAACCACGGAAATTTTAAAACTGCAGAAAGAGATAGGTAAGGAAAAGAATCGGCATAACGTAGTTGATGAAAGGCGGATTGTGCTTCTGCAGGAGATAAAAGAGGAGATTGAAGATATTCTTCACTTGCTAGGGTAAAAGGATAGAAACAGAAAAACCGGCGGTAAGCCGGTTTTTCTGTATAAAAAAGGAGAGAGTGCTTACTGAGCGTACAGTACTTCGAACTGTCCTGTGCCGCCTTTGCATACATGTTCAACCCAACGGGCATATGCTCCACCGCTCCAGCGATATTCCTCAAGGTTCTGTGAACGGTACTGAGGTGCTGCATAACGGACTTTGTATCCTTTAGGAAGAACAATCTTGAGCTGGGTATCAACAGTAAAGTCGTTGAACTTGCCTACCATGCCGTGGTGTACCAGAGGAATGAGAGGATGGTTCAGGATTCTGCGCAGACCGCCGCCGGCATCAACTGAAACGCCAGGGAAATCGCCGTCAACCTTCACTTCAATACCCTGTGAGTCGGAACGGAAGCCAGCTTCTACTGAAGCAGGTCTGGTGAGTTTGTCAGCAGGGAAGAGTTCAGCCCAGCGTGCGATGGAATCAACAATACCGGATCCACCATGTGAGAAACGCCATCTTGTCACACCGACAGGGCCTTTTTCGCCGCTCTGGGTGCCGATGCTGTTCACTTCAATTTTGGAAATTCTCTGGCCGCCTTCGTTCAGTGCAGTAAATGCTGGTCCGATAAACCAGAACTCGCGAATCCAGTCGTTGAATGAGCCTGTAGTCTGGAGAGCCTTCAGTGTGCCTTCCCATGTGTCGATAACATCAGGATTGTCAAGAGGCACTTTCATGATGATATCATGGAACTGACGCCCCTGCATGTAAATCGGATTCGGGACATTTCTGCGGACTGCGTCTGAACGGTAGTAGAAGAGGTTTACAACGGAGCCTTCAAAGGAGAAACTGTGGGAGAAATCGCCTACGGTAACAGAGCCTTCACCGACACAAATTCTTCTCTCTTTGGTTTCATTGGCAATGTCAGCTTCAATAACCAGCTTGTTTTTTGTGCTGTCAACAATTGACTCAATAACAGCTGAAAACCTTACGAAGCCCTTTGCCGGATCGAGCGGCTTCACATTGATTTTGATGTTACAGTCAGCTGGAAGCAAGGGAAGCGCAGGTGGTACATTAACCTTAGCCCGGCATTTTACTTTGCCCCATGAGCTGGAACCACCCTCGAGAATGATTTCATAATCCGAGTGTGCGGTGGTTGCGTCTTTAGTGCCGAAAAGAGCCATAGTGAGTTCTCCTTTTTCTGATGGCGTTGAAATTGGAAATTTTCAGGAAAGTACTTGGAGCTTATTCCTGTTAAATAACAGATTAGAATAAATTTAAAGAATAAAAATCAATAATTAAAGTAAAATATGTTTGAAGTCGATTATCTGTTTTCCTTAAATATCTTATACTTTCGGCAGTTTCAGATTTCCCTATGACTTTTTTTTATTGCTTTTTTCCCTGTTGTTAACTTTTTTTTCTCTTCAGATGACCTCTTTTTCACGGATAATTAACCAGCTTGGTCACTCCCGTTATGCCTCGTCCGTTTTGACAGGGGTCCTTCTTGGAGTATCGTTTCCAACTTATCCGTTTATCCGTCTTGAACTGCTCGCCTGGCTTGCACTAGTGCCTTTGCTTCTCTCCCTTCGTAACGTAGAGAGAGCCGGGGAGCTCTTTCGCCGGGTTTATATAAGCATGCTGCTTTTTTGCCTCATCAGCCTCTGGTGGGTCACTCTTGCCACATTACCGGGCGGACTTCTTACCATTCTTGCGCAGGCATTTTTTCTGACCGTGCCGTTGTTGTTTTTTTATGCCATTAAAAAAATGGCCGGTTTCCATTTTGCACTTTTTTCTCTTCCTTTTTTATGGGTTGCCTGGGAATGGGCTTACATGCAGCAGGATCTTTCGCTCGGCTGGCTTACTCTCGGGAATTGCCAGGCTAATTTAAACCTCATGATTCAGTATGCCGACCTTACCGGTGTATGGGGGGTAAGTTTCTGGCTGGTATGGTTTAATGTGCTGATTGTTCTGGCACTGACAGGGAGCCGCAAAGATGCTTTTCGATCTGTTGCCATCATGGCCCTCATGATTCTCGCTCCGTTGCTCTATGCTTCATCTGTTATGCCCCGGGAGAGCTCGTCGGCGGCAGAAAATCGCCAGTTGCGGGTGACTCTTGTTCAGCCTGATATCGATCCGCATCAAAAATGGCTGCACAATAACAGTGCGGATATAATGGAGCGGTATTACACTATGACCGGCAGGGCCGTTCGTGAAAATCGGCCTGATCTTGTAATGTGGCCTGAAACTGCTATTCCATTTTATATTCTCGATCATGCCTATGCCGATGATCTGCAAACCCTTCGCTCATCTCTCCGTGGGTGGAATGCGGCTCTCCTGACCGGTTTTTCAGATATCATCTACTATCCTGCAGCCGCTCAACCTGACACTGGACATTCAGGGAATAACGATCGGTCGATGAACCGTTTTTTTGATACCTATAATGCCTCAATGCTGCTTGAACCCGGCAATGGCACTCCCCAGATCTATCGGAAAATGCGTTTGGTTCCATTTGCAGAGCGGGTTCCCTATGTTGATTATTTTCCCTGGCTTGGTCATTTAACATTTTCACTTGTCGGACTCAACGGGTGGGGAAAAGGCAGTGATACAACCATCATGCAGCTTCATTCTCCAAGGTATGGAACGGTGAAAATCGCCAATATTATCTGTTATGAATCCATTTTTCCCGGTCTTGTCACTGAGTTTGTCCGTAAAGGAGCAGAGGTTCTAACGCTTGTCACAAACGATGGGTGGTATGCAACCTCTTATGGTCCCTACCAGCATTTGGCTATCGGCACGTTGCGGTGTATTGAGAATCGAAGGGCAATGGCCAGGTGTGCCAATACAGGGCTTACGGTTGTCATCAATAAATATGGCAGGATAATCGCTGAAATTCCATGGTGGCAGGAGCGGACATTGACCGCAGAAGTCCCCCTTGAGAGCACACTGACCTTTTATACAAGGAATCCCGATCTTCTTCCAAAAGCCGCAGCAGCCCTCTCAGGCTTGCTGTTTCTTATCGCATTTCTAAAGAAATCCAGGAAAACATTGTCATCCTGATCCCCCGCGAAGGACCCATCTTTCTTTCGTCATCCCGAATGCAATGAGGGAACCGTCTTATCTTCTTTTTTAACACTGCCAACTTTCTTGCTTTCAACTGCCCACTTATCCCTCTTCTACTCAGCACTCGGCACTCATCCCTCAGCACTATCTTTCTAAAGTCCGTAACTCTTGATTTTCCTGTAAAGGGTTCGTTCAGTAATGCCAAGTGCTTTGGCGGTTTTTCGTTTGTTTCCTTCACAAATTTCAAGTGCATCTGCAATGGATTTTTTCTCTATGTCATCAAGGGAGAGTAGAACCTCGGCCTCATTTGAAAGGTTCTTTTCTTCTGATACACGGCTCAACCCTGTATTGACTGGCCCGGAGATTACTGAGGTATCAGGCAGAAGAAGCGGGAGGTGAGGCCTAGTTTGAATGAGATGCTGCAGAAGCTGGCGGATATCACTTACTTCCTGACGAAGCTGAATGATATTGCTGTATATGATCTGGAGTTCGTTTTTCTCTGATTTTGAAGGATCATGAACAAGGCTTTTATACCGGTTTCGCTGAACCAGATGTTTTTCAAGAATCTCCGGGGTGATGTATTTTCCTTTTTCAAGGACAAGAAGTGATTCTATAAGATTTCTCAGTTCTCTGACATTTCCCGGCCACGCATAGCGCATAAGCATTTCGCCAGCTTCGGGGCTGAAACCTTCAAAGACGATTTTATGCTTGCGCTCAAACTCGTGAACAAAATTTTCAGCAAGCAGGAGAATGTCCTGGCCTCTTTCCCTGAGTGGGGGAATCTGCAGCTCAACACTCCGAAGGCGATAAAAGAGGTCTTCCCTGAAATTTTTTTCAGCGACAGCCTGATACATATTTTTGTTTGTAGCGGCAATAATGCGCGCGTCGGAGTAGATGGTTTCCGATGATCCAACCCGCTGAAACTCTCCGGTTTCAATAACCCTGAGAAATTTTACCTGTGTTTCAAGAGGCATTTCACCGATCTCATCAAGAAAAATCGTCCCTCTGTCTGCAGATTCAAAGTACCCTTTTCTGCTTTGAACAGCTCCCGTAAAGGCCCCTTTTTCATGGCCGAAAAGTTCTGATTCCAGAATGCCGGCAGGAATGGCTCCACAATTGACAGGGATAAAGCTTTTATCAGCCCGAAGGCTGTTGGCATGGATGTATCGAGCCAGCACTTCCTTGCCGGATCCTGTTTCTCCAATAATCAGGACAGTAATATCGGTTTCTGCCACCTGGAGAGCCAGTTGTTTGAGCTGGGATATCAGGACGGATTGTCCAATTATTTTAGTCTCTCGTTTCATCAGGTTTTTCTGCCTAACATTCAAAGCTTTCAGCAGTTATATGGATGGAACTACAATTGCCCTGACCGGCAGTTCTTTTGCTGCAGCCGAAGCCTCCTCTTTTGACGCAAAGTGCGTTTTCAGCAGCACTTTATACATCTGGCCTTTTTGGACGATTTCTACAGAAGCGGACCGGGAGATTTTTTTTGCAAGAACTTCGGCATTCTGGCGGCTTTCAAAACTTCCGAACTGCAGTGTTGACGTTGTTGGCCCTGCAATGACTTTCTGCTCTTTCGATGCAGCAGGAGTAGTCGTTTGTGGTTTTGACGAATGCTTCGTTGTGTCCTCTTTCAGCGCAGAATGATGCTGTATAGTCGAGCGAGGCCTGGTCGAATGTTTCGTAGAATCATCAGTCACAAAGGAGGGTTGCAGCTGAGCTGAAGCCGGTGGAGCATTCAATTGGGTATTGATGGACTGTTGCGATGTGTCCGCCTTGATAACTATCCGTTGAGGTTTTATTGACGATAACGGAATGGAACCATTCTGTATCGCTGATGTACCGTTAAGAACAAGATTGTAGGCGGCTATTCGTGATGTGCTGAGTTTATCCAGCGCTGGATCAGGATATTCCCTCAACTGTTTCTGGAAAAGCATAACTGCCTGTGGGCCGTCTTCACAGAGCAGAGCTTCCAGAATTGTTTTTTCAGAAGGAATGGTAACTTTCTGCCGGATACTCTCTAACAGATAAACCTTATCGTCAGCGACATCCTGTTGTATCTCTTGAGCATAGGAGTGTTCTTCGGCAGCATGCAGAACCTGCGGGCAAAGAAGCCCGATGGAAAGCGCCGCAGAGAGCAGTGTGCTGTTTCTGCGAATAAAGAAGAGCGTCTTGTCAGAAAGCATGGGCTTGCGGTGAATGTTAATTATCTCGGGTTATGGTCATTTGAGCCAAACTACTTATAAAAAAAGAAGCTGCCATCAAAATACGATATGCTTTTAAGACTTCCGTCACTATTGTCCATTGAGTTTTTAATAATAGCGCGTTGTATCCTGATTAAGTGCAAATCATTTTTCCGGCGGTGATGGGTAGTCACTGCATTAATTTCGTTTTTAAGCTTTTTTTAAGTTTTAATTAGTTTTCGCTTAAGCTTTGATGTGCTAAAATAATAATTGTTAATCGGACGGACCCTGGAGTTGTGAACATCTCTTCGAACAGGTCACCTTCTAACGGATTTTGCTTTCAGATTTTTGGTTGTGTTGTGTTGTGTGGAAGAGGCATGTTTTCAATCCCTGGAAATTTTTTTCCCCGGTGAGAAGACATGCCTCTTTTTTTATACTGAAAACATTCTGCCATAAGAGTTAGTTAGTCCCTCCCTGAAAATCAGACGTAAAGTCGTATCTTCCATTCTTGATTTCAAGTTCATGCTTTTTCTCCCTTTTTCGTTTGTGGGTATGCCAAAATTATCTCTATAAAATTAATTGCATTCTATGCCTCCTTTGTCAGTTAAATCTTTTGCAAAGATCAATCTCGGACTTCTTATCACCGGTAAGCGGGAAGATGGCTACCATACTCTTGAGACAATTTTTGCTCCAATCAACTGGTATGATGTAATCGAATTTTCCGACTCCGGGGTTATTTCGATGAGCTGTTCCAATGTAACCCTGCCGATTGACGACAACAATCTCTGCATCAGGGCGGCTAAAGCTCTGCAGCAGTTTGCCGGAATCAGCCGGGGGGTTACAATGAAGCTCCATAAACAGGTCCCTTTCGGAGCAGGGCTTGGTGGCGGAAGCAGTGATGCGGCAACGGTTCTCAGGGTTCTCAATGATCTCTGGCAGATCAATGCTTCTTCATCCGATCTGCATGCACTTGCTGTGGCCCTTGGCGCAGATGTTCCCTATTTTCTTGAAATAAAGGGTCTGGCTTATGCAAAAGGTATCGGCGATGATCTTGATGATCTTGGTTTTACCCTCCCATATTATGTCGTCACAGTTTTTCCTGAAGAACACATCTCAACGGTTTGGGCGTACAAAAATTTTTATCGGCGCTTTGATCGTCAACTTCCTGATCTGAAAGCAAGCGTCTCAGCGCTTTGTCTTTCAGGACATAAAGATGTATTACCGGTTTTTGAGAATGACTTTGAACCCGCTGTTTTCGATCAGTTTCCTGCTGTTCGCCAGGTCAAGTCGACCCTCCTTGATGCAGGCTCTCTTTTTGCCTCTCTTTCCGGCAGCGGTTCTGCCGTTTTCGGACTGTTTGAGAGGGAGGATGAGGCGGCAGCTGCAATGAAGCTTCTGCCCCAGGCGTACAGAGTGAGCCTGACACCTCCGGGTTTTTCGATGGAACAATAAACTGCAATGGCTTAGCACGTGCCAGATGCAATGCTGTATGTAAACAAAATGACCTCATATTGTACTGTGAGGTCATTTTGTTATATGAAATAAGTATATTATTAGTAAGCCTTATAACTAGTAGAATTATTTCAGCCACCATTAAGCACATTGAACGAATGAAAAAGCATCTTTCACTTCTTTCAGGCGTTGTTCTTTCGTTGGGACTGTTGACAACTCCCGCACATGCAGATAATCTATATATAAGTGGCAATGTTGGATGGGCACTGTCAAATGATCTCAACATCAAGGATTCCAATGGCAGCACAACAGCAAAACAATCCCTCAAAACAGGTATTAATATTGAGGGAGCTCTTGGTTCCAGATTTGATAATTTCAGGCTTGAAGGAGAAGTGGCTTATAACCCGAGGGATATAGACGGTGTAGCTAAGAGCAATGTGCATATAGCTTCTTTTCTTGCTAACGGCTATTATGATTTCACCACAGAAGGCATTCAGCCATATCTTTCTGCCGGAATTGGTCTTGGTTGGCAGACCAATGATATAATCGTTGCAGGGAAGACGTATAGCGGGCGTCTTGTAAAATTAGCCTATCAGTTGGGCGCTGGTGTTGCCGTTCCAATCAGCAAGTCTGTCCTGATTGATGCCCGTTACCGTTATTTTGGCATGCCGTCAATTACTGAAGGAAACGCAATTACCTATACCCCAACCAGCAACTCATTTCTGCTGGGGCTTAGAGTCGGCATCTGAAATAGTTATTGCTGGTTATTGGGCTGTTTGATGATGTCGTTCAGTTCTGCCCCGATGAGGCGGAGATCTTCGTCGAGAAAATGGGAGGAGTGCAGACGGGCACGTTTGACTTCGCTGAAATTAAGGACTGAATCCATTGTTTGCGGCTTGAAAAGCGGGGCAGCAGCAAGAAGGGCGCCATCAGGTCCGGTAAGTGATGAGTTGCCCCAGTAGGTGAAACTGTCTTCATTGCCCACACGGTTTACACAGGCGACATAACTGCTGAACAAAAATGCATACGTGGTGGCAATCGTCTGCCACTGGGTTACAATTGCCGGATTTCCCTGTCCGGGCGACATGCGCAGAGGGCTCGACATGAGCACGAAGAGCAGTTTCGCTCCCTGATGTGCCAGCAGGTAAGGAACTGATACATGCCAGAAATCCTCACAGATTGCCACACCGATACGGCCAAGCTTTTTTGAATTTACGGCCTTGATCTGCTGACCGGCTGAAAAATATCGCAGCTCTTCAAACATACCGTAGGTCGGCAGGTAGATTTTACGATGGATACTGCGCCCGATCCCTTCTTCGAACATGAATGCTGCGTTATAGACACCGTAATCGTTGCTCAATTCAATGCCCCCGCAGATAATGCAGATTTTCCGGCTGAGCTCCCGGAGTGGAGCAAGCCTGGAGTCTTCGATATGCATGGCAATATCCTGTGCTGCATCCTGAACATTGTATCCTGTCAGGGAGAGTTCAGGGAAAGCTATGGCATCAGCGCCCTCCTTGATAGCCTTCTCGATAAGGGTGCAGTGCTGTGCAAGATTTTCATCGAAATTGGCAAGAGTGCAATCGATCTGGGCAATACGCAGTTTCGCGGTCAGCATCCTTTTTCTGTTTTAATGATAGGGATAGAAAAGATAGAAGGTACATGAAAGAAAGGCAAGAATCCACATTCCGGAGCGAACCTCTCTCACTCTTCCGGTGAAGAGTTTCAGAACAACATAGGCAATAAATCCCGCGGTGATACCGACCCCTATATTAAAGGTGAAGATCATGAGAACAATAGTAAGAAAAGCCGGCAAAAGCTCGCTGTAATCATCGAAATTGAATTTAGTTACCGACTGCATCATGAACATGCCTACAACAACCAGTGCCGGTCCGTAGGCATAGGGAGGAACAATGGTAAGAATCGGGGCAAAAAACAGGGCGAGAGCAAAAAAGGCAGCAACAACAAGCGCTGTAAATCCTGTTTTTCCACCTTGTTCAATACCGGCTGCCGACTCAATATAGACGCCGGCCGTAGTGGTTCCGAACAGAGATGCGACAATGGTTGAAAGCGCATCGACCAGCATCGGCTTTTCTATTTCCGGCAGGTTGTCCTCATCATCGAGCAGATTAGCCCGTGACGACAAACCAAATAGAGTCCCCATGGTATCAACAAAATCCATCACAAGCACACTGGTTATGACGCCGGCAAATCCCCAGGTCAATGCTCCCTGAACATTGATTTTCATAAAAATCGGTTCAATGGACGGTGGCATACTGAACATCGTTGCAGGAAGCGGAACGAGGCCGGTCATAAGAAAGGCGGCCGTTGTGACGGCCATACCCGCCAGAATAGCGCCTGTAACCCTCTGGATGAGAAGTACGGCGGTTATGAGAAGTCCACCGAGGCTCAGGAGAACCGGAAGTTTTGCAATATTGGCAAGTTGGACGGGTGCCCCTGGAACACCGAGAGTGATAAGTCCCATGTCGTTGAGGCCGAGAAAAGCGAGAAAAAGCCCGATTCCAACCGAAAAGCTATGCTTAAGTGTTCCTGGAATTGCTTTGGCCAGCCATTGACGAAGCCCTCCAAGAGTAATAATGGTGAAAAGAACGCCGCTGATAAATATGGCCGCCATGGCCGTCTGCCATGAATATCCGAGCGTGTGAACAACCGTATAGGCAATAAATGCATTTTCGCCCATGTAGGGAGCAACGGCGAAAGGTCGTTTGGCATAGACTCCCATCAGGAGTGTCCCGAAGATCGAAGTGAGAATGGTCGCCGTCATTGAGGCATCTTTAGGAATGCCTGCCGCTGCAAGAATGGCAGGATTGACTATGATGATGTATGAAAGCGTAAAAAATGTAGTTATGCCGGCAAGTGTTTCCTGCCGATAACTGGTGCCGTGCTTCTCAAAGTTAAAGTAGGATTGCATAGCGTTCACATGTTGTGGTAACAGGCTCCTCTGAAACAAGATAATCATAAAGAGTTAAAACGTGGAGCCGTAAATAGTAAAAGCTTCATTATGGAAATCCGGTTTGGCTTCCGTTTTATCTCTAGAATTGATTTCCCCATTCCTTGCGGTGGGGATCTTCCTTTGAAGTAAGTTATTCGTTATTTTAGAGGAATTTGAGAACAAAGACAAGATGATAAAAGGAAATTTTGACGTTTATATATGTTCAGTATAAACTGGAGTGGGTTGAGATTTAAGCATTAATTATTTCCCATCATCATGAAAGCTCTTATCACTTTTTTTCTATCTATTTCGGCTGTTATATGGTCGGGTCTTATTGCTTCTTTTGTGACAATTTGTGGTGTATTAATCTCAAATCGAAGTAACACTTATCGCCTTAAACTTCAGCTTCAACATGACGCAGCAGAAAAATTAAAGGAACGGACAGGTATTCTCCGTCGAGAGGTTTACCTATGTGCGGCGGAAGAACTGATAAAAGCAAGTAACTTCTTGGGGTCACTATCTCAACAGGATCTTACTAAGACGAACATCGCAGAAGGTTTTCAAGGTTTTTTTGCCGCAGCAACAAAACTGCAACTTGTAGCAGAGCCGAAGACAGCTCTGCTTGTAAATAGTCTTGTTTCAGTATATGGTGAACTTCTTCTACGACTTATGGAGCGTCTGATTCCGTTGCAAAAGACGCGCAATGACATCGCAATCAATGATGATCTTTATAATAAACAGCAGACTAAAGTTGAACGAGTTTTATCAAAAATTGAAGAGTTTAACGAAAATGGTCAGGTAAATGAGATTCAATTAGCAGCGCTTAATCGGGCATTTGATTATTTTTATAGTCAGTCTCAAAAATACGCTTCAGAGCGAGGAGCTGCTTGGGCTCAATTCAATAATTTAAATATTGATTTCTGTCGCCAATTGTTCATAGATATGAAACCGCTTGGCGAACTGCAACTTAAAGTAATGATTGAAATTCGTCGTGATCTTGGCTTAACTGCAGAACTTGGTGCATTCCAGGAGCAAATGGAAGAACAACTGGGTAGAATATCTGCTCAACTCGATTCGATGATCAGCTCATTAGGGTGTTGATGAACTTTCCATCAAACGAAAAAGATATTGTAATAACTTCAGTTTAAACATTTTCTATCAAAAGGATCATGCAATGAAGGTAGTTGATCTCAAGAAGGAGTTGAAACCCCTTTATCAGCCATCAGCAAAAGAGGTTGTTGTGGTCGATGTACCGGCTATGAATTTTCTTATGGTCGATGGCCAGGGCGATCCGAATGCTTCACAGCCGTTCTCCGATGCAATCGAGGCGTTGTTTTCTGTAGCTTATACGGTGAAGTTCATGATCAAAAAGGGGGCTTTGGCAATTGACTATGGAGTTATGCCATTGGAAGGCCTCTGGTGGGCTGACGATATGACGAAATTCTCTCAGGAAGACAAGTCCAACTGGAAATGGACAGTAATGATCATGCAGCCCTCATTTGTAACTCGCGAAATTATTGAGGATGCTATCGTGGAAGTGAAAAAGAAAAAAAATCCGTCATCTCTTTCCAGCGTGCGTTTTGAAACCTTTTCGGAGGGCAGGAGCGCACAGATTATGCATATAGGTCCATTCTCTGAAGAGGGCCCCACAATCCTGAAGGTGCATCAGTTTATTGACACCGTAAGCCATCGAAGAGGAAAGCATCATGAAATTTATATGAGTGATATTCGTAGAGCTCACCCTTCAAAATGGAAAACCATAGTCCGTCAGCCAATGCATTGATGGACATAAGAGCATTTTTGTTATAAGCAACTCTATACATTTCAAGGGAGGAAAATATGGCCTATATCATTACTGTTGAACACCTCACTGCTATTGCCGGCAAATCCACCCCTTTGTTTCCGGGTCTTGCGGAGTGGATGAACAAAACCTGCCCGATCTATGATATCGATACACCGCATGAGTACGCTCATTTTCTAGCACAGGCCTGTCATGAAACCGATCATTTCAAGACGTTGCGTGAATACGCCTCTGGCAAGGGATATGAGAACAGAGCTGATCTGGGTAACACCAATCCGGGTGATGGAGTCAAGTTCAAAGGTCGTGGGATTTTCCAGACAACAGGACGAAGCAACTACCTGCAGCTCGGAATCAAGAAGGGGCGCAGGGATCTGTTTATCAACACTCCAGAGCTTCTTGAGCAGCCTGAATATGCGGTCTGGAGCGCTTGCGAGTACTGGAAAACCCGTGGTCTCAACGATGCCGCTAATCATGCTGACGGCGACATTCTGAAGAAAAAATACAAAGGGAACATTATCAACGTCTCACCTGTTGAGTTTATCAGCATCACAATCAATGGCGGCTATAATGGCATGGAAGAGCGCAAGAAGTTCTATGCTTTGGCTAAGAGTGTTTTGATATAGGCCTTTTGGTGCCGTCGTAATTATTTTATTGTGAAAAACAGATCATTCGTTTATATTGGACTAAATAAATCCTATATACATTTTTTTTAAAACCAATTATTATAAGGGAGAATTTACAATGAGTGTTCTAGTTGGCCGGAAGGCACCGGATTTTGATGTGGCAGCAGTAGTTAAAGGATCGCAGTTTGTTGATTCAGTAAAACTGTCTGATTTTAAGGGCAAGTATGTTGTGCTGTTTTTTTATCCTCTTGATTTTACCTTTGTCTGCCCGACAGAGCTGCATGCATTTCAGGATAAGCTTGCGGAGTTCAGTAAAAGGAATGTTGAGTTGCTTGGCTGTTCGGTCGATTCCAAATTTTCTCATTTTGCATGGCTCACCACTCCGAGAAACCGCGGTGGCATAGAGGGCGTTACCTATACTCTTCTTTCTGATATTAACAAGACTGTTTCAGCTGATTATGATGTGCTTCTTGAGGGTGCTGGTATTGCACTGAGAGGTTTGTTCCTGATAGATAAAGAGGGAGTTGTCCGCCATCAGGTGGTCAATGATCTTCCGCTTGGCCGCAATGTGGATGAGGTGCTCCGGCTTGTTGATGCTCTTCAGTTTACCGAGCAGTTCGGTGAAGTCTGCCCTGCAAACTGGAACAAGGGCGATAAGACAATGAAGCCGACTGATGAGGGCCTGAAAGAGTTTTTCAAGGAAAATTAAGCTCTTGTTATTCTGATCAAAAATCCCCCGTTTTTTCGTGAAGAGCGGGGGATTTTTTTATTGAAGTTCAGTAGGCTTTCGCAAAAACCGCTTTTCTCGCGGCGGCTTTTCCTGAATAGATACAGGTACCGGGTACATCGATTCCGTAACGGGCAATATACTCGGCTTCTTCAGGCAATACCCTGATGGTGGCTTTTGTTTCTTCCTTGATTTTTCCCTCTGTTTCTGCTGTGCCGTCCCAGTGGGCGATCACAAATCCCTTTTCAACAGCACTCTTGAACTCCTCATAACTCTTGACTTCAAAGGTGTTCTCATTGCGGAACTGCAATGCTTTGTCGAACATGCTCTGCTGAATGGAGTTCAGGATTTCCTGAACAGTGACTGGAAGCGTCTCGTCAAGCGTCAGTTCGGTTTTTTCGAGTGTATCTCTCCGTGCTGCAATACAGATATTGTTCTCGATATCTCTTGGTCCCAGTTCAATGCGGATCGGGATGCCCTGCAGCTCATATTCTGCAAATTTCCAACCTGGCGAGTTCTGTTCGCTGCTGTCCACAAAGGCCGGTATTCCGCTTTTTTTCAGAGAGTCGGCAATTGCATCTGCCCGGGCAATAACAGCGGCTTTGTCACCCCTGAGGATCGGTATAATGACTACCTGACGTGAGGCAAGTTTTGGCGGAAGAACCAGACCGCGGTCGTCCGAATGAGCCATGATCAAGGCTCCGATCAGTCTTGTAGAAACGCCCCAGCTTGTCGCCCAGACATAGTCGAGTTTTCCCTCTTTTGTCTGAAATTGACAGTCAAATGCCTTTGCGAAGTTCTGGCCGAGATTATGGGATGTGCCTGACTGGAGGGCTTTGGTATCCTGCATCATCGCTTCAATGCAGTATGTTTCCACTGCACCTGCAAATTTTTCACTGTCGGTTTTTCTGCCCATAATAACCGGCAGGGCCATATACTCTTCAGCAAATGTCTTATAGACATTGATCATGCGAAGCACCTCTTCCTGCGACTCTTCAGGAGTTTCATGGGCGGTATGACCTTCCTGCCATAAAAACTCGGTGGTTCTTAAAAAGAGGCGGGTGCGCATCTCCCAGCGTACGACGTTAGCCCACTGGTTGATCAGAATCGGCAGGTCACGGTATGACTGTATCCACTTTTTATAGGAAGACCAGATGATGGTTTCAGAGGTAGGTCGGACATAGAGTTTTTCAGCGAGTTCCTCGCCTCCGCCGTGTGTGACCACAGCACATTCAGGGGCAAACCCTTCAATATGTTCCGCTTCCTTTGCAATAAAGCTTTCGGGAATGAAGAGCGGGAAGTAGGCATTGACATGCCCCGTCTCCTTGAACATCCTGTCAAGGGCGGCCTGCATTTTTTCCCATATCGCATAACCGTTAGGGCGTATAACCATGCATCCCCGTACATCAGCATAATCAGCAAGTTTTGCGGAGCGTACAAGGTCAATATACCACTGGGAATAGTCCTCTTTGCGTGAAGTGATTTTATCTGCCACGATTTTGGTGTAAATAACTGTTATTAAATAAGATCAGGTTGGCAAAATATACAACCTACTTTTCGAACTTTTTCATTTTTTCCATTAAGGTTTTCAGGTGTTCTTTCTCCTTGTTTCCAAGTGGTTTCTGATTGTTGGTTACTTTCTGATATCCATCCGGAATATTGAAAACTGATGGAGAAAGTGCTTTTGGCCGGATTTGCATGATTTCCATGTCGTACTTGCCGTTATCGTTATATTGAACAAGTTTTACAGGAAATCCTTCAATGCCCGCATTGTTGAGCGTTTTTGAAAGTGACGTGTTTGAGAGCCGGGGGTTTTGCGTCTGAAGGATCCTGAATGTTGAAAAATTACCAAGATCGCGAGTGACCCAGAGCTCAAGTTTTTCGGTGCTGCTGGTCAGGCTGATGTGTTCACAGTTGTAGCCTTTAATAGTTTGTTTACCGATTTTTGTAAGCTTGTAGTTGCTGTCGAAATTGAGCAGCATTGCCTGTTCAGCAGCAGTTTTAAGATTGAGAACGGTGTAATTTTTAGCCTGATGGTTGATAACGTAAGCCTGGTCCGGCTGCGAGGCTTTTGTGATGACGCTTGTTTTTAAAACCTCTGGGATTTTATCCATCTGCATGGCCATATCCATGCGTTGAACATCGTTTCCAAAGTAGTAGGTAATTTCAGCAGAGCCGTTCGGCATTTTCATTATCATCGCCATAATGCCGGTAAATTTCGAAGCTGCTGATGCAGTGTTTCCGGTAACTGAAAGAAGAAGCATACAAAGCGATAGCAGAACTTGTTTCATCGTGGCATTGCTCATGACATCAGGGAATATGGTCGGTTTGGTTCAAATCGTTTATACTCAAAGAATTTTAATGTACTATTTGTAAAGTTGCGTGAAGGAATTTTTTTAATATCACCATCCCTTGTAATGGTGTGCGAAGTGAACGTTTGTTTTAACAGAAATAAATGCAGGAAGTGAAACAGTGGCAGGTTGTTGAACTGCTGAAGACTACTACCGGTTATTTTGAGGAAAAAGCTGTTGACGAGCCGCGAATCAGCTCGGAACTTCTTCTTGGACATGTCCTCGGCGAGAGCCGCCTGCAGCTCTATTTGCATCACAACAGGCCGGTTTTTCAGGAAGAGCTTGACCGTTTCAGAGGGTTTTGCCGCCAAAGGGTTGATGGCCGTCCTGTTCAGTACATTATTGGAGAACAGTACTTTTACGGATTGCAGTTCACGGTTGATGAGCGGGTTCTTATTCCCCGCCCCGAAACCGAACTTTTGGTCGAGCATGCCTTTGAATCACTGGGCATGACTGGCCGTGGTGGATCCAGTGAAGCAAATATTCTTGATATTGGTACAGGAAGCGGGTGCATTGCCGTTACCATGGCAAAGCTTTGTCCGTCGCTGAGGGTTACCGCTGTCGATTGCTCACTTGATGCTCTTGATGTTGCACGCGCGAATGCTGCAAACAATGATGTTGAGTCCCGGATAGAATTCCTTTCGGCCAATATGTTCGATGAGTCGTTTGCATCGTTATTACCGGCGAATACCTTTGATCTGATTGTCTCAAATCCGCCTTATATCCCGGATTCGGAGTGGGAGGGTCTTCAGCGCGAGGTCAAGCAGTATGAGCCAAGGATTGCGCTGACGACCCCTCAGGGAAGTGAGTGCTATGTTGCAATTGTCACAAAAGCCAAAAAACTTCTTGTTCCGGGCGGAAAGCTCTGTCTTGAACTCCATGCAGATGCCGGCGCTTCGGTCTCGGAACTTATGGCCGCTGAGGGGTTTTCCGCGATAACAGTCTATAAGGATTATTCCGGACTTGTCAGGGTTATTTCCGGAGTTTTTCCGATTGGAAATTAACTTGCGTTCAGTTTTGTTCTTAAGAAGGCAGGGCTGTTTTTTTCGTAAAACGTCATGGCGGAGCTATATTACACAGCTCTTGTTATAATTAACATAACAGAGGGTGCGAAAAAGATTAGTTTTTTTAAATTCACCTGTTTGCTTCCTCCTGTAATTTAGTGCAATCGAAGGGGTGTACGTTGATGGATTCTCGTGATCTGACTTTGAGAGAACGGCAGGTACTGGGTATTATTATCCAGTCTTATGTTGTGACAGCCGCACCGGTAGGCTCAAGGTATATCGCCAAAAATTATAATCTTGGCCTTTCTGACGCCACGATCCGCAATGTCATGGCCGTACTGGAAGATGAAGGTTATATCAACCAGCCGCACACTTCAGCAGGAAGAACTCCGACCGATAAGGGCTACCGTTATTATGTCGATCTTATTATGACCTTCCAGTCTCTCGATGATAAAGAGAAAAAGAGGATTGAGGCGAATATTGGTCAAATCAGTATAGATCGTAAAGGAACATCATCTGATGTCCTGCTTTCAGCAGCAAAAGTTTTAGGGACTATATCACGGCAGTTGAGTGTTGTGTTGTCGCCGACACTATCGAATGCGATTTTTGAAAAGCTCGACATGGTTCTGTTAAGCTCGACACGGATGATGGTTATTCTCTCCATACAGTCGTTGTTTGTCAAAACTATTGTTATGGAGCTTGATATTGAGGTTTCCCGTCAGACAGTTGATGAGGTTGTTGATGTTCTCAATCAGCGACTTTCAGGATTGACACTCTCAGAGATACGCCGTACCATAAGCCGACGTCTTTCTGACAGCATGTGTGATAATGCGCTTAAAAATCTTATTGTGCGTTCTGCCGGAAATCTTTTTGATGAGTCGCCTATTTTTGAACGCCTCTATATTTCCGGTACCGAGTACATTGTTGACCAGCCTGAGTTTAAGCAGCCGGACAAGGTTCGTGATCTTATCACCATGATTGAAGATAAGTTCAGTATGGCAAAGCTTGTCGGGCATAGCGCGTCTTCCTCTGACCAGACCGTTCGCTCCGCTGTCCGGGATATTACAATCAATATCGGCAAAGAGAACAGTGAGAGGCAGGCGGAGGATCTGACTATTGTATCCACACCCTATTATGTTGGAAATATGGTTGGAAAAATTGGAATTTTTGGACCGAAAAGAATGGATTACGAGTACGCAGTCCGCGTTCTCAACTATATGGCTGACAGCCTTTCAGCGACGCTGTCGGATGTTAACTAAACAGATAATGTAAGTTATGACAAAGAAAGTATTGGATGGAAAGGAGCGTGGTGCAGAACATTTAGAGGATAGAGAGAAAAAGGATGTTCAGGAACCCTCAGCAGTGCAGGAAGATTCATTGCATGGAGCTGAGTCTTCTCAATTGAAAATAGCTGAGCTTGAAATTGAAGTGCTGAAGCATAAAGAGCAGAGCGACAAGTATCGTGATGAGTTACTTCGAAAAGCTGCGGATTTTGAGAATTTCAGGAAACAGAAGGAACGCGAGTCAATGATGGCCTCTTCCAGGGCTCTTGAGAATATTATCAGGGAACTGCTTCCTGTTGTTGATGATGTCAAAAGGGTTCTGCAGCATGCTCCGCTTAATGCTGAAACATCAGCTGAAGCCCGCCCCTATATCGAGGGGGTTGAGCTTGTGAAAAAAAGTCTTGAGAAATGGCTTGATCATAAAGGGGTTAAAGCCATAGAATCAAAAGGAATGAAGCTGGATGTGAATTTCCATGAAGCCATTTCCCAGATCGATCAGCCCGATGCCGAACCGGATACTATCATTGATGAGTACCAGACAGGGTACCTGCTTGGAGATAAGGTTATCCGGCATGCGAAGGTTATCGTGGCGAAATAGCGCAGTACGTTTTTTAACAGTGAACAATAGACAAGCAAATTTGTTGGTGGTATTATGAAGAAAGAATATTACGAGGTTCTTGGTGTCAGCCGTACGGCCACCAAGGACGAAATAAAAAAGGCATACAGGAAGCTGGCTCTGCAGTTTCATCCCGATAAAAATCCTGATAACAAGGATGCTGAAGAGCATTTCAAAGAGGTGAACGAAGCTTACGAAGTGCTCAGTAATGATGATAAACGTCGTCGGTACGATCAGTTCGGACATGCCGGTGTCGGTTCTTCGGCTGCTTCCGGTGGAGGCGGTCAGTATGGAGGCGGTGCTTCTGATTTAAACGATATTTTCAGTGCATTCAACGATATGTTCAGCGGGGGTAAATCCCGCGGAGGCGGCTCTCCTTTCGGCTTCGAAGAGGCTTTTGGAGGCGGAGGCAGAAGAGGGCGTGCATCAAGCGGCATTCCAGGAACAGATCTGAAAATTCGTCTCAAGTTAACCCTTGAAGAGATTGCCAAAGGGGTTGAAAAAACATTGAAGATTAAAAAGCAGGTTACATGCCCGGAGTGTAACGGCAGTGGTTCCAAATCAGGAGCTACAGAAAGCTGTCAGACCTGTCATGGAAGCGGGGAGGTACGTCAGGCCTCAAAAACGATGTTCGGCCAGTTTGTCAATATTGCCGCATGTCCGACGTGCGGAGGTGAAGGCAGGATAATCAAGGATCGTTGCACCTCATGCTATGGTGAAGGGATTAAACTTGGTGAGGTGACCGTGAAAGTTACCGTTCCTTCGGGCGTTGAGGATGGAAATTATCTCACCTTGCGCGGTCAGGGTAATTCCGGCCCGAGGGGTGGAGCTGCCGGAGATCTGCTTGTCGTTATTGAGGAAATCCCTCACGAGCTTTTTTCACGTCATGGTGACGATGTGGTTTATTCACTTGCTGTAAGTTTTCCTGACCTTGTGCTTGGTACAAAAGTTGAAGTGCCTACACTTGACGGAGCAGTCAAGCTGACTATCCCGCCATCAACCCAGCCGGAAACAATGCTCCGTATTGCAGGTCACGGGATCGGCCATCTGCGTGGATCGTCAAGAGGCGACCAGTATGTGAAAGTCAATGTCTATGTTCCTAAAGATCTTTCGCATCAGGACAAGGAACTTCTGAAGGATCTCAAGAAATCCTCCGGGATTTCCCCAACAGCGCATAATGATAAAGATGCCAAGGGCTTTTTTGAAAAAGCCCGGGATATTTTCTCATAAGGCGTTTAAAAATGTTTTTATACAAAAGAAAAGGCCGGTTTTATAACCGGCCTTTTCTTTTGCTATTTCTGCAACCCACTGTCGAGTCAAGCTTGTTACCAGTTTGCAACCAGCTTTACCTCTTCTTCTTCGTCTTCACTATCAGTAGGGTTTAACTCTGCCTGAATTTTTGAAATCACGTCCACAATATTAACTACAACATCTTTGTTGAACACAGTCGGCATCAAGTTGTCACGAGTCGGCTCGATGGAGTGTGCTATTGAAGCAGCTACTGCCAATTTGATTTCAGGTGTAACTTTTCTAACTCCAGCTGTAAACAACCCCTTGAACAAGCCAGGGAATACCAGGGCATTATTAACCTGATTAGGGAGATCTGATCTACCTGTTCCGACAACGCTGGCTCCGGCTTCGTATGCAAGATCAGGCATGATTTCCGGCTGCGGATTGGCCATGGCAAAGATAAACGGTGCGCTGTTCATCCCTTTAATCATCTCCTGAGTGACGATATTTCCTATTGAGACACCGACAAAGACATCTGCTCCAGCCATTGTACTCTGCAAATCGCCGCTATGCTTTGCTTTATTGCTTATTTCAGCAATCTTTTGTTTCATCGAATTCATGCCTGGGCGACCATCATAAATAGCTCCCTGAGTATCAACCAGCACAACTTCTTTCACATGAGCCTGAATTAACAGTTTGGCAATAGCAATGCCTGCCGCACCCGCACCGTTAATGACCACATGCAGATCTGTGATATCCCGTCCGGTTATTCTGCATGCATTGATGATTGCTGCCAGAGTAACAATAGCGGTTCCATCCTGGTCATCATGAAAAACAGGGATTGAGAGCTCGTTTTCAAGCCGTTCGAAAATTTCAAAACATCTTGGAGCTGAAATATCTTCGAGATTAATGCCTGCAAAACTTGGTTCAATAAGCTTGCAGAATGTAATAATATCCTCGACGTCGGTAGAGTTGATGCACAGTGGAATAGCGTCAATGCCGGCAAACTCCTTGAAGATTATTGACTTGCCTTCCATTACCGGCATCGCAGCTTCCGGGCCAAGATCACCGAGGCCCAGAATGGCAGTTCCATCAGTAACAATAGCTACCTGATTGGCTCGATTGGTTAGCGTATAAGATTTTTGTTTATCCAGACCGATTTCAGTGCATACGGCTGCAACGCCCGGGGTATAAGCCAAAGATAAATCGAGAGCAGTTTTTATGCTGACTTTGGATCTGATTTCAATTTTACCACGCGCTTTCTGATGTAATTCAATTGATTGCTTTGAATAATTCATATAATTATTTTAAGTCCATACTATTATGAACAGCTGGTTATGATACAATGAGATTGTCAAACTGATGAGGAATTTCGGAGAGCAGCCTACAGGGAGACAATGCGATTAAAAGTGATTCAATATATATTTTAATTGCTAGGTACGATCAAAATACTTTCAAATAATACTTTTTGAAAAAAAACAGCCATGCATTGTTCGTTGATGCATGGCCGGTATCGTGTTATGTCATCTCATTTTTTATAGGCAGCATCGAGTTCATGAACATATTTTGCTATTACCGTCGGGTCTGAAATCTGGTCGGGCGCAAAAATTCTTTCAGCAAGAATTGTATTGTTGACCAGGTTCATTTTCAGCTGCGGCAGGTAGAGCAGGTTTGCCATCAGTTCAGGACTGCCGCAGGTGAGAAAAAGCGCAACTTTTTTCCCCGCCAGATACTGTTTAAGGTTGCTTTGCACCAAAGCACCCAGCAGCTGTGACGACACAAGCAGATAGTAGATAGGGGCACCCATGATCACAACATCAAAATCCTTGACGAAGCTGTAATCTCCAGTGGTCTTGCATCTTGCTTTTTCGACATAAGCTCCGGTTTTCGCGAGCTCCAGGCCAATCGAATCGATGAGTCTGTCGGTTGATCCGCCTGCAGTTTTACTGTCGAACAGGATAATCGCTCTCATGGGTTTTGCTGAGGTATGTGTCATAAGAAAAAATGGTTGCAGTGAAACGGCGGACTGGATTTACAGGAGTGTAAAGGATAAAATAAGGTAAAAAAGTCAAAAAAAAAGCGCTCTGTAAGAGCGCTCTTTTTTTGACATAGGCTTTATTAAAAAGCTTCTTATACAAACTTCGAGTAGATGTCAAGAAGATCGGTTACTCTTGTAGAGTATCCAAGCTCGTTGTCATACCAGCCAACAACCTTGACCAGGTTGCCTGAGCTCATTGTAAGCAGTGAATCAAAAATACAGGAGTGCGGATTGCCGACGATGTCCTGTGAAACGATAGGATCTTCACAGTATTCGAGAAATCCCTTCATTGGTCCTTCTGATGCTGTTTTGATTGCTGCGTTAACCTCCGCTTTTGTTGCCGGACGTTTAAGAATTACAGTAAGATCAGTAAGAGAGCCGTCAGGAACCGGGACTCTCATGGCAAGGCCGTCAAGTTTACCGATCAGTTCAGGAATAACCTCGCCGATGGCTTTGGCTGCACCGGTGCTGGTCGGGATGATTGATAACGCAGCTGAACGTGCACGGCGGAGATCAGAGTGAGGAAGATCGAGGATGTTCTGGTCGTTCGTGTATGCATGAACGGTTGTCATGAATCCCTTTTCAATACCGAAGCTGTCCTCAAGTACTTTTGCCATTGGAGCAAGGCAGTTGGTGGTGCAGCTTGCGTTTGAAATAATCTCTTCCTTGCCGGTGATTGAGTCACCATTGACACCGAGAACAATGGTTGCGTCAATTTTATCTTTCGCCGGGGCTGAAATGATAACTTTTTTTGCGCCTGCAGTAATATGCTTGGCTGCAGCTTCTCTGGAAGTGAACAATCCGGTTGACTCAACAACAAGATCACATCCCAGTTCTTTCCATGGAAGTGATGCAGGGTCACGCTGTGCTGTAATGGTAATAACCTTGCCGTTGACGACGAGATTACTTCCATCAACACCAACCTCACCTTTGAACTTTTTGTGGGTGGAATCGTACTTGAGAAGATGTGCGAGGGTCTTTGGGTCGCATAGATCGTTGATTGCAACAATTTCATAATTCGGGTTGTTCAATGCCTGGCGAAAAACCAGACGCCCGATGCGGCCAAATCCGTTAATGCCGACTTTCACTTTTGCCATAATGTCTTCCTGGTATTGTATTGGAAATTAGTGTTCGTGCTGCTTGTTTATAAAAATCTTTTGTTCAAAACAAAAAACTGTTCCTCAAGATATAATATGAAACTCGAAATATTCAGCAGTTTTTTTGAAAAAATTCTGATAAAAGGGTTTTCAGGTTGTTGAAGCTGCCATTGCTCAGAAGAATAACAACATCACCATCACATATCTTGTTTTGAAGAAATGCAACGATATCATCCGGGTAATTGGTAGAATTCTGCCCGCCAAGAAAAACCGTTTTCCCCTGTTTTTCCAGTAACTCCTTTAACCGAGATATATTAAGAGACTGGTCAGGCGGATAGCGGTCTGGACGGTGAACCTTGCCTATGACGACAATTGCAGCCGGCCCGAAACATTCAGAAAGTTCCTGCTGGAAGATGTTTCGGGTGGTAGTGTTTGACCGTGGTTCAAAACAGGTTACAATTCGTCTTCCGGCATAGAGCTGTTCGATTGCCTCCAGTGTAACCCTGACCGCAGTGGGGTGGTGAGCAAAATCTTCAATAAGGGTTATGTTTCCGGGGAAGGTCCCAATAATTTCCATCCTGCGTTTCGGACGTTTGAAGAGAGCCATGCCCTGCCTTATAGCCTCGAATGGGAGCCCGGTATTGGTCGCTGCAGCAACAGCAGCAAGAGCATTCATGATATTATGATTCCCAAAAAGCGGAACAGAAATAGTACCGAGAAGTGTGTTTTTATAAAAAACTTCAAAGGACGATGCATCCCCTTCTAAAGAGATGTTGCGGGCACTCCATTCCGAATCTGTATTCAGTCCGAACCGCTCCACCTTGCAGAACGCCTTTGCAGCAATTTCAACGGCTACAGGATCATCCCCATTGACAAAGAGAGCGCCGTTTTCAGGAATAAGGTTCACAAACAGTTTGAAACTGCGTTTGATATCCTCTAGAGAGTCGAAAATGTCGGCGTGGTCAAATTCAATATTATTGATAATGGCGATGTCGGGTCGGTAGAGCAGGAACTTGCTTCGCTTATCAAAAAATGACGTATCGTATTCATCACCTTCTGAAACAAAAAACCCCTCATCGCTGCGTCCTGATGCCCTGCACCCGATGGAGAAATTTTCAGGAATACCACCTACCAGAAACCCCGGCTTGAGTCCGCCATGTTCGAGCAGCCATGCAATGAGCGATGTTGTCGTTGTTTTGCCATGCGTGCCTGTTACCACTAACGAAGTATTGTTGCCGATCAGATGCTCTCTAACCAGGTCCGGCATTGATGCGAGCTCAATATGGTGATTGAGGGCATATTCGAGTTCCGGATTCCCACGGCTTATCGCATTACCGACCACGACCACGTCAGGTGTAGCATGCTTAATGTTTTCAGCTGAAAAACCATTGAAGTACCGGATATTATGCTCTTCGAGATAGGTGCTCATCGGAGGGTAGAGCTGTGTGTCTGAGCCGGTAATGGCATGGCCGGCATGTGAAAGGGCTACGGCTACCGAAGCCATTGCTGTACCGCCTATACCGATAAAGTAGATGGAACTCATCTTGAGAAAGATTGTCTTCAGATTGAAGGGAGCGCACGATGGTGCGTACTGGCTTTATATACATAAAAATTGAGTGGAGCGCAACTGCAACACTGCTTGGATCCACCTTGCAGGTGAACAGAAAAAGAGTTTGAATGATTGCTCTTTTCTCTAAAGAAACGAGCCATACAGTAAAAGAAATAAAATGAATCTGTATTTTAGCCAGAACAGTTTTAATAGATTTCAAACATTACAGTTATGCAATTTATAGATCTCCTTTCCCAGAAAGACCGGATTCGCACTTCACTGCTTCATCGCATCGAAAGCATTCTGGACAGTGGCCATTTTATTATGGGCCCGGAAGTGACTGAACTTGAGTCCCGTCTTGCCTCCTATGTCGGATCGCGCTACTGTGTCTCCTGCTCATCAGGAACAGACGCTCTGCTTATGCCTCTTATGGCAAAAGGTATCGGGCCGGGGGATGCAGTTATTACAACACCCTTTACCTTTGTTGCAACAGCTGAAGTTATAAATCTTGCCGGAGCCACTCCGGTGTTTGTTGATGTCTGCCCCGAAACATTCAATATCAATCCGGAACTCATAGGGCGGGCTGTTGAAGAGGCTGTGACCAGGGGATTGAAGCCCAAAGCTATTATTCCAGTTGATCTCTTCGGTCAGCCGGCTGATTACACCAGTATCGAAGCGGTAGCCGATGCATACAGATTATGGATTCTTGAGGATGCGGCCCAGAGTTTCGGCGGCAGTTTCAATGGTCATAAAGCGGGAGGTTTCGGTCTTGTAGGAGCTACCTCATTTTTTCCGGCAAAACCCCTTGGCTGTTATGGTGATGGCGGTGCGATATTTACTGACGATGAAGAGCTCGATATAGTGTTGAGGTCTATCCGGGTCCATGGAAGCGGCGTCGACAAGTACAGTAATGACCGTATCGGGATAAACGGTCGGCTCGATTCAATCCAGGCAGCTGTGCTTCTTGAAAAGCTAGCCATCTTTGACGAAGAGCTTGAGGTACGTCAGCGTGTTGCCGATTTCTACAGCAGCAGGTTGCAGCATAGAGTCGTTGTTCCCCGGATTCAGGAACACTACACCTCGGCATGGGCACAATACTCCGTGCTTGCCGCTTCATTTGAAGAGCGTGAGCAGCTCATGCAGGCATTGCAGAACGAGGGTATTCCATCGATGATCTATTACAAAATCCCTCTCCATCTCCAGAAAGCATATGCATCTCTAGGCTATAAACCAGGCGACTTCCCGGTTTCCGAAGATCTCAGCAGCAGGATATTTGCCTTGCCCATGCACCCCTACCTGAAAGACGAAGAGATCGAGCACATCTGTGCAGTCCTGCTCGCCTGAAGTCCGGCATCTTCCCCCATTGTCATTCCGAACTCCCGTGAGGAATCTATCCCCCGTGCCATCTCTCCAAAAAGGAGAGTGGCACTTCGATAGAATTAGTGTCCTGAATGATTAATCCAAACGTTCCCAAAAATTGTCATTCTGAGGTATTCCCGAAGGATCCATCTTTTTTATAACTCCCATACGCCCTATAGGTCCTATTAGTCCTATTCCTCTATTCTTTTCAGAAACTTCCTGACCGCCAGAACAAACACTTCCGGCTGTTCTTCCTGTGGAAGATGTCCGCAATCGGGCACAACCAGTAATTCAGCGCATGGAAGCTGACTTGCAAGTCGGATGCTCTCCTCTTTTTTTACCATTGAATCGTGTTCACCGGTAATGACGAGGGATGGTCGCGACATGGTTTTCAGCCGTTCATCCAGTCTGAGATGATGCGTCTCGCTGAAAAGCTCCCAGAACGCTCTCGACCAGTCGCCATTCATCAGGTCACTGCGAAACGCTGCAAGAACATCACTCCCCAGCCTTTCCTTGTTGTACCACATGGCACGTATAAGCCGGTCATAAAGCCTGATGATCATGAACTTCATCAAACTTGTAAAAAGAGGGCTCATAGCTTTCAACGCAGGCTTTATAACTGCGGGCACCTCACTGGTTGCATAGCCGCTGTATATCATGGCGTCCGCAAGTACCAGCCCCTCAACACTTTCCAGGTGCCGCAAGGCAGTCAGCAGCGCTATTGTGCCGCCCGTTGAATTACCGACAAGCACTGCTTTGTTGAACCCGAGTTTATGTATCAGTGCTATAAGCAGATCACTCTGGGCTTCAGGAGTGTAACTCACCTTCGTGGCTTTTGAAGGGAGAGGACGTGAAGTCAAGCCAAAAGCAGGGCGGTCGAATGCAATGACTGTTGCAGTTTCAGCCAGCCCGTCCAAAACAAGACGCCACGATCTGAGACTCAAAAAACTTCCATGCAGCAGTACAACAAGCGTCTTTCCTCTGCCAGCCAGGCGGTAATGAACATTGAACCCGTTAACCCCAATAAAGCGGCTCTCTGTTTCTTCTGTCATCATTGCTTTTTTTTATCAAGTTTCACTCCCCGCAATTCTGCAACAGCCCGTCCTGCATGCGAAGGCACCGGTCGGACATTGAGGCATACTCTTCATTGTGGGTGACGATGATAAAAGAGGTTCGGCGCTCCTTGCTCAGTTTTGCCATCAGCTCATAGAGCATATGGCTGTTCCTGCTGTCAAGGTTGCCGCTCGGTTCATCCGCCAGAACAAGTTTCGGGTTATTCATCAGGGCACGCGCAATGGCAACCCGTTGCTGTTCACCGCCAGAGAGCTCTGAGGGAAGGTGCTCAAACCGCTCACTGAGGCCAAGTCCGGCAAGCAGTTCTCCGGCATGTTTCTTTGCCGGCTGGAGCTTTCCTGTGGCAATGAACTCCGGCATAGCTACATTTTCAATAGCGCTAAAGTCAGAAAGGAGATGGTGAAACTGGAAGACAAAGCCTATTTTGCGGTTCCTGAATTTTGCCAGTGCCTTTTGAGAAAGGGTGTATTTTTTATTCGTAAACAGGAGCTCACCGTCAAACAGAATGTCGCCACCGTCTGGTGTATCGAGGGTACCGAGCATGTTCAGCAGTGTCGTTTTTCCGCTGCCCGAAGCTCCGATGACCGTCACCATTTCACCTTCACCGAGCGTAAGATTTAATCCGCGGAGGATTGGAATAGTACGCTGACCTGGAAGTGTATAGGATTTACTGATGTTTTTTGCTTCGAGCATGTTGTCCTAAGGTCTGGTTTGGCCGTTGCCCTCTATAATCCATTTGTATGTGGTGAGCTCTTTCAAGGCCATTGGACCTCTTGCATGGAGTTTCTGGGTGCTGATGCCTATTTCCGCCCCAAGTCCGAACTGGGCGCCATCAGTGAATGCCGTTGAGGTGTTTGCATAGACCACGGCAGCATCGACTCGTTTTAAAAAGATCTCTTTTGCTGCAGGGTCATCCGCAATAATTGCCTCACTGTGGCGTGAGCTGTAGTGTGCAATATGCCGAAGCGCCTCTTCAAGGGATGCAACGGTTTTTACCGACATTTTCAGAGAGAGAAACTCTGTGCCGAAATGTTCCGCTTCAGCCCTGTGCAGCAGAGCGTCTGGGTAAGAGCCTTTCAGTGTCTGATAAGCTGCGTCATCAGCAAAAAGTACAACCTCTTTTTCCTCGAGCGGCTTCACAAGCCGAGCAAGATCATCAAGTCGCTCCTGATGAATCACCAGGGTATCAAGTGCATTGCAGACGCTTGGACGTCGGGTTTTTGCGTTGAAGACGATATTTTGACCAAGCTCAAGATTGCCGCTTTTATCAAAATAGGTGTGCACAATACCCGCACCGGTTTCGATGACCGGAACCTTTGCGTTATTACGGACAAAGTCGATCAGTTTCTGACTGCCCCGGGGAATGATCATGTCGATAAACCCGACAGCGTTGAGCATGACAGCCGCAGCCTCACGTTCAGAAGGCAGGAGGTAGAGTACGTCAGGATTGATGGAATGCTTCTTCAGCACTGCATGGATGAGTTCGACAATGGCAATGTTCGAATACATGGCATCACTTCCGCCCTTCAGTACAGTGGCATTGCCTGATTTCAGGCAGAGCGCGAAGACATCGAAGGTCACGTTGGGACGAGCTTCATAGATGATGCCGATCACTCCTATCGGAACGGTCACTTTTTTCAGGCCAAGTCCATTCGGCAGGGTCCTCTCTTCAAGGGTCAGGTCAAGAGGAGAGGGAAGGGTTGCGACATTGCGGATATCCCCGGCAATGGCTTCAAGCCGCGAAGCGTTCAGGAGGAGCCGGTCGTACATTGGATCAGCCTGATCCATACGATCCAGATCTTTCCGGTTTGCATTGAGAATGAGTCCATGGTGCGAAGGAATGCTGTCGGCAAGATCAAGCAGCAGAGTGTTTATGGCGGCATCACTGAGCGTCACAATCTCCCGGCTTGCCTGCTGTACAGCTTTGAGCTGTTCGGTGATGGTTTCCTGCATTGTAGTTCCTATAGTGCCTTTTTCCGTTTCAGGGTGTTATATAAAGATAATCGTAGTGGATTAAAGGCTTATGCCCTTTCTGTCCAATGATCGAAAGTGTTTTTTCAGAGCTGTATTGTGCCATCCCGTAACCGATCGCATGACCCTCTGTTGAGCAGATTTTAATAATATCACCCTTAAAGAAAATCCCTACAACCGATTCAATCCCTATCGGGAGAAGGCTGTTTGCCTGTTCATCGCTGACCAGCGCAGCTTCGGCCCCTTTGTTGATGGTGACGGCCCCCTTTTCCAAACCTTCGCTGTTGGCAATCCAGCGTTTTGGTCCATGAGTTGGTTTTTGCGGCAGAAATTTTGTGCCGGTCTGTTTCCCGCCGAGAATCGAGAGCAGGATATCAGGAGTTCGCCCGTTGGCGATATGTACTGTTATTCCCAGCCTTGAAAGTTTCTGAGCTATATGGCATTTGGTCAGCATGCCCCCTCTTCCGAATTCAGATTTTCCAGGATGGATATACTGGTGGAAATGTTTTGTTGATGGATCAATTACCGGGATGATGGATCCATCACCTGTTTTAAGGTCAAACAGGCCGTCAACATGCGAAAGAATGATATAGCCCTCCACATCCATCATCGAGGCAATGAGCCCTGAAAGTTCATCATTATCGGTAAACATCAGCTCAGTAACTGAAACGGCATCGTTTTCATTAACGACGGGGATGATGCTCTGCTGCAGAAGGGCTGTAAAGCATGTCTGCATGTTGAGATAGTGCTGCCTGTCCCGAAAATCGCCCTTTGTGACAAGAATCTGTGCAGTGATCAGGTTATGCCGGAGAAAAAGTTCATTATAGGTGCTTATCAGCTTTATCTGTCCCGTAGAAGCAAGAATCTGGCGCGCCGCAACCGGTGTCAGGGTCCCGCAAGGTTTTATTACCGACCGGCCGGCACTGACGGCACCCGATGAAACGAGAATGACCTGAATGCCTTTTTTCTGCAGTTGAGCAATCTGGGCGGTAAGGCTCTGGAGAATTTCAAGGTCAAGCTCTCCGTTTTTACCGGTAATGACATTCGAGCCGACTTTTACGACTATTTTTCTATAAATAGATTGTAGGTTTTTCATGCGTTAGTGAACCTGTTCCTGACTGAAATGCAATCCCGCCAACCGGCAGGTACTATCCTGATCGTTAACGAAAGAAAGGTAAATCTCAGCCCGTAAAAAAAGAAAATAAAAAGTGTTGGCGCAAGTTTAGTGAACACGTTGGAAATTTTCATGTTGCTTGACCCTTGGGAGCCTTCCATCCGGATTGCTGCCCATTCTGCAGTTTTGTGTTCAACTGAAAAGATATGCATATTTATTGCCGGATAAGTTATTTTTCCCGATGAACATATGAGCGTCCGTTTTTGTTGTTTTTTTCTGGCTCCAAACCTCTTTTTCAGCCCTTTTTACAGTATTGCCTGATGTAGTGGAAGGTATTGTAACGGCATATTTAATACTTGCTGCAGGTACAGATATTAACTACTGGATTGTATTGCGATGGTCTTGATGAGTCTGATTGATATTTCATTACCGTTGAAGAATCCGGTGTTACAGTTTTCACTGATACTCTTTATCATTCTTTTTGCTCCGCTGCTGCTTAACCGCCTGAAAATTCCGAGTCTGATCAGTCTTATAATTGCCGGAGCGGTGATTGGGCCCCATGGGTTTAATCTGATGCTTCGCGACAGCAGTATCATCCTCTTTGGAACGGTTGGCCTGCTCTATATCATGTTTCTTGCCGGATTGGAAATTGATGTTGAGGACTTCCGCAAAAACAGCAGAAACAGTATCCTCTTCGGTCTCTATACCTTTTTCATCTCTATTCTTCTTGGTATTCTTGTCGGCCTCTACATCCTTGACTTTTCGCTCTTTTCATCGATTCTCATCGGCAGTATATTTGCTTCCCATACGCTCATAGTCTATCCGATTGTCAGTAAGCTTGGTGTTTCCACGAACAAGGCTGTCACTATTGCTGTTGGCGGCACCATTATCACCGATACCCTTGCCTTGCTGGTGCTGGCTGTTATTGCCGGAATCTCGTCAGGAGAGTTGATGACAGGATTCTGGATTAGGCTTGTGATTGGGTTAACGCTGTTCAGCCTTATTGTTCTATTGCTTTTTCCTGTAATAGCCCGATGGTTTTTCAAGCGCTTCGACGACAGTGTGCTCCAGTACCTCTTTGTTCTGGCTATGGTATTTTTTGGCGGTTTTCTTGCCGAAGCCGCCGGTGTTGAGGCTATTATCGGGGCATTTTTCAGCGGTCTCGCCCTGAACCGCCTGATTCCCCGGACATCGCCGCTCATGAACAGAGTCAAGTTTGTCGGCAATGCCCTGTTTATTCCGTTTTTTCTGATCGGTGTCGGGATGCTTATCGATATCCGGGCATTGTTCAAGGATTATAACACTCTCAAAGTTGCAGCGGTTATAACCTTTGCCGCTACGGTTGCAAAATATCTTTCAGCCTGGATTACCCAGAGAGTTTTCGGGTTTTCGCTTGATCAGCGCCGCCTGATTTTTGGACTGATAAGCGCACATGCGGCGCTCGCTCTTGCAACGGTATTGATCGGTTATAATATTATTACCGGTTATACTCTTAAAGGTGATCCTGTCAGGCTGCTTGATGAGAGCGTTTTGAACGGTACGATCCTGTTTATTCTGATAACCTGCACGCTTGCAACAATCGTCGGCGAGAAAGGAGCGCAGAATATTGCTCTTGCTGATACCGTTGATGAAATAGCTGAATCCGGCGTCGCGGGAACTGAAGAACGGATACTGATTCCCATGAACGACATCAGCACGGTTGACGAGCTGGTCAATCTCAGCGTAACCGTAAAATCGAATAAGGATAAGAATGGGATTTATGCCCTTCATGTAGCTGACAATACCACAAGTGACGATGCTGCCGAAAAGCATGCAGGCAAACTTCTTGAAAAAGCGGCGGTAGCAGCATCGTCTATAGACTTCAATTTGACACGGTTGATTCGTTATGACAGCGATGTGGTTAACGGTATTACCGGAGTCATCAGAGAACATAAAATCACGGACCTTATTTTAGGATTGCATCAGAACAGCATCCTTACTGACACTCTGCTCGGCAGTGCATCCGCAAACATTCTTGGCCGGTGCAACATCACGACCTTTATTTATAGACCGGTTCAGCCCCTTGCAACCATCAAGCGGACCATTGTGGTTATCCCGGCCGGAGCTGAAAATGAAATAGGGTTTGTCCACTGGATGCAGAAGATTATCAATGTCATAAAAAATACCGGATCAACACTTGTTTTTTATGCAACAAAACAAACCCTTGCTTATCTGAAGGAGGTCTATACCAAAAGCATTTTTAATGCAGAGTATAAGGTTTTCAAGGACTGGGATGATTTTCTTGTTCTATCGAGGGAACTGAAAAATGATGATAACCTCATTGTGGTGATGAGCAGGAAAAATAACCTTTCCTATCATAGTAAAATGGCTAAAATGCCACTGTATCTTAACAGGTATTTCCAGAAAAACAGTTTTATTCTTGTCTATCCGGTTCAGATAGGGACAGACGATGATAGCATTGAAAGTTTACCTGTTTCGACGGTCAAAAAAACCTTATTACGGTTTGAGGGCGTTGGAAAGCTTCTTGAAAAAATGTACAAAAAAAAGAAACCCGACTCTTCCAGTGAGTCCTGACTGACCATCATTTTCTATTTAGATCTTTGGAAATTTCGAAGGGCTTCATATTATTTGCTCATCAAGTGAAGCTCCCCTGGCTTTGGCCGGGCAACTTTTAGCCAGTTAGAAAGGTTCAAGACACATTAAATAAACGTAGTGTGATTTATGATATTACCGATCAATATCTATAGCGACGATATACTTCGAAAGAAAGCCAAGCCACTGAAAGGTATAGACAGTGGAGTTGAAGATCTTATAGCCTTTATGTTTGATACCATGCACAATGCTTCGGGCATCGGACTGGCCGCTCCTCAGGTCGGCCATTCGCTTCGGCTCCTTGTGATGGATATTTCCGGTCTGAAGAGTTATGCCGATGCAGCGCCGATGGTGGTGATCAACCCTCATATTCTTTCCGTCAGGGGATACAACGACATGGAAGAGGGATGTTTAAGCCTTCCCGGTGTTCATGGTGATGTGGAACGTCCGGCCGCGATTACCTTAAAATTCCGCAACGAACATTTTGAAGAGATCACCGGCGATTTTTCCGGTATGTATGCAAGAGTTCTCCAGCATGAAATAGATCACCTCAACGGAACGCTCTTTGTTGACCGGATGGAGAAACGCGACCGTAGAAAAATCCAGAAAGAGCTTGATGCGTTTTCTACAGGCAATGTGAATGCTGCGTACCCGATTGCGCGTGAACCTCTTACAGCTTAATATTCTTGAGTGCCATGCGCATTATTTTTATGGGAACGCCGGAGTTTGCTGTTCCCTCGTTGAAAGCTATTGCTGCCGATAATAAGTTTGAGCTTGTCCTTGTCGTTACCGGATCCGATAAACCCCGCAGAAGTAAACATGCCGAGGCTGAACCCTCTCCTGTCAAACAGGCGGCGATCTCTCTCGGGCTTTCAGTCTATGAAACTGATGATGTCAACAGTCTTGAATTTGCTGAAATTGTAGCGGCCGAGAGAGCTGATGTCATTGTTGTGGCGGCTTTCCGTATTCTGCCGCCTGCAGTGTTTGAGCTTGCAGCCCTTGGCGCCTTTAACCTTCATGCATCTCTCCTTCCGGCATACCGTGGGGCAGCCCCGATTAATTGGTCCATTATCAACGGAGACAGGGAAACAGGTGTGACGACATTCTTTCTCCAGAAGCGTGTTGATACCGGCAATATCATACTTCAGGAGAACATGCTCATTGATCCTGCTGAAAATGCCACAGATCTTGCCTCTCGTCTGTCAGTGCTTGGTGCTTGCGTTGTTACCGATACCCTTCATTTGATTGCTTCCCGCCAGGTGGTTGTCTCGGCTCAGGATGAAGCGCTCGTTTCAAAAGCTCCCAAGCTTACCCGCGACAATACCCGCATTACGTGGTCGCAACCGGTCAGGAAGGTCAATGATTTTATCAGGGGTCTTGCCACGAAGCCAACGGCATGGACAACCTTCAACGGTAAAACCATGAAGATATTCAAGGCTTCTCACGGCGCACCCATTCTTGACAAATCGCCAGCCTCTCCTGGAACGGTTTTTGTCGACAGCGGTAAGCTCTATGCATCATGTTCCGACGGCTGGCTTGAACTGCTCTCGCTTCAGCTTGAAGGCCGCAAACCTATGGAAGCAGCTGATTTTCTCAGGGGCTTTCGTCATGACAGCCATCAGCAGCTCTTTGTATAGCGACTCTGCCATGTCACAATCCTATTAATTGCTTATATTCCTCACCTTGAATTTTTAACAGAATCTAACGCTTATTTTATGGCATTGTCCAGTACAGAAGTCAGCCGCCTCAGGAACTTCTGCATAATCGCACATATTGATCATGGAAAATCCACACTGGCCGACCGCCTGCTGGAAGTAACGCATACCCTTGACCGTACCCAGATGGCTTCCGCACAGGTCCTTGATGATATGGACCTCGAACGTGAGCGTGGTATTACCATCAAGAGCCATGCAATCCAGATGAAGTACAAAGCTGCTGATGGTATAGATTATACCTTAAACCTCATCGATACTCCCGGTCACGTTGACTTCAGCTATGAAGTCTCCCGCTCCCTGGCTGCATGCGAAGGAGCGCTTCTTATCGTTGATGCCACCCAGGGTGTTGAGGCTCAGACCATTGCCAATCTCTATCTTGCTATAGAAGCCGGTCTTGAAATTATACCGGTCATCAATAAAATTGATCTTCCATCATCGGATGTGGAGGGTGTGGCACGCCAGATCATGGATCTTGTCGGCAATAAACGTGAAGATATTCTTCAGGTATCGGCTAAGGCGGGTCTTGGGATTACTGAACTCATGGAAGCCATCATTGCTCGGGTTCCTGCTCCTGCCGACAACAATCACCTTCCTCTGAGGGCCCTGATTTTTGATTCGGTCTTCGATTCCTATCGAGGTGTGGTGGTCTACCTTCGTATTGTTGAGGGATCGCTTAAAAAGGGCGACAAGGTCCGCTTTTTTGCCAGCGACAAGGTTTTTCTTGCTGACGAAATAGGGGTCATGGGTATGAAGCGTCAGCCCAAAAATCTTCTGGAATCAGGCGATGTCGGCTACCTGATCTGTTCCATCAAGGATGTCAAGGATGCCAAGGTCGGCGACACGGTTACGCTTGTCGATGCGCCGGCCAAAGAGCGACTCATGGGTTACAAGGAGGTCAAGCCAATGGTTTTCAGTGGACTCTATCCGATTAATTCGAATGAATTTGAGGACCTTCGCGAATCGCTTGAAAAGCTTACCCTGAATGACGCCTCCCTTGTCTATACTCCTGAAACATCAGTTGCTCTCGGTTTCGGGTTCAGATGCGGATTCCTCGGACTTCTCCATATGGAAATTGTTCAGGAGCGTCTGGAGCGTGAATACGGGGTTAATATCATTACCACGGTTCCCAACGTGGAGTATCGTGTTGTCATGACAAACTCTGAAGTGGTTATTGTCGACAACCCTTCCAAGATGCCCAATACGACAAGGATAAATCTTGTTGAAGAGCCCTACGTAAGCATGCAGATTATTACCCTGGCCGACTATATCGGCAATATCATGAAGCTTGGCATGGAGCGGCGCGGTGATTACAAAACTACTGATTATCTCGATACCACAAGGGTGATCATGCATTTTGATTTTCCACTGGCAGAGATCGTCTTTGATTTCCATGACAGGCTCAAATCCATTTCAAAAGGCTATGCCTCGATGGATTACGAGTACATCGGATACCGTGAATCCGATCTGGTGAAACTCGATGTACTGTTGAACGGCGATCCGGTCGATGCACTCTCAATAGTTGTTCACCACTCGAAAGCCTATGACTGGGGTAAAAAGCTTTGCCTGAAGTTAAAAGGCATTATTCCCAAGCAGATGTATGAAGTCGCTATTCAGGCAGCTATCGGCAGCAAGATTATTTCGCGCGAAACCATATCGGCGATGAGAAAAAACGTCCTTGCAAAATGCTATGGCGGCGATATCTCCAGAAAGCGCAAGCTGCTTGAAAAACAGAAAGAGGGTAAAAAAAGGATGAAACAGGTTGGCAGGGTCGAGGTTCCGCAGGAAGCCTTCCTGGCACTGTTGAATATTGACGAATAGCGCAGGAATTGCCCAAGAAAGACGTCCAACCCGTTATGATTCCATACGGGTATTAATTTTATTAAACGAATCAAAAGTCTACACCATTGAATACTCAGCAAGGCAAACCGGAAAAAAAACATTCAAGGGAGTGGTTTGAAGCCCTTATTATTGCCGCCATCTTTGCAACCCTTCTTCGTGTTTTTGTCGTTGAATCGTACCGTATTCCAACCGGTTCGATGGAAAGCACTCTGCTTGCTGGCGATTTTCTTTTTGTAAATAAATACGTTTATGGTCCAAAAATACCCTTTACCGATATTCGGTTACCAGGGGTTAAAACGGTTGACCGTGGGGATATTATTGTGTTCAAGTTTCCGAAAGATCGCTCTCTGAACTATATCAAGCGCTGTGTTGCCGTTCCTGGAGATACCCTCGAAATTCATGGCCAACAGCTCTCTATCAATAAAAAACCCTCACCTCTGCCGCCGCATGCCCAGTTTATTGGAAGCCGTATGGCTGCCAGAGATGGGGATTACATGATTTTCCCCCAGTATTCAGATTACAACAAGGATAACTACGGCCCTCTCCGCATTCCCCGCAAAGGAGATGTCGTAAGATTAACCCCCGGAACATACCCTCTTTACAGTTCGCTTATTGCCGATGAAGGGCATGATGTGAGCCTGCAGGGAAGAACGGTTTTTATAGATGGCTCTCCGGTTCAGAACTATACCGTTCAGTCAAACTACTATTTCGCAATGGGCGACAATCGCGATAACAGTCTTGACAGCCGATTCTGGGGCTTTTTGCCGGAAAAAGATATTGTTGGTCAGGCACTCATGGTCTACTGGTCATGGAATCCTGATTTGTCAATTTTTACCGATCTTGTGAGCAAAATCAGTTCAATCCGGTTGCAGCGTACAGGGTTGATAGTTCATTGATCGAGCCCCTTCTCTGCGATAATTATTTTGCAAAGGGCATTCGTTGACGCTATACGATCGGTGTTGCTGAAAAGCAGCTTTTGAATATCGGGAACTGGAATCTCGAGGTTGTTGATGGTAATTGTCCGGTTCTCATCGTTCGATCTGATTCCTCGGTTTGTTGCTTTTGTGAGTTCAACATGATTGAGGGTCATGGAATCAAAACCCCAGCCGGGTTTGATTGACGAGATGTTTGTCTGCCAGGTATTGCCGGTTGCTCTCTCGACCGATTTGGAAAGGTTGGTTTTGAAATCGGCATTCAGATAGATATTGGTAGAGAGATAAAGAAACAGATATGCGGCAGGAAACAGTACGCCGGGGGAAAGCATAAAGGCCATAAGCCAGTGTAAAACAAATTTTTTTCTGAACCTTAAAAGGGGCATTCTTACTGATTGCTTTCGGGCTGTTTCCGGCGAGTAACTGCGGTTTACTTTTTTACTATACAAAATATTTTTTAATTACGCTGTAACAATAACCAATTCAGTTTTCACTTTTTATGCCAGTACAACAACGGCATGCGCCCTATACTCTAAAGCCGCTTTTCAAGGAGGTTCATGCTGATACAGAAACGCCGGTTTCAGTATATCTCAAACTGAAGCGTCCTTTTTCATGCCTGCTCGAATCGGTTGAGGGAGAGGAACTTCTTGCCAGGTTTTCTTATATAGCCATCGACCCGGTTGCCATCCTTAGAGGAACAGTTGACGGACCCGGAGATATCGAAATTCTGGATGAAAAATTCCAGGATCTTGGAAAAATTGCAGGAGAGGAAAAAAATCTCCGTTTAAAGATTGACCTTTGTCTTGCCGCATTTGACACTGAAGAGATACCAAGGAAGAAGAACGGCGCACCCCAGATGATTACATCGGGTGTTTTCGGTTATTTCGGTTACGATTCAATGCATCTCGTCGAAAGGATTCCAAAACCGGAACTTCCTGATCCGGCAGGGATGCCCGACATTTTTCTTCTCTTCTGTGATACGCTGGTCATCTTCGATAATATTCTCCGCAAGGTCTTCATCGTCACCAATTACCTTGATGATACCGACAAGCCGGATGCTTTAAAGAAAATAGATCTTATAGCCGAACAGATGTTCAGGCCTCTCGAGCGTGAGGAGATTATGTTCCAGCCTGAACGTCCTGAAGAGGTGGTTTCCAATACTCCGAAAGAGGAGTACCTGCAGAAAGTCAGAACGGCTAAAGAGCATATTCTCGCCGGAGATATTTTTCAGGTACAGATTTCACAGCGCCTCCGGCGTCCCTTGAATACCCGGGCGTTTGATGTCTACAGGATGCTGCGAACCATCAACCCGTCGCCTTATCTCTACTATTTCGACTTGAAGGAGTTTGAAATTGTCGGTTCCTCTCCGGAACTTCTTGTAAAGGTTGAACGCGACACTTCCGGACGGCGTATTGTAGATACCCGCCCCATTGCCGGTACACGCCATCGCGGTAGCAGTTTTGAAGAGGATGAACGCATTGCTCAAGAGCTGCTCACAGACGAAAAGGAGCTGGCCGAGCACCTCATGCTTATTGATCTAAGCCGGAACGATATTGGCAGAATTGCTAAAATCGGTACGGTCGAAACCAATGAGATGATGATTGTTGAAAAATATTCGCATGTGATGCATATTGTCAGTAATGTGCGCGGTGAACTTCGTGATGATCTTGGCACTATGGATGCCTTCTGGTCATGTTTCCCTGCCGGCACACTTACCGGTGCCCCAAAGGTTCGAGCCATGGAGATCATTTACGAGCTTGAAAAAGAGAAACGGGGATTGTATGGCGGAGCTGTAGGATTTCTTGATTTCAAAGGAAATCTCAAGACCGCTATTGCCATCCGCACCATGGTTATTGAAGATGCTACTATTTACTTCCAGGCTGCGGGAGGTATTGTCGCTGATTCAACACCCGAGGCGGAGTATCAGGAAACCATGAATAAAATGAAGGCGGGGTTAACCGCCGTTGAAAATATTGAGGCTTTATCGTAACAGTAATAAATCCTTATAGATCCGATGAGCAAGAATAACAAGTTACTGAAATACCTGCTTCTTGTTTTTGCAGGCATAGCTGTTGGGGCGCTTGTGTTCTCCAACGTTGAGTTCAACCTTTCTGTCAATGGCCCGACTATCTCCGGCAGGCCGAATTTTGCTACAGCAAAGAACACGTTTGAAAATTATCCTATACAATCGCTCAAAAGCTTTAACGACGCTTTTGTGCAGATCGCTGAGTCTGCAACTCCATCAGTAGTGACGATTTTTACCGAAAAGAAAGTGGCCGAAAGAGGGATCAGTCCGATGGACTTTTTTGGTCATTCTTTTGACGGTTTTTTCGGGCATGGCTTCGATGACTTTTTCGACAAACCGGAGAGCGGTTCCCGCAATGGTCGATCACAGGTTCAGCGTGGCCTCGGGTCAGGGGTTATCGTCACAGATGATGGTTATATTCTCACCAATAATCATGTCGTTGATGATGCCGATGTGGTCTATATACGCACCTTTGACAACCGCAAAATTGATGCAAAGGTTATCGGCAAGGATCCGAAAACCGATCTTGCAGTTATAAAGGTTAACGCCAAAGGTCTTAAACCTATTATCATCGGCGACAGCGACAAGCTCAGGGTTGCTGAATGGGTTATAGCCATAGGAAGCCCCCTTGGTGAAAATTTTGCCCGAACAGTCACGCAGGGTATCGTCAGCGCCAAAGGCCGTGCAAATGTAGGACTTGCGGACTATGAGGATTTTATACAGACCGATGCGGCTATCAATCCCGGTAATTCCGGAGGTGCCCTCGTCAATATCAATGGTGAGCTGGTCGGCATCAATACTGCTATAGCAAGCCGGACCGGCGGATTTGAGGGCATTGGTTTTGCCGTTCCTTCAAATATGGCCAAAAAGGTTCTCACTTCACTCATTACTACCGGCAAGGTTTCCCGTGGCTATCTCGGTGTCAGCATTCAGGATATTGATGATAATCTTGCAAAAGCCATGCATCTGAAGGTGGTTGAAGGCGTGCTGGTCGGAACGGTTGTTGACGGCAGTCCTGCAGCCAAAGCCGGGGTGAAAACCGGTGACATCATCCTCGATTTTAATGGGGCAAAGGTCACGAGCAGCGTTGCGCTTCGTAATACCATTGCCAGCCAGTCACCAGGAGCAACAGTGAAGATCAGGGTGCAGAGGGATGGCGCTATAAGGCTTTTCAGCATACGTCTTGAAGAACAGACCGGTAAGGAGGTCTCATCTCGCTCAAAGGGTGAAGAAAAAGTAACGTCCGCGCTTGGTTTCAAGGCTGAAGAGCTTACTGCCGAGACAGCTCAGAAGCTGAACCGGAAGCCTGGTGCCGGTAAAGTGATCGTTACCTCTATTTCGCAATCTTCAAATGCTTACCAGGCTGGCGTAAGACGTGGCGATATCATTCTTTCTGTGAACAGGCAGAGTGTCACCTCGTTTGCGCAGTACAGCACCCTTGTCAGCACTGTCAAAAGCGGAGACCTTTTGTTCCTGCTTATTGACAGGGAAGGGAGCAAAATCTATTTAGCGTTTAATGTGTAAAGTTTTTTTTGCCTGACGGATTAAGAGTTGTACATTACTTTGAAGTAAAGTCAGCAGCGCCGAGCTGACTTTACTTTTTTTGTATTCTATCCTCTCCGATTGTCGAAAAAGTCACGCTATTTGTGGTTATGTCCTTATTATTAAATAAAAAAAGTACAAGAGATGACTGACAGAATTTACCTGACCAATGATGGGTATAACCGGCTGAAAGAGGAGCTGTATGTGCTGGTTCATGAAACCAGAAGGGAAGTTCTGGAAAAGATTGCAGAAGCAAGAGCCCATGGTGATCTGAGCGAAAATGCTGAATACGATGCGGCACGAGAGGAACAGTCTCATACAGAAGCTCGCATTGCCGATCTTGAAAATAAGCTTGCAGCAGCAACGATTCTTGACCCTAAGCACATCAAGACCGATAAGGTCTATATACTGACCTCTGTAAAGCTGCGCAATCTTGATGATCCTAATGAAATTATAGAGTATACGCTTGTCTCTTCCGAAGAGGCAGATACCGATTTAGGTAAAATTTCTGTCCGTTCTCCAGTCGGAAGGGCACTGATAGGAAAAGGTGTCGGAGAGAAAGTTTCGATCCTGGTACCTAAAGGTGAGCTGCATTTTGAGATACTGGAGATCTTCGTCAAATAGATTCCCCTTGGCGTTTCCCTTTTTATAAAGCGATACCGGCTGGTATCCGCTTTCGATTATGCCCCGCACTCCTGCCTTGGAGTCTGGGGCTTTGTCATTTCAGCTCTATTCTGCAAGATTGACGTACCGCCTCTGTGAATCCTCGTGGTTATAAAATTTTTGTTGATAAGTGACTTTGGGTTACTCATGGATTTTCAATGAATATGCTGAGGTATGCCCGGTTTCCCAGTTGAGTCTTCTATTTGGCATAGTAATTGAAGTATATAGATTCGAAATACTAAAAATTTATTAAAGGACTCATGGAATTCTATAATTATGACACGCTTGAGATTGAATCAGTCAATATATCAGATCTTACTGAGTCGAGTGGGTTGCCTTATATACCAGACGCATGGCCCTACCTGAAAGCCCTGTACAGCCAACTGATTAATGAGGGTTATGATGTTGCTGAAGCTTTATTATTCGTTTTGGTTCAACACGTTAGTAATGGATCTCATTTTACAGATGTGTAATTATGAAACACTTGATTCTGCAAGTGTTGCGAAGTGAGACCTTACAGGATTAGAAGGGTTCTCTTATTGCAGGCCATGCCTTCGCTTGAAAGTTATTTTTTCCTGCCGAATTGATGAGTTTCCCTAGCAGTCTCCTCTTGATGATTTCCTTCTTCCGGAAATAATTCAGCCTTGAATTATCCCTGTGATTCGTATATTTCCGACAGCAAAAAAGCGGGATTTGTTTTACGGATGATGCAACGTGGGTCGATGATTTTGTATGTCATTGATGTGAAATAGGTTACAAGGCGCTTTTGATTTTTGGTCATAATGGTAACTCAAATCAGCTCTGAAATGGGAAAACGTCAAATTATATATCGTAAGGACAGGATCGGGGGTAATCAGGGCCTGTTGAATCGTGAAATCAACTTGGTAACCACTGAAGACAGAGTATGGCATGGAACCATTATTGCTGTTGGCAGTAACGATGTTGAGCTTAAGGATGCTCGTTCGGGAAAACACCGGTTCAGTCTGGATCAGATTGACCGGATATATTGTGATGTCATAACGGATTATTAGAAATGCGTAAAAAAATTGTTGTAGGTAACTGGAAAATGAATAATACCGTAGCTGAATCGGTAACGCTTGCTACGGATGTTATTGAAGCGCTTGGTGAAGGGTTTTCAGGATGTGATGTTGGTCTGGCACCGACATATCTTGCATTGGATGCTGTAGGTCAGCTGCTTGAGGGAAGTGATATTCACCTTGTCGCACAGAACTGCCATTATGAAAATGATGGAGCGTTTACCGGAGAGGTATCGGCCAGAATGATTAATGCTATCGGATGTTCCTATGTGATTATCGGTCATTCTGAACGCCGTCAGTTCTTTGGCGAAACCAACGCAACGGTGAATCTCAGGATTAAAAAAGCGTTGAGTGAAGGGTTGAAGGTTATCCTTTGTGTCGGTGAAACGCTTGCCGAGCGCGAATCAGGAGTGACTGAAACAGTTATTTCCACTCAGATCCGCGAAGGTTTAGCAGGTATCAGCCATATTGGAGCTATTGTTATTGCCTACGAGCCTGTATGGGCTATCGGTACTGGAAAAACAGCATCTTCAGCTCAGGCTGATGAGGTGCATCTCCATATCCGTACACTTATCGGTGAGCTTTATGGCGAGCCAGCCTTCCGTTTGGTCCGTATTCAGTACGGTGGAAGCGTCAAGCCTTCCAATGCAGCAGAACTTTTTGCAATGCCGAATATTGATGGAGGTCTAATCGGAGGAGCCAGCCTAAACGCCGAAGATTTCGCCGCAATCATCCAGGCCGCCTCAGTCTAATCCTTTTTTCTTTGGTAACGGACAGTGACCCAGATCACTGTCCACCGCCAACTGTTTCCTATCTTCAGCCTACTGCCCGGCGCTTTCTTTCGACTTTTTCATCGAACAGAAATCCGGCCCGCACATCGTGCAGAAATCAGGATTCTTTTCAGTATGTCCGCTCTGAGCCATGCTTTGTGAATGCACTTCACGGGTTTTAGCCGGATCAAGCGAGAGGTTGAACTGGTCTTCCCATGCAAACGCATATCTTGCCCGGCTCATGAGTTCATCATGAAGCCACGCAACAGCATTTCCTTTGGCAAGGTCGGCGCCATGGGCGGCAACTTTATGGGCAATAACTCCTTCACGGACATCGTTTCTGTCAGGCAGGCCGAGATGTTCTTTCGGGGTCACATAGCAGAGCATCGAACACCCTTTGCTTGCAATCAAGGCTCCGCCTATAGCTGAATTGATATGGTCATATCCGGCGGCAATGTCGGTAATGAGCGGTCCAAGCGTATAGAACGGGGCTTCATGGCAGTATTCAAGCTGTTTCTCCATGTTTTCCTCAACAAGGTTAAGTGGAACATGGCCGGGGCCCTCAATCATAACCTGTACATCGTATTTCCATGCAACTTTGGTAAGCTGACCGAGTACCTTGAGTTCGCCGAATTGAGCCTCGTCATTGGCATCGACTATTGAGCCTGGACGCAGGGCATCACCGAGCGAAACGCCGATATCGTAGGCTTGCAGTATCCTGCAGATATCTTCAAAATGAGTATAGAGAAAGTTCTCCTGCTTATGTGCTTTGCACCATTTCGCCATTATTGAGCCGCCTCGCGATACAATTCCGGTCAGACGTTTTTCGGCAAAGGGGAGATGCTCACGCAGGATGCCTGAGTGAATGGTAAAGTAATCGACGCCCTGTTCAGCCTGTTCAATAAGCGTGTCGCGATAGAGTTCCCATGTGAGGTCTTCAGCCTGTCCTCCTGCTTTTTCAAGTGCCTGATAAATGGGCACTGTGCCTATCGGTACCGGGGAGTTTCGAAGAATCCATTCGCGCGTTTTATGGATGTTCTTTCCTGTACTGAGGTCCATCACCGTATCGGCTCCCCAGTGGCACGACCACTCCGCTTTTTCAACCTCTTCCTCTATTGATGAACCGAGCGCGGAGTTGCCGATATTTGCATTGATCTTGACGCGAAAATTCCTGCCGATAATCATCGGCTCAAGTTCAGGGTGATTGATGTTTGCCGGAATAATGGCCCGGCCTCTGGCAATTTCGTCTCTGACAAATTCCGGAGTTATCGGCACACTCTTGCTGCCGCCTTTTGAAAATGATGTAATCCATTCTTCCAGCTGCTGGTTCTCCCGTATGGCGACATATTCCATTTCCGGGGTTACAATGCCTTTCCGGGCAAAATACATCTGGGTGATACCGGAACCCTCTTTTGCTTTGCGCGCGATTCTTGCTCCGGGTATGGATGAAAATGTCGAAGGCACGGTTTCTCTCTCAGTAAAACCCCAGGCGTCACGAATTGGGGGGAGCCCCTTTTCAGGATCAATAATAATTGAAGGATCAGAATATGGTCCGCTGGTATCGTACAGAGGAAACGAAGAGAACTCCTGCCCCCGGCAGATATAGCTTCTGCTGAGTTTCAGGGTTCTCATGCCGACTTCTATGGGATAAAGGGTCCCTTTGATAAATGTTTTTTCAGATGAAATGCCGTAAATGCGTTGCTCCGGGCATGACTTGGTGTCAATAGCGTAGGTCATAGAAGATGTTTATACAAGCAGGCAGTGCAGGTGAACCGCGGCGTCCATCTTTTCTTGCGTCAGCATTACCTGCATCAAGTTACAAGGGTTTATTCTCAGCTCTCTCTTTTTTCAGCCATTTTGGCTCTACAAAGATTAAGCACCCCCAAGATGAGAATCTACCGGCACAATACTTAAATTCACCATATTTTACAAATCAGGGATGGCGCATGGTTGGTACCTTTATGTAGGTATTTCAGTGAAAGGAAGATAATCATGAATGATAGTGTGAGAGGCGATGCTGGAGAAGAACGAGTAACCGGTGTGGTGGACAGGGTGACTTTTTTCAGTGAAACGTCCGGCTTCAGTGTTTTGCGTCTTATAGTAAAAGGGGAGCGTGACCCTGTCACAGTTGTGGGATGTGTTGCTGCTGTTACAACGGGTCAGCATGTTGAGGCTGTTGGAGGCTGGCAAAACGATAAAACATGGGGCCTGCAGTTCAAGGCTCGCCATCTGTCGGTTATCTCTCCCGATACTCTTGAAGGGATAAGCAAATATCTCTCTTCAGGGATGGTGAAAGGCATTGGTCCCCATCTGGCAAAGGTGCTCATCAGCGCCTTTGGGCTGGAGGTTTTCAGCGTTATTGAGGATCATCCCGAAAGACTTCTTGAGCTTCCCGGTATCGGCACAAAGCGCATGAAGCAGGTCGTTGCTGCATGGGCCGAGCAGAAGGCTATAAAGGAGATTATTGTCTTTCTGCACTCTCATGGGGTCGGTACTGCACGTGCGGTCAGAATTTACAGGGAGTATGGTGCAGATGCCGTTGCCATAGTGCGTAATAACCCATATCGCCTGACGCTTGACATACCGGGGATCGGCTTCAAAACAGCCGATCAGATTGCACTCAATATCTGCATCCCCTCTGATTCACCCATGAGGGCCAGGGCAGGTATCGCTCATGTACTGCAGGAACTCTCTTCTGAAGGGCACTGCCGGGTTCCTGAAAAGAAGCTTGTTGAAGCCTTTATGAGGCTCCTGAATATACCGGCAACAGTGCTTGATGATGCTATCAAGGCAGAACTTTCCATCGGCACTCTTGTTGCGGTTGAGGATCAGGGCGAACGAAGCTTTTATCTCCGGCATCTTTTCAATGCCGAAACGGGTGTAGCGTGCAGTATTGGCAGAATCCAGCAGGGCAAGCTTCCCTGGGGCACTGTTGAATCGGCAGCAGCTATTGCGAAGGCGGAAAAACAATCAAAAATTGAACTCTCCCAGTCACAGCGCAGTGCAGTTTCGCTGGCACTTTCCAGCAAACTGATGATCATCACCGGTGGCCCCGGAGTTGGTAAAACCACGATCATCAATACCATCCTTAAAATCCTCGGTACAGGGGTGCTGAAATTTGTTCTCTGTGCTCCTACGGGCAGAGCTGCAAAAAGGCTCTCGGAAGCCACCGGCAGGGACGCCAAAACCATTCACCGGCTGCTCGAGTTTGACCCTTTTGCGCGTGACTTTAAAAGGGGATCATCATATCCGCTTGAGGCTGATGTTGTTATAGTCGACGAAGCTTCCATGATTGACGTTGTGCTGATGAACCGATTGCTTGCAGCTATTTCCGATCGTTCTGCCCTAATGTTTGCCGGTGATGTCGACCAGCTTCCCCCGGTGGGGCCGGGATTTGTTCTTGCCGATATGATTCAATCCGGCGTTCTGCCTGTGGTGCGTCTGACAGAGATATTCCGTCAGGCTCAAACCTCCAGTATTATTGTCAACGCTCACCGTATCAATCGTGGAGAGCAGCCAGTTCAGTTTCCCGGTAAAGAGCTTTCGGATTTTTATGTGGTACCGTCCGGGAGTACTGAAGATATCCAGCGAAGGCTGCTTCAGGTGGTCGCTGACCGGATTCCCAAGCGGTTCGGACTTGATCCGCTCCGGGATATTCAGGTGCTGACCCCTATGAACAAAGGACCGCTTGGCACCAAAGCCCTGAATTCTCTGTTACAGGAAACGCTCAATCCTAAAGCCATTAGAAAACTGGAACGGTTCGGGACTACCTATGCCGAGGGGGACAAGGTGATTCAGATGGTCAATAACTACGACAAGGAGGTCTTCAACGGCGATATAGGCAGTATTGTCAGAGTCAATGAGGAAGAGAGCGCACTCAGTGTTCTTTATGACGACAGGGATGTCGTTTATGAGTTTGGCGAACTTGATGAAATTGCCCTGGCGTATGCCATCACTATTCATAAAAGTCAGGGGTCAGAATATCCTGCCGTTGTGATCCCGCTCTCCATGCAGCACTATTCGCTTCTTGAAAGAAACCTTATCTATACCGCAGTGACAAGGGCTAAAAAGCTGGTGATGATCATTGGCGATCCTAAAGCTCTTGCCATGGCTATTGGAAACAGACGTTCATCCCAAAGACTCACGGGCCTCGCCGCCAGAATTTCAGGTGAAACAGAGGATAACCTCCACTAATGATCATCCCGCTTTTTTGTTATATTTCGTGCCATGCTTTAAAGGTATTTCAGAAAGCGTGTAACCATGTGCTGAGTATACCCGATATTCCCGTAAACATGAGTGTCGTTTTATGAAGAAAATCAATCTTGTCCGCCTCTCCCTTTTTCAGATGGGCTTCGGCGTCATGCTCGGCTTCCTGCTTGATACTCTCAACCGGGTCATGACCACCGAGCTTCGTATTTCCGCTACTATTGTTTTTGGTCTGATAAGTCTCAAGGAGCTGCTGGCGATTTTCGGCGTCAAGGTCTGGGCGGGTAACCTGTCGGATCGTTCACAGATTTTCGGTCTGAAGCGGACACCCTATGTTCTGCTTGGACTTTTCTGCTGTGTCTTTTCCTTCATACTTGCACCGGCTGCAGCCTATGAGGTAAAAATTGCCGGTGTGGTATTTTCCGAGATGCTTCCTGCCATGATGAAGGATATCGGTCTATGGAAGCTTGCCATTATATTTCTTGTATTCGGCTTTGGTCTGCAGGTTGCAACAACAGCGTACTATGCCCTGCTTGCTGATACGGTAGGCGAGGAGAATATCGGAAAGGTTACCGGAGCGAGCTGGACTCTGATGGTGCTCACCACCATTATTTCTACCCGAATTGTCGGATCTTATCTTGATGTTTTTACCCCTGAGCGCCTTATAACAGTGGCGGAGATCGGTGGCTTGATTGCCCTTGGTATCGGCCTTTTTGCAGTGCTTGGAATCGAAAAGCGCAACGCAGAAGTAAAAGAGGACAAGAGCAAGCATGCTATATCCTTTTCTCAGTCTATCAAGCTACTCTCTTCATCGCCAAAAACCTTGCTTTTTGCATCCTATATCTTTATTTCGATTTTTGCGCTTTTTGCCAACGAGATTGTCATGGATCCTTTCGGTGCACATGTTTTCAAAATGAAAGTTGGTGAGACCACCAAGCTGTTCCGCCCCACAATGGGTGGCACCCAGCTGATTTTTATGCTTATCACCGGCTTTCTGCTTAACCGTATCGGGCAGAAGCGTGGCGCTTTAATCGGAAATATGTTTTGTATTGTCGGCTTTGGCCTGCTGATTGTTTCAGCATTTATTCGTGATGTGCAGTTTCTTCGTATCGCTCTTGTTGTTACAGGGATCGGTCTTGGAGCATCCAGTGTCTCCAATATATCCATGATGATGTCCATGACTGCAGGTCGTAGCGGAGTCTACATCGGGCTCTGGGGTACAGCGCAAAGCCTTGCAATTTTTATAGGTCATCTTGGAGCAGGTATTATTATTGATACGGTCTACCATCTTTCCGGCCAGTATGTCTGGGCCTATGTCGCTATTTTTTCTATAGAAATTATCGCCTTCACCATCGCAAGCCTGGTGCTGCCGCATATTTCAAAAGAGGCGTTTGAGGCTGAAAGCGAAGCAAAGATGGCTGAACTTGCCTTGGCCCAAAAAGGCTGATTGCCCGCGAAAACGCACTGAAGTTATGAAATACATTTTTGGTCCCGTATCATCCAAACGTCTTGGCCAGTCACTTGGTGTTGACCTGCTTCCTGCAAAAAGCTGCTCATGGAACTGCGTTTACTGCCAGTTGGGAAAAACCAGAACATTTGTCACCGAAAGGCAGGAGTTTTTCCCTCGTGAGGAAATTCTTAAAGAGATTAAAGAGGCTATTGCCGAAAATTCTTCTCTTGACTGGATAACCTTTGTCGGTTCAGGAGAGACCATGCTTTACAAGGGGATCGGATGGCTTATTGGTGAAGTTAAAAAGCTGACCGCCACGCCTGTCGCAGTGATTACCAATGGATCTCTTCTTTATCTGCCGGAAGTCCGTGAGGAGCTCTTGCAGGCTGACGCAGTGCTTCCATCGCTTAATGCCGGATCGGAAGCCCTGCATCTGCAAATAGGCCGTCCTGCCGCAGGTTTGACCTTTCGGCAGCATGTTGATGGCCTGGTGGCTTTTCGAAAGGAGTATAAAGGGCGACTCTGGATTGAGGTGATGCTGCTAGGCGGTATCAATGACTCGGATGAAGCGCTTCATGATCTTGCTGCCGTCCTGAAAAAGATCAATCCTGATATGGTGCACCTTGTGCTTCCCACCCGCCCGGCGCCGGAACAGAAAGTTCACATTCCCTCCGAAGAACGCATTGAGCAGGCTATCAGGATCCTTTCAACAGTGGCCACGGTTGTTCATCCGGTCAAAGGCACTATGGATCTGCGGGGTGCAACAGATATGCTTCATGCTGTGTCCGACATCGTTTCGCGACATCCTGTTCAGCAGCGGGAACTGCAGAAAGCCATTGCAGATTGTTTTCCCGGAGACAACGATAAAGTAACCGCAATCATGCGGGATATGCTAGCAACTGGTAGGTTCAAGCTTGTCGAACACGAAGGCGAGCCTTACTGGGTAATCAAGGAATAATCAGTCTGGTCGGTTTAGAAAGAATAAAACCCTCCGTCAATGGAGGGTTTTATTCTTGAAAAAGAAAAAGGTTACTTGACAGTGATTTCCTTACCCGTTTTTGGTTTTGGTTCGATTTTTGGAGCCTTGATTTTAAGAACACCGTTATCATAGGCTGCCTCAATGTTCCCGGCATCAACATTTTCACCAACAGTAAAGCTTCTGCTCAGGCTTCCCCAGGTGCGCTCGATTCGGTGATAACCTTTTTTCTTTTCCTCCTCCTGCTGGTTTCTTTCTGCGCTTATGGTCAGCACATCATCTTCCATCGAAACTTTGATGTCCTCTTTTTTTACCCCGGGCATGTCGGCTTCGATGAATATGGCAGTATCATCCTCGCTGATATCAACCTTGAAAGAAGGCGCCACCATTGAAGAGAAAAATGGCGATACCTTGTCATTAAAGACATCTTCAAACATCTTCAATGGGTCTCTTCCGTAAAGTGTCAGTGCCATGGCTGCATCTCCTTTTTGTTATAGGTTTAACAGATGAAACATGATCCCTTACAAGGCTAAATAATCAACCTTTTTTTAAGAGGAAAAATTCCCGAAAAGACATTTTCCAGAACTTGGATTAAAGGGGAATGCCAATGTCAGGCTGAGTGGCTGTAAGTGTATTACCCTTCTCCTTCATAATCCGCCCAGTTGTTGGGTGTTTCATACCAGCGGAGCTGTTTCAGCGTTACTCCTTCAGGCAAACGATGCTCAATCTGATTGAAAGCCCATTTGGCAAGGTACTCTGCGGTAGGGGGTTCATCGGTAATAAGTACCCGGGAGTTGCGCTTTGTTATAAAGTCAAGATCTTCAAAATCATTTTTCCATACTGCAAAGCCGTGGTCAAGCTTGTCGTGGATATGCTCAAGCATGATCTCTTTCAAAAATTTGAAATCCATCACCATTCCTTCCTCGCCATCCCCATTGCGTGTTATTGTATGGCCCTCCACCGTCGCAACAATAACACCACGGTGACCGTGCAGCTGATTGCAGAACGAAAAGCTGTTAGGCAGTGTATGGCCGTAATCGATCTCTATTTTTCGTGAAATGCGCATAACGTTCAATCGTATTGTCTTTACCGGGCTCTCTATAGATTGCAAAGTGTACACAAAAAATTACTTTTTCGCGAATGTGGGAGCTCTTTGTAACTTGATTTTGGTCCAGAGGCGGGAAATGATAAGCTGGGATGAGATTTATTGAGAATACAAATCCTGAATTATTTCTGTATGTTTATTGTATAAAATTCTTCCGTACATATTTCCAATAATATTCATAAAACATATCAGCTATGGCAGACAACAACGGCATTTTTTCAGACCTCTTCAATGCGGTCGGCACTCCAATCCAGAATGTTGCAGACCTCGTTGGTGACGGTTTCAACGCAGCCACATCGATAGCCCAGACCCTCTTCAATCTCTTCGGAACGATCGTAACCAGCACGGCAAACACCGCCATTCAGATTATCCAGGGAGTTGCAACAGGCATCTCATCAGCCATCGCCCCGAAAAAGTAAACATCACTTCACATTATAAACCACCTTACGCCATCTGGAGTAAGGTGGTTTTATCTTTCCATTAAAATCGTTTCACTGCCTGCACAAAAATCATAGGGCTGTTTTCGGGAGTGGTTTCACCTTGAACTTTCCATGCGCATGTTGCCTGAAGGGAATAGTTGTTTGCATCCAGCCATGTGACTCCGATTCCCGCTCCTGTCAGGTTGCGGGTGTTTGTGCCTGCATCGTTGATGGGGTTGGCATGAAGCTCAGCATACCCATGGTCAGCAAAAGCTATTGCCTGCACTTTGCCGGGAAGTTTTCCGATGCCTTCAAACTGGTAGCGAAATTCCGCAGTTGCGATAACACCATTATCGGCGTATGATTCACCGATCTGCCATGCCCGTATTGCACCGGGGCCACCAAGGGAGAGCTGTTCTGAACTGTTCAGGTTTTTACCGCTCCATTGTCCATAACCACTTATATATAGTGACAACCTATTATGTATGGTCTGGGTTCGGGCCATACTCAGGTTAAGCTTTGAATAACTGCCGTTGGTGTGTAATCCGCTTGATGACTGGTCACTCAAGAGAGTTTCCTGGTCAGTGATATCTAAATTTCCTCTAACAAGCCCTAGGGAGAATGATGTGGAGCCACCACCAAAAACTTTATCCATTTGTAAGCCGGCAAGGCCGATTTGACAGGAAGCTGTACGGCGTTGATTTCTCGATTGCGGGTCCTCAATCCTGTCATCCAGTAGTTTGCCTTCCCCGGCGACTGTCGCATTCAGGATCAGGTTTCTCCTGCGTATGAGAGGATGGGTAATTGACAGGCTTAGGTTGTGGGCATCGCCATCAGCGTTCAATGTTTTAAATAAACCACCGAGCTTATAGGTGACAAAGTTATAGTCCACTCCAATCTTTGTGCCGTAAGACATCACCGGTATCGTATAGTTTGCACGGGCATTCTTAAGCTCTCCGGTTGTCGAACTCTGCAGATGCATGCTCAACTGATCTCCGAGGTGCAGAGGGGAGTAAAGATCCAGGGTGCCACCTGCCCGATTATTTCCGGTTGCATCGTTTCCGTAGTTGTCCATGTCCAGCGCAAAGCTGTAGGGATTGCCTTCGGTCACTTCAAGAGTTGCTTTTGTTGTGCCGGGTATTGATCCCGGTTCCAGCATGATTCGCGAAGAGATATTCGGCAATTCGTTGGTTCTCATGACCATTGAGGTCAATGCTCCATCTTCTACCGGTCTGCCAGCAGGTAGATGACTGGCATAATTTTTCAGGACTCTTACCGGTGTTCTTGTTTTCTCTGGAATGGTTTTAATCTCTATGGTTTCCAGAATGCCTTCAACCACTTCAATGACCAAAGGCATTCCTGGCTTTATCGATTGAGGAGGGAAAAATACAGAAGCAAGAACAAACCCTCTGTTGCGGTATTTGCTGGTGATTGCCGCAGCTGCTGAATTCAGTTCTGTAAGAGTCATCTCTTTTCCAATGGAACCTGACATGATTGCTGAAAGCTCGCTGCTCGTAAACAGGGTGTTCCCGGTAAACCTAAAACCTGACACCATTACCCTTGTTCCATCCAGTACCTGCTTTTCAGGCGTAACTTTTTTTTCCAGTGGAGAGATTGTCTGCCTTGGAGTAATCGAGGTAGGTGGAGTATTCTCTTTGAGGAGTCGTCCCGCGTCAGGAAGATCAGCGGCAATAGCCGCAGTTGCAAGAAATGGTGAAAAGAACAACAGCATTTTCAATGATGCCGACATGGAAGACTCCATTAAATCAAGTTATTCAGTCTGTTATCCAACCTTCACCAACACTACTGTCCGTGCTTCACCGCCAAACTGGTCCTTGGCGATAAGTTCCACCTTATACTCTCCTTTTGCATCTGGAGGAGGTGTGCCGCTTAAGATTTTTTGTTTTGGATCAAATGACATCCAGGAAGGAATTGAAGAGCCGTTGACCAGGCCTACCTTTATAGAGATTACAGCCTCTGGATTGTTGTCTTTGAATGTTCCTTGTGGAATAGGGAGAATGAAAAATTCCATTGCAGGCTCATGCGCTTCAATGGTTGAAACGGCAGATAAGTCATGAGCAGCCGACGTCTGGTCTGGCTTTCGAGTTTGAGAAGATTCTCCAGGTGACAATTTGCTCTTGTCGATTACCGGCAAGTCGCGGGTAGTAATTGCCGGTGCAGTGGTTATGGCTATTGGGGTCATGAAAAACTCTTTGCTTCTGCCGGTATTGACGGCATCATGACTCGCTTGCTGTTGCATGGCAGTTATTTTACTTACGGAGTAGTTTGTAGCAGGGACAGTGGTTGAAAGCGGGAGCATGCTCTTGTTAATGGTCAGGTTTGCATCATTAAAACTGATCTTGTAATTGCTGTTTCCCAGTGTCCCTTGATTGATTACATAGGTTCCAGTGTTTTCACCATCTGTCCGCTCGAGTGTGCCGCTGAAGCTGTCAACGGGTATAAGTCCGCGTCCGGTGCCTAAAGAGTTGGATTGCCAGGTGAGAGTAGGATCACTCTCCCCATAGCTCTTGCTTTTATCATCGGCAGAAATGATAATAGGTCGCTGGGTGATTGCAAAGGCATTGTTATCGGTGGCAAACGTGACGGCATAGTTACCAGCTTTTGTGCCTGAACCGAGGCTGATATCATAACTGCCGACATTGTTGCCAGTCTGCCGGGATAGAGTGCCCGTAATATCGCTTAACTCATCACTCACTGTTACGCTGCCCAAAGTCCCGCTGGTAATGCTGATCCCTAGATTTGGATCAGGCTCACCATAGATTTTGCTTTTTGATGTTGCATGCAGGGTAATAGGGCGCGCAGTGATGGTAAGATCTGCTGCGGTCAGGGAAATGAGATAGTTATTGTTATTCAGTGAGCCCTGAGTAATTGCATAGGTTCCAACATTCTCGCCGGCAGCTCTCCCGAGTGTGCCGCTGAA
>Ga0209083_1000387_pt1 | contig 66831 bp, 60 predicted proteins | sample AM7aDNAmetaG_FD_184132 | JGI IMG/M metagenome (GOLD analysis project Ga0209083, IMG submission 184132) | Freshwater microbial communities from Finland to study Microbial Dark Matter (Phase II) - AM7a DNA metaG (SPAdes) (version 3) | ecosystem: Environmental > Aquatic > Freshwater > Lake ... | reverse complement strand
AATTCATATTACTAAAAATAAGCCGATAGAAAAAAAACCTCCCAAAATAAACAGTGTTGCAAATAGTCGGCTAAAATATGATTAAAAAGTTCAATCGGTCCGACAGCGGATTATTGTTATTCTGTTGATAATTATAATGATAGTGAGAAATAATTATGACAATATGTCAGAGACAGCAAAGCCGGTGAAAGCATAAATAATAACCTTAAGTGTTATCTATGATAACCCGTGTTGCAGAAGAACGAGTCAGATTCCTAAACAATGCAAAGATTAGGACTGGAAGGTATGTTCTCTACTGGATGCAGTCTTCCCATAGGACTGTAGATAATCCGGCATTACAGTATGCGGTTGAAAGAGCTGACCATTCCAATGCTCCGGTCATTGTTTACTTTGGTTTATCAGAGACTTATCCTGAAGCCAACCTCCGCCACTTTAATTTTATGTTAGAAGGCCTTGAAGAAGTTTCAAAATCTTTTGAAGAAATGAACATAAAGTTTATTCTCAAGGTGGAATCACCAGATGAAGGGGCCCTAAATCTTTCCCGTGATGCAAGCGTTGTTGTAGTTGATAGGGGCTATCTAAAACACCAAATCGGGTTATACAACTTAGTAGCTGAGCGTTGTAGGTGTCCATTCATACAAGTTGAAGGGAATGTAGTAGTACCGGTAGAGACTGCATCCCCAAAGGAGGAGTATTCAGCCGGGACTTTTCGACCTAAAATTACCCGGCTTCTAGACCGTTTTCTCCATCCGGTTGAAAATATAAGTCCCAAACTATCTTCACTACATTTTGATTTCCCATCTCTTGTTGGTGAGCCAATCCAATCAATTCTTTCAGGACTTAATATAGACAAGAGCGTTCCCGTCTCCAGTTTATTTAAAGGGGGGACTAATGAAGCCAAACTGATTTTTACTGAGTTTATGCAGGAGCGTCTGGACTCGTTCTCTGAAGGTCGTAATGATCCTGGGGGTATAGGGAGTTCTAATATGAGCCCATATCTACACTTTGGCCAGGTCTCACCAGTATCACTTGCTATCCAATCTCAGGAACATGGGGGTAAAGGAACAAGTGTTTTTCTCGAAGAACTTATTGTACGCCGTGAGCTGGCAGTAAATTTTGTCAGGTATAATAATCAATATGATAATTTCCAAGGACTTCCTAAATGGTCACAGAATACTCTTAACAGTCATACTGATGATAAAAGGGAATATGTGTATTCATTAGACGAACTTGAAAATGCTTCAACTCATGACCAATATTGGAATGCATCACAGCTCGAAATGAAAAAGACCGGAAAAATGCAGGGTTATATGAGGATGTACTGGGGAAAAAAGATCCTGGAATGGACAGAGGACCCAAGGGAAGCTTATACCAATGCGGTATTTCTAAATAACAAGTATGAGATTGATGGCCGTGACCCTGGTGGATATGCAGGTATTGCCTGGTGTTTTGGTAAACATGACCGTCCCTGGAAGGAACGGGAAATTTTCGGGATGGTACGTTATATGAATTTCCAGGGCCTCAAACGAAAATTTTCGATGGACAATTACGTTCAAAAAATCAGAAGATTTTATTAAGTTTCAGGTTAAAATAGCGAATATCTATTTCGGTTAATGAATTATCCGTTAGTAGAAAGGTATGGCGACATTATGATCTATTACGTAAATGTTCCAATGGGCGGGGAGTATACCATTGAAAACCCGTTTGATATGTATAAAGCGGATGATAGTCAAATCTGGGCAGTGTCAAGAAAGGAGGGTAAATGGGTAAAAATAGCGCAATTTGGCACCGGACTAAGGAAAGAATTTATACAGAGTGTTAAGTATTATCCAATATCAGAAGCGGACGCAGCAAAGATAGCACAAAAGTGGGGTATAGTGGGTGATTAACTGGAGAGATCAGTTAAACTTTCTCTATTGAATAGTCTCAATCACCCTCTCGTTGTCTTTCGGTATACCATACCCTGAAAGATAGCAATATTCTCTTCTTTATCATCTGTAATTTTCACAGTATACGTGGCTATCTTTGGGCTAATTGAGAATTCCTCAGCTTCAGCATACAAGGTTCCGGATGAAGCTGATTTCACATAGGAGATGTGGGCGTTAATTGCTGCCGCCGGGACCCCTTGGGAGTTGGAGGCCAGGGCAAACGCCGTGTCTGCAAGGGTGAAGATTACACCACCATGCACAGTCCCATGGCTGTTTTTATGTCGATCTCCGATAAGCATTTTTACCTTTGCTCTTCCTGGTGAGACATCCATGAACTCTATTCCCGCTTCTTTTGCCCAGGCATCTTTTGCAAAAAACTGATCAGTAGTATTCACAATAAAACACTTTAGGTGTATAAGATGATAAATTGGAATAAGTAAGGAACCCGACTATTTTTAATAGAAAAAAGTTGAACATTCTTTAATACGCACCTTATATTCATTTTATGCCGTATTTAGAGAGAACAGAGTGTAATTATAGTTATTTATTGTTTAAAAGGTAATTTTCTTTTTTGGACATTAGAGGAAAATCCATAAGGGTCAAGTATGAAAACTCGCTCAAATTTCTTATGAAAAATGCACATGGCAGGAGGTCAGATGGTTTTCACATTTCCAAGAGTATATAGCACTATAGGGACTGATGATTATGGATTATTACTTAAATCAAACAAATTCCTTAATTATAGATATTTTTTCGATTACCAATATCAATAACAACAATTACCATTATTTGGTCTTTAAAAGTGAGAAGAACTCGGTATACCCCTATACGATATCGATACACTTTTCCTTGATATTTCCCTTCAATTTTAACGAGATATTTTCTTGGATTCGCAACAGATTCAAGGAAAAGAAGCTTTTCTTTTATTCGCCTTGAATCATTCAAGGGTAATTGATGTAAATATTGCTCTGCGTCTTCTGTAAAATCGATACAATATGGCAATTATATCCCTAAATTTTCGGTTATAGTTCGCAAAGGTCTGTGATTCCCCAATTCAACATCCTCAAGCCCTTTTCTGACGCGGGCATCGGTTTCTTCATCAATCTCATCATCTTCAGAATAGAACCTAACCAATTTGGAAATAATATCGATTGGAGTTTCTTCAGGTTCACTCTGTAACGCTTCAATCTTGTGAAAAAGATCTTCCGGGACTTCAAGTGTAACAGACATAATCAAAATCTCTCATGAAGATGATTAATGGTTTTGATTTTCAACTTTGCCATATTATTGACTCCTAAATATAAGATGCCTCAATGATAAAATCCAGATAAATTTTTACTTATGGATATATGTTTCGTTTCGTTCTCTGAAGAATTATTTCTTTTATCAACGGAAGCATTACGAATCCTGAACAATTTCTAGCTCACTGCATCCCACAAACGTATTGAATTAAGTTTCAATTATAAGTGGAACATGAATTGATTTCATGTACCCCTCATCTGTGTCTATGTATTAATTCTTTTCTTACTTCTTTATAGGCCGGGTGTACTCTTGAATATGTGAATCAATAACATATAATTAAAATTTTCATGTCCTACACCCAGTGTAGGGGTGCATATGAAAAAACAAGGTCAATTGGAAATTAAATACGAAATCCTACCTATCAATACATATAAATGAGATATTAGGGTATTTTGTCACCGGGTAATGTCCATGGATCCTATCTCCATTTTATGCCGTATTTAGAGAGAACAGAGTGTAATTATAGCCTTTTATTGCTTATAAGATATTTTTTTGTGGACATCAGAGACCCGATCATAATGGGCAAGTCTGAAAACCTGCTAAAGTGTCTTATAAATCGCTTGTAAAATGCATATTTTTAAGGAGTGCAACATAACACTCGAAATTAGGCTTTATTTCTTTAATACTTGCTCAATATCTATATTTCTTCTAACCTTCTTTTTTCATTCATTCAAGTAAACAAAAAATCAAGAATACTCTTTCACTTTTCATTTAATTCCCAGGCGATTTTCAATATCATCCCGTGAGATTAAATCCCCATTCTCATTTACATGCTTGAAATGCCTAATAATATCCTGTTTATACTGGTCTGAAACCAGATCAGATATAAGCTGATCAAAGGTTTCACCTGGCTTTTTTAGAAGTGAGAATTGATACCACGCACGGCCTGGATTTTGTGAAGGTTGCGCATAATAAAGGAAAGTGATCCTTCGAATATTTTCGGCAAAAAGGAGAAGACCGGAAGGTTCAACATCCCTTCCTCTGTTGCCAGGTTCATGTTCACAAGGCGTAATAGTTCTTCTCTTGAATTGACACGGGGTTTATCCGCACCGCTCTTCAGCCAGAAAACTCAGTTCCTATCAAAATAAGATTTATCCAGTCCTTTTGGAATAGTAAGGATAGTAACAACCTGGTCGTCATTTGTACTGACAGTTTTTTTTATAAAATCACATAAACGATGGGCGTTAAACAAATCTGTAAGGCACTATTGTTAGTGGAAACCTTTTTTGGTGCTGTAACTTACAAATTATAATCTATGACAAAAGCCACTTCCATGTCCATCTCTAAATCCCAGGTTCTTAAAAAAGATTCATCTGGAAAGAATAGTAAAACGACAATTCAGATCCTTGGGCCTACAAAACACTGGCTTAACCAGATAATTGAAGAGAAGGGTTTTTCGACCTATGATGCAGCAATTATGTATCTCATAGAAGAAAGGCAAAAAAACCTGCCCTCTGGTTTCGGTAGCCGGCCGGACTTAGAAGATTATGTCTGTCCTGGAGAGGATTAAAATCGTCATAGTCATTGATACATGGGCATGGATAGAGTATTGGAGTGGTAAAAACCGAAGGGTTCGTGACTATATCGATGGTTCCGGAGAATGCTGAAGGAGGGTGGTATTGGTGATGCAATAATTTATGCAACCCCTCAAGTGCATCATGGTGAAGTCCTTACTGGAGACCCCCATTTCAGGGATTTACCTGGTGTTATCTATATTACAAGAGAATAATATTCTTTCCTGTTAATTTCGCATCACTTTCATTATAAAATGGTTATTGAAAAACTTTCGATAATTCAACAAGTGAGAACCATCTATCTGGATCGGTATGCCAGGCATTTATTTTCAGGTTACATGGCCGGATAGTATCTTCTATCCTTTTACGACTGAATTTTCGGGAGATTTCGGTAAAAATTGATTCACCCTTCTTAATATGAACTGTAAGAGGGATCTTCTCGAAAATCACGGTAACAGGCCGGTTAGCAACGAGGTGCATCTCAATCTGTTCACGCCCTGTATTATAAAAAGCAAGATGATCGAAATCATCCAACTCGAAATCTGCTGATACTTCCCTGTTAATGACATTAAGTATGTTTTTATTAAATTCTGCAGTGATTCCAAGGGAGTCATTGTATGCCGCTTCAAGAATGACGGGATCTTTTACCATATCAATGCCTAGGAGAAAACGGTCTCCGGGATTCATCGCCCTGCTGACATCGCAAAAGAGTGTATACATCTCTTCATCTGTGAAATTTCCAATAGTACTTCCAAGAAGGATGAATATCGTATTTTCAACGTGTGGCAGATGATGGAGATGACGTGTAAAATCGGCCACATATCCAAGAACCTGGATCCGGGGAAATTGAGAAGTTAGACATCTTGCTGCCTCATACAGGGCAGATTCTGAAACATCAAACGCAATATACCTGATACCTTCTCCCTGTAGATAGGAAGATGCCCTTATCAGCCGTGCAATTTTCGTGTCTGATCCAGAACCCATTTCTACCAGGTCTATCTGCGAGGAGGAACCAATGATATAGGGTGCAATATTCTCAAGTATCGAGATTTCAGTCCTGGTAAGGTAATATTCGGGCAGGGTACAAATCTCTTCAAAGAGCTGTGAACCATTTAAATCGTAAAAATACTTACTTGGGATATATTTCTTTTTTCCTGTCATTCCCAGTGTAATATCCTGAACGAGATGGTCTGCAAAGGAGTAGTCAAGATAGTTATAAATTTCACATCTGGAGTTCAGGACTTGTTTTTTTCCTTTCATTATTTTTCTCTTTTACCGGCAGGTGACAAACCTCACCAGGGGTTTTTGTTCTGTGACAAGAACTTGCAATTCCTGGAGAAATCTATCAACTTCTTCACAGGTTGAATGAATACCCAGAGATATACGGATTGAGCAGTGCACTTCTTCATCTGATAAATTCATGGCACACAGTATATGTGAGGGTTTAGGAGACCCTGAATGGCAGGCCGACCCGGCAGATATATCAATTCCTCTCTGGTCCAGGGCGAGCACAAGAGACTCTCCACGGTAGCCAGGGAGGTACATATTGAGCGTATTGGGCAGTCTCCTGGTCGGGTGGCCGTTTAACCGTGCAGCAGGCAGGATCTCACGTATCCCCTGTAGGAGGCGGTCTCTTAAGGAGAGAATTTCATCTGTTTGCATAAGGTGTGTCCTTGCCAGTTCTGCCGCCTTTCCAAGACCCGCAATACCTGCAACATTTTCGGTACCTGAACGAATCCCACCTTCCTGTTCACCACCATGCAGAAGAATATCGATGTTGGTGCCCTTTTTCATGAATAAAGCACCTACACCTTTAGGGCCATAAATTTTATGACCAGATAGTGAGAGAAAATCAATACCAAGATCAACAACGTCGATAGGGATCTTACCAATTGCCTGGGTTGCATCAGTGTGAAACAATGCCCCGTTTTGATGAGCGATTGTGCAGAGTTCGCGTATAGGCATTACTGTCCCGGTCTCGTTGTTGGCCGCCATAATTGAAACGAGAAGTGTATCAAGGGTAATCACGGCCTTAAGATCCTCAGGTCTTACCATGCCGGTCACGTCTACAGGTAGGAAAGTCACCCGGAACCCATGCTCAGCGAGCCATCTGCATGGTTCAAGGACAGATGAGTGTTCAACAGCAGATGTGATGATATGACGCCTGTCGCTATTCCAGTTAGCAAAAGCGAGACCCTTGATGATAGTATTGTTAGCTTCAGTACAACAACCGGTAAAGATTATTCTTCTTGCAGTGCAGCCCAACAACTGGGCAAGGGATCGTCGGGATGCCTCAACCGCGGTCCTCGCTTCTCTTCCCTCCCGGTAGATGCTTGAAGGATTCCCGAAACTGAGAGAGAGGTATGGCTTCATGGCTTCGAATACTGCGGGATGGACTGGAGTCGTTGCATTGTTATCGAAGTATATACGGGTCACAGGTATTCTCTGTTCAGTGATAACAGGTGCCTCTTCCAGTTCCCCGCTGCAAATTGAAACCCTCCCAATTTGACTTTCTTCCTTTGTCACCTCGCAGAGAAGCACTTTGTAAACTGGGAATCCGGATATTGGGTCATAATTATTGAGATCGGTGAGGAGGTTTACGTTTCCATCCTGCCAGGCTTCTGGACCGACATGGCATCCTCCTCCCATATTTGCCTCGATAACCCCTTGGATGATATCATCAGTGACGATTGCCCTTAGTCGGACTTCACCCCGTGGGCTCCTTACAACCACCCGGTCTCCATTATTAATACTCCTTACTGCTGCATCCCTGGTATTGAGGGTTACGGTAGGCTCTGGGCGTTCCTTAAGTAATCCCCTGATCCCATGATGTTGTGCATGGAAATCAGTAGTGACTCTTGCCCCTGAATTAAAGATAAGTGGGTATTTCTTTGCCAAATCTGGACGCGAGACTGGACTCTCTGATGGTTCAGTGTATTCCGGGAGTGGACTATACCCGTTCTCCTCTAGAATTGTAGACCAGATCTCAAATTTTCCAGTGGGCGTATCAAAACCAGGTCTTCCATCAGGCCGAAGAAGACCTTTCTCCCATTTCTTATACCCGGTTATATCGGTGGGTGAAATGACAGTTCCACCTGCATTCTTCACATCATCAAGCGAGAACCCGGATCCTTTTAGTACCCGGTGTAGCACATCCTCCTCGGTTTCTGGGAAGAGAGGGCCGTAACCGAGGCGTTTTGCCAGTTCACCCATGATTACAAGGTCATTTCTTGCCTCACCTCGGGGAGGAATAACTCGTTCCCTCAAGCGGAATATCGGGCCATAGGTCATGTATGAATAATTTTCATAGAGCGTTGTTGCAGGGAGAACAAGGTCAGCGTACGCCGCATCAGCGGTAAGGTGGCGATCAATGCATACCAGAAAATCAAGGCTGTTCAGGGTCTCCCTCCACACCGGAGTCTGGGGCCATGAAATGAGAAGAGATCCAGCCTGGATTATCAGCCCTCTGATGCGGTAAGGCCTGCCTTCTAACACTGATTCCGGAAGTGCAATTGCATGTGACTCTTTACGGTATGCGGTATAGAGGGGAAACCTGTCTGTCCCTATAGCTTTTGAGAGATCTGGATTTGAAAGATAATCAGATCGATTAATGGGAAATTGATTGCCGGGCATTGTGAAGCACCGGCCGCCCGGAACATCAAGCTGGCCTGCAAGGGCCCAGAGAACAATGGCGGCCCGGATTGCCTGCACACCACTGTTACTATACTCAATACCTGCATACATCGCATATGTAGCCCCGTTGGAATCTGCAATCCTCCGGGCAAGAGATATTATCGTTTCACCTGGAATTCCCGTTATCTTCTCTACTACCTCAGGCCGATAATGCTGGACAAGGTTTGAGAAATCACTAAATCCATGTGTCCAGTTCTTCACGAACTCCTCATTATAGAGTTCTTCTGTAATGAGTACATTGCACATTCCCAGGGCAAGTGCACCATCAGTGCCAGGGCGAACAGGTACCCATTCTGCATTGCAGAGTTCAACGGTTTTTGTCCTCCTTGGGTCGATCACTATCACATCCGCACCGCGTTTCCTGGCCTCCAGGATCTTTTTCAGGGTAAGCGGAGGTGAATCAGTTGCCGGGTTGGTCCCCCAAACTACTATCAGGTTTGCATTTTCATAATCAGAATAGGTGTTAATATGCATCCGTCCCATCGTTACATGTGGAGCAATCATGGCAAATGAGACATAACAAAGTGCCCCTACACCCATGGTATTGGGCGAACCATAGGGAAAGAGGACACTTGACGCCGATGAAACTGCGACATCCCGTGGTTGGTAGACATCACAGTGTGATAGTTCGAAACTGCCGGAACCAGTGTAAATTGCCATCGCTTCAGGACCGGATTCTTCCCGAATTATCTTCATCCTCTCAACAATGATGTCATACGCCTCGTCCCAACTAATCTGTTCGAATTCATAAGTACCCTTTTTACCGATACGTTTTAAGGGATGGAGGACCCGGTCATCTGAATAGACCATTTCAGGGGAGTGTTCGCCAAGCTTACAGATAATGCCCAGTTCTGAATTTTCATCAGCCCTTACAGCGGCAATTCTCCCCTCATTGTCATAATTAACAACGATGCCACACCCAGCAGAACAAATACCACAAATGGCCCGCTTTTCTTCAAATTCGAATTTAGCCATATAAGTTTTTCCTAACTATGTTCAATCTGAGTTACATCAAGCATTATAGTCCGGTCCATTCTACTCGCTACATGTGACGAATGCGTAATACAGATTATGGTCTGATTCTTCATAATCGAGAACAGGTCGTCAAGAATTTGTTCTTCAGTAACACTATCCAGCCCTGATGTAAACTCATCCGCAATCAGAACCTGTGGTACACGGATGAGGGCACGAGCGAGGGAAATACGTTGTTGCTGACCTTTTGAAAGTGAGAGACCTTCAACATTAAGGACAGTATCAGCCTTGTCAGGGAGTGCATTAATAAAATCACTAATATGAAGATTTTCAAGAAGGGAGGTGAAGATAAGGTCATCAGAGATAAACCACCCCATCTCGATATTATCCCTGACACTGAGCCTGAAAATATGAGAATTCTGACTTGCATAGGAGAAGAATGTATAGAAAAAATGGGGTGGAAAAGAGCAAATATCCTTTCCTCCAAATAATATTATACCTGAATCCGGTTTAATCAGCCCAAGAAGGAGACGGGCAAATGTTGTCTTTCCAAATCCGCTTGGTGCCATAATGGCAACTTTTTCTCCAGGATTAATGACAAGGTTCAGACAGCTAAATATTTTTTTCCCTGAAGGATAAGTAAATGCAACATCCCTGAACTCTATCGCTCCAGAATCAGGTGTCTGTTCAATCCTGACAGGAGGTAATTCTATCTTTGGATACGCATCAAGTATCTCATCGATGCGATCTATCGAGGGTACAACTGATAAACTTCTTATAGAGGAATAGGCAAGGGACGTGATATATCTTGAGCAATAAACCATAACCTGACTGAATGCAACCAAAACCCCGACTGTTGCGCCAGCAGCATGATAACAAATAAAAATAGCACCAATGATGATAGGTAACACGTTCATTATGCGGGAAAAACGATCAAGTGTTGCCCAGACAGAATCCCTCGACCAAACCGCCCGGATCTGGGCGTTACAGTATTCCAGTCCCTTTTTATTAAAACGTTCCTGGAACGTTGATTCCTGTTGATATACCCTGATTTCGGATTCTCCATCAAGAATATCCTGGATAAGATCATTTCTTTCTGAATTTTTATTCTGTGCAATCCGGACATTTCTGACAATAAACTTGTACTTTAAGGCCGATACCAAAAAATATATTGAAAAAAATATGCAGCATAATGTAGCAAGCATCCAGTTCAGATAAAACATCCAGATGATAAAGGCAATCGTAATTGTCAGATAAATAAAATTAAATAATACATAATCTAAAAAAAATTCACCTATCCTGAAGAGATCATTTGCAAACCTTGTAATGATATCTGCAGAATTATAATGATCAAAAAAAATTGGATCCTTGGAAAGTATCTGGCCGATAAGTCTTCTGCTTTTGGCATAAACTGCCTTTTCTGTTACTATAATTGCAGATTTGACCACTACAAGATAAATTCGATAAGCAAACAACAGGGAAACGATAATTTCCAGTGAATATAGCCCGACGAGGTAAATATTTTTCTGGGGAATTGCAATATCGATCAACTGCTGTGTCAGGTAAGGACACAGAATGTCAATAATGCTTACAGTTATTGTTAGAAGAAAAAATAGGAGAAGCCTTTTTCTCTCAGTTGCGAGTTCACTCTTAAAGAAAAAGATAACCTTTTTCACTGAATGAAAGAAATTTTCCTCGATTTGAGTGGATTCAACATTATTCTTAATCATTCAGTATTTCCAAAGTGCCACTTTCCCTTCGGCACTGTTATTTCAAACCGTGCCCCATCCCAGTGATCTTCCCAAATCCACATTCAAAAAATTTTTCCTTCCCTTCGGCCGGTACACCCTCGCCATCATCTTTACATACAATCGTATGATAATCGCTGCTGGGGATTCCTCTGAAATAATCCAGAATTCCCAATCATAAGTGAAATCAGCCATTATGCGATATTTTTCCTCGCTCGCCTCCTTTCTGTAGATGAAAATCAGCACCTTCGTTAAGCGCCTTGATAACCACTTCTTCGCGTCCTTTACCAGTAAAGATGATAAACGGGGGGTATCCCCTAATATTTTGAGTTGCTTAAGAAATGTTATCCCATCCATCCCCTGGCATCCGGTAATCTGATATATTGACATCGAAGCATTGTTGTTCGAGGAGATCTAATGTAACATATACCGAATCTATATTTGTAACTGAAAATTCACCTGATTTTTCAAGAAACAGTCTTTCGATCTCGAGAAGAATAGGTTCGTCATCAACATAGAGAACCCTGATTGGCTCTGTATCAATAGTCATTGTCCTTCGAACCGCCACTTCCCATTCGGCACCGTGATCTCGAACTGTGCTCCCATCCCTGACTTACCGGTATCCTGTATTGTCATCCCGGTAATTGCAAGAATTTCACGTGAAAGATAAAGTCCGAGACCGGTATTCTTACCGAATCCTTTTGTGAACAGTTTTTGTTTATCTTCAATACTAATCCCATCACCATCATCTTCAAATAAAATTAAATATCCCCTCTCATCATTATGATTATTGATACGGATATTTGTCATTTGCTCTCCCCCATAACGCAGAGCGTTGTCTATGAGGTTGTAGAACACTTTCTCAAGCAAAGGATCACCAAAGATTTCGATATCAGGATCCCCAATATCCACTAGGATATTTCTCATGGGAAGTCTCGAAGTTACATCTCTCACAATATTAGAGACACTTTGCCAAATTGGTGCTTTTATCCCCATTTCTTCATAATCTTTTGTAAAATCGATCTGGCGGGAAATCGTTTCAGCAATATGCTCCTCTTTTGTAATAAATTCTAAAATTTTTCCGGTATCATTGATAAAATTTCTTGAAATCTCCAGATATCCATTAAGTGCGGTTAATTGATTCCTGATATCATGCCGTGTGATTCCAGAGAGAAGATTAAGTTTGTGATTTGCTTGTTTAAGAGCTCTTTCCACAATTTTACGTTCGGTAATATCCATAAGAATTCCAGACAGGAATAATTCACTATTCTCATCAATTCTGTTCTGGATGAAATCCGAAATCCATTTTATTTGCCCTTTTTTCGTGAATATTCGGTATTCTCTCTGGATACTACAATTGATATTAGTTAAAAGTTTCTCATTATCCCGCTGTTGTATCATAATAAGATCAAGAGGATGGATTATTTGGTCCCACCTGGGATTTCCGGTAATAAAATCCTGTTCTGTATACCCAGTTATCTCTTCAACCGCCCCATGGAAGAAGATAGGGATCCAGTTTGAAGCTGAAAGATATGCGATACCTTGGAATGACTGAACAAATGAACGATAGCGATTTTCGCTTTCTTTGAGTGCCTCTTCTGCATTTTTACGATTTGTTATATCAATAAAACTACTTCGGATAAGAGTACGGCCAGTAGATTGTAATTTAATGAGCCTGACTTCTATAACAAGATCTTCATCTCTGGCATTTCGAATATATCTCTCAAATATTATCTTTTCCCCTGCCAGAGCATGTTGGCGATGTTCAGTTACTGTTTCAGAGAATTGCCTTAAATCAGGTTGATAATGCCTGTAAAATTGTTGAGGACCAAGATCTAACAATTGCTGCCGACTACACCCAAATAACTGTTCTGCGCTTACATTTGCCTCAACATACCGGTCAAGGTTAACATCAAAAAGGAGTATTGCCTCCGGTGCCTTCTCGATGGAAATTCTGAACAACTCTTCGCTCTCCATCAAGGCTGTTCTTGCTATACCTGAATTTACAACATATGAAAGAGTATTGGCAAGATCTAAAAGAAGTTTCTCCTCACGGTTTACTATTTCAGTTTTCCGAAACAACGCCATCACTCCATTCAGTTTAGATTCATCTGATAAGATCCGAAATCCTGCAAATGAGACCAGTCCGAGGGATCTGGCCCATCCATGATCATGCACTTGAGGATCATTGGAGGCATCGTTTGTTATGAAAAACGGTTCTTCTCCCGAAGCGACACGACCGATTTTGTAACATCCCAGCGGGACCCGTTGGTGATTACCATTGATATGCGTGTATCGGCCGGAACTTACTTTGAGATGAAGACAATGATCCCGGTTTCTGCATACATCCGGCCCTTCAATAACAGATGCATGTACGCAACCATTATAGCATAGATCAGCATTATCAACGAGCCATATTCGAGCAAAGTCAGCGTCAAAAATATCGATCATTGCATCACTGATCATTTTAAGTTGGATTTCCAGATCTGTGGCCTCTAACAGTTTTTCTTTGAGATTACTCAGTTTGATGATCTGTTCCTCATTCTTCTTACGTTCAGTGATATCACGTCCATAGATTGCAAGGCGGAATACTTCTCTGTTTTTATCCAAAATCGGAGATATATTATTCTCGATAATTCGGCCAAGCCGAATATCCTCGAATTGAACCGTTTCGCCCGTTCTAATCACATTTTGGACCAATTGTTGCCTTGATGTTTTGAGTTCAGGAGGAAGGACGGAATATGCACTTTTACCTATTATTTCTCCTATATTATTCCAGCCAAGCCGGTTTGCAGTAATAGTATTTGCTGCAAGAATTATACCATGAGTATCAATGAGCAAAGCTGATTCATTTGTTGCATTTAGCAGGGCTTTTGCCGTGGCTTCACTTTCACGCAACGACATTTCATTTTTTTGTCTCTCTGTTGTATCATGGGCATATACTGCAACACCACTAATTATACCCCTGATATTTCTTATAGGGTTGTGAGATACTTCAAAATACAGCCTCTTCTTTCTCTCCTCGCCCGAATATGCCATTTCTAAAAAATGTTCACCTTTCAAAGCCCTATCCAGGTTCATTCTTGCTTTTATACGGTCCTCTGCGACGGTTTGGTATTCCAGGATATTATACCCAAGTTCAATTTCTGCTCCATATAATTCTTTCATTACCAATTTATGGCTGTCATTAAAACTGGTATAGATATATCCGGTATCAACAGAAAATATCGGACTATTTGAGCTCTCTATGATTCCCTGGAGAGTGGTATACTGGTCCTCGATTATTTTTTCAGCACTTCTCCGTTGTAAATATCCAGCAACCTGTCGAATGAAAAGGGAAATAACTTTCGGGTTTTCCAGTTGAAATCCGGGAGGTAGAATGAATGTTGTGACACCATGAAGAACTCCTTTCCAGCTGATACCAGTGCCATAGATTTTACCGAAGAATGGCATCTGTTCAATTTTTGTGCATATGTCTTTCGGAAGTCCTCCAAATGTTAATGTAAGAAGGCCTCCTTCCAACTCGTCACATGTCCCAGTACGTAGTGGGATCATAGCAGGATCAGGTAATGAGAATGAAATTCCGATTAGCTGGCATCCAAGCATAGCTTCGATTTGAGGGAGGTAAGGGTTAAGGCCCTCGAATGCTTGTAAAGTAACCGTTTTCTTATCAGGTTCAATGGAATTAGCGAGAATTATTGTCCCGGGCGGTGTAACTTTTTTCAGTGATCTAACAATATAAGCATAGATATTATCATCGGAAGAGAAATCAAAAAGTTCTGTTGCAGTTTGTGTTAAAAAATCTATATTGCTCTCGGACTCATTCATCATATTATTTTTTTCTTCTTCAGTTCCTATCATCCCAATCTCTCCCCGAAAGAATAAAGGAATAAGTCATTTATTATTGTTAATTATAGGAGTTAAAAATTCTCATTTCAAGATATTCCATTATAAATTATTCCATTCAATCCTTTTTCACCCACTTTAGCACGAGGGAGCGAAGGGGTTTCACCCGTCATCAGATGAGAGGAATGACTTCTCAAAGTCTGTGGGATGACGAATTCACGTAATTGGGAAAGCAATCAGTCCGGTTCTTTTAGAAGATTGGGGGTTGAACTTGGGAACTCTTATGAGCTTCCGGAAACACCTACTTTTCAGGCGATTTATTGAGGTTTTGGTCAATTGTTTTAGATCAAGATTATAAAGACATATGACCAAAAAAAGTTCAGTGGTATAAAGAGGATATAACTTTTCAATATGACTCTCCACTCTATCCCCATTAACTCCCAATACCTGACCTACAATATTGAACAACTCTTCTGACCAGGTCACAGTATCGGTTTCTATAACCCAGTCAAATGTTCAAATCGTGCCTTAACATCGGAAAGATGACTGGTCTTTAAGAAACCTTTACCGTGTTATCATAATTGCCTTCCATCGTAAACATCTTCAGCCCATCCACCTTTCCGCTGCTATTCCGGGTAAAAATAAATGAATCTTTTGACTCCGGGGTCACAAAAAACGTGTCATTTCCCTCGTAAAAGAGTTCTACCGTCTCTCTGGGCATAACCGAATTATAATACAGGCGGTTATCCTGAGGATACACGGTAATCGTCCATGATTTTTCCCATTCCGGTTCATATGTCCCAGTATATTCTGCAAGTTGTTTTACGGTAAGGGGAACTTCCTTTCGGTTAATCTTTTGCGGCAGGTTATACGACTCATTAAAGACAATTGACGAGAGATCTTTCGTTATTGACATCGGGGTTCTATCATAGTTGGAGAGAAAGATTATACTCGTATTCTTGTCAGGAGAATAATACGTTTGCGAGATGAAACCGAAGTTGCGGCCGCTATGAAAGATAATGGTCCGGTTATTCAATACATTCTTCTCAATCCCGTACCGGTTTTTAACCATTGCATCTGTAGATTCCGGAGTAAGGATTCCACCCGGTGTATTGAAGGCACGAACCCACCTGAACATATCTTCAGTTGTGGAATGGATAGACCCGGCACCATAGGAGTTGTGGATATTCTGGAGATCATAGTGGATTGGTTTTCCAGCCATAGTTGTATACCCGGATGACCTGTTGGTAAAAACATCCCTGGCATTGTCCTGCCCGGTGCTGTTCATGCCAAGCGGTAAAAAGAGATTTTTTTTCAGGTAATCCTCATAAGACATTCCTGAAGCCTGTTCGATGATGTAACTCAGTATGATATACCCATTATTGGAATACGTATAGCTCGATCCAGGTTCAAAGGTCAGGGGTAGAGCAAGAATACGCTCAATTATATCAGGGAGTGCAAGATTTGCAGGGTCAGTAATGACAAATGCCCCATCTGACTGGATTCCAGCGGTATGATTCAGGAGGTTGTAGATTTTGATATCCTTCCATTTCGTGGCATTGGGAATGTACCATGTAACAGGATCGGTTAAATTCAGCTTTCCCTGCTCCTGCAGCTTCATAATAGCTGCAGCTGTGAGCTGCTTGGTGTTTGAGCCGATTGGAAAAACCGTCTGCGGTGTATTTGGAACTGAGAACTCCTGGTTTGCGAGTCCATAACCTTTCGAGAGAAGTACAGTATCGCCCCTTGCCACAAGCACTGCCCCACTAAACCTGCCGGCATCAGTAAGTGCGGTCATATAACTATCGAGTTTCTGGGATACTGCCGCATCAGAACCGGTAAAAGATGCGGGTATGCCTGCAGTAACAGTTGCCAGGCCGCTTCTCTCCAGATTTGACGATGTAACACAATAGGCTGTACAGATGATAATTAACAGAATAAAACCTGCAATCTTTAAGTTCATGGTCTCCACTTCTTTCCCCACCCGGATTATTGTAAAACACCCAGAAGATATGTGAATGGATGATGGATATGAATAAAAAATTTTGCATTACAGATTTATTTCATTAGCTGGGAATATTCTCACAGCATCATAGATGATGTTTTTCCAACAAGGGGATAAATCTTATTTTCATTTTAAATAATTACAAAAAAATTAAACGAATGAAGGAGACAATAGCTATGCTGATATAAAATTCAGTTGTGTTATGACTTCAATAATAATTCCAACAATAAAAGCAATCATCGTAATTGTCGGCCTGATTGGGATATGCCTGGTATTGAAAAAGAAAGGAATCATAACTGAACAGCACAGACCCCTTTTTGGAAGACTTGTTACAGATTTTGCACTCCCCGCTTTGATATTTTCGGGATTAGTTGCAAAAGAACCCAGCATGGAAGTCCTTCTTGCAGTAATGGTGATGGTACTGGCAGTAACCTGTCACCTTGTATTGTCATGGATAATTGGTAGGATATTACACTTAAAACGTCCTCAACTCGGTTCTTTTATGCTTGTTGCTGCATTTGGAAGTTCCGCGACCCTGGGATACGCCCTTGTTACCCAAATCTTCCATCATAATACCGGTGCTATTACAGATGCAGTTATGATCAGTGAGTTAGGGATTGGAATCCCCCTTTTCTGTATAGGGGTAATAATTGCAATGCATTTCGGTCAGAAAGAAGGAGGGTCCCTTCTACTCAACATTCGATCATATCTTATATCTCCGATATTCATAGCCCTGATAGTTGGTTTTATCGCCTCGTTTTTTCTTGCTGGATTTAAAAATCCTGTATGGGAAATTATTCTTTCAATTACTCATTTAATCGCATCTTCCCTTGTTGTATTTGTCGCATTGAGTATTGCACTTATGCTACGTAAAATACCTCTAAAATCGTTTGGAATACTTGCAATTGCAACAATCTTCCTGACTCTTATACTGCAACCACTTATAGCACGTTATTTATCAGGCATTATCCACCTGAGTTCAATAGAAACAGATATCCTGGTACTGGAAACTGCAATGCCTTCGGGAATGGTGGCAGCGGTTCTTTCTGACCGATATGGGTGTGATGGTCAACTCGCATCAGTACTTGTTGTCACCACATATATCTTCAGTTTGATAACACTTCCTTTTATTATGATTCTGGCCCCATAATTTTCAGACCTTATAGTAGTGTTCTGCCAAAGTGAAGTCAACAAAACCACACTTTCAACCCGAAAATTTCATTAGGTTTCAGAGCAGAAAAACAAATATCAACTAAGGAATGTGAAATTATGCAAAACTGGCAAAATCTCGGAATACTTGCAATTTTGATAACGGGATTTTTATTGATTAGTGGATGTACAACAAATGCCCCTGCCGGGCAACCTGTACAAACAGCGAATCAGGTAACAATTCCAAATTTGACAGGAACATGGAAAATAGAAACTCAAGGCGGAGTCATACAAAAATCAAAAGTCCCGGGACAATGGACTCATCACAAAGGCGATTACGACACTCTGACCGCTCAGGCAGTGATAACCGATCAAAAAGACAGAGTCATGCATGGAAAATTTTCAGCACCACTTGGTAACGATGAGAGTTTTATAGCAGTAATTGGTATGGACAATCAAAGCTGGTATTATGCCGATTATGATGGTACAGCTGAAGGACAAATTGTCAATAATGATCTGATAAAATTTGTTTACAGACAGGTTTCAGCTAATGATACCGTTATTGGAGTTGGAACCTGGACACGGGTCAAGTAAAATCGCACATCTATAACTTTTACAAAAAAAGGGTCGGAAGGGTATAATCTATCAGGTTCATAAACCCTTTTTTTCTTTATTTTCATACTCACTATCGGGCATGAAGTGTAAATGTATCGCCGGTTATCCAGGTCCTGGTCTCGGAATTATACATTTTTTGCACCCCGCTGAATGTCCCGGTATCTTCATGAACAGTAATGATGATATAACCAACTTTCTGATCACTCTGAGATATTACTTTACGTGGGTATTCCAGAGTCAGTGCCGGGTCGGAAGACGCCGGATCAAAACCCTGCATAGGGGCCCCTGCATTCCCGCTGACAATCTGACTAAGACCGTCTTTTTCACCATGGAAATAAAGGTGAGCATGTCCACAGAAATAAACTGATACTTTGTTGTTCACCATGCTATTCCAGAAAGTGTCGCGTTCTGTGGGATGAATCGCAAGGCTGTAGGGAATGTCTTCCGTATCGTTGTTCACGAGGTATACAGGGGAATGACCGAAGACAAACATGAATGGCAGGGTATCCTGTGTGAGTTGCCCGTTAACCCAGCTCTGGTTCACGGTTTCCTTAAGACCATTGTGTTTGATATAATCGTCTGTAGCGATGAATTTTGCTCCTTTGTGGATGAATGAGTAAGTTAGTTTCTGTTCATCAGACGGCCCGTTTGTTGGCATGCCTGATGCCACGGTTGAAAGATATGTGTCGAGAAGGGGAGTAATATTTTGGGGAGGACCATCTTCATGATTTCCTCGGACGACATACAGCGGGATACCAGTGCTGGTGGTATAGTTATAGATGGGAGAGACCGCCCCCATCCAGTTCTGAAACTGCCCTCTATAATTATTCTGCATTGGCGATTTATTGGAGAGGGACCACCCATTGATCAGATCACCGATATACAGGGCAAGGTCTGGCTTCTCAGCGGAAATCGTCTTTGCAATCAGACTAAGGGCCGGGCTGACTCCATTTGTAGTATTGATCGCAGGGTCAGGTGAGTCTCCGAATACGACAAATTTCCATGTGCCATTTCTTGTTGTTGTCTTAATTATTTCAGTATTCTGCTGATTTCCGGTTTTTGTTGGAACCGGAGTCTTTGTTGCTGGTCCGGGGTTCCCGGTAGGGTCAGGTAATTCACTATTACCTGATAGATTGAATTTTTCAGTTTTCCCACCTGAATAAGAATAGGTTACACTCTCATGCGAAACAGAAACCCCTTCTTGTGAAATATTTCGAATATTCAAGGTGACTAATATTGATTCAATTGGGAGTTTTTCATCCACAAGTTTTGTCTTTGCAAGTGAATTAAGAGATTTTATTACATCTTTTGCACTTTTCATGTAATCCTTCACAACTTGTGATGTTGTGTTAGCTCCTCCATTCTTGAGTTCTGCAAGAACATTACCTGGAACTGATTTTAGTGGAAGAGCAACGAGGATATAGCCATCAAGCTTATAACCCCCTCCACCGAATGTCCCATTTGAATTAACAAGTGTTGAGTATTCTCCTCCCCAGATGGCACTATTCGTGACAAAGATGTAATCCGGATAATCCTTTATATTGGATATAACATAAGTGATACCCTTATTTTGCATTCCCGGAACTGGAATATCCGCAGAGACAAAAACAGGGTAAATAAGTAGTACATTCACAATAATAAAGAAGATAATAAATATTTTGTCCAAATTCTTCATAACCGGTTCCCTTGAGTTTTATAGTTTTTCAAAGGGAAAAGGATATCGCAGAACATAATTGGCAATTAAATTGCCTGTAGCCAAAATTATTTTTTTGAATTATCTCATTTATTATTTACTCCTTTTGCCAGCTCCTCGCATATCCTTCGAAGCTGGGGTGTGATGTCAGTTTTTTCGAGAACTACTTCGATTATTGACAAGTCTTTTGATGACATTGATTCCTTCAAAGCCTGTACAAATTCATCTTCTGTTTGAACAAGGTATCCCCTGCCACTTTCCAGAATATCAGGGATGCGGTGATAACGCCAGAGAGATACATCATTAAAGGGACCATCAATCATTGGGCGTTCTGTCCCAAATCCACTATTGTTAAGAATTATAACTATTGGGTCCATCAGGTACCTGGCTGCTGTGGATATTTCCATTCCAGTCATCTGGAATGCACCATCCCCCACGATGACAAGTGGCCTGAGATCCGGACGGGCAGCCTTAGCTCCGATGGCAGCAGGGACCGAAAATCCCAGGGAAGAATAATATATGGGGCAGAGGAACTGCATGGGCTTCGGAACTGTGATACCCATGCAACCCATACCTGAATCTCCAACATCGGCAATAAGCAGTACCGATTCATTCAGTAGGGAATTCACGGCAAGGAAAAGTCTTTCTGCTGTAATTTTTGTGTTAGTCGGAAAAAATGGAGAGTTCCTCTGAGCTTTTGTCAGGGGGATCTGACTAATATTATGAGAAACGAAAACCTTTTCACATAACTCTGGTATTGCCTCAAGACCTGCTCCGCTGTAAGATCTGCTGCCAATCATACACCCTTCACTAGACAAAGTGATTAAGTAATCAGGATTGAGTTTCGCAGTATTGGCTCCAAGGTTTACATCATTTAATATTACACCCATTAGAAGGAGGCAGTCGCTTGATTCGACATAATCACGTACCTGCTGATTTTCAATAACACCTGCATATACACCAAGGTATAAGGGGTTAGCCTCATCAATCGCAGATTTCCCAAGCATTGAAGAAACAAGAGGTATTTGGGCTTTATTTGCTAAATCATGTATATAATGTCCGAGATGGTTTCTTGCTATTTCCACACCGGCCATTATTACAGGGCGGGTTGATCTATTAACCCTGTTTACAATTTGCTCTAAAACATCAGGATGGATCTTCTGGCTGCCAATTTCTGATTTAATAATAACCGTACTGGATTTTATATCGTGTTCCGGTACCTGGTTGACAATGTCCCTTCGAAGTTCTATATAACCTGGTCCCTTTTTTTGAATTATTTCTGCGAGGACACGGTCAATTTCTTCATATGCATTAATATTCTCCCTGAGTTCAGTAGAGGCTACGGTGATTCGTTTGAATATTTGATATTGATCATCATATTCCTTGACCTTGTGATGAAGAAGCGTATATTTTTTCCTTTCCTCCAACCCCGGGGCACCGGCAATAACAAGTACAGGTGACTTTTCTGCGTAGGCCTCTGCTGTCGTATTAATGACTTTTAATCCACCGACATTATATGTCACGCATACAACCCCAAAGCCATTGATTCTTGCATAGGCATCAGCTGCAAACCCTGCTCCCTGTTCATCGCAGGTATTGATAACCGTGATCCGGCTATTAGTGAGCATGGCATAGAAATTCAGAATATAGTCTCCTGGCACTCCAAAGACATGCAGGACCCCTATTTCATAAAGTCTCTTAATCAGGTATTCGGCAACCGTCAGATGGGAATTCGTGGAGTTCAATTCATCCATACAAAAAAGAGGGTATTTGAATATATACAATTTTTCGTGATTTACGTATACCCAGTAATTAGAAAAAGTTATGAATATGAAGTCCTTTTCATTTTCCAATTTATTTTTAAAAAACTATAAATATAATAAGAAGGAAACTTCCTACTATATTGAGGGAATCTAATTAAAAACCTCAATTCTTTTTACGAAATGAAAAAAATGGCTTGTGAGAAGAAATGATGATTGACACTGGGGCGACTGCCTGGGTTCTTGCTGCGACTGCACTCGTTATGATTATGACACCCGGCGTTGGGTTTTTCTATGGAGGGCTCGTCAGGAAAAAAAATGTTATCAATATGATTGCTCTTGCTTTCCTTGCATTTGCACTTATTAGTATACAGTGGATTTTATTGGGTTATTCACTTGCTTTTGGACCTGATGTAGGAGGTATCATTGGATCTTTATCCAATATCGGACTTTCTGGAATTGGAGTTAATCCGGCAGTTATTGCCGGGACTGAATATCCAATCCCTGGACTTCTCTATGTAATGTTTCAACTGGTCTTTGCAACTGTTACAATTGCAATTGTAACCTCGGGTCTCGCTGAAAGAGTAAAATTGAGTGGGTTTATTATCCTTGCTCTCCTCTGGACTACTATTGTTTATGACCCCCTTGCACACTGGTTCTGGGGTGGCGGATGGTTAGGGACGCTCGGTTGCCTTGACTTTGCCGGAGGGGCAGTTATTCATATCAGTTCCGGATTTGCTGCATTGGCAATAGCCATTGTAATAGGAAAACGTTCTGGTTTTGGTGAATATAGTATTGAACCAGGAAATATTCCAATGGCTCTCCTTGGAGCGGCTCTTCTCTGGTTTGGTTATTTTGGGTTTAATGCAGGAAGTGCATTAGCAGCAAATGGTGTTGCAGCCAATGCATTACTTGTAACGAATACAGCCGGGGCAACAGGCGCTATAGTCTGGATGATAGTAAGCTGGATTAATGGAAAACCTGCTTCACTTGGTATCGTAAGTGGTGCAATTGCCGGACTTGTTGCGGTTACACCTGCAGCCGGATATGTGACACCACTTTCAGCAATGGTAATCGGAGGAGTAGGCGGTGGCTTATGTTACATGATGATGATGTTCCGGATTAAAAAAGGTTTTGATGAAAGTCTTGATGCCTGGGCAATTCATGGAATGGGAGGTTTATGGGGTGTAATTGCTACCGGGATCTTTGCATCTGCCGCTGTCGGTGGGAAAAATGGCTTGATATATGGAAATGTTCAGCAATTTATTGTAAATTGTACTGGAGCATTTGCAACAGTTATCTATGCATTTGTTATTACCCTAGTGATTGCATTTATTGTTCAGAAAACAATTGGACTGCGGGCATCAGAAAATGAAGAGTATATAGGACTTGATCTCTCCCAGCATGGTGAGAGGGTTTAGGGAGCATATCTGGTATGAAATTAATAAAAGCAATAATCAAACCAGAAAGATTCGAGAAAGTAAAGAAATCTCTTGAAGAAAAAAATATCTTTGGTATGACCATTACCGAAGTAAAGGGTAGAGGAGAGCAAAAAGGCCTCACTCTCCAATATAGAGGTGGGTCAATGATTGTAGATCTTATACCAAAGATTGAGATAGACCTGGTTGTAGAAGATAGTAATGTTGATATTACGCTCCAGATAATCATGGAAGCTGCTGAAACTGGAAAAATTGGGGACGGGAGAATCTTTGTTGTTCCAGTAGAACGTTCAATAAAAGTGAGGACTGGCGAAGAGGTAAAATAAAGATTATTAATTAATTAATAATTTTCCTTGTCCATAAACCGGTCAACCAATTCTATCACGTCTAGTACTTCAATGTCCAGACCAGAACCGATGCGTGCATCATCCAGGTTTCTCCTACAAAACGGGCATGTTGAAGCCAGAATATCAATATTTATCCGTTGAATGAAATCAAACTTTTCATGCGCAATACTTTGGGCTAGCGCCGGGTCTCCTGTCTTTACACCCCCTCCAGCACCGCAACAGGCTGAAAACTCACGGTTCTCAGAATATTCAAAAAGTTCGAGACCCGGGATAGCAGTTAGAACATCCCTCGGGGCCTGGAATACCCAGTCCTTTCCCAGGTGATGCATCAGCTGTCTACCCCCATGGCAGGGGTCATGGTACAGTACCCGCAGTTTATGGCGTGAACTGAAAATTATCTTATTTTCTTTAATAAGATCGCGAAGAAAGACTGAAAAAGGTATAGTTTTAAATGGCAGCGATCGACCGTATAACCGCGGCCAGTCAACTGTTGCTGTTTTCAAGCAGCCTGCACATAAAAACAGGACTAATTTTACCCCTAGTTTCTCGAAATCCTGTATCATTGTTAATATTGTACCTGAATACTCATTCATTGACCCTGTGCGGAACAGAAATGATCCACAGCACGATTCACTCGGTCCAAGCATGCAGAAGTTTGTCTTTGAGAGTGTCAAGATACGTAGAGCTGCCTGACCCAGTTCTGGTTGTCTGAATGCAATTGTGCAGCCGGCAAAGAAGCCTACCGGTGCAAATTCAGCACCTTTGATGTCATCTGGGATCCATGCCGACCGAATTTTGGATGTCATGGCATATGGATTTTTCATCTGCGTTATTATTTCGGCAGTCTTTTCAACAGCCGCATCCTTAAACCCAAGTTCACGGCCGGCACCCCTCATGGATTCCCAGAGAGATGTGGTGGAGATTCCGGATTCGCAGACTACTGAACAAATACCACAAGTTGTACAACGGAAAAGACTCTCAAAGAGGGCAGTCAGATCCGATCCTGATTCGGACTTTTTTAAAAGGAAAGATTTTAACCGGTTTATAGGCGAACATGTCCTCCTCCAGACTTCTATTCTTTCCATGGCTCCGTCAGGAATACCTGCCCTGACGACCGGACAAGCAGCCACACATTCCTGGCACCTTGTGCAGGCATCAAGTTCGAGCATCTGGAGAGGTGTAAACCAATGTGACTGAATTTCAGAGAAATTGTCTCCCTCCACCTTAATCCCCTCCTCTTCTTGAGAACAGGGTTAGCGGAACTGTTATTATATGTCTGAACTTTGTCCAGGGTATGACCATCGCGAAAAGGAGGAATGCCACATATATATGCCATGACATGAATTCAAGGGCTAAATTCCAGTTTTTTATGAAAGGACCTACCAATGTCGCATAACCGCTGAACCACTCTGCCATCATTCCTGTTAGTGCTATAACAAAAACGGTTCCTACAAGAAAAAAGTCCGAAAAATTGGTGCGTTCACGAACTTTTTTGACGATGAGTCTTCTTCCAAGTGCAATACCGGAGCCCACCAATATAAAATATCCAAGCAGATCATAAGGAAGGTGAAAACCTGCTATATAGTGGGAGAAATTGCCACCTGGGCCAGTTGGATCGATATATCCAAAGATAATTCCGATGATTGATAATATGGTAAAAGCAGTTAGTATAATGAAACCCCAGAACATTATGAGATGTATTGCCCAGCGGCGTTTACTCCTGTGCCATATCCTCCTGAATAGGAGGATATCAAAGACGAGAACCCGTGAAAAAGATATAACTCCATCTCTGAATGATTCATTCAACCAGACCGAAAAGAACCTTAATGAGCTACGATGGCCCCATCTGGAGATGAGAAGCCAGAAACCGGCGATACAAATGATAAAGGAAACAACCAAAAGGATGTAAGATGTTAATCCACCGGTAAATGCATGAACGGCCATTATATATCAAATATTATGTTCATCGGTTTTATTTAATTGTACTGAAAACAATAAAGAGATGAATATTCTGAATAATCGGGCTTCTCTTGCATATAGATTAATTTATTTTCCCCAACCAGTTATTCGCGAGCGACGTCATATACCTCTCTACTAGATGTTAGGGAAAACTCTAATTAGGCGGATATACAAAAAAATAGTAGTTGGAAAATAAAATTCAGGACTTTTCCCGGATTAATATACACTTAGCAGATCAGATGAGAAGGACAATAGCATGAACTGGACAATCAGAACAAAAATGATCATACTTCTTATTCCTGCAATAATCATAGTCCTTACTATAGCAACAGTGTTGTCACTTCAGATAAGCAGTTATGAACAGAAAGAAACAGAATTTAACAGCACACAGAACCTTGCCCGGGTATATGCAGAGGAATTTAACACGGAGATGTTTAATTTCCTAGTAATTTCCAGGACTTTCTCAACTGTCCTTGATCAGAATACCGGATTGACAAGGAAAAGTGTACTTGATATCCAGCATGTCATTCTCAATAATAACCCAAGTGTCATCGGTGTTGGTGTCATTTTTGAACCTGAAACTTTTGACGGTCAGGATGCAAGTTATGCAAATACACCCGGTCATGATGCAAGTGGGCGGTTTGCTACGTATTGGAACCGGATTAATGGGACTGAATCACTTATTCCAGTTGTAGACATCGAGACATCTGACTGGTACACTATTCCAAAAGAGACAAAAAAAGAGGTCGTAATGGAACCTCTTCTCTATGAAAATGTGCCGATGACCTCATTTATTACTCCGATTATCCGAAATAACACTTTTACCGGTACAGTGGGTATGGATGTCCCACTTCAAAACATTGACAGGATAGTGAGCAATGTAAAGGTATTTGAAACCGGATACGCCTTCCTTGTAAGCAACACTGGTATTTTCATATCATACCCGAATAAAAATTTCATTGGTAAAATGTCCCTCTTTAAAATAAGCCAGGAAAAGAATAACCCTGTTCTCGCTGCAATGGCAAGTGATATCAATATGGGAAAAGAGGGCAATAGGGAGATGACTGACCCTTTAACTGGTAAAAACGTTGTCATGTTTTACAGCCCAATCAGAACTGGTAACTGGAGCATGGTCGTTGTTGCACCTACAGATGAGATGCTTGCAGGGGTGAAAAATCTAGGCACGATTATGCTTATAATCGCATTGATTTCCATCATACTGATAGGTGTAATTGTTTATTTTGTTTCAAGAAATCTTTCAAAACCCATTATAGCGATGAGCCGGACGGCAGACCAGATTGCATCCGGTGACCTTGATATCAATGTACCTGGACAAAGTGGTGAACTGGGTATTCTCGCTAATGCATTCAATAATATGGCAGCTCGTTTGCGGGAGCTTATTGACAGGCTTCAGACAAAGGTGGATGAACTCCAGAATACGCAACAGGCCCTGAGGAAGAGCGAGGAAAAATACCGTACATTGTTGGAGAGTCTGCCAGAGTGCATCTTCGTGCATAGAAACGGTAAAATTCTCTATGCTAACCCGGCATTTCAAAAAGAACTAGGTTATTCATTTGAAGAACTATTAAATCAGTCCATGATGCCTATAATTGCCCCTGAATTCCATGAAAAAGTCGAAACCGCCATTAAACAAAGGATGTCAGGCGAAGAAATAATTCCTTATGAAATTGATATTTTTGAGAAAGACGGCAGTCGGAAGACAATGGTCATTCAGGGAAGTCTCATTGATTTTGAGGGTGCTCCAGCTTCCTTAAATATGTTAACTGATGTTACTGATAGAAAGCGTGCTGAAGAAAAGATCAAACTTGCCAACCGAAAACTTGCCCTCATGACTGATGTGACTTATCAGGATATTCAGAATAAAGTAACGGCATTAAGGGGATTTGTTGACTTCAGTCGATTTGCACAGAATGAACAGAATCGTTTGTCAACATTAAAAAAAGAGGACGAGATTCTTGAGACGATTCACAACCTTATCAAAAAGACAAAAGAATACCAGCAAATGGGAATAGATAAACTTCGATGGGTCAAACTGGAGCATTCAATCAAAATCCAGACTGCTCTTGTAAGTGGGAAATCGGAAATAAAGGTAAATATTGATCTCCAAGGACTAGAAATTTATACAGATCCCCTGATTGACAGGGTAATATACAACTTCGTTGATAATGCGGTAAAACATGGAAAGACACTTACACATATCTCTTTTTATTGCCACTCAAATCCCGAAGACCTTACTATTATCTGTGAAGATGACGGCGTTGGTATTCCTAACCATGAAAAAAACCATATCTTCAACCGTATCGTAGGAGAGGGCCAGTTTGGATTGTTCTTTGCCCATGAATTTTTAACAATATCTGGTATGACAATTAAAGAAACTGGTGATCCCGGAAAAGGTGCCAGGTTTGAGATTACAGTACCGAAAGGGATGTACAGGTTTGTAAAAATAGATAACAGGGAAGATAAGATAAGCTGAAATACTGATTAACACTTTAAAACATTTGAAAAATTTTTTTAATCGAATCAGCATTATATACTGATTTGTGACTGACCTGGCACAATATACCTCCCAGAGCCAAGGAACCATGTCCCATCAACATTGGTAACATAACTGATCTTAAGATCCGTCATATTTGTCGCAGGATTTACAGAGTAATAATCAACTAGTCCACTTCCGTTTCTCGCAGTGTCAATCATGGCCTTTATGTGATATGTGCCCATTGGATCTATTGAGTTATACCTGTTTGCGCCGACAAGGTCGGGCCTGTAAGGCCAGGCAAGAAGGGTCCCGTTATAATCGTAGGCAAAGATATAGAGTTCACCGTTAATGAATGGGCCATTAAGATTATTGAACTCTTTGAGAGCTTTCTCTCTTCCATATAACAGAGAATAATTTCTTGCATCATACACAAACTTTTTGAGTGTTTTATCAATCAGTTGATCCTCGCTTGTATAGATGCCAGCTCCTATAAAATACGTATCATCAACAGGGCTGATATAGCTTATCTTGTAACTGCTTGTGAAATTGTCAACGGGTTTTGGGTATTTATAAAGGAGGAATCCACCGCCAGACTTCGCAAGACTAATTCCAAGATTCGTTGTAGATTTTCCGGATGCATCCGTAACATTCATGTAATTTTTACCCAGAAGATGCGTATTGTACGGTTGGGCAAGTGTTGTACCTGAGAAATCTATTGCGTAGATATATAGGTCTCCTTTTACAAATGGCCCGGATTTATTGTTAAAAGAAGCGATTGCTGCTGCTTTTCCCACTTTTTTTGCGTATAGAACTGCATTTTTAACATAGTCACTGATATCCTGGGAAGTCTCAGGCGCAGGAGTTACCTGTGTAACAACAGGTGTCGCATTATCAGATGAAACATGCTTTTCTGTGCAGCCTGATCCAAAAATTAAAATGCACATAAGAGAACAAAGGATGATACCTGCTAGTCCTGGTTTCATATAATATTAATTCAGACTCGATCCTATTTAAGGAATTTTTTTAAAAAACATTAGACTCAAATAGTCTCTCTTCCCAAATCACGTATGGATAAACAGTCTCTCTGCCTGATCCTTTTTTTTATAATAATTATTATCACTTCCGGTTGCTCTTCCTTAACTCAACAATCATCGAGCAATTCTAAAACTTTAAATCTTTCAGTTACTCCCGATAAAAATGGAACCCAATCTTCAGCACAAATAGATCTGATTTCATTTGTTAATGACGCAGTTGTATACTCACAGAGGGTTGGAAAGGACGAGGCGCTTAAAGAATTTTCCAATCCAAATGGTTCCTTTATCAGAGGGGACTCTTATATCTCGGCTTACGATTTTAATGGCGTAAACCTTGCAAATCCCTATCATCCTGAATTGAAGGGGAAAAACGAGTTACTCCTGAAAGACAGCTCAGGAGTCAGGATGATAGGTCAGATGATGGAAAAGGCACGAAATGGAAGTGGATTTGTAGCATACCATTATATCAATCCTGAAACAGATTCAACCGAAACACGACTTGTTTACGTCAAAAAAGTCGATGATTACTGGTGGCTAGCATCAGAAATATATGGATCAAATGCCAGTATCCCATTTAATTCTCCTGATGCAATAAGGGATGTCCTTCACGCAAAGGTAGAATATGCAGTCGAATTTGCGCGTGAAGCTGGAAAAGAAGAGACTGTTTCTGAATTTTCAAATATTTCCGGACCTTTTACAGAGAATGGTTCTTATTTCTTCGCATTTTACATGAACGGTACTGCCCTCGCAAGACCTTATGACAAGCAATGGATAGGTGTAAATGCGACAAATGTAACAGACCCAAACGGTATACCAATAGGTGAAGCCAAATTGACCAATGCAAAAAAAGGCGGGGGTTATTTCTATTACATCTTTAATAATTCTGCTAATGCAGGGAAACCGGAATTTAAGATCTCATACGTAGAGCCAGTCGATTCCAACTGGTCAGTCGGGACCGGAATCTATCTTCCCTCGGTTCCCACCTCATTCTCTGAGGGAAAACGTAATGAGTTGATATCACACGTGAATGAAGCAGTTGAGTATGTGAATGAAAATGGAAGGGATGCAGCAGTTCAGGAGTTCAGCAATCCCAATGGAACCTTTTCCCGTCGTGATATGTTTATCTATGCCTTTGACGAGAACGGGACTCTTCTCGCCGATCCACATCTCCCCGGAATTGTAGGTGTAAACCGTCTTACAGACCGTGATCCTTACGGAGAATATCCTGTTCAGAACATCGTATCAAATGCAGAAAACGGAGGCGGATTCACTTACTATTTCTTTGCAGATCCTGCAAATAATTACAATGTCAGTTTGAAACTCGGTTATTCCAGGTTGGCCGGAGATTCCCTTGTGGTAGGAGCCGGAATATTTCCGGATTGAAAATTGATAAATTTAAATGATTTTATTAATTAATATCTTCCAGTCATTTCCATAGAGCCCTATTGTTGTCCAGGCAGCCGCTTTTTTGACTATATCATCACTTTGGGAGTACTGGTTCTGCGGGTCAGGTGTTGAACCTCTAATAAATATATATGAGCCAGATCCCGTTTTCTCGGACATTATTCTCTTTATAATACTTTCAAGGGATGGAAAATCTTTGAAAAGCAAACTATTAACCGAATTTTCCCCAATCTGTTTTTTATCACTATCATAAATTATAGTCCCGTCTTTTTGGATTACCGTGGCAGCGATTAAATCCGAACCAGTTGAATTAACTATGTCTGAAAAAAATGGATCAGAATTCAGAAGCAATGTAGTTGCTCCTATAATTTCACCGTTCCTGTTGAAAACAGGATAAGCATTATCAATGGCATCAACTCCTTCGACTGTTTCTATAAGATCACTCATTTGGGGTGTTTCTGTCTCAAATAACTTCTTGATGTGGTCCTGATCAGCAATGTTCTGACCAATCACTGATGAATACTGTGGGGGCTCTGCAGCCATTATCGTTCCATTATTTGCAATAGTTATGCAGTCTATCGAATAAGGAGTTGTTTCTGACAATTTTTTCAGGGCTGCGTCTGCACTGTTTCCAGTTAGACCTGTTACTGAAAGTACCTCTGATGTACCTTTTAACCCATTATCAATCGAACTAAGTTGCGTTGTCGCATTCTTTGCAATGATATCAATATCTTTCTGTAAATCGGTATTTGCTGTTGTAAAAGACTTTTTGATAGTATTATTTGTGTACCGTCCTGCACCTAGGAACCACGACCCATCAACATCAGTTACATATGAGATCTTTTCTTCCTCTTTAAAGTCATCCTTTGGATTCTCTGTAGAATATGTTATAAATCCAGCTCCATTATCTGCAATATCCCTGAGTCCCTCCACAGAACGGAATAATGATGAATCCAAGTGATTTAACCGGTTTGTACCGATATAAGAGGGCTGATACGGCTGGGCAAGTGTGTTCCCTTCATAGTCATAGGCAAAAATGTAAAGTCCATCCTTTGTAAAAGGACCATTTACATCATTGAAGACAAACAGTGCTTTTTCTTTGCCGTTTTCAATTGCATAATCCAGTGCTTTATTAACAAATTCTTTCAAATCAGTATTTTTTGTACCAATAACTGCAGCGGTTGCGCTAGTCTTGTTGGAAAAACCGTTTTGATTGTCGGATGATGAAACTACAAAAGATAATATAATACACAATGCAAGTATCGCGAATAAAGAACCGGCCAAATGTTTCATAATTTACTCTTATATATCTACATTTATTTATGAATTTGTAACAAGTCGAATATCCCATTATATTTTGATTAATTACTTTTTTCGCGAGCTGTGAAAGTGTAAAAGAGAAAACTAATAACTCGCGAAAACAAGACCGGGACCTTCTCGTCATCTTTAATAAAGATTGATCATGTATTCTGCCTGTTTGGTGCCTACAGACCGACATCCTTGGCAACATTAAAAAATTTTTGAATTTATTTGCAAAGAGCCAGTTCAGGCACTTCCTGGTTTGTACCAGTCAGGTAGTACTAAGTTGCTTTGACTCAGATCAGCAGGATAAATAATATTAGGCCTGAGTTCCTGCGTTTTGTTATTCCAGGCGAGCTGTTCCATATAGAGATTAAAATTAGCTTCACGGTAATCCTTTGAGAAGGTAATCTTTCCGTCTTTCATCTCTTCTATCATTTCAGTCATGTTTGTCCCTGCTAGAGCATTCCTGATCTTTGCTTTGTCAAGTGAACCCGCCTGTTCTACTGCATTTGCAACAATTTTTACACTTTCGTAGGTTGTTGCTCCCATCATACCCGGAAGCCCTCCCCATCTTCCCTGGTATGTATTCTTGAATGCAACTGCAGCGTCGGATGTAGTTCCATTGGGGACAGTATAGGGGCTGAAATGACTTTCAATAACCGAACCCTCACCATAACTACCCAGACCCTTATAATAACCCGGGTCATCGTTACATTCAACCACGACAAATATGGTATTCAGGCCTACATCCCTTCTTGCTTGTGTAATCATGGGGATCTGTTCATTGAGGAAAGCTGCAGAATATATCACATCGGGTTTGGATGCCTTTACATTCGTGAGCAATGTCCGGAAATCCGTCTCACCCATCTTAAATAGTTCAGTGCTTACATTTGCAACAGGCAGATTAGAATTCTTTATCGTGTCCTGAACTGCAGCGAGAACACCTTTCCCGTAAGGACTGTCCTGATATATAATTGCGAGTCGTAGAGGACGGTCTTCACTAAGGTTGAATTTCTGATAAATTGCAGGTCTGAGTAAATTACTAATAAACAGTGTGGTCTCTCTTCCATAGTCATCAGTTGTGGGACAGAAGTGATACATATACGAAGTATCAATGTCGGTTCTCCTCGTAATAGTCGGACTTGATGCACCAGAAATGACATATGGAACTTTATTTTCTGCAACTACTGACTGATGTGAGGTTGTGACAGCACTGGAAAAACCGCCTACTAGAGCATCAACCTTATCAGAGGAAATGGCCTTTGAAACAGCTTTCTGTCCCCCCTCACGAGTTGATTCATCATCAACCGGAATTAATTTAACTGGGATCTTCTGCCCGAATTCCTTTACATAAACTCCTCCATTGGCATTTATTTCATCTGCTGCAATCTGTGCAGACTGCCACATGTCTTTTCCTGTCACAGCTGACGGCCCGGTTAATGAAACAACGACACCTATCTTAATCTCCTTGGGTACCCCAGTAGTCTGGCTGGTACAACCTGATATAATGACACCTGCAAGAATAAGACCCGCCATCAATATCAGCAGAAAATACGTAGATCCTTTCATCAGAATTCCCTCTTTACCATACATTTTCTTTGCATCACATTTTGAACAGTTATTGGGATATTTCTTGAATAATTACAATATCCCTGCACTATCGCCCTGTTATTTGTTTTTATAAAGATTTTAAACATAACAAATCACCTTTCGGTAAACTTTAAAAAATGCCTTTACAGGAGGCCTGGCAATCTGCCAGGTCCCCTATCTAAAGGAGAAAAAAAGAAAGTCTGCTACTTGATTTTTATTTGTGCAAAACTTACACATTGTAGCAGACATTGGTTTACCTGATTATATTTATTCAAATTCTTTATACTTATTCCTTGCTATGAATTGACATGTTGAGGAGTTATTTACTGATCTAATATTGGTATAAAAAATTTTTTCCACTCTTTTATTTCGTAAGACCTATATTCCATGATGTTCTATGATATTATAGGGTGAACCCTGTGAAAAAAATTAAAATCTGGATAGTATTATTGATAGCCATTCTTATGGCAATTTCAATGGTATCGGTTGAAGGTGTAATTGTTTTTGGACCTGTAATAATGCCACCGTCAGGAGCGGGTTCAGTTTCACTAGTTATCCATCCTGTAATTAATGTAACACCGACACATGGAACCACAACAAATTCAACAGTTAGTGGAAGTTGTAAACCAGGCGAACCATGTTACCAGAAAAATTCAGTCGGCGTAAAATACTGGGGTTTCAGTGTACCACCACCCCAGGTGTTGAATGGAGGATTCATTTTCCTCCCAGGAATGCCTAACATTCCAATGATATCTGATATAAGTGGAGGGGGTTGCTGTTGACATTTATTTTCCTCCCAAGAATGCCTAACATTCCAATGTCTGCATAATAACCTTTTATTGGTTATTTCCGAATAATTTTTTCTGATTTTATTGACCTTGAGAAATTTTACCAGTTATAAGATAGAATATGACATTCAATTGTGTTCAATGCGGAAAATGCTGTATGTACATGGGAGATTATATTCAGATAGAGAAACAAGTCTCAAAGTTCGAATATATCATATCATCTGTCTCAACAGGCACCACGGTGAAAGCAGTCATTGACACCGACAAGAGAGAGATAGAACTTCCAAATAGCTGGAAAAATGAAAATCCTCATGCCTGCTCTTTTCTTCGCCCTCAAAATTCAAAGGTCCTCTGTATCCTAAATAGAGAAAAAATGATCACTACAATGTTCTTACCTTACCCTTGAACACAATATCAAGACCTACATTAGAGAGAAGTTTCAACGTCTTTTTTTGCATATTGATAAAGTAAGCATCCATTGAATCACCTACATTAAATTCAACATACTCGACACGTTCAAGTTTTTTCATCAACATCTCAACACTCATATCCGATTCCCGCTCTTTTGAATGGATAATCCAACGTAATGCAGCTTTGAGACGGAGTGCCAGAGTACATACAAAAATAATACCTAAAACTCGAGATTCCAGACGATGACGTAAAGGTTGAATCTCTTCGAATGACTTTACATTTTCAAACAGTTTTTCGATGAAATCTTTTTCGATATACGTTTTGATAACATGTTCTGCAGCCAAAGAAGGATCAGATGAATAAATGAGCCATTTGCCATCTAGTTTTTCAGCCTGTTCACGTTCATTATCGTTAGGTTCCCAGATTAATTCAGATCCTTGTTCACTCGATTTTATCGATATTTTAAAGAATTTTTGCCATTCACCCAGAATTTCATCGATTGAATTCTGAAGTTTATCCAGACTCATAGAATGTGCAGTTGATTGTAATCGTTTTAAATCACGTGAAATCTCCAATAATACAACATTTCTCTTCTTTAAATCTGATATTTTTCTATCAATATTAGTATAAACTGAGACTGCTCCCTGATTACCATAGAGTGAATTATTAACTTTCATGGCATAGAGATTCATAGATTTTGAATCTACCAAATATTCGGGTTTGATAGGTGGATCAGTTACTGTAAGTATCTCTCGAACTTGCTTTAAAGTCTTTGAAACGCCACAAATTACTTTCCAGTCAAGAGATTCAATTTCTTCTATAGTTTTTTTCGAAGTGTTTCCACGGTCCCAGATAATTGTTCCTGGCGGAATTGCAAGTTCGCGTAATCGAACGATAAGGTTGGTTACTGTCGTAATAGATTGAAAACTACCTGGATGAACGATATGTGCAATTGGATAATGTTCTTCTTTAGATGCAAATAGAGAAAGATTGATCTGGAGTCGTTTTGTCTGGCGAGTTTTATAACCCGCTTCAGAGAGTTGACACGTTTGGCTGAAAGAGATTATTGGAGTCAGATCAAACGCATATTGGGCGTCAGGGTTGGTAATAATCGGATTATCTAATCGCCATTTTTGGTAGAGTACTTCCTCAATTGGAGGGATCAGACTCTGAACTCTTCCGTTTATCTTTGAGGATATGCAAATCGCATCTAAAGCAGATAAAAATGCGTCTTTTGTAAACTTTTCCGGTTTGATTCCTGCTAATTGTGGAAGTATAGTTGATGGGACCCAGGATTCAATCTGGGTAGCACTTTGAGGGTCTAATGCACGATTTATTGCCCACACTGTGAGAAATTTCCCCGGAGTAGGTCCATCAATGTTCTCCTGACCTAAACAAATCCGATCGATGATGTTGATCATATTGGATTGTTTGGCAATGTGCCAAAATAGGGCAACATCTCCCGCTCGAAATGATCGCTTAGGATAAATTTGTTCGGGGTGAACACGTTTGGTCTTTGGTTTTGGAATTTTGGGAACATCGCTTTCAACTCCGAGATATTTGATCATTTTACTTTTTACTTTCCCATCTTCTCTTACACTGGTGCATTCATAGAGGTAAATCAGATTACCACGTTTGACTCGCTTTATCCAGCTCATAGTTACCAATTGGTCACTGCACTAAATATAATTTTCGTTGTGAATCTAATCCTAATTCAAAAATCTAAAGGGTATTTAAGAAATAATTATTTTTATCGCTATTTTGTAGTGATCACATCGCGCTATTCAGGTTTCGTTGTGAATCTAATCCTAATTCAAAAATCTAAAGGGTATTTAAGAAATAATTATTTTCATCGCTATTTTGTAGTGATCACATCGCGCTATTCAGGCTGTATTATACATGATACAACTCCAGACCAGTGCAAAGCCTTCAGGTGTATAATATTTCGGATTTTCACAAAAGAAGGAGTTGAGATAGGAAGGGTAACAGGAGCCAGGGTACTTCATTCAGATGATAAAGATTTACGTGAAACTTGGGACGAGGGACTCGCAAAGATTAACTGGTCAGGCATTGATATGGAAAAACTGATGGTAGAATACCTTTCTGAAAAAGGTTACACTATCAGCTGAAATCAAATACAATCTTCAAATTTCCCTTTATAATATACTCTTACTTTAACAGATTCCCCAGTTTTAGATAGCCTTAATTGTTGGTCAAAGACTTTCTGTACATGTTTTAACTGATTGATAGCAAAGAATTCTTTTATTGACTTAAGAAAATTGATCTCAAGCAGCAAAAATTCTTCTTCGTATCTGATTGTCTCTTCTGCAATCCGGATACACTCATCCTCTTTTATCAGCAGATTATAGTCGCCATGAAGATTCAGACCTGAGATCTGACGCCAGTCAACTTTTCCATCCTCATCAGCTTCCCTATGCAGCATGTAAGGGTAAACCCTGCAAATGAGGGGTCTGTTTTCATAAATCCTGCATTTCCCACCATTAAGGAAATAACACGAGCCGTTTTCATCGTTAATTGTTTTTAGTGCATAACCCGATACATAAAACACACCGTTCTGGTCACAGAACTCAAAGTAAGGTGCAGGCCGGAGGGACCTGAGGTCAATCTCTTTTATTTTTTCAGTATCGGGTTCAAGCAGGAAAACATGATCGTTCCAGGTATTAGTGCAACAGCGGGAGCAGTTATTGCAGGAAAAACCAACATCCCTGATAATGTTGATAAAAATTTTTATTGGAAACTCTTTGAGTAAAACGAGTTCTCTTTCTTTTAATTCAATTCTTTCAGGGATCGTAACAAGCGAAATAAACCCTCACTTCCTTTTTTATATAAAATACCAAAAAAACGCAGATAACTACAATTATTTTTATTGCTATTATGTTTTATAGATACATATCGATACTAATGCATGAAAGGATGTATCGTTTTTACACTTGGAACCTTTGCCCTTATCGCCTGCCTTATACAACCGGCCTTTGGAGCTAATAACACCACAATTGTAAATAATTTCTGCCCGGTCCAGATAACTGCCGAGCCAAATGATTATGTGATCACTATGTCATCAACTGTTGGAATAGGACTCACACCGGCGTTGACACTTTCTTCAATCGACCCCTCAAAGGTGCAATATAAATGGGCAACAAATTATGGTTTCTTTTTAGACTGGAGTGCAGCACATAATTTTACAGTAAAGAAACTGGGGGCCACGACCACAAATACTGGCGATACTATTTTCTGGTCATATTCGATACCCGCAAAGTTAAAGAAAAATGTAACGCAGAACGCTACAGTAACGGTCATTGCCTCTGACAAAAAGACAAAGAAGATAATTGGAAAAGCATTCATCCCAATTACGTGGAATGAAACGTTTTATTCAGCTGGCAATTCGACCTGTACTAACTGATATGTTTAAAATTTTTGTCGAATAGTAGGGAAAGAATCACTCCTTCTTTTTCAATAAACGCATTTTAATTGGAAAGTCTTTAACTAATGGAGAGGGAACCAATGGTTATTGGAATATTCTGCTACCTTTTCAATGGTGAAACAATTAAACTGGCGGCATATTCTTCATTTGTAAGAAATGAAAATCTGTACCAGACCTTTCCAGATACCATTATCTCTTCATATTCCTCAAAAGGCAGGGTCGGAACCTGGACATCATAAAAAGGCAAAGAAAAACCCTCCCCGGTTGCTTTAATATAAGCTTCCTTTACAGTCCAGAAATTATAGAACATAATAACTGCCTCATTTATTGGAAGCGAGGCAAAATATTCGCTCTCATCTTTTTTGAAAAAGCGTTCGGCTATTTTTTTAAAGGGTAGAGACGAATCAATATATTGGATATCTACCCCGATGTCGCAACTTGATACAATGCCTAAAAGCATGCGGCTGTGTGAATGTGAAATATTAAAGGATAATTTTAATTGGTTTTTATTTTTAAGAACGGGTTTGCCATTTGGATTGAAAACATAAGAGATAATTTCAGGTCTTACCTGCAAATAGCGACTGATTATCTCTCTACGGACTCCAAAAGAGCATAAAGCGTATTCTTTGTTATTTTCGCCCCTTAAATTATTCACACGCATCAATTCATCTGACGATAAATATGAGAGAAATAGATTTTGGGAGTTTAAAAAGCCAGTTAAGTCAACATAAAAGAGATCAATACAATCCAGCTCTATAGTATAATTATCACTTATTTCCGCCAGGCATGACAGTTTTAAATATCTTATTTTGATTTTTTTGTGTTTTTCGGACATTTAATCCAAATTATTGTGTCCCCATCTCTATAAGGATGGAATTAAGTCTTTTTATCTTTTCTGAAAGGATCCTTATGAATGCAAGTGCAATATCAATATCTTCTTTTATGCAACACCTGCATGGAGTGCACCGATCAATGCGGCAATTGTAAGGTAAGACCTCTCTGCAGATATTTATGTCTCTCCTGCCAGTGAACGGATAATAGGCTATACTCCCGGTGAGTTCATTAATGATCCAAATTTCATTGTTACAGTTACACATAATGATGACCAGGATATTGTTATTTACCATATCTCAATCAAAATTATCCTTTCTGATTCTTCTGGGATGATTCGTATTACCAACGAGACACCGGCAATTCTCCTTGTTACTGAAATCAAATTATTATACATAAATACAGATCTGATGATCATACAATACTTTTATGGAGGAGTAAGGGGAACAGGATATCAGACATGAAAAAGAAAATTATCATTCATGGCTCAAGAGTCCATGATGTAGGTTATCGCCTGGCTCTCCTTCAATATGCAAAGGAATACCGGTTTTCCTTTTTTGAAGCAATCAATACAATAAATGATGAAAAAGAATTCGTATGTATTTATGCAGAGGGTAATGAAAAGAAGATAGAAGAACTTGTTTCAAAGATAAAAAGAACTATTCCAGATTCAGCCCTTGTCAATACGATTACTGAAGAGAACTATGAAGGTGAAATTCTCCCAATTACAGCATTTAGCCAGGATCTCCAGATGGAACAAATGGCAAAATCAGTTCCAATTCTTGTTGAGATGCGTGACATTCAAAAGGAAACTTTGAGATTGCAACAAAAAACTCTGGAGAAACAGGATGATTCATTGGACCTGCAGCACCAGTCAATTGACCTGCAACATGAAACACTTGACATGCAGCATCAGTCAATTGACTTGCAGCATCAGTCAATTGACTTGCAGCATGAAACACTTGACTTGCAACATCAGACACTTGACATGCAGCATCAGTCAATTGACTTGCAGCATGAAACACTTGACTTGCAACATCAGACACTTGACATGCAGCACCAGTCAATTGACTTGCAGCATGAAACACTTGACTTGCAACGTGAAACAATATCAGAGATAAAAGGACTTCGCGAGGATTTTCGTTTTACATTTGACAACCGTTTGAAAAAAATTGAAGATACGCTCCAGGTGATTATAACTGCATTGGAAAGGGCAAAAATCCTTGGATAATAAACTTAATTTCCCTCTCCCCAAAAAAAAGAGAATTTTAAATGTTCGCCTGAAGTTCAATTGCGTAAATGATTTTATTATGCATCTCACTTAATATCAATAGTGGTTTCAATGGATGCCGGACTATTTGCAAATTATTTAATAACAATTTTACAATATGGCTATCTTGACCTGATATCGGGTAATATGACTACAAATGCCCTTATCTTTGTCAGTCTTATAATTTTTGCAATATTCATGATATTAGCAATTCTCTATTACATCAAAAATCATATCTGATTTTTTAGAATTAAGCCTGAAAGTATAAGAAACCCGGAAAAATTAACAACATCACCTGAACCTGAAATACAATATAATTGCAATTACAACCGTAACAAGCGTGATAAGATTTGCTATGTATATTATCGGGTCATTGAGATGAAACCCGTATAATGCCCAGAGGAAGGTTCCGATAAGAAACTGGAATAAAGTGATTGGACTCACATCTAGTGCCCTTTTATGTTTAAGCATTGTAATTATCTGTGGAATAAAACCGAATGTTGTCAGGGCTGCAGCGATAAGTCCGATAACCTGCCAGTTTGAAAATATCATAAAAAGATTTATTTCCCTTTACCTGTTTAAACGAGATTTTTATGTTTTTGCTCGACAGCATCAGCCAGTTTATCAAGTGCCTGGAATGCAGTAATGTCCGGAGTTCCTTGTATATATATGGGTGTAAGAAATTCAAGTGTTAGATGGTTCAGCATTCCTTTCAGGGTATCAATTGTCTTTCCTCCCCAGGCATATGAACCAATCACTGTACCGAATTTTGCTTTGGGCCGGATAAGATTTGCAAGATAGGCTGCATAAACCATGAGTGGGTGAGGCCCAAAGAGGACGGTAGGTGTAGCAAGGATTATTGTTGCTGCATCAACAAGCGAAACTGAAATCTCTCCTGTATCGCAGACACCAAGGTTCAGGACTTTGACCGGAATTTCTCTTTTTATAAGTGCATCTGTCAGATGGGCTACCATCTTTTCAGTACTGCCATGCATACTCACGTAAAGAATTATAGCTTCATTTTTTACGTGGTCCCCGGTCCAGTCACGATATGCGTCGATAATTAAGCCTGGCCTGTCGTAGAGCGGACCGTGACTTGGTGCAATAATATTTATCTCATAGTTATCCAGCCGTTCCAGGTGCCCTTTAATACTGTTGCGAAATGGCATCATTATTTCGGCATAGTAACGTTTTGCAGCAGTATAAGTTGTATTTTCATCTATGACAAAGAGGTCGCTTGTTGCAAGATGAGATCCAAAAAGATCACATGAAAAAAGAATCTTTTTTTCGCGCAGGTAAGTAACCATTGTTTCAGGCCAGTGTACCCAGGGTGTTATAATGAACTCCAGAGTCGCTCCTCCAAGATCCAGTGTATCACCATCTTTTATTATATGGCAACAGGATTCTTCAATCTCATGAAACTTTTTAAGAAATTCACAGCATTTTTCATTTGTTACGACTTTTGCCATGGGAAAGAGTTCAAGAAGCATGGGAAGACTTCCTGAGTGGTCCTGCTCAGCATGGTTTACGATGAGATAATCAATACGGTCCACTGAACTGCTAATAAGATTTGCAACAAGCTCGAATTCCTTTTTTGGGTCAACTGTGTCGATTAAAGCTGTTTTCTCTGTTCCTTTGACCAGATATGCGTTATAACTTGTTCCATGTGGGAGAGGTATAAGTTCATCAAAGACCTTGCGGTCCCAGTCAATTGAACCAACCCACTGAACACCCGGCACTACTTCCCTTACGGCCATTATGAACCTTTAAACCTTCGTAAACATACTTTTTTCTGCACCACAGACCGGGCAGTTGAAAGTTCCTGTGATGTCTGAAAAATCAATACCTGATACAATTGAAAGTGTTGGTTCACCAATAACTGGGTCATAGATATGTCCACAAACTCCACATTGATATTTATCCATTTTTTTCTTCTCCTTTATACTTCACATTATGTACTGAATTCATTTTAAAATTATGATGTCGACAGACTGTTAAATAAAATGAGGTTCACATTTAAATTATGCAGATTTATATCGATGGGATTTTTTATCCAAAAGAAGAGGCAAAGATATCGGTTTTTGATCACGGATTTCTCTACGGCGATGGTGCATTTGAGGGAATACGTGCTTATAATGGCAGGATATTCCGTTTAAATGAGCATATAGACCGTCTTTATGATTCAGCAAAAGCTATCGACCTTGCGGTGCCCATTTCAAAAAATGAGATGACTGAAGTTATAAAGGGGGTAATGAAAAAAAACGGGCTTACTAATGCGTATATCCGTCCGATAGTGACAAGGGGTGTGGGGGATCTTGGTCTCTCCCCTACCAAATGTCCTAAAGCATCGATAATAGTTATCGCCACCGAATGGGGTGCAATGTATGGTGACCTTTACGAAAAAGGGCTCAAAGCAATAACTGTTTCAGTGCGCAGGGTGCCTGCAGAGTGCCTCCCTCCAAATATCAAAAGCCTCAATTACCTTAACAATATCCTTGGAAAGATAGAAGCGAACTGTAAGGGTGGCGACGAGGCGATATTCTTTGATACAAACGGCTATCTTTCTGAAGGTTCAGGTGATAACATCTTTATCATAAAGAATGGCGGGATATTTACGCCACACACTATTAACAACCTTAAGGGAATAACAAGGGCGGTATGTATTGAGATAGCGCATTCACTGGGAATTTCAATAGAAGAAAGAAACATGGGCTATTTTGATCTTTACACGGCGGATGAGATCTTTGTAACAGGAACTGCAGCCGAAGTTGCGCCTATAACCCTCGTAGACGGAAGGGAAATCGGGAGTGGAAAAATCGGCCCTGTGACCAGACAGGTGATGGAAGCCTTTAAAAAGGTCACAGAATCAGAAGGAACTCCTATCGCGTGAATTTTTTCTCTTCACATTTACCTCTCTTTTCCACAACCTATTTTTAGCTTGAACTGCAACATTGTTCTCGCATTGCTGCTATAGTGTAGTCCGGCCAATCATGTCGGCCTTTCACGCCGACGACTGGGGTTCGAATCCCCATAGCAGCACTCTTCACTGATGGTTCGATTCCTGTTTTCTTCATAATATTACTTGTTCAGAAAAGGTTTTCTAAAAACTATTTTTTTGATTTATAATATACGACATCGTTCTTCAGGATTGAGAGTCATAGTTTTATGAAATCCTTTTAATATTCTCGATATTCAAAAAAATTGTACCTTCAATACCCTTATATCTATCCTCATCTATTGTAACATCATGCCATATATGATAGTTCATCACAAAGTAAATGACTTTGAAAAATGGAAACCATTTTTTGATAAAAACGAGAACATGCAGAAAATAAGTGGTTCAAAAAGTTCACAGGTTTTCCAGAACACTGAAGATTCCAATGATGTATTCATCCTTTTCGAATGGGATTCAATTGAAAACGCTAAAAAATTCATTGCTTCAGAAGATTTAAAAAAGACTATGGAGCAGGCCGGAGTAATCAACATTCCACATATTCACTTTCTCAATGGGGTCAAGAAAATTAAGGCCTGAAAGCCAAAATAATTTCTTTTTTCAACGATAAATTTCATTTAAGGATTAAAGATCCGAATTATAAGGGGTAAAAACTCCATAGCAGCATAAGAAACGCAAGTCAAATTTTAATTTTGACCTCAAGTCTCGGTTTCATGTTCAATCTATTGGGATATTTGGTTCAGTAGCGAGAAACGACAATACCAGGAAAAGTGATCTGGACATTATCGTTGATTTTGCTTAATTCAATACTATTAAGATTAGGGAAAACCTAACTAAAGAAACACCTGGTATGATGGAGAGGAGAGATAGGCTGTTTGAAGTAATTGAAAACCTCCTCAGGGCGAAGAATGAGTGCTCCTGCAAAATCTTCTCAGACTGTGGGTTATCAGATATGACTGTCAAACAGGTATCCTATCTGAAAACTATCGATGAACAGGGAGAAGTTACATTCAGCCGTCTTGCAGAGATAACAAGAAACTCAAAACCGACCATTACAGAGATGATCAATAAATTTGAGAGGATGAACTGTGTTTACCGGGAAAGATCAAATGATGACAGAAGGTTCCTCTATATCCGCCTAACCGCAAAAGGAAAGAAAATTGCAAAAGTCGAACATGACGCCCTCCGCCAGGTGATTGAAAGGATGATAAGCTCACTAGATGAGAGCGAGCAGGACCTCCTCATTGGATTATTGAAGAAGATCAGGTAATTTTTATTATCGTTGTTTAGTTAGGTAAATTAAAACTAAATTGTTGAGGCAACAATGCAACCAGTTAAAAATAATGATTTACAGGAAAAGATTGTCATTCCGCTTATAGAGATTGTCCTTTACCCGGACAGTCAGGCAAAATTTCACGTTGGCAAGGCCATTGGAGAATTTCTAATTGAAGAGAAAAAGGTTAGTGAAACTCTCTATGCTATAGGGTTGACCGTGAAAAATGGCATTCGTTTTTCTGAAATCAATAATGATTCCCTATATAAAGTAGGGAATCTTTTACGTATCTCGCAGATTCAGCCATCTGATGACGGTTACCTCGTCTATGCACAAGCCATCCAACGGGTTTTTGCGCTATCCCTCGTTGAAAAGGAAGGGCTCATTTATGCTTCGTATCGATCAGTCCCAGACCTGCAGGACCTTGAAGATGAACTGAAAGTACGGATACTTGATGACGTCAAGACAACCATCCGGGAGATCAGCAGCATGTTTGCGGGTTCAGAACAGTTTATAAGCCCTCTTGCGCAGATGGACTCCCTCGATCAGATAATGGGGTTTGTTATGCCTTTTCTTCCTGTTTCTCTTGCTGAAAAGCAGGCACTATTGGAGATTGAATCTACGAGACAGAGGTACATTGAGTTTCTTGATCTCCTGATCAGTGCAAGAGAAGAGATCAAAATCAGGATCGAAATGGCAAAGAAAGTTTCTGATCGTGTAAGTAAATCTAACCGCGAGGCAATGCTCCGGGAACAGCTCCGGGTTATCCAGGAAGAGCTCAATCTGAGTGAGGGTGGGACTTCTGATCCTGGTTACCAGGAAAGAATCGAGAATTCGAAGATGCCTGATTATGCCCGTAAAAAGGCAATGGCCGAGGTGAAAAAACTTGAGAACGGAGGTAGCCAAAACCATGAAAGTGCAGTAATAAGGAACTATCTGGACTTTATGCTTGATCTTCCATGGGTCACCGAAGAAAAAAAGAATATCGAGATCGACAAAGCCCGCACTGTGCTTGATAACAATCACAACGGCCTCGAAAAGGTCAAGGAACGTATTATTCAGCATCTTGCGGTAATGAAACTTAAACAGGAGAAACAGGGGTCTATTCTTCTCTTTTCAGGGCCGCCCGGAACTGGCAAGACAAGCCTCGGGCGTAGCATAGCAGAGGCATTAGGCCGGGAATATGTCAGGATAAGCCTTGGGGGTGTAAGGGACGAAGCTGAGATCCGTGGGCACCGCAGGACTTATGTCGGGGCCCTGCCAGGCCGTATCATCCAGGGGATACAAAAGGCTGGTACAAAGAACCCGGTTTTCATACTGGATGAGATAGACAAGCTTGCAATGTCCTATTCAGGTGACCCTGCAAGCGCCCTCCTTGAGGTCCTTGACCCTGAACAGAACAGCACTTTTTCTGATAATTACCTGGAAGTAGCCTATGATCTCTCTGATGTGTTCTTTATTGCTACAGCAAACTCCCTTGCAACAATCCCAGCACCGCTCCTAGACAGGATGGAGCTAATCGAAATCTCGGGTTACACAAAGAATGAGAAGTTCGCAATAGCAAAAGATCATTTGCTGCCTGAAACTCTGAAAGAACACGGGCTTGTTGAAGATAACCTGAAGATTAACGATGAGGCCCTTAAAACGATTATTGATAAGTATACGAGGGAGGCAGGAGTCAGATGGTTGAAAAAACAACTTGCAAAGATAGCCAGGTATGTATCTGAAAGGATAGTATCAGGGAAGGCAGAGATTCCATTTGTTGTAGCCCCGGATATGCTCAGTGGGATCCTAGGAAAAGAACCAGTGAGGCAGGAAGTAGCAAGGAAAGATCCAGTGCCTGGTGTTGTCACTGGCCTCGCCTGGACTCCGGTCGGAGGGGAGATACTGTTCATTGAATGTACATTTATGCCCGGGACTGGAAAACTCACACTCACGGGTCAACTAGGGGACGTAATGAAGGAATCAGCTACAATCTCTTTGAGCCTCATCCGATCAAGGCTTGCAGATGTGCAGAGTGGATTCAACTTTATCACGAGTGATATCCATATTCATGTACCATCTGGAGCTACTCCAAAGGATGGTCCCTCTGCAGGAGTGACCCTGTTTACTTCCCTTGCATCCCTTATTACAGGGAAGACTGTTAACCCGCATATTGCAATGACCGGTGAGATAACTCTTAGTGGTTCGGTATTACCGGTTGGTGGGATAAAGGAGAAAGTCCTTGCAGCACACCGGGCAGGGATAAGAACAGTAATACTGCCAAAAGAAAACGAAAGAGACCTTCAGGACGTGCCGGAAGATGTCAGAAGAGAACTTGCATTTGTAACAGTGGAAACAATCGAAGAAGTCCTTAAGGAATCATTAAATATTGAATTGCCGCGAAAAATTGTGTTGCAAACAGGGAATGGCTGTATTCCTGTGCAAAGTTTGTGAAGAAACTACTATTTAGTATAACAATAAAAAATGATACCAATATCAGATAAACTCATAAATTTTATTGAGTTGGTCTGCATATTGGTGGTTAGTATCAAATGAGGAGGGACATCAGATGGTTTCAGGTCGTCGCAATATTCATCCTCGTATCAGGAATAATTCTTACAGTCTGGTCTGCCCAGCAGACAGACAGGTCCATGCGCAATGATCTTCTCACTAAAACGAGTATTGCGAAATCCGGTGTTTTTTCCGAAAATTTAAATTCATTGAATGGCTCTCTCGCCGATGTTTCATCTAAAAGCTATCAGTTTCTCAAAACACAACTAAAAAAATTGCGGGCTGCAGATCCAGATATCCGATTTACCTATCTGTTAAGTGAGAAAAGTGATGGATCAATAATTATTAATGCCGATTCAGAACCCCAGGAATCAATAAATTATTCCCCACCCGGTGAGACATACACCGAAGCACCGGCCGTTATCAGGTCTGTTTTTACGTCAGGAAATATTGAAGAAAACGGACCTTATACTGATCGTTGGGGAACATGGATAAGCGGGTTCGTACCTATAACCGATCCCTTGTCAGGACGGGTTATAGCAGTTTTCGGCATGGATGTCAATGCAGCGGACTGGAACCTGAAGATCTTCAGGGCAAGCCTTACATCAGTTATTGTAACGCTCCTCCTCGTCCTTCTTTTACTAATCTCTGAATTTTTTCAACGCAGAAGTGATAAAGAACAACGTAAACTTGAATTATCTGAAGAAAAATTCTCCAAGGCATTCAATTCAAATCCCTCCTTACTGATAATTTCTACTCTTGATGAGGGCATAATTCTTGACATTAACGAGAGTTTTCTTGCAAATCTTGACTATTCCCGAAGTGAGGTAGTCGGAAGAACTGTAACAGATCTGAATTTATACTCTGATCCGGGTCAAAGAGATAAAATAATAAGGCTCATCAGAGAGAATGGGCATGTCCGTAATATGGATGTGAGGTTATACAGTAAAAATCTTGATCTCCTTTATGGATCATTGAGCTCAGTCATAATTGAAATTGCATCCACTCAAAGTTTATTTACAGTCATTGTAGATTTGACAGAGCGAAAACGGGTGGAGGATAAGTTATTACTTACAAATACAATCCTTACTGCCCAGATGGAAGCAACGATCGACGGGATCCTTGTTGTCGATAACTCAGGGAAGATAATAAGTTCTAATCAACGTTTCATTGAAATCTGGGGGGTCACTCCTGAAGTTATTTCATCTGGATCAGACGACCGTGCCATTCAGTCGGTACTTGATAAACTTATGGACCCGGACGAATTTCTGGCTCGTATCCGGTCTCTATATGCTCACAGAGAGGAGAAAAGCAGGGAAGAGATAAAGCTTAAAGATACACGGACTATTGAACGATACTCCAGTCCAATATCCGGTAGCGATGGCAGAAATTATGGCCGAATCTGGAACTTTAGGGACATATCTGAGCGCAAAAAGGCAGAGGAAGATCTTCGTTCACTCTCCGAACGCCTGGCGCTTGCTACAAGGGCAGGAGGTGTAGGGATCTGGGACTTTGATGTCGTCAATAACAGGCTCACCTGGGATGAACAGATGTTAGCACTTTATGGGATAAGAGAGGATGAGTTCGGTGGTGCATATGAGGCATGGCGGGCCGGGGTTCATCCTGATGATCGGAGCCCGGGAGATGCAGAGATCCAGATGGCGTTGTGCGGCGAAAAGGAGTATAATACAGAATTCCGTGTTCTCTGGCCGGATGGCAGCATTCACAACATCAGGGCCTTTGCCATAGTCCAAAAAGATGATTTTGGTCAACCAATCCGGATGATAGGTACCAACTGGGACATTACTGAGATCAAAAGTGCTGAAGATGCCTTGCGGAAGAGTGAAGAAAAAATTCTTCTTCTCCTGAATTCTGCAGCTGAAGGGATATATGGCCTTGATACGGATGGAAACTGTACTTTCTGCAACAATTCATGTCTTCGTTTGCTTGGGTACAAGCACCCGGATGAGTTATTAGGAAAGAACATGCACTGGTTGATTCACGGAAAATATCCTGACGGTACATACTTCCCTGTTGAAGAATGCCGTATTTTCCGGGCCTTCCATAGAGGGAAAGGCTCACACGTGGACGACGAAGTACTATGGCGTGCTGACGGCAGCTCGTTTCCTGCTGAGTACTGGTCATATCCACAACATTCAGATAATGTAATATTGGGGGCGGTAGTCACATTTTTAGACATCACTGAACGTAAAAATTTTGAAAACCAGATGAAATTTAAGGAGCAGGAACTTTTGCAATTTTCTGAAGCCCTCGCCACTGCAAATAAGAAACTTAAACTCCTTTCAAGTATCACCCGCCATGATATCAACAACCAGCTTATGGTACTCATGGGATTCCTTTCAATACTGAAAAAGAAGCAGCAGGATGATAAATCCGAAATATATTTCCGCAAGATTGAAACAGCAGCAGAAAGGATCTCCACGATGGTCAGGTTCACCAGGGAATATGAGAATATCGGAGTCGACGCCCCTATCTGGCAGGAATGTCGTTCACTGGTGGACAAGGTATCAAATGTCGCTCCACTCGGTTCAGTAATTGTAAAAAATGATCTTACCCCTGGTGCTGAAATATATAGCGACCCATTGATCGAGAAAGTGTTTTACAACCTAATAGAGAACGCAGTTCGGTATGGTGGAAAGATTACGTCTATCTGTTTCTTTCTAGAAGATTGTGAGGGGGAAAAGATTCTTATATGTAAGGACGATGGAAATGGCATCCCATCAGAAGAAAAAAATCATATTTTTGAGCGTGGATTTGGGAAAAACACTGGAATGGGACTGTTCCTGTCCCGTGAAATCCTCTCAATTACAGGTATTACGATTATTGAGTCAGGTGAACCCGGAAAAGGAGCCAGATTTGAGATGACTGTACCTAAAGATGCTTACCGGTTTAAAGAACTTTAGAAAAATAAACGTATTCATTCACGCATAAAGGAGCAAAATTCATTGTCACAGATGACTATATTGCTCACAATGGACTCAAGGAAACCGTGAACCAGAGTTGGGTTGATGAACAACTAACAACTGATACCCGGCCTTTTATGTTTGTCTTCGGACATTCTCCTGCATATATGGTGGAAAACAGTAGTGATGACTGGGATTCCGCCATTGCAATACATCCTGTTCAGCGGGATACATTCTGGAAAAGCCTTGTAGACAACCATGTTCTTGCCTATTTATGCGGACATACACATATGCATGTCAGGGGCGTATCACAGGGTGTCCAGCAGATAGTCACAGGGAATGGTTGAGCAAAGATGGGGGGTTTTCGATCCTGCCAACGTTAGTCCTGAATTGTCGTTAGAGTACCCGACCTGGAAGATTGATGCAAAGGACCAGAAAGTCGGCTATTTTATCATTATAGTGAATGAGACCGCTGGGACGTGGACTGGTATCCAGAAGGTATATGATTCAGAAACCGGGAAATGGGCAACCGGTGATAACTTCAAATTAATTTTGTAACTTGTAAAAAAAAAAAGTATGTTGGATTATAAATTAACCAATGGATTCCTGGATTACTTAGCCATCTTAATCATGGCACCCATAATAATATTGATAATTCCCCAGATTATGAAATATGCCGCAATTATTATCACAAGTAATACTTCACCGATGACAGGTCCGGCCATTATCAAAATACCAAGGATCAAAGAGATAATTGCCTGGATAGCATACAAGCCACGGTGAGTCATCTCTTTTTCAGCGATAGCTAGGATAAGTACGAGCAGCCCGCCGACGAATAGTGCAATACCTGCAATGGTGAAGATTACTTTCCCCATGACAAAAGGAGAAAGAATAGTGGCTAATCCAAAAAAGAAACCAATTATCCCAATAATTGCAAGTAGTATCGATCCTTTAAGTCCCCCTGGAGAGACTGCGGACATCATAATCACTCCGAAAGAGAGGATTAAAATGAAAATTCCAATAAGTTCAATCAGAATTGCGGTAGTAATCTGTGGGAATGCTGCAATGAGTATTCCAAAAATCATTGCCAGTAATCCAAGAAGGATGAATGAACCCCACTTGAGATCAGTAACCTGACTTTCTGAAGCTGTAATTGCCATACAATTTTCTACTTTGTTTTTTTTATATTTAGAAGTTGGTATTTTGTTTTCAATTGAAATCCTTAATTCTTTAATTACATCAATAAAAATCGGCATACATTAATCAGACCAGGAACACTCTTATTCTTTTAGTGGCAAATTTGCCTCTAAATAAATAACTTATTGATATATCACATCATATGGTTTATAAAATAAATTTAAACCAATCAACATTAAACTGGCAGATACAGATCAAAAAAGATAACAATTATGAAAGAGTAAAGATGGAATCAGAGATAAACCGGAGTGAGCAGGATGGTATTACTATTTCCAGAGGTTAAAGACCTCTTTACGCAAATAAAACTCTTTCCTATCGCAACTTCATCCATATCAGGTGTCCCAAATGTTGTGCCGATAGCGTTTTGTGTACTGAACGATGATGAAACTATCTGGATTGCAGATAATTTCATGCAAAAAACACTTGCGAATCTGAAAGAAAACCCTGTAATTGCGATGTACCTATATTCAGCCGATTTGAAAAAATGCTACCAGCTAAAAGGATCTGTAAAGATAGTTACAATCGGACCGGATTATGAGAAGATGCGGGAGATGGTGCATAAACTAAAACCAACTCTGCCAGCGAAAACATTGCTTATTGTAAAGATAACAGAAGTCTACCAATGCAACCCGGGCCCTGACGCCGGGAAAAAGGTACAGTAATTCTCCTTTTTTTGACTATTAACAAATTACTATGATAATCTTAAAGTGTCGCCGCTGCAGAGGAAGTGGAGTTCTTCCAAATCACAGGGCACGAATAAAGAAAGCTCTCCAGTCACATGCAACAAAGCGATACTTTGGACTGCCAACTGATGAAGATATAGAAGAGGTCGATGACCTTCCTGACGCTCAATATGATGAACCGGATTCGCTTTCATGCCCAGTCTGTAAAGGTCGCGGGACCCTCGCACTATCACTCGACGACTGGGAATTGTCTGTTTCAGATGAAAGTGATGAAATAGAAGAGGAAGGGGATGAAGATCTCGATATTTCCGCTGAAGCAAGTTGACTTGAAACTGGATCCGAAGTGGGTTTTATTTTTTCATAGTACTGGTGGTAACGACTGGTTTTTTTGTCGGAGTTGCTTTCTTTGTTGGAGTTGCTGACTTAAATCTGGCCCAGAGGTTAATTGTTTTTCCTTTTAAAGGTTGTGAATCTATAGTACCGGTAAAAGACGGATATCCTGTGGCTTCAACCCGATAGGAACTGTATGGAGTCGCGGATAAATCGACTAGCACCCGAAGTTCTCCACGGTTAATTAAACCCATAAAGGACTCATTTCCATTTGTATCGATAAAATACACCTTTGAATAATCCACATCAGAATGGACCAGATAATATCCGGTACTACCACTAATAAGCGCGGTAGTCTTTGTTGGGGTGGGTGTCAACACTTTGGTCTGGGTAGGGGTGGGACTGACCGTTGTCTGCTGTTTGGGTGGTATCGGGGTCAGATTTGCAAAGAGTGAAGTCTCTCCGCCAGGATTATATGATGTGATTTTACCTGAATATGGTACATACCCGTTAGCCGTAACCCTGAAAGATCTCATTGTATTAATTGGTGCAGTTACACTAAGCTGGCCCTTTGATATAACACCCTCATATGTCTCAAAGAGATTATAGTCTGTGAAATAGACCTGGGCCCCTTCAACATTACAGTAAACCGTGAAATAATCGGTACCACCGTTAGCCTGATCCACATTTATGTCTATAGTACCTGTTCCTGTTCCCGCGAGTACTGGTTCTGCGATAATTAATAAAATAAATAATAATCCACAAATTAATATCCTTTTCATCGATTAATCCTCCTATTAAATATTCATGAGTTTTAATACTAGAACAGCTTTTCTAACTTGCAGGTATTCCAACAATAGAGAATATAAGATTATTGCAGAATAGCCGTGTGTAATTAATCTCCCAGTAATCACTTTCATCTACAGTGTTGCTATTTTAAACAGGGAGATCTAATATAAGAGGGAATTCATGGCAGAGGTCAGACTTATCGGAACGGCTCACGTTTCGGCAAAGAGCATAGAGGAAGTCAGAGAAGCAATTGAAGAGTTTCAGCCGAGTCTTGTAGCAATAGAACTTGACGAGGGCCGCTATAAGGCAATTACAAAACAGGCAAAGGAATCGACAGTTGAAGATGTGCTCGAAGTTAAAAATTTTAATCAGCTACTTGTCCAGTGGCTCCTGTCTTACCTGCAAAGAAAGATAGGGATGGATGTCGGTGTCGAACCTGGTGCCGAGATGAAGGCTGCTATTGAAGAAGCAGAAAGGCACAATATCCCTGTGGAGATGGTAGACCGGGACATCAGGTTGACACTCATCCGGTTCTGGCAGTCATTGGGAATATTCGGCAAATTAAAAATGTTTTATGCCCTTATCCTCTCTATAGCTGAAGTTGACGATATAGAAGCTGCCGATATTGAGAAACTTAAGGAGGAGGATATGATGGACGTAATAATGGAAGAGTTCCGGAAATTCTCCCCTAATGGCGCAAGGACCCTCATCGACGAGCGCGATGCATATATCGCCCACAACCTTGTCAGGTTAAAAAAAGAAAGAGAAGGCCGGATCCTTGCAGTTGTCGGAGCTGGACATGTGCAGGGAATAACCCGCTACCTGGAAGACCCGGGTTCTCTTCCTTCATATGAGTCTCTTACAAGGCAACCAAAGAAATTTCCCTGGGGCCTCATATTCGGAGTCGTTGTTACATTCCTGTTTGTCCTGCTGCTTGCCTGTATTGCGTTTTCAGGGGTTGGGCTGAATGTACTCCTTTATGCATTCCTCTTTTGGGTTATCATACATGGTGTCCTTGCCGGAGTGGCTACACTTGCAGTAGGAGGTCACCCATATACGGTCCTGACATGCTTTGCTGTCGCCTGGATGACATCTTTAAACCCATTACTTCATGTAGGGTGGATAGCCGCGTTTGTCGAAGCAAAAGTAAGAAAACCGCCTGTATCAGATTTTCGCAGGATTTACCAGGCAGAATCAGTCAGGGAGATGATAAGGGTTCCACTATTCCGTGTTGTCCTTATTGCAGCAGTTGCAAACGTGGGTAGTCTTCTTGGGACTATACTGTATTTTGTATTTCTCTTCCCGGTTCTTGGTGTTGACCCGGTCACAGTGATCTCGACAGGTATGCATAATATCTGGACCTGGATTACCGGAATTATCTGATTTAATTTATTTTAACGGATTGGCACGTATCCCACAAAATAATACCCTTATTTCTTAAATTTTGCATAAAAATAATCATTTAATCTTCCTGTAAAACATTTGAGGATCCGTTTCCCCATAATCGGCAAATAATTAAGAGCCGGAAGCTATCCTAAATATCCCACGTTATAATAATATATTATGAATCATTTCAGACATGGCATCATCATTCTGATTATAGGGTTAATCACAATTTGCGGACTTTTTATAGTGCCGTCTTTCGCTGCCGGGGTAAGTCAGACAAATACTCAGATTACTTCACATTCTATACATGTCACTTCGTCAATCAGTGAAATTCCTCTAACCGATGATGAATCCTCACTCAATTCAGATGAAAATACAGTAACAACACAAACCCAGTCTAATCCGGTTAACCATTGGAATTCAGGGACTACGTCTCTTTCCAAACTCACGACGGATCAGAAAAAAAAAGTGAATAGTCTTATTAAAAAACCAATTAACCAATCTGTAAAAGACGCAACTCCACCAATTACCGTTCCTTCACATCTCCCTCAATCTTTTGACTGGAGAAATAACGGTGGAGACTGGACCACGTCAGTGAAAAACCAGGGAGAACAATGCGGGAGTTGCTGGGCATTTGCATCCATTGGAATTCTTGAGTCATACATGAAGATTACCAATCATAATCCTTCTTTAAATGTCGGACTAGCAGAACAATACTTGATTTCATGTGATTCCGATGACGATGGCTGCGATGGAGGGGACTTTGAGACGGCAATACCATATCTCGTCGATAAACCAGGCCCGGATGGAAAAGTAGGCACAGTACCAAGGTCGGATTATCCATATTCTGAAGAGATAGGATCATGCAAAGATCTCTCAGATTATCCCAGGTACCATGCAGATAAATGGGCTTATGTGAATGAAACCGGTGATGCGGAGAATTCATTACCAACAGTTGACGAACTGAAAGCAGCCATATATTTGAAGGGCCCGATAGCGGTCGGTGTTGAGGACGATGATGCGTTTGATAATTATGATGGTGGAATATTTTCTTCTGACACGATATACGATGAAACTAACCATGCTGTAATTCTTGTCGGATGGGGCATTGAAAACGGGGAAGATTACTTTATCGGGAAGAACAGCGTCGGAACAGACTGGGGAGAGGATGGCTGGTTCAGGATTGACGTACATTCGAACAGAATTGGTGAGGGAGCTGTTTATCTTGACTCCACCAAAAAAGTTCCCTCTAAAGCCCAGTTAAAGGTAACAACAATACCAGTTACTAAAAAGACAATCAGCCTATCTAAAACTACAACCACAGCTCATTCACTCGCGACATTGCTATCCGGGGTTAAACACATTGTTACAATTTCAATTAAAACCCCAACTCCTACACATTCAATTGCAACACTGCTACCAACAAGCACTGAAGACTTAGTTGATGAGGCTACCTCGTGAGATAGATAGAATATACTATATCTATTAGCAGGTTATTAATCCTGAATTCAAAACAAATCTTTTCTAAACTCTTTCACTTTTCAAAAACGAAACTTTGTCTTTTGAGATAAAATTGACAAAGAATCCTGGTTTTTTCTCTATAATTTCCAGATACAACCAGATAGATAACTCAGCAAGGTGGCGTATCAAGGCACATTCAAATTCGACAGGCGGTCCATTTTGTCCGTTCGTGAGCAGCATATGGGAAATACATCCTCCTCCGCACAGGTACCTGGCCCAGCAATCCTTGCAGCCAGCCCTTTGTTCAATAATACACAATTCTTTCCATCGGCAGTGGGAAACCCGGTTTATACCAGAACCAAGGTCTCCCATACAATACTCTTCCTGATTTTCTAAAGCAATACAAGGATAAAGTATTCCTTCAGGCGAAACTGCAATTAAGCCACCATATGCCCCGCAATAGTTCCTTTTCTTTTCACGTGCACACAAATTATATAAAAAGAAGATAAATGGGAATGAACGAACATCATGATAGTTGTCCATCTGTATCAGGTTAAGGGTATGTTCTGCGAGAAGAGTATACCCCCGGAGAAGGTCCTCAAGTGGCGGTTTATCCCATCTCTGGGTGTCTGACTCAAAATAGCAAGGGTAAATAAAAATATTATCCGGACCCAACACGGATAAATTTTTGTACAATTCAAAGACAAACGGGTATTGTGGAGTCGCGGTTGCCCTAAGGGAAAGTGTGGAACCTTTAAGAGCCCGGAGGTGTTCATAATTCTTCAAAATAATATCATATGACCCAGCTCCAGAAGCAAACGGACGATAAGTATTGTGATTATTTTTGTTTCCATCAATATCGATAAAAAAGTTCATTCGCTGTTCTTTGAAAAAATTTATTGCATCAGGGGGAATAAAAGTTCCGTTTGTTGAAATTTGCCATTCTATCTTTTTTTTATTAAATAACGCTACTTCATTTCCATATTTAATAAGGTCAGGGATATTCTTCCACCAGAGCATTGGTTCACCCCCAAACAGGAGGATTGAAGGAAAAGAACCCTGGAACCAGGAGAAGTAGAAGTCAATTGCTTTTTTTGCTGTTGCAGGAGACATTACCTGTTTTGATGGTTCTCCTAAAAGAATACGTTCAAAACAGTAGGAACACCGAAGGTTACATTCATTAGTCAGAATGAGGCCAAGAGTTTTATAGTCCGGATAGGACCCGGAAAATTCATTATTCGCGATTATTGTTGCTGAATTATCAGTTGCGGGTTCGAGGAGAGGATCGGTTGAGACTTCCAGGGTTTTAGAATGAAACCATATTTCGTGCTCCCCTATTCGAAATGTGTGAATATCATCTGATTGTATCATTAAAAAGGTATTTGCTAAAAAAACGATTATTCGGGAATACCGGCGCCATATGCACCAAGACCCGCTAATCCGCATCCACCAATCCCCATCTTTGAAATTCTCGTGTTCAGTTCATCGGAAATCTTGCCTAGATCCGATTCCTTAAGTGACGAAATCTGTTCGGGAGTTAAAGAATACCCTAGTGTTTTCACTGCCATCTCTGGATCGGCAATAAGATCTTCACGGAATTTCTTATCAGCTACTGCACGCCCTATAATTTCATACATCTCTTTTTCGCTTGCCATAATGATCTATCCGAAACTATTCCTATATACATCTTTTCTTTAAATGAAATAATACGCACTGAAACGTTTGGAAAAAAGAATTAACAAGGTCCCATCAGGGCAACACCAGCTATCCCACAAACAGTACCCATCTTTGAGATTCTGGAACTTAATTCCTCACTAATCTTTCCTATTTCTGACTCTTTTAATGACCTGGCCTGCTCCTCTGTGAGAGAATACCCCAGAGTTACCACTGCTTTTTTTGGATCCACAATAAGGGCTTCACGAAATTTTTCATCCGCAACTGCCCTTCCAATAATTTCATACATCTCTTTCTCTGATGCCATAGTATCAAATTCAACTTCATCTATTATAATCATTCAGATCTCACAGTGATTGAATTAATATAATGTGTGTCTGGTTCGCTCATTTCAATTGCAAGACTAAGGTAGTTATTTCCTGACTTGATAATTATTCTCTCGCTTAAAAATTGCTCCAAAATAGTTGTTATCTCGTCGCTACTTACCTGGAAACGATTTATAAGTGATTCAACTGACCTGGCAGCGTCGCAACAGAGATAGATTTGAGCTGCAAGCCCGCTATACAGGTATTCCCGCGTCTCTCCCCTGGTCCGGGTATCTACGAGATGAATAGAGTTTCCACTTTTGAATAGGTTGAAATCTGCTTCTGGATATGACTGCCACTCACGGACAGCATTCGTAAGGTCTTTTTCATACAATTCCGATTGATCATTGTAGTCCGCGTCAAAAATGTTACACTGTGTTTCGATATCATGGGGCGATAAAGAATGATATACATATTTATATGCGTTTTTCGGAGTCAGACGAATGATTCCATATGCTGCAGGGTCTCTATGGTATTTGCTAAACCTGTCAAAACGGAGATGATTGGGGCCACGGGGAGGAGTTAGATGAATGATTTTAGGTATCAACTCCAACATTTTCTGGTACTCTACAGGATCCTCTCCGGGAAAACCATACAAAAGATTCCAATTGACTGTTACACCATAATGTTTACACCATTTTAACGTCTGCAGACTTTGTACAAGGTTCGTCCCTTTTCGCATCAGTTGCAAAATCGAATTGCTCAGGGACTCGATACCGGCATGCACCCTTTTAACGCCTGCCGCTGCAAGAAGGGAAGCCTGTTTTCGGGTAAGATCTCCTTTCAATTCAAGAAATATTTCTAAACCCGGTATTGACGCCAGTGCCGGGATTACATGATTAAAATAACTTTTTGCGAGAATATTATCGGTAAAAGAAATATTTTTTCCATACATTTGTGATAAATACCGTACTTCTTCAATGATACGATCTGGAGATTTACTCCTGAATGTCAGGTCATTCCCATTAAATCCACAAAAAGTGCATTGGCTTTTTTCTCCCCACGAGCATCCACGAGATGTCTCCACGAGCACCTGATATGAAAAACCCTCTGGCTTCTCTATCCCGTTTAGTTGTGAGAAATAGTCTTTATAATCAGGGTACTGGAGGGAATCAAGGTTACATCCCAGACTTGCTGAATGTGTTAGTACTGAATTCTCCACCCGGGAAACGATTCCTGGAATCACGGGAGCGATATCCCCATCCACAATTGCTTTTGCCAGGGCCAGTACCGCGATATCTCCCTCACCGGTACAGACAAAATCAATAAAAGGAAATAAATCAGGTAGGTTTTCTCCCATCGAACCAAAACAGTTTGACCCGCCAAACAGGATTTTAGTATCCGGAAACCGGTTCTTGATACGTTTTGCAAGTGCAAGAGATGCACACTGCTGTTGAAATACTGAACTAAATCCAATAAAACCGTATTGCGACCAGTCTACATTATCTGCATATGTATCAAAAAAATCAGGAATCATATCCCTGATTCTCATAATGTTGTACATGACAGATGGTGAGAAGAAATCCGGGTATTCACCCCATAGAATTTCCCGCACAAAGTCACTGTCTGCACTGGAGTTTTCTCCAAAAAGTGCTGAAGAAAAGAGCCATTCACAAAAAAGTAAATGGTGAGGGATTTTTACTAATGCCTCATATAACTGTATTCCAATCTTTTTTGCAAACTCGAGATTAAAATAGAGAATATCACACTCAATATTCTCATTGTAAAGAGCAGTTTTGAATTGTGATATACCCAATGCAGGATAGGTACTTGATCCAAAAGGTGCATAGACAAATACTACCCGAAAACGACTCATGGTTTTATAATGTTATCCCGTAATGGTTAAGATATTTTTTCCATGTATTCTCCACATCAATGAAAGGAAAAAATGTGAAATTTCTACCTGAAGCGATTCAGGTGAGTCCGTATGTAAGAGAGACCCTGCACTATCATACCCGCTATAAAGGGGAGAAAGATCAATACTATCACAAGCGAAGTAAGGAAACGATCCCATTCGTATTTGTTACTAATAATTGTGGTCACAACATCCTCAACATGTGCCTCCCAAATATAGAGTCCTATAATAACCATAAAAAGTGTAAATAGTCCTCCACCTATCCCATAGAGCAGATAGATGAAACCCTGTGAATCCACCTGTTCCTGCTTCCTAAATAATCTTATAATTGAGAAGGATCGAATATACTGAAATGCCTTCGTTCTCAGATTAGGTAGTTCCAAAAGGTCGGTTAGGGCATAATACCCGTCAAATTCAAGGAGTGGGTTGAGATTTATGAGAGCAAGACAATAGGATACAAATGCAAATCTCCATATGCCAGTGCTATATGAAGTGTCCGGGAAAAAGAACACAGTAAGAGAACAGAGTGATCCAATAAAAAGATTAACTGCTGGTCCAGCGAGCGATACTATAATTCTAGCCTTCGGTGGTGCCATCCAGATATCTGTTGTGTCTACAAATAAGCAGGGTGAACCGTAATAAAGGACAAATCCCGCCTTGTTTATAGTTCTGCCATAGAATTTGCATGCTAGTGCATGACCACATTCATGCAGAATGGCTGAAGCGAGAACAGCAAGGTATGTCCATAGTATTGCGATAACGTGTGAATCACCCTCAAGAAGGATTGGATAACTGGGGAGTGGTTCTGTGATAATGAAATAGACAAATCCAGAGAGACAAATAAGTAAAAAAGAAAATTGCACAAACTGTGACTTAAAAAGCCAGGAAGTATTTCGGGATAGTTTTAAAAATAACCGGTCTATTTCAGGAATAGGAATTAAAATTTCCCAAAATCGCCTTTTATCAATGTATTCTTGTATTTTTGGAGAAGTGATGGAATACTGGGTGTTAAAAGTTCTCAAAAAACCATCAGCAGAGAGTCTGGAAATTAATTGTTCCAACCTTGCAAACGGCATCGAGTGGTAGGTATTCTGAAAATTAATCACAAGGTCAGTTATTGTCCGTTTTCCATCCATCAGTTTCCAGAGGAGATAATCCTGCTCATCAAGACGAAGATACGTATGTAACCGGGTCTGATGGATGATCCAGTACTTTTCCCCGGATCGAGTGTAAAAGGTTGCCTCCTCGATATCTGATGTCTGACAGAGATTTAGTTCATCCATTTGGAACGGTCCAATACGCGATGGTATTATTCATTAGTCAGAATGGAAATAAACCTGGAATATTTGTCCCTTCATCTTCCATATCTTTAACTAGCAATCCATATCTGTTTATCATATTATGTTATTCAAGTAAGTCCTATAAGCTAAATGCTCCGAGTACTGATGTTACTAGAGAGTTAAAAACATATTTCAATTCCATCATAACTATTCTTAAAATTGTCCTCCTTCTTTGGAACCTATAAATATGCCCTGGCATTATCAGAGGGCTTTAATCTTTTTATAACGATACCATCTCATTTTAATGTTGAATTTATCTGTGGCGAGATAGGGAATCTTAATAGGAAAAACCCTGATGAACAACTTTTTATTATAGCTCTCAATTCTCTTTAACAGCTCTTGATAAGCACGAAGAAGCGATTGACCTTCTAAATGAAGATAATACTCCATCAAACCTAGTCCTGAATATCAGGTTAGCACGGCAATTCATGACAACGATCAGATCAGACAAATCCTTTTTAGCCTGAACTCCCGATTGTTAGGCGCATAAACCGAAAGTCTCTAATATTTGTCGGTTTTTCTTATTGACTTCAGAAAGCATGGTCTCACCTTGAGATAGCTCAAAAATCTTAATTTTTTCAAGTTCAAGAAGGAGTTTTTCGACTGAATATTGTTTTGCAAGACCCGTATCCTTCATTATCATCTGAAGTCTCATTCTCAAGATTAAACCTAGGAATGTGACAAACAAGTAACCTCTGACCGTATCTTCTCGTCTCGCATTTAAGGGGAGGGTTTCCATATCCTTTTTCATAGCCAGGAAGCACTTTTCAACTGCATCACGCTGTCTATAATGGGTGAGACATGCTAGCCAGTCCATTTCCCCCGAATAGAACAGAATAAACTTCCCCATTCTATTTACTCGTTGAGTGACTGCTTTTTGTTTTATTGCAACTTCGAAACGCCCATCAATAAATTTCCAAGTTAAAAATTTAGAGTATCCTTTCGCTATTTCATGAACAACTGTTTCTGGTCTTCTCCAGTTTTTTGGTAGACAATTCTCAAGTTTTTCTACAACATCGTGAAGATGAAGATAAAATAAATTTTTTTCTTCCATCTCCCGTCGAGGATCATAATAGCAATATCCTTTTACGGACAATGTTCTGGGTTCCTTCTCAAGGTCATAATGATGTTCTAAAGTGACAGGCATTGCAAATATTTTCCCCTTTTCAAATTTCTGAAGAAATTCTGCTCTTTTCACTGCAACTTGCGCTTTACTCATCAATTCTTTTACAGAAGTGAGTTGAATTGTTGCAGGGATTATGAACGGGATTTGAGTATCTATCAACTCAGCGAGGATTGTCTGTGAGAAAAAACCCCTGTCGAGGATCAGTTTAAAGTGTTCTAAACCCGCCGTATGTAATCTTCGTATAGTGTTGTGCAACGTCGTGATGTCCGCAATACTTCCTGGATATATTTCATATCGAATGGGTATACCTCTTTTTTTATCAACATCTAGCGACAGATTAATTTGTGGAAGGCCATCATTATCGCGATTATATCCATATTCGAGCAATTCTATGAGTTGTGATGAACTTGACAGACTCGTGATATCATATAGCAATGTAGCTTCGGGTTCGAGAAATTTTGTGAATTGATTCATAAACTGTTCAGGAATGTTACTCCTTCCAATAGCGCCAAGAATTTCACTAATACGCTGGCTCGTAAGTGGAAGATCGCTGTTATTCAACCAGAGTGATGAACTCTCATACCAGGTTTGAACATTACACATCGCCATTGGACGTACAACGCGATTATAGGCAAGGGTGATTATTGTGTCTGTTTCAACTTCATTCAAAAAATTTTCAAGTATTGTCTGAATTGAAAGATCCTGTGTGATTTTTTGTAAAGGAAGTAAATTTCCATGAGTATATGCGGATTTCGGAGCGGATGAAGCCGTCATCTCAATCGGGATCATATGCTCATCCCTTACCCGGATTGGTTGACCCTCAATATTTTTTCCGAGATATTTGGACTTATGTCGGATCTGTTTCTTCTCCTTATCATAGTAAGGGGTGTCCTCATACCAGTACTCCTTTCCATTAATCACTTTAATGCGCACTGTGGACTTCATGTCTGTCACTATAATATGAGCGCATATAGTATATATAATTTGTGTTATTGATTATCTTCAAAATCGATTAATTACCTGCCTCTAAACTTTTCAGATTCAAAAAGGATTTTTCAAGTGCAATTTATGCGCTTAAGTACTGGGAGGTCAGGTTATTAAGGAAATTCTTGAAATCACCGGCATCACAATCCGCGAGACCGGCGAACCAGGGAAGGGTGTACGGTTCGAGATCACGGTGCCGGATGAGAAGTGGCGTTATGGAAGTTAATTTGCTATAGATCGCTCCGGCCGATCCCTGCTTTGCTTGGGTTATGTTTCCACCCATTCGGATATCTTCAGGGGGATAAATGGGGTGGAAACGTCTCACATCCATCTTGCACAACCTTTAAATGTGCAAACTCCTATCATCACTATACTAGTACATCCGATGAACTGTAACAGGTTCCTTCAAATGCTGAAAGACTTGCACTGGATATAAAAATTGGAGAATGCCATATCCCTGGTACCCACTTCAGGTAATAATATAGGAAAAACCAGACCGAGTTCCTATATGGATAACAATCACGAAAAGACAAGACATTCTGTTTTAATAGAAAATACCACACTGCTCAGGGACTCCGGAAGCGGTATGCAAACCTGGCAATATAGATAGGAATGGTGCATGAGATGGTCGATGCTATTCGGGTTCTCTATGTTGATGACGAATCCGACCTCCTGGAACTTGCCAAGTTATTCCTTGAGGAAGATGGGGAGTTTGTTATAAATACGGTTTCTTCTGGCAACCAGGCGTTGGAGCTGTTGAAAACGGAACGGTATGACACCATCATTTCAGATTACCAGATGCCAGGTATGGACGGCATTGCGTTTCTCAAACAGGTTCGATTGAAAAATAAAGGAATCCCTTTCATTTTGTTTACCGGTAGGGGCAGAGAAGAGGTCGCAATTGAAGCCTTCGAAAATGGGGCCGACTCCTATCTTCAGAAGGGGGGTGCACCTGAGCCACAATTTGCAGAACTCGTAAACAAGATGCATACGGTAGTATCTAGGCGACGGGCGGAACAGGAAGTTATCGCACTCAACCGGCTTTATACCGTGCTTTCCGCGACAAACAAGGCTGTCATGCAGATCCATGATAAAAAGGCACTACTAAACGAGATTTGCAGGATTGTTATTGAAATCGGCGGATTAAAAATGGCCTGGGCGGGACTTTTCAACCCTGAAAACCATTCAATCGAGCCCACTGCAGTGTATGATCATATTAATGGTTACCTTGAAATGATCGACATATCAACTCTGGATATTCCCCTGGGTCGTGGCCTGACGGGAATTGTGTTCAGGGAGGGCAAATTCAAAGTCTGCAATAATGTTGAACATGATCCCATAATAGCGCCATGGCGCAATGGAACACTGGAACGGGGCTATCTTTCAATCGCTGCATTTCCCTTCGCACTGGATACAAAAAATGCTGGTGTTATAACGTTCTATGCGTTAGAATCGGGTTTTTTTAACGACCCGATTATCCGGCTCCTCGACGAACAATCCGCGGATATCTCATCTGCTCTCCTGGCCCTTGATCAGGAAGAGCAACGGATCGGTGTCGAGAATGAACTTAAGAAATCAGAACTTCAGTATCGACGCCTCTTCGAAACTGCACAGGACGCGATCCTGATCCTCGACGGTAATACTGGCGAAGTTATAGAAGCAAATAAATTCATTCTTGATATGCTGGGATACCCGCTGGAAGAGTTTGTTGGTAAACATCTCTGGGAACTCGGGTTCATCAAAGACAAATCCACAGCTCAGGATGCATTCACTGAGCTGAAAACGAATGGTTATATCAGGTACGAAGACCTCCCACTGGAAACAAAAGACGGGCTGAGTATGGATGTTGAGTTCATCAGCAATGTCTACCTTGTCGGTGATAAGAAGATTATCCAGTGCAATATTAGGGATATTACTGCCCGTAAGATGGCGGAAAAAGCTCTTGCTGATAGCGAACGACGAATCATCTTATCGCTGGAAGCTGCAGATATTGGTGCATGGGAGCTTGACCTGATAACGCACACGGCATGGAGATCGTTTCGCCATGACCAGATCTTCGGTTATGAAGAACTTCTCCCGGAGTGGACGTATGAAATGTTCCTCGACCATGTACTTCCTGAAGACCGTTCCATGGTGGATACAAAATTCGGGCAGGCAATGAAAAATTTATCGGTCTGGGACTTCGAATGTCGAATCCGCAAAAAAGATGGCGTTATTCGTTGGATATGGGCGAAGGGACAACCAGAGTATAATGACTTCCACGAACCGCAAAAAATGTTCGGGCTTGTGGAGGACATCACCGACCGCAAACAGACGGAACTAGAGCTAGTATCTACTCATGAGCGTCTGAAAGAGGCCCATCGTCTGGCGCACATTGGGATCTGGGACTGGGTTATAGAAACCGATACTGTGACCTGGTCCAAAGAACTGTACAATATAGCCGGATGGGATCCATTGCTACCGGCTCCCACCTTTGCAGAGCTTCCACGAGTCTATTCTCCTACCAGCTGGGAAAGTCTGAGTAGTGCTGTTACGAGAGCACTTACGACCGGCGAACCGTACAATCTCGAACTTGAAATGATCCGACCCGATGGCAATATACGATGGACAAATGCTTTCGGCGGGGTACAACGTGACAAGACTGGAAAAATCATGGGGCTCTATGGTACTGTCCAGGACATCACAGAGCACAAACAGATGGAAGAAGCATTGCAAAAGAGTGAGGAACGTCTACGTTTTATCAGTGACAACCTGACTTCTGGAGTTATCATCGTGGATGGAGAAACCCACACCATTGAATTTGCCAATCCGACCGCATCAACTTTGTTTATGACTACCCCAGACCATATCGTCGGGAAAAAATGTCATAAATTTCTCTGTCCTGCTGACGAAGGGGCCTGTCCGATTACAGATTTAAATCAGAAGGTTGATAATGCCGAGCGAGTGCTGTTGAACACCGATGGGGTAAGGGTCCCTGTCCTAAAATCAGTAAAAAGAATTCAAATAGGGGGCAGGGAAAAATTACTTGAAAATTTTATTGATATTAGCGAAAGAAAGCGAACAGAAGACGCACTTAATCAAACAAATAAGAAACTTAACCTTCTCTCCGGCATTACCCGACATGACATAAAGAATAAAGTGATAACGATACAGGGTTTCTTACGATTTGCACGAAAAGCAAAAGATATAGGAGAAATTCAACCTTTCCTCGATAAAATACAAGATTCAGCAAAGGCCATTGAGCACCAGATAGAATTTACGAAGGATTATCAGAATCTGGGATTGAAATCACCCAAATGGCTAAATTTATCTAATATGGTTATATTAGCCAGTAACCCCGCAATTCGTATAACTGATAAAACTGGAACTTTACAGATCTTTGCAGACCCGCTCTTTGAGAAGGTTTTGTATAACCTCATTGATAACACAGTCCGTCATGGAGAGACTGCAACAGAGGTC